>Ga0315915_1000501_pt1 | contig 40670 bp, 26 predicted proteins | sample MpolbnodulesMG_FD_207738 | JGI IMG/M metagenome (GOLD analysis project Ga0315915, IMG submission 207738) | Medicago polymorpha root nodule microbial communities from Los Angeles, California, United States - branched nodules | ecosystem: Host-associated > Plants > Roots > Nodule | place: USA...
CCCCTAAGAAAAAAAAATACAAAACAGCCCCCTAAGTTTTGCACCTGTGGCAGTTTTGGCCCCAAGGCTGATATTGACTTGGTCTACGCTGACGTGGCACCTTAAATGAGGTGCCACATGTTATTTTTTTAATTTTTTTTTTTGCCTTGGGGGGCCAAAACTGCTACGGTTGCAAAACTTAGGGGGCTGTTTTGTAGTTTTTTTTCTTAGGGGGCCAAAATCGCAACTTTAAAAAAGTTAGGGGACTAAAACTTTCAAAGGAGAAAAACGAATGTATATAATTTGATCCATGTTGCTAACAATTTCTTCCAAAGACACCAACAACTCTTTTTTTTTTTTTTGTGATGACAGCTCATATTTATTTTTATTCTTTCAAAAAACTCGTATTTATTTATATGGAAAATAGCATTTTCATCCCCACCAATCTTCACATTAAAAACTATGTTTTCTAGACATTTCTCAATCATAACTAGTATAGTGAGTTATTTTTGTCCATCAAAACTATGTTTTTGTGGACCACCAGTTGTGAGGTTTGTTTTTTTTTTATTTTAATTTTTGATGCAAAGAGCATCAAATTAATATATAAACCAAAAAATGAATACAAAAAAGAAAAGGGGGACTATACCAAAACCTTTTCAAAAGGTGTTAAATCTGAAATTAGGCAATCCCAACTTATTCCTAGTGTACTCTCCCCTAATGAAATCAGGGATAGTATCAGACCAAAATAACTCAAAAGATGACAAAGAAAGATCTAGGTTTGCAAGGCTATCAGCACATGCATTACCTTCTCTATAATTGTGAGACACAACAAATCTCATATCTCTAAGTCTAACTATACAGTTATACCATCTATTCCTTAAGCTCCAAGGTATCACATAAATAGATTTGAAAGCCAGGATAACTAACTGTGAATCAGATTCAAGCCAAACATTATGGTAGCCTTTGAGATGAGCAATTTCAATCGCAGTCATGGCAGCCACCAACTCAGCATACAAAGCATTTTTAGGACCTAAGAATTGAGAGAAACATCCAATGTAGATGCCTTCTGCGTTTCTAAATATTCCACCTGCAGAAGCTTCCAAAGGATTCTTTGTAGCTGCACCATCAGTGTTTACTTTTATCCAAGATGCCAGTGGTGGGGACCAAATAACTTCTTTGATAGTCGGAGCCCTAGGAGGTCTGATAGTAACTTTACAAGCTTTGAGAATGCTAAACTCTTGCATATCCCCTCTAGCAAATTTTTTAGTGTTGTTACCCACCATAGAAGTTTGAGCAACTATGAGATTGATAGCAGATTTCCAATGCAAAAACTTATCATGGTATCTAATATGATTTCTTCTAAACCAAATGATGTTAAAGACATTAATAATGCAAGCTTTAATCACTAGAGTGCACTGAGGAGACCAGTTTCTATCTAATAAAGACCAAGCATCATGAACTGATGTGAATTGCATGGAAATGTTTAGCATAGATATGAGTCAATTCCAAAGCTTCACAACAAAAGAACATTCAAAGAAAAGATGAAAAGAGGATTCAACCTAAGAATTGCAAGAGGAGCACATAGATGGAGAATGAATGCCCCTGGTCATTAGGTTGTCATCTGTTGGAACTTTATTATGCATAAGCCTCCAAACAAAATGTGATTTGGAGGGAGGAATGTCAGGACTCCATATAACCTTGGCCCAATTAATGTTTTGTCTTGTACCATACTTGAATTCAAAAGCTTCCTTGAAAGAAAGATCCCCGTTACTACTATTCTTCCAAACAGGTTTATCCTCTGAAGCTTCAAAAGGAATGGTTACTTGTTCAGCCAGATGTTTCACATCAGGAAAAGATATATACACACAAAAAGGAATACACCATTGAAAATTGACAATAAAGTGACTGACTGTTGCGGTTAGCTGAGCATGAAGATGAGTAGGAATGTGAAGTGGAGAGGCTAATGGATCACCACACCAGGAATCAACCCATAAATTAATATCACTACCAGAACCAATCTGCCAACTACTATTATTGAGAATTAAATCAAATTCAGACTTTATACCACTCCAGATAGAAGAGTAGATGTGATAAGAGATTACTCTTCTACCTCTTAAGACTTTGCTTCTAATCAAAATAGCCCAATCTTCCTGAGAGTTCAAGAGATCCCAACAAAGCTTCAAATTAGTAGATTCATTAAGCAAGACGAGAGATCTGATGCCTAATCCCCCTTCTGACAAAGGCTTGCAAACTTTTTTCAAGGAGACAGTTACTAGTTTTCTTTTAGAAATGTCTCCACTCCAAATAAAGTTTATGCTCCAAGCTTCAATATCTTTTAGGAGTTTTATGGGCCATGAGTAAATAGAAATAGGGTGCACTATCATTCCTTGAATGACACTTTTCACCAAAGTTACTCTCCCAACAATACTCAACAAAGATGCCTTCCAAGCTAAGAGCTTGGATCTAATTTTGTCTGCAATGGGCTGAAGATGAGTTCTTTTAGGATTCCCTTTGAAAATAGGAACTCCTAAATAGGTAAAAGGAAGGGATCCCTTATTGAGTCCTATTAAATCAGTAATTTGATCAATTCTAGCAGGGGAAATTGATCCATAAAAAACAGTTGATTTAGAAGGATTAATGACTTGACCAGATGCCAAAGCATAAGAAGTGAAAAGGTGCATTAGGGCTTGAATAGATTCAAACTTACCCTTGCAAAAAATCATAATGTAATCAGCGTAAAGAGAGTGTGAGGGAACAGAAGCAAACCTAGATCCTTTGATAAGCTCAATCTTACCCTAGTAATATTTCTGCTGAGAACATCTTCAGCTATGCAAAATAGGAGAGGAGATAGAGGATCTCCTTGTCTCACTCCTCTTTTGCAATTGAAGTAACCATTCTATTTATCATTAACTGAGATTGAAAGAGTTGCAGACTTGAGTATGGTGTGAATCCAAGAGCAAAATCTATCATTAAATCCAAACTTACTCAACACTTTTAGCAAAAATTCCCATTCTAAAGTGTCAAACGCTTTAGAAATGTCAACTTTGAAAGTTAGGTTCCCTGCCAAAGATTTTTTATGAAGATGATTTATAGCTTCAGAAGTGATACAAATACCATCTTTGATGTTCCTGCCTTTAACAAAGCCATTTTGTTCAAGAGAAATAATGTTGTTCATAATAGGAGCCAGTCTGTCTTCCAAAATCTTGGATATGATTTTGAATTTAAAGTTAGCCAAAGCTATTGGCCTATACTGCCCTACGTTGATAGCATCAGCAACCTTAGGAATGAGGATGATTGTGTTGGCATTGAAATTAGGCATAATCCAATCCTTGGTGAAAAACTCCAAAACCGCATTAGTCACATCAATCTTCACTATATCCCAGTAACTTTGAAAGAAACATGCTCCAAACCCATCTGGTCCTGGAGCTCTATCCATGTTCATTGCTTGCACAGCTGCATGAATCTCAGTAGAAGATGGTAGTCTGGTCAGCATGATATTGAGCTCCTCAGAAATGAGATTAGGAATGGAGTTTTCAAGCAATTGATTAACCTGCACATCCTGCACAACAGTGTTAGTAGCAAAAATATTTTTGAAATGATTTGTGATGTGACTTGAAATTTCCCCTGGATCTGTAATCATGTTATCACCACTCATTAGGGTATTGATGAGTTTGGAAGAGTTTTTGATTTTGGCTAGTCTTTGAAAGTACTTGGTGTCCCTGTCTCCATCAGAGTGCCATTTCACTTTAGATTTTTCTCTCCAAAAATCTTCCTCAATGTTTAAAGCATTTTCCAGCTGAATATGAGCAGCTCTTTGTTGTTCCAAAAGAGAATCAGAGATTCCTAGCATGTCAATATCAGATTGAATAAGAGAAAGATTATGTTCAACATTTTTTACAATGTTGTGAACATTACCAAACACTTCCTTATTCCACAGTTTCAACTTCTGTTTGAGAACTTTGAGTCTTTTTTTATTAAAATGAACATAGGGCAGCCATCAACATTACTATCCCAAGCTTCTTGAACCATTGTTTTACAATCAGCATGGTGGATCCACATTTGCAAAAATTTGAACTGAGACATAAAGCTTTTAGGGGAAGAATCAAACTCCATCAGAAGGGGAAAATGATCTGACTTGTGCTTAACTAGAGTGGAAACATTGATGGAGCTGCACAAGTCAATCCAAGATTGGTTGCATATAGCTCTATCCAACCTTCTTTCAATATGTTTGTTTCCATTTCTTCCATTCGACCATGTGAGTTGAACCCCTCTGGTTGGAAGGTGAATGAAGTTATTGGAGTCAGACCAATCAAAAAAATCAGTCATTAAAGTTCTAGCAGGAGTAAGGGAACCTCTATGCTCATGAGAGCCTATAATAGAGGTCAAATCACCTATTGAGCACCAAGGAAGGTTAAGGTTGGTTTGAAGGTTTTGAAGAGTATTCCAGAGCTGCCTTCTGACAATATGGTCTATGGAAGCATATATGGCTGAGATACTAAACAGTTGGTTATTTTTTACACAAGTGAAAGTTACTTGTTGGCTATCAGTAGATATAATGACAGGGTTCAAGTGATTAGAACAGAAACACCAGAGATTAGGGATATCGTTAGGTCTAATGTTGAAGGCAAAAGGTTTAAAGTTTAGTCTGTGAAACCATTTTCTAGGGAAGTGGTTAAAATGCATCCAAGGTTCAGCTATAAAAATAAAGTTAGGTTTATTATCTACAATTAGATTTTTGAACCTTAGCTCTAGTAAGGTGAGATGTATTAGCTTTGTTAGCATGGTGATTTGAATGGTTTCTTCCTATTTTTTCTAGTCACTAATTGGAAACTTGAATGAGCAATATTAGTTTGTACCTCTGTTTCAATTTGGAGCTCTATGTCTGCTTCAACATCTAGAGAGTTATTTAGAGCTTCTTGTTGCAACCTTAACTGCTCCTCATTTGCATCTGCAAGGGCTGCCCAAGACTCATTCAAAAATTGCATGTCCTGTTGTATCCTCTATAGTGTAGGCTGGTTGATGCTCTGATTGTCTGATTCAAGCCTTTGGGTAGCATCCACAAACTCTGAATCTTCTGAGCTATCATCTTCCCGTTTTGATTCATACACGGGCACAATTTGCATATTACCATTACCTTCTGTAGTCATTCCCCCGTTATCTCTGCTCCCCGGAGTTGGTTGCAAAGCGGAAGATTTGTCATGAATTTATGTACTGATATCAGCTGCCTTATCCAATTGTAGGTTATCCACATTGTCTTCCACTTCCAAAGTAGCAAATCTGTTTCCTTCCTCAGTCTCTATATCAACAATATTGGCCTCTTGAGGGATCCATTTCTTCTTTTGAGCGTGTTCTGATATAGGTTGTTTTCTGATAAGTTTATTAGGCAGATCCCCCCTCATCTGTTATCAAAGGAGCCTTACTTTTTAGAGTGGTTTCCATTTTCTTAGTCTTCCTACACACTGAGGCATTGTGCCCCACTAACTTGCAAAAACCACATAACTCGAGAACGTTCTCATATTCTAACCCAACAAAGAAGGCAAAGCCCTTTCTTTCAACCAAAATCTCATGTTTCAAATCTTTTGACAAGTCTATATCAACTAAAAATCGACCAAAGTGCCCAAAAGTTCTTTCAATGGCTGACTTGCTTGTTACTAAATCAACACAAATTGGTGTTCCAACACTACTCGCTATAGCAAATATGATTCTCTTTCTCCAATATTCCTGGGCCAAACCATGTGAGTTATTTTTGTAAACAAGAAATTGAACGGGCAGTCTAGTATATTCTCAAGTATTCGAGTTTTGGTGGTTAATTTTTTTTTTTAATGGCAAAATATATTATATATACAAGGGGATTAAATTCCAAGTATTACACCAAAAAGAGAAAATAAAAACACCAAAAAACTCCCAAAGAAAAACCACCAGCACCCTCAAAATGTTGAATCCCCTAACAACATCTCCTCAAAGAACCAACACCGCCAACAATGATCAATTAGGCACCCGATAGTGATTTTGCTTCAAACGTTCAGCTTCGACCACCACTCAAGTTTCAGTCTATCGGAGGAGACATCACAACAACCTAAAAGGACCTGAGTCACAAACTTGCTCCCGACCTCGAATCAAAAGCGATCGGCCCACAAGACTCTTGACACTAGTCAAAAAGGCACCCCTCAACTCACGAACCACCAGAGCAGACACCTTAACCTGTCCAAAAATTCGACCCACCAATAGCCCGATGCCAAAATCAAAGACAGAGAAAAGGCTGAACAGTAGCGCAAAGTGAACCATCTCGAACACAAAAAATCAAAACAAGCCACCAAATCAACTTGCATCACCACCACATGAGTAGACCGGCGCACACCCCAACCCTCAGCTAGACAACCACAAACCACCACGATCCTTACGACGACGAACGATCTGGGAGTTGCGAAAAAGGAGGATTAATCGTGAAGGATCTGCACCCGCTGGCAACTGAGCAGTAATGATGGCTTAAGGTGCATCAAACGACTACTCCGTCAACACGAAGCATCTGCACACCTAACTCTTTCGAGCAACAACAGCCAAGCAACCAAAACCTAATCCAAGAGCAGGAGGCCTCCGGCAACAAGGCTCTGAAGGAACAAAACAGCAACACCGACAAAACACAGCCCCTACAACACACAAAAACCGACCCTAAGAAGAAAGTGAACCACCAAAAGGCTGAGGGAGATCTATATAGTCTCGACCCTATACCCTAGACAGAACACAACACCTAAAACGCAAACACAACAACACAAACACAGACAGAAGTTAAACAAGACTAGTTAATGAAAGAAAACATATAAATTTCATAAGAAGTTAAGCAAGACTAGTTAATTAAATAAAGGGCAAACGTGATAATAGTAAAATGTTATGGGTTAAGTAATTTTTTTTTTGTTTTCTATACGTTTTCTCCAACATATACGTAAATCTATTAGATGTTTGTCATCCATTAAATATGAACACATCTCTCGATTGAAATTCGAACATTGTTATGCCGCATTACAGGAGTCTAGTTTATTCCACTAGATCCAATCCATGTTGGTTATCCTACTTCTATTGTCGGAATCTTTGCTATGGTATAACGAGTCTAAAAAGTATTCTTGTCAAGTCACCAGCAAGGTTTGATGCTTGCATTCGTTGATTAAGTGCATTGGTTCTACTTTTAGATCATCCAAAATTGATTATAGACATATTGAATTGATTTTAACATATGTTTGGTTTTGAGTTGAATTGATTTTGCCTCAAGGATTCTTTCTAACATTAAGTTTGAAATTGGAGTTTTTGATTCTATAACTGATTTTTGACTCAAATTTATTGTTCAAGTCATTTTTACATGATGTATTCAAACAAAAATTACTTTACTTTTCACTTGATTTCAGAAAATCAATTTACTCAAAATCAATTATTGTCACCACATAGCCAAACTCAATAGGGAGGAAAAATAAGTAGAGTGTGATTATATATTTCTTTTGCAAAAGTAAGACTAAGGGTGCGTTTGTTTTGACTTGAAAAAATGATTTTGTTTTAAAAAAATCTAGAGATTTTTTGAAAAACAACTGAAGCTAATTTCTTTTGTTTACTATAATAAAAAAAAAAAAATTTAATCAGAATGTCTTACACCTAAGTTCCTTGTTCTTCGAAGAGATTTTTTTTTTTTTTAAAAAGCTACTAGTATCAACTTTTTATTTTAATGTTAAAAATTATTTTTTAACAAAATAATTAAATTTATTTCTTAATGGGAAAATTTAATGGGACAAATAATTAAATTTATTATCCCTCTCTTGATCCATCATTTTCCATCTTTTAATAGACAAAGTAACACAAATACATAAATCAAACCTCAAATCAATCACCTTAAAATGCAATCAAAAAGTGTCAAACAGGTTACAAATGGATTTAGTAACATGGCATTTGATCATTGCAATGTTAAAAGTGGAAAATAACAAACATTAAATCCAGAAAACAGTAGATAGTGTTAGGTACAATTGTTGCTTTGGACCCACACAAATATAACAAGAGGAAAAAGAATTATATGAATGAAGAGGACCATTACAATTGCATACTCCACACGCATGGTGTCGTGTTCTGACATGTAAATGAAGTGAGTTGATCAAATGTGATATTAAAGAGTGACCATTGCTTTATTGATACCATAAATCATTTGCATATGTTCCCTTACCTCAACTCAGTTCTAATTTTTAATGTGCGGGCCATGTTACTGTGAGACATTGTTAGTTCCTATCTACAAGCAAGTTGTAAAACTTTGAATCACTCATCTCACGTGCCACTGTCTTAAACAACTCATGAAAGTATAGTGAGGTGAATTATTATGGTACGTGGTTCACTGGGAATCCCCATTAATATACATATTTTGTTCATTATATGTCTACTATTCAGGACGGATCCAGAAATGTAACGAATGACACTGATTTTTTTTAATATTACACATCCTAAGCATGAATTTTTGGTTGTCCATAAGTGTACTCCACTTCACAAAAAAATGATCTAAAAGTGCGGTTCTGAAAACATATGTGGTTTATTAGAAATGTAGGAGTGGAGAAAATTGTTTTCCTTTGAAATTGTATTTTGAAAATGATAATGGCAAATTTGGACCACCATTGTAGGTAGCTATTATGCACCATAAATTTCAGCTCTTTGATTAATTTGTATGTTACAATACGTTAGTGTACCTAGCTTATTCAGATATTGCCAGGTAAAATGTGCTGGTTGATCTCAAAGTCCATCAGAAACTTGGTATCAACTTAGTTAGTGACCCAAAATATGAAGCACCTTCAACTAAAGAAAATTGATACTTTACAGCACGCACACGCGAATTCGTTGCACTGGATGTTGGTGCAAAGACTAATCCTACTAAGTCAGAAATGGAACATCTGATTTTTACACATATAGTTGAGCTGCCTCCAAAATAGGCAACTCCAGAAATTGAGTGACAAGAAAGACACATGCATATTGAAGTGGTCAATGGTAGCATTATTTTTAAATAAAAGCAAAAGGCATGCATGTCAGTATGGAAAATGAAAGGCTGATTTTTTTTTCTTCCAATCATCACAAAAGGCTTTATAGGACATCCTAGCAAACGCTGACTTGTGATGGGATGCAATAACTGTCTGCCTCATGAGCATCTTACATTTACGGTGGAGGCACTTTTTCAATGCAAACATGACTCAAGAATAAAGGAACATCCTTCAAATATGTATGATGTAATTAGAGCATGTTTTGTTTTAGTAAGCAAAAGCCTTGTCAGAAAGGGAAAGTTGATTTTTCTTATTACTTTTGTGTAGACCAGAAAGTTTTGGACAGGAACAGAGGAAGCAAAATAAGTTCAATTATTGTTTTGTTCCCAAACGTGATGATTAGTTTAGTCTACGGCAGATGGCGATCCAACTCAGGGCGGAGATCCAAAATCCCACCATATCGGCCACTATGCGGCGCCATCATATCGGATTATGGACGAAAATCCCGCCATATTGGGCATGGGGGAGAGCCCAAAAACCACCGCCGATATTCACCATGGTGCCGCCACGGCCGATATTTGACAACACTGGCCATGATAGATGTAAAGTAATCATTTATGTCTAATGTGTGTGCAAGTAAAATGACATTACAGTATGGACCAGAATACCAAATAGGTAAAGAGATATGCTATTGCCAACTAAGGTCCCAACACCTTGAATTAAAGAAAAGTGATGCTTTCCAACATACACATGCAAACTCTTTGTAGTAGCAGACTAATCTAGATCATTCCATTTCCTCAATAATTGGATAAACAAAATTAGTTCAATGTCAACTTAGATGACATAACAGCATCTGGTGCAATAAAGCAAAAAATAAACCAAAATTTGTTCAGCGCACTTTCAGAACATTTAGATTTACTTACAAAAGATAGATATCCAAACCCCAAAACTAGAGCTTGATTACAACTCCTTCAAAAATACCATCAGACCTAAAGTTAGGTGAAAAGAGTCTTGGATCAACAGGTCCCGGAAGACTGAATGAAATTGTGAACGGCCCAGGAGAGCATAACTGCTGGGTTTTCATTTGGAAAAGACGTGACTGTCTCGCTATAGTTCTTCCACCAGATAACAACCCTCTGATCTCAACCTTCCCATCAGATTCAATATCACAGCTGAACCGATCTGCAAAATGTAGGATGGACATTCATTTAAAGAAACAAGTATGAAAGAATCTTTCTGAAAAGCATATATACATGTTAGGACAGTTTTGTTATGAATGTATCATTTGATGCAGTGTTTTCAAATAGTCTATTGCAGCACTGTAGCGCCATAGCACAGCGGTATTTGAACAAATAGTTACTGTTCCGCAATACGCTATTTAGTACAGATTGTTTTCAAAATCAAAAAGTGATTAACAGCATCAAATTTTGCTGTTATAGTCACTAATACGCTATCTTCTGCGATCGACGATTGACAACGCTGATTTGATGAAGATAACTATATGTTCTAAGACAAGGACTAGAGATAGAGGATGTGCCAAGGCATTCAGGAAATTTGAGGACCCTGAAGCAACATGCACATGAAAAAAGGCACGTACTATTATCTTTTGTTTTCCAGTTCTCCTAACCCAATTTTTCCCCCAAAAAACATAAGGTAAAATGAATGGTGTGCAAAAGAGGCATTTCACAATAATAGAACATTATGTTCATTAACAGATTAGCAATTATTAAATGTTATTTGTTATATATTAAAAGAAATGGCATCACATTAAACTTAAAATTCTTTTCAAGGCCCTCCCACGCCACAAACTTGCAATAAGAGGTCATATGAATTTTACTCCCTCGATTTGTCCTCTTTATTACTGAAGGTGCTAAGTGCTCTTTGCAATACTTATCTCCAATCGAAATATCCCAAAGAAATAAGTTGATTGCATATCAATGTTGTCAATTGCAGATTGCGAAAAACAAAGTTTTGATCAGATTCTGCTCCACAACTGTGCTATAGCATCACTATAGGCGCTGTTGACAACATTTTGTATTAAATAGCGTATTGCAGAACAATAGAGAGTTGTTCAAATTCCGCTACGCTACAGCCACCATTCAACAACATTGTTGCATATAGAACAGTTCTAATAAAAAAGCATGTAAAAAATGCAGGCTACAGGTACTTTGTTAACAAATATTCATGACTCTTGACCACGATATATGGATAAAAAAACAAAAGCATTGCCTCTATAGCTATAATACATGAAAGATCCATTTCCACAGCATACAATCAGAGATAATAATAATATAAAAAAGTGGACGAATAAACTTGAGTACACAGAAAGAAGATAAACATACTGTGCTCTCTCTTGACACCTGGTACCAAAACTCGAAATAGATATGCCACTTTACTAATACCAATATCCACAACACCAACCGACGGACCAAGTAGCCCTCTATTGGCTGTCCCTGTCAAAACAACAGAATAATTTTGCACACAACCGTCAATATCAGGTATCGGGAGAAGCGGCATCATTGAAGGCCCATCAGATTTCCACGTCTTGTCCAAAGAAGGATCTCCATTAGCAGTATGTGGAAATTCCGGCATTGAAGGAGTATCATGATCATCAACATACTTTCTCTTACATTCTCGTTGAAACTTCCCCGATTGGCACCCTTCATTAGGACTGCTCTCCAACAATTTGTTAACACAGTCACCATCACTTTCTTTGCTCAATTTGTTAACACAGTCACTATCACTTTCCTTGCTCAATTTGTTGACACAGTCACTATCACTTTCTTTTCCCAATTTGTTAACACAATCACTATCACTTTCTTGACTCAATTTGTTAACACAGTCACTATCACTACTTTCTTTACTCAACCGGGGTTGAACTTGAATCTGAACACGCAGACATTCACTTAAATCCAACTTCAAACTATCAACACCGGTCAACGACCTAAACCTATTAAAATCCTCCTCTTTAACACACGACGACACACTCGGATCATCGATCAAAACAACCCCTTTAACAATTCTAAAGCTATCAGGATACCAAATCTGTTTATGAAGATTCAAAGGGAAAATACTTGTAAATTGTTGACAACCCTCTGAAAATTCATTATTGGGCAAGTCCAATTTTCCCTTTAAATACATATGAAACATATTAATATCCAATATAAGTTCAGGAATTGCATTTTTAAGGAGATAGTAATATAATTTCTCTAAGAGAGAAATTGAAACATAAGAAGATCCTAAATCATGCAAATTATAAGGTGGTAATCCAGTGATTAATCTTTGAAGTGATGAACATCTTGGATTATCAGATTTAACATCAGGTCCTAGGTAAGTTGTGATTATGAAATCAATGAGGAATTTTCTGACACTAACAACGTTGTTTAGTGGTTTGTTAGTGAGAGATTTTCTCTGGTAACAGAGACTTTTTCCTTTCAAATCCATAATGCAAAAACCTAAAATCATAATTAGTCATGTTAATTTAAGAGCATTTTGAAGATAAATAAATAAATAAAACCTAGGTATATCAATGTGAAATTTAAAATTAAAAAATAACTCACAGAATAATGTTGATAGTTTGAAGAAAAGAGGAAGTTGAAGAAGAATTTGATCAGAATATTTGTTTTTCCTTCATTCTGTTTTCAATTTGAAGAGTAGTTATATGATATATCATTCATCACCAAGTGAGAATTAAGATGCATCATGCATGTGTTGTGACTGTGTAATGTGTCGTGGTGTGTAGCATATAGCTACACGTACTCGCTAAACAGTTTCGAGGTTTGGAGAGAGGGTTTTGACTTTCTACCTTTGACTTTTATTTTTGAGATAATAGTTTTTTTTTTTTTTGTTACGTAGACGAAATGACAAAGCTATTATAAACTCACACACAAGTGGAGGTATCGGGGTTCGAGCTCCGATCATAGCATCTGATCTAACAATTTCGGCATTTTACCAGCTGAGTTAGGACTTCTAGATTAATAGTTACTAGACCATTGACCCGTGCTGACGCACGTGTCATATCGATAGTAATAATGGACAAAGAAATATGAAATAATATAAGAATGCAATGACATAGTTCATTTTATAGTGACACTCTAACTTTTAATCTCAACTTGTGATTAAGAAGTCCCAAAGTAATAACTGTGTTGAGAAATTTAAGAGTATGAACATCACCCGCTTGAGAAATTCGGGAGTATGAACTTCATCCACGTTTTATAACTTTATATAGTATTTTAATATCACTTTACGTTAGTATGATTTGAATTAAAAAAATCTTTAAAAAAAATAAAAGACTCCTTAATTTGTAAGATAGCTTGAAACATTAGAATAAAATTAAAATAGATTTTTTACTCGTCGCACAGGTTTATTAGAAAACAAAAGAACTTAATAGAGATGCACTGTTAATATCAAAATCATCCTAATATGTCTTTCATGACATTTACAAAAAAAAAAGAAGATATTTTTATATGATTACCATTTCTAGAAAAAACAAATTTCTGAAATTGAAATAGTATATGATAAGTTCACTCATTCAAACTTATATTCAAAAGTAATGTGGAAGCTAAAAGTTTGCAATTAAAATATACAAAAAAACCATATACTTTCTACGTAAGCCTTTACAATGCATAATCTCAAACAACTTTAAAATACACAACTTCATTATTTTTCATTCTAGTTGTGCACCCAACTAAATAATAATCGCTTGTGTGAGCTTATTTGTCTTGCAAAATAGGAATCTGCCTCGGTGACCAAAGGAATAGTTACATGTTAGAGATGAATAATTTTTTCTTCCAATGAACTCCAAGCACCACTCTTTGCCTTTCTATCTCATGATGCTTAAGCAATACTCCTCAAAGAAACAACTCGATTCAATCACTGATTCGCTTATTTTTGTCAACATCATCAATTCAATCATGCATACACAGTTTTGAATTAACACATAAAACACCAAAGTTGAAGGATAAAATATTTTAGTTACTAAAATAGCATGAGAATATGCAAACCTAAAATTCATCAATCAAACAAAAATGTTACATTATATATGAACCAAGAAAGTAAAAAAGCTATTTCTCGTAAAAACGCATACATATGGGTGTGTGAAATTTGTGTTGTGTTTGTGTCCCACTGATATCGGTAGCAATAGAAATTAAAACAACGATTAGAAGCAAGGTTCGAGTTGAGAAGTTTCAACATGTTATTTCTACGTACCACCATATTCATCATCATTTGTTGGCACTATTATAATGAAAAGGAAAATAAAATTAATTAAGAAATGATTACATGGATAACAATTAAAGCACCTACATCATCTTCATTCTTGAATACCATTAGGAGTTTTGAAGAGATGATGCAAACGGCGCTATGCAACGTTCATTTCTTAATATGAAAATTGCTCTTTTCACTTTTGAAATTGCTCTTTTAGTTAAATTTGCATACCTTTTAGTTGATCAAATTGAAGCCTGTATCCACCCTTCCAATCTAACGTTCATGTGATTTTGCAGCAACATAGATGAATTATATATACAAAAGAAAGATTTCTACAACACTTGATAATCAAAATAAAAAGGATCTCAAAGAGGATGTCGAACATGAAAGAGTAGTAAGAGATCAATATAAAATATATAATAGCGTAGTTATTATTTCAATTACCATTTTGTAATAATAAAATGAAGCTAAAGACCGCTTTTGTGGCCCTAGTTGTAGTAAGAGACTTGTTGATACTTATTCTAAAATTAATTAATTGGTCATATTCTTGTGAATAAAAATTATCTGCTGGATTTAGACTTATGAATGAAATAATTTCTTAAACACACATATAGGCATTAAAGAATATAATAGGAATGAAGAAAATTTTAAATCTAAGAACACACATTTGTAACACGAAAAGAACATGACCGTTGAAAGTGAAATCCAATGAGGCATTCAATCAAACATGTAATAGGAGAAGTAGTTAAAGCTAAAAAAACATAGACAAAAGGTGATTAAATAAAACTAAATGCCAGAAAACATAAGGAAACAACTCGCTCAAAATTGGATCCAAGCCGTTGCAGGCAGTGACAGTTACATAAACCGTCAACGCTAGACCAGTACCGAGAGCCACCAAGAGAATACTATATAAATTGTCAGTGATTAAATTAAATAGAATAATGTCATCCAAAAACAAAACTGACACAACAGTCCAAACATATTCATACCGACCAGGACACTAAACCAAGTCACATAACACGAAATCAATGCAGTAGAACACTACTTTTTCAAATAATACAAACTGATGCAGCACTGAATAGAATCAAAAGCTGAAATAAATAGTGGCAGAAACTTAACCTTCACTTGTTCCACTTTTAATAGAGTTCTCAATGTGGTCAACATCATGGGTAAACTGTGTGTGTATTAGTAAAGCATAGAAAAATCATGAAAAATTTAAAAGCTAAACTAAGATTCTCATAAAAGAAAAACGATACAGTTGCATGCAAATTTTTATACAGTTGTCTTAAATTGACTTGTTCATCAAATTTAGTTATTTACATACTACACAAACCATCGTTACAATAAATTGATATTCAGACCATCCCTACAATAACTTGATATTCATTAGGAATAAATTTATAAAAATAAAAAATGTCTAAACATTGCATTGCATTTGTCCTACGTACAAATAGCTAAATTGTGGTTAAGTAAACAACTTTACTTTTAAAATGAATCACTAATGAGCATATATCTCTACAAATGAAAACTGGAATGGTGAGTGAAATGGAATGGTGACCAAATGAAACCAAAGGCATTATTAAGAAAACTGCAACTGACCCAATACCAGGTGCAAATGACTGCAAATGAAACCAAACTGAATCAAAAGCTGAATAGAATCAAAACTGACAAATTAAAAGCTGAAATCTGCAATAGAATCATCAACCAAAATCAAAATGGAATTGGAATAGTATAACTAACAATGGAATTGTCATTTAAATCGTAAATCAAAATCGATATTGAATTGTGAAAGAAAAAATTGAATAAGAAATTGAGAAAGAACAAATTACAGACCTCCATCGACGGTGGTCTTCCGACCACAGTGCCGGAAATGGAGGCGATGAGAACATAATAGAGAGAAGATGAACCAATAAGGTATGAAAGGAGGCGATGGTAATCTAGGAGAAATGAGAGAAGAGGCAAATTTTATTTGTTTGGCAACGGTTAGGGCGATTTGTTTCGATAAGCATGAGTGATTACGTTTAAGAGTAAGAGAAAGGAAACGATGGAAACGATTTTGCTTTGTTTTCAATAAAAATAAGATAATTAGTTTGGAAACGATTATGTTTTGTTTTCAATAAAAATAGGATAATTAGGTTGGAAACGATTTTGTTTTGTTTTTCATAAAAATAGGATAATTAGTTTAGGTTGGAGGGAAACATATCACAAAAATAGGAAACGATTTTGTTATTTGGTTTGGATATGATTTTGTTTTGTTTTTTTTAATAAAATAAAAGGAAATAATATGAGCGATCTGTTGTTTTTTTGTTATGGATAAGAATATGAGGTTCTGTTTATTTTGTGATCTGTTTAGTAAAATTAAGCAGAAAAATTAGGAGTGATTTGTTTATTTTGATGGAGCGATTTGTTTATTTTGATTTCCATAACAATTAATATTTTGTTTAAATTAAATAGAGTTAATATATTATTTTGCGATATGTTTATCTGTTTAGTAAAATTAAGCAGAAAAATTAGGAGTGATTTTTTTATTTTGATGGAGCGATTTGTTTATTTTGATTTTCATAACAATTAATAGTTTGTTTAAATTAAATAGGGTTAATATAGTAAAATTAAGCAGAGAAATTAGAATAAATCTATGGCAAAATATTGCTTACGGGTTAACTTTAAGTAATAAGAGATTTTAATATATGTGTAATGATTAGTCGCAATAATTTGTAAAATAAAGTAAAAAATAGTTGCAATAATTTACAATGTATCAGAATTTTAAAATAATTATTAGTTATGTTCGTTAGTCAAATTAATCTTTCATGTTAGTTATATTGAATCAATCAATGTACTTATTTATTTACCATGGAAAATGAGTTTAACCAAATGAAGTAGACATTAAAGGTTTAAACTTTTGTTGGGAGTGGGAGCACAGTATGCCTCAAATTCAATTATCTCAAGTGAAATCAACCTATGAAAAACAAAAATAAAATATGCATCGAAGTTTGTTTTTTTATATGGATTATGCTGATAAGTGCCCTAAACTCACTCCCTCCGTCTTTATAAACACTTTTTACTTTTTTTTATATTTCTTAAGAAAAGTAGCTAGTATAACTAATGTGTCTATTTTGTATGTTAATATTACCAAATTGTCTTTTGTTTATTATGTATTAAATTTGACTTTTTATATTTCAAGACAAAGTTAGTGGTATTAATTAAAAGTATGTTAAGGAAAAAAAAAATAAATGCATCTAGTAATTTGAAAATGAGTTTACATTTAGGGACAATTTTTTAGTCAAATATTTGTAAAAAAAAAAAAAAAACTTAGTCAAATACTTCCTCCGTTTCAAAATGAGTGTCGCTTTAGTCAATTGCACACAGATTAAGGAATGAAATAAAGTAGTCAAATGTCATGACAATTTTATCAAATTATCCTAAACAACTATTAGTTTGTTTTTCATTAAAGAAAAAATAATACTTTGGAAGTAGTATAACATAATATTAATTGAAGGGTACAATTGAAAAGAAAAAGTTATTATTGCATTGGAAACTGAAAGTGACATTCATTTTGAAACAATTTTTTGCTAAAACGACACTCATTTTGAAACGTATGGAGTATGTGCTTAGATATAGAGATTAATGAAGTATATAGAAAAAGTAACTTTTTGTTATTTCAATGTCTTGAATGCACAATTTCCAATATAAAATTTTCACTTTAAGCTTTTAGACAAGTCCCCTAAGAGCATCCACATCCATGTGGACGAGAAGTGATATTTGTACAACCATTTTTGTACAACTTTTGGACAACTTTATCTTTCATACTCACATTATGTTATTATTATCTCTCTTCATTTTTCTCTCTATTGTTTTTACCAATAACAAGAGAGAACAACAGGGTTGTCCCAAGAGTTTATGAAGAGCTATTCTTCCATGGTCACAGTACTAAATAAATAGTCTTTACACACACTCACATGAAGAGATTATCTTTAAAATATTTAATTATTTTTTTATCAATTTTCTTTTTTTATCATTAAAAAAATACTTGTTTATGTGTGTGTGACCAAACACTATTTGTTTGGTCTTGTGACCATGTTAGAATTTCTCTGTCATGAAATGGTTGTTCAAATATCATTACTCTAAATGGACCCACCTAATATATTATAGGGTTTTGCTAGAAAACACTTTTTATGAAGGTGTCTTTTAGCAAGTTATAACTAAAAAGTTGATAATCGCATCTTGAGGTGTGGATTGCTAGAAGACACATTCATGAGTGTCTTCTAGCAAAACCTTATATTATATTATTTCACACTTCTCAATTATTTAAACTACTCAACTACATTTTTTTAAATATCCATACCACTCACCCAAAACTCTAAAGTAGGTCTCACTAATTTCATAATATACTCTAAATTTATTATCACCAGTTTTTCAAATTAATTTTTAATCAATTTAACTCATAAAGTATTATTAAAAGATGAAAGAAGATAGAATGGCAGAGAAAGGAATCGTGGTATTGCAGAACCACGATGCTTAATTAGAGAACTGAAAGGTTGAGTGAATTATCCATGCAACCTTGACAAAGTGTTATTGGTTTTGGTGAAAACACCCACCAAGTCAACGGATGTTTATGCTCCAAGAGCACTTGTTAGTATTTACCTTTTTATATTATTATGCGTCTCAATGGAAAAGAGTATGATTAACAGTCTATTTTTTTCATTGGACAAGTAGTCTAATTCTAATTTTTGTCAAAAAATATGGTAATATGTTTATAATTGAAAATTTATGAATGTATAAACTACAAATCCAATAATTTTTTGTTTCTTGGTAATTTACTTGTGTCATGTCAAACACTAAATATGAGATACTCTATCAACTAAGAAATATGTATCTGGGATTAAAATATGTAAAAGAAAAAAAAAACTTAATTTATATTATTGTACTTTTTTTTCTTGGCTATTATCGTACTTCTAAAATATAAGGTTTTAATTTTTATGCATTTTTTAAGGATAAATTTCACCGATTAGATATTTCGTTCCCACAAAACTGAAGTGGAATGATTTGACTATCAGTTGTATCACAATTAGTTGACACTAGAATCAACCGATGCATAATTGGTGAAAAATTGGTAGACAACCTGTGCAAATTAGGTTGATAGTTAAATCAGTTGTCGGATGACAACCGAGTATGGCTACCATATTCAAATGAGTTTGGAGATTGTTGTCAGTCATATTATATGTATTCAACTATTACTTATATCACAATCAACTGATGTTAGAGTCAGCTTAGGTAAAATATGGTGTCTTTATATATCCTTATTGTTTTCCTTTATCACTTTCATTTATTTTATCTTTATGTCTTCTCAAATAATAGTTCATCCTTCAACACTAGACACACTTTAGAGTTGTCTAGGTAACCGCAGTTGAGAGACATAGTCACTTTCTTAACATAATCGTTTGATAAAATAGAGGATAATTGTCTCAAGTGCAAATTAGTTTACATATCATCTTATCAATCGAAGAATCTGTAAATTAACCAAGTTGTCATGACGCCAATCATGCAACTAATCAACTAAGCACCAAATTTTGCATAACAACAACACATTTAAATTAATGAGTGTGACATTAATTCTTATATAATGATGTGTAAAGTGGTGGTGGAGGTAATGTTAAATTAGGTAGAGGTTAAAAAAATCTAAGTTAGGTTACGGTTAATAATTAATAAGGTGTTTTATCTGGGCTTGAGTTTGATGACGATGGTTATGATATTGGTGAAGGTGCTTGTAATGATGACAATGTTGGTGATTTTTATGATCAATAAGATTTCACAGAATCTTTGGATGTTTAAAGCCATTAGCATATATATGTTATGATTATTTTAGTATATGTACTAGCTAATTAGGAAGGAACTAAGACATTATCTACTTAATTTTATACTTTGCCAGTTTTAATATGGGTTATTTTTGTTAAAAAGTTTGTTATGGAATTTGAAATTTTAGTTTGGCTTAATTGCACCTTTTCCCCTATCTTTTGTTATTTGTGCGATTTTGCACCCCTTGTTTTTTTTGAGCGATTTTGCACCCTGTCGTTTTGCCCCCTTTCTGGTTAGATGGACCTTCTTGTGTTTAATTGCACTTTTGCCCCCTATCTTTTTGCCAATTTTGGGATTTTGCACCCCCTCTTCTTTTTTTTGAGTAATTTTGCACCCCCCCCATCTTTTGCTCCCTTTCCCCTCTTTTAATGTTGATTTTGAACAAAACACAATTGGCAAAAGATGGGGTGCAAAATCACTCAAAAAAAAAGAGGGGGTACAAAATCGCACAATTAACAAAAGATAGGGGTAAAAGTGCAATTAAGCCTTTTAGTTTTTATGTTAAATGGTGTTCTAATATAAACACTAGCGTTCAAGCGGGGACTCCGTGCTTGTCTGTCTGCACTTTTTATTGTGCTAATGCGTATAAATTATGAGCTGTAATGTTTTTATAAAATTTTAATTTTGATTAAAATTATAAGTATATATATTTCACATTGTAGCAAACTATATTTCTCATTTCATTAACACCAACAATATAACAAATATATTATAAATTCTTATCTTTTTTTAAAGAAGCCAACAATATATCATTCTTATAAGCAAATTTGTTGAAGGGTGCAATTGAAAATGAAAATAATAACCCAAAACTATGTATTCCCTTAGTATACAGTATAGAAAACATATGTCATTTATGTGTCACTTACATATTTTTTAAAATCAATTTTAATTTTCCATAAACTCATATGAGTGTGCAAGTCAAGTTTACATGTCGAGTCTACATATTTCAAGTTTATATAAACTTGCTAGTCTAACAACCTTGGTTGCATTTAAGTTTTTTTTTTTTTTTTATAGGAATTGGTGTAATATGTCACCGACTTTGATTGAGATAAAACTTTAATGAGTCTAGTAATGACGTGATCACCATTTCCTCCAGGCTTAATATTTTTTTAGTAGAATGACAAAAGAAAAGAAGAAAAAAAACCCGTAAAAATAGGGCTCAGTCTCGGTCATTAAACCTCAACACTAACTTCAACTCTGATGAGGGAACCTGCCAACCCAAATTAAGGATATAAATTGGAGAGTTAACACCCAAAAAAACTAATCGAATCAATTTTTTTTCCTTCATTTTTACTGGTATTAAATTAATTTCATACTTAAAATTTAATATTTTGGTAAACAACTAATTTGTCATTTTAAAAAAAAAACACAAAAATATGGTTTAATTAAACTTTCAAAATTAAATTATATAGTCAAAAATGAAATAAAACTATATATATATATATATATATATATATATATATATATTATTCTTTCATAAAATCCTTCAAAAAGAAATTATTCTTTCTTAGAAAAATAATTAGGTGAATGTTTTTTCAAAAATATTTTTTGTTGTTTTATTACAAGTATTCTAGATTTTACACTTTGGTCAAAAACATAAGAAAACCAAATGTTATTTTTATACTGTATTATAATATATAATATCCACTCAATTGGAGTATTATTTTTAAATTTATAAATATTTGGGTTGACATAAATTATATATAAATATTAATGAGTGTGATTATATCTAACAGCAGTGTCATTGTTTTTTGTAAAATAAGAAAACTAGTATCATTGTTTATTGATTTTATAACGTATAATATATTGATTACTTATTTTTTATTCGAATAAATATAAGAATTAATTATAAATTTCATTTTTTTTTACATACTCACGAAATTGGTCCAACCTTTATTTTAAACCCACCGGTTTTGGCCCTTTAGTCAAAAAATTTGACCAATACCCATTAAATTACTTTATAAAAAAAACACTCATTAAATTACAAGAAAATCATTTAATAAAATTAGGTTTCAACTTTTACAATGTAAATAATAAAATGTAAAAAATTTGATTTGTATAGATGGCTATGCATCATCAGATCGTATATCACGTCATAGGAAACATATTATATCATAATTTTTTAGTCTAAAAATTTGAGAGAGGAACCAAAACTGATAGAATTTAAAATGGGGGATCAATCCCGTGAGCAAATTAAAATAAAAAGAATAAAAAAATGTAACCAAGTCTAAACATAATAGTTGATTGTTTTTGTAATAAATAAATAAAAAATTAAAACAAATATTGTTATACTAATAATAATTATATAAATGGTTAGTATTTTTTAAGATATATCCATTGTCTTAATAATGTGAAAATGAAATAATTGAATCGCCTGTAAATTTAGTAATCATTCTAATTTCACACTATAAAGGTCATATTCTCGATAATATTGTCCTTACAAAATTGTAATGCAACCGAATGCGCACATAGAGAAATAGAGAGCACACTTTATTTCACGCCTCTCATTCTAGTCACTCACACTCCTCTCGTTTTTCTTACATAAAAGTATTTTGACTTTTTATTTTATTATTTTAAAAATCACAATACTAATACTTTTCTTTGAGAACTAAAAACTTATACTTAAAAGCTCTTAAACTTTTTTCCATTAACCATAACCAGAACAATCAAATCTTTATTTCTTTCTCAATGGAGAGAGATATGCCACCTTGGTTGAAACCCCAAATCGAAGAAGAGTGGTACATGAACAATATACCACTTTGTACTGAAGAACTTATTCCAAATCTTCAAAACCACATTCAACAACAAAACATTGTCGGTTCTTCAGACCCAAACACTTCTGTTTTTGAGCACCATTTAGGTTCCTCATTTTCTTTGCCATCACCCAAATCCAATTTATCAAATCTACTAAATATTAATGACAATATCAACATCACTGATACCGTCACCACAAACAATCCATTTGGTAATATCTTCAATTTAGAATCCCAAGGTGTTTTTCAACCTCCATTGTCAATTGCGCAGTTAACCTCGACATGGTGGAAGGAGATTGAGAATAAGACAAATAAAGATGGAAATGGAGAGGTTGGCAGAGGATCGAATTATGACTCTAATGAGAGTGTTGGTGTTGGGAAGATGGGGAACCATGGGAAAAATGAGGGCAACAATTATAATGCAAATAACAATGTTGGTGGTAGTAATAATAACATCATAGATAATAATGATGATGAAAATTGTGTTGCTGAGGGGAACCAAAAAGGGAAGAAGAAGAAAATGCCATCAAAGAGTCTCATCGCTGAAAAGAAGCGAAGGCAGAAACTCAATGATAATATGCACAAGCTTCGTTCTGTTGTGCCAAAGATTAGCAAGGTATCGTAACTTCATTTAATTTTTTTTATCATTCTTACTAGCGTCTTTCTGCTCTTTTTGTTGCAATAACACGTGTAAATTATGAACGGTACTTTATATAATATTTTGATTTCAATTATAAGTATAAATATTTGTGACTTTACGATTATAAAAACTCAACAAATATCAAAGAATAAATGAGTCATCCAAATCAAATCAAACGACTTTGTGATTTTAATCTTGGAATTTGATAGTTTTTTTTGTCTCAAAGCCGAGCTAAATCATACCACAAACATCCCTAATTGTTATGATTGTTGTGTGCAAGTGTGAGTTATATGTCTCACATCGGATAGAAAAGTTGAGGTTAAACATTATATAAGTGAAAGTACTCATAAACCCATTACCTTAAGGTTTTGGGTAAGAGTGTGGCGTCTCTCTCACTTGTATGGTTGTTATGTCCTAGATGTGGACGGTCCCCCAGGCTGCCCTCGTGACCCAACAATGGTATCAGAGCTTGGTTCTATGAAGGGTATGACATACTCATTGGGTCTAAAGTCCTCTTGAGAAGGTGTTCAGGCGGCCGATTCCATTGCGAAGAAAGCAGCGACGACGGTACAAGCAAGTATTTGTGGATGACCGGTTCCATTGTGAAGAGAGCAGCAACATCGGTACAAGTAAGTCATTGCGAATGAAAGAATTTCCGCTTGAGGGGGAGCATGAGGAATTGATAAACTCTCGCGGGTGACTGATTCCGTTTTGAAGAGAGCGGCAACGTCGGTACAAGTAAGTCATTGCGGAAAGAGCTTTCGCTTGAGGGGGAGCACGATGAATTGATGAACTCACGCGGATGACCGATTCCGTTGTGAAGAGAGCAGCAACAATGGTACAAACAAGTAATTATGGATGAAAGAGCTTCCGCTTGAGGGGGAGCACGGTGAATTGATGGACTCAATTTTGAGGGGGAGTGTTGTGTGCAAGTGTGAGTTATATGTCCCACATCGGAGAAAAGTGAAGGTTGAACACTATATAAGTGGGAGGACCCATAAACTCATTGTCTTAAGGTTTTGGGTAAGAACGTGGTGTCTCTCTTACTTCTATGGTTGCTCCACCTTGGCGTGGGTGGTCCACGGCTCCTTCCCTCATGACCTAACAATGACAATTTTACCCTGATTTTTAACATTAATAGTGTATTGTTATTCTTCTTTAAAACAATCCAAAAATATTTGAATCCTCGATCATGAGCGTCTTTCATAAAATTATAGTAAAATTTATTTTAAAAACCTTTTTCATCATGACAATAAGAGACATGTTATATTTTTTAAAACAAAGTCACAACACATAATTTACTCACAAATGTAAGCACACCAATTTTAAAAATAAAAGAGGTATAACACTTCAATAAAAACCGTAAGTTGGTATCTACTCTAAGTATGAAGACTATTGGGTACTAAAAACCCATTAGTGATGTCAAACCTTAAGGCATATGACCACCAATCCAAATCGCTATTCTTCTATGCCTCTATCATCATTGTTGTCCCTTCGCAACTCGATACAGTGAAGTACAGGGTATTAAGCTCAATCCACAACAACAGAGAGTCATAATATAAATTCAACACATATACATAGTATAAAAAACAGACACACATAGCATACAAAAAATATAAAGCATAATAGCTAACATGTTCTTAACGTAACACAAATTAAGACAATGTAAACATGATCGTAATGTACTGTCTATATGTAAGTGCATGTCATTTTCTCCTTAATTATTTTAGGGAATGATTTTCTCCACAAATTATCATTCACATAAAACACTTATTGAAAAAAATTCTCCTTAATTTAAATATAATTACCTATACACATAGATTGACTGGGAGCACATAGTAAACCAACTACTAAAATCTTTATTTAGTTATTTAAATTAAGGGTCATACAACAACTGTGAAAACATAAAAACTATGATGTCACAACCACAATTATAGACTTACTTTAGAAAAATGATAATAATGCTAACAATTTTGTGATTTTTATTGAAATGTTTAAGGACCAAGTGACATAGGCTATCAACAATATTCGGTCCCTTAATTTGTGTATGAGGCAATGCAAGTTCTGTGTTTTTTTAATAACAAATATTAGTATTTAGTCGTTAAACTAATATTTACTCTTTTACCCTTGTTTGAACCCGCAACAACTTACACATTTTTCCTTAGCTCAAACAAGTTGAGTTATGCAACCCTCCATAATTCAAATTTATGTATTTCATTTCTTTCACAGATGGATAAAATTTCAATACTTGGGGATGCTGCTGACTACTTGAAAGAGTTACAAAAACAAATTAATGATCTTGAAAGTGAGATAGAGTCAAGCTCTCCTAGATCATTTATGCCACCGCCTACAGGAACTCACATTAAGACATCCACCATGTCAACCCTTCCGGTTCAAATGAAAGAAGAGTTATGTCCTAACAATGTATCAGGTCTTAAAAACCAACCAACAAAGGTACTTACTATTTACTTTAATAGAAAGTTCTTATTCCATATCAATAAATGCTTATCACCTTCAAGATATACATTTATAAGTAAAATGAAGACATGCCATTCACTATTTTGTTGACATCATTAGGAGTCTTATATTTTGGATTTTTTGGTGTATTTTGTGTGAAATATTACAAACACACACACACACATTTGATAACTTACTAAAAGGTCTAAAAGCTTGGACAAGGCACGCATTTGATAACTATAATCGAAAACTGGAGCATGTTTAACTAATATCTACCTTCGATCAATTTTTTTTATTAAAATAGATTGACTTAATTGTACTGTTTCCCCCCATATTTAACTAAATTTGTGGAATTTTATGGTTCTTCTGTTTTCACATTTGTTGCATTTTTTTGTCTAAACTCGTATTTGTTGCCTCATAATCGATTATTTTTATGAAAAAAATATGAATTTTACTCCCAAAAGTGATACTTTCTCTTGAAATTTAACATTTGAGCAATAAACCTCCACTCTAAGGCAACAAATTACCTATTATGGGGCAGGAAAAATATGTTGAGACTAAAATTGTAATAAATGTGAATATTGAAGGACTAGATAGTTCGTTTTTAAAACAGATGGACTAGTTTTGTGAATTTGATTAAATAGAGAAACCAAAAGTGTAATTAAGTCAAACAGCTATGTCAATGTCAACCACATTTAGTTTTATAGTGTTACAAATATTAACTAGCGAAAAGATAAGAACTAACATAACTGTCTGTATGGTTTTCTACCACACTTAATTTTATAGATAATTTGGCATGTATAATGATCAATAGTTTTTGAGGAAAAATGATCAGATATTATAAAAATAAGATTCAAATTAGCTCTTTTTACAGTATTAAATATTGTTCATATATTGTAGTGAGGTTTTTCATATTTTAATGGTATTCAACTATTGCTTTATAAAAAATTGACAATTTTTTAAATTAACAATACAAGTAATATTATAAAAAGGATAAAACAATTTAAACAAATGGTAAAAATGAAAGAAAAAACCACCCCAAATTAACAGCTTATTCACTTTATATATAGGTATAAAATAGATACATAAGTATAGATAATACTATGATGGTATTTGCAGGTAGATGTTAGGGTAAGTGAAGGAGGACTTGTCAACATCCATATGTTTTGTGCTTGCAAACCAGGTGTTTTGGCGTCGACTATGAAGGCATTGGATAGCCTTGGTTTAGATGTTCATCAGGCTAATATAAGTTGTTTCAATGATTTTTCTTTAGATGTGTTCAAAGCTGAGGTATACATTTATTTTTAACCACTATACTTTATAAAGTTTCTTATTCAATTACCATGTCATTTATTTTTAATTTCCATTAACTATTCTTTCAAAATTCATTTTAGATGCCAGTATGTGATCATGAGAAAAATGTAATGAAGGTTGTATGATCCATGCTAGCTTGACTTTTTAAAGCATATCAACAATTATTTAGTTCAAAGTTGCACTTACATTTATGTTTGTTGCAATAATCTGTGAACTTAAGTGATCCTATGAAGAATGTGGATGTTTGTATTGACTATCATGAGATTATTGTACTTGCAAAAAGTACAATAATCGTATTAGGATTTGTATTGTATTGGTCATGCCTTAAGAAAGCTCTCAAGGTTTGTATTTATAGCCTTCTATGGGCCTGATTTGTGTTTACTTAAGCAACAAGTAATTGGGGTATTTAGGTATTTTAGTCGCGTTCTAGAGGTTTCTAGAAGTGAGCTGAGGCGGTGCCCTGGGAAGGGCGCGCCTTGGGCCTCAGGGCCTTTCTTGAGGGCGCTAAGGCCTCTAGGAGGGTCTAAAAGCCCTTTTGGAGGTCTTTTAGGTCTTTAGGAATAAATTGACGATCCAATTATTTTCTAATGTGAGATTATATGAGTAAATTTTGATCATTAGATTTGTAAATTCAATATCGACTGTTGTCATTCTTTATTTTCATTATTTTTTATGAATGAACGTTAAAGCCTTTTTACTTCCTACAATAAAAAATTGTCTTTTAAATGAGAAAAAAATCTCAATTTTAATGAGATAATATTTACAAAAGATCTTTGTGAATTATACGAACTAGCGAATCATCTTTGCTTTTTTCTTTCGAAGAAGAATAATACAAAGTTGGTCAAATGTCTTATGAGATTTTTATATTGGTTGTTACTTGTTAATAACAAATCTTTGGTGTTTGGATTTGGTGCTCACACATTATTAACCCATCAATGTCATCCTTAGTTTTGTTATATTGATTTTGATTTTTCATGTTTCTTTTCAGCAACACAACAAAGACCAAGAATTGACCCCCGAGCAAATTGAAACAGTACTGTTGAAGGCATTGGGTTTTCATTGAATGATGTGAGTTAAGCTATGGACAAATTCTCCCTTTACAAATAAATTAGTTGCCTTTGTTGTAGCATGAGGTTTCTAAATGATTTTACTTTTTATTATTTTGTATTGAAAGTTATGCCAAACCAATGGATTTAAGATTATGGTTTTGTATTTTTTGTATGAATTTGAGCACATCGTACTTTTATTACTTTGAAGTCATGGGATAAATTGTTGTTTGCCTTTATTGTCTTGTTGAGTGAGGCTAATTTTTGTTTCTTAATTGGTCTCATATCATAATTGGAACAAAAAATAACCAAAGTTCATAAATTTGAGGTGGTGTGGTAAAACTGGGTAGCACTTGAGTGACATTGTGGTTGATGACATTGTGACATTGGCCAACCACAATGCCACAAGTGTCTTTCTTCTTTCTCTTTCATAATATTTTTTTGTTTCTTTGTACACGTGTGACATTGTGGTTGGCCAATGTCACCAACCACAATGTCACCCAAGTATTATCCGGTAAAACTCCCTAAAATTGCGATAAATGTCACCCCCTAAATATATTTGTATTTTCGGAAATGTTTTTTCCTAATGACACATGAAAACGTTCAATTTTTTATTTGATATTTTTTACCATTTTGGTGCAATCTTATATGAAGTTTTTACTAGTTTAAAGAAAAATACTTTATGGGCACAATGATTAAATTTCACACTTTTGTTTTCCAAAATATTTTTACATTCTATCCAATCTTGCATAAGGTCTTTACTAGTGGGAGATACGAATCATTTAGATAGATGAAGATAATTAATCGATCTAAATTGAATTAAAGTACTTGAAATTTAAGGTAATTGATCCCCAATATGTTCAAATAATAATATAGTTTTGGCAATCGGTAAAGTAGATAAACCTCACAATAGAAACTAAAGTACATGTTCATTAAGCACTAACTACACTTCTCAGCAAGGTTGATAACAATATGGTCTTTTGTCGTGGCATGTATTGGGGATTTAAACCATCAGAGTGATAAATAATGTGAATATTAAGGAGTATTCTTTTTACATCATCCTAAATTCTAATGTTTAAGAACTCACACACATTTTATGACTTGCTTACATCATGCACCTTAGACATCACCTAATCGGTGTGGAGAGTGCTTTGGGATCTCCATGGAGTTTCAAGTGGAACCAATATCTTTTGATGTGAAAAGTTGGGTTTTATGGCCAATTTTTCGAGTCCATAGTAAAAGGCCTTCATATGTATAATGATTTACAATTAATTAATCTTATTGTGAAAATTGAGTAATAAAATTAGTCCAGTCGTTTCTAGCCTACAAAAGGGAAATTCATAGACGTGCTCCTAATACTTTAATATCCTACTACCACATTTTCTCATTCCAGATATTTTCTTCCATTTACGATCACACCCCATATAAAGAGGACAAAAAGAAGAGAAGAGGGAAATGCAATGCAAGGAGTGGAGATGGTGGGACAAAAGGAGAAATAGAGAGGAAGAGCATGGTGAAATTTCGAAGAGTCAGTTTTTTTTTTTTTACGTTCCTTTAGCCATAGTTGAACATTGTTTTAGCCAAGATCCAACCATGGCCACAATCTTCAAAATTGGAAAAGTTTGAACAATGATATTTCAATAATTGATTTTCAGAAAATTCAAAATTTGACCTTGTAGGAATTTATTTTGATTCAATAAAATCGTTTTTATTTTTAGTTTTCTTAATTAAAAAAAAAGGAATTTTAGACAAAATTGCCACAATTGAACACTGAGGTATACAGAAAAATTATCATTAAAATATTGTATCTTTCTATCTATTATCATAGATTAAGAAAAACATAAATAAATGAAAATTGTTCTTCTCCCATCATGTTTTGTTCACTCTCAAGTGCACTTCTGAAAATATCCCCAGCGTAATGTTAAAATAACGTGAGTTAAGTCACGTTGACCCTAGTGTGAGTTAACTCACGTTGCGTGTCGTTTTAAAGATGAGACAGCAACTCATTATTCTCATTTCTCATCTCAAATCTCCAAAAACTCTCTCAAATCAACCAAATCCATAATTTCTTCAAGTTCAAATTCAACAACACTCCAATAACAAGTAAGTTTTCATAATCAAACACTATTAACCTTTTATGTTTATATGTTAAATTTTTCCTCTTAAATTAGATTTTTTTTAGTTTTAGGGTTTGTTTAAATTTTGATTTTTTTGGCAAGAAATGATACAATGTTTACATGTAAATGATTTATATTGCTTAATTATTTAGATATTTGCATGTTTATGTTGTAGTTATGAGTTTTAGGGTTTATTTATAATTTACACTCCAAGTGTTTGATGAAATGTTTGAATGAGTTTTTCATTGATTATTTAATTTTTTATGGTGTAGATTTGAAACAATGAGCGATTTGTTCAGTGTTTGCATACACTATAACGGTGGAAATCCTTAGTTGTTCAAGGTTCAGTACATTAATACCATGTTAAAAGGTATGAAAGATCAACTGAATGAAATTAACCAAAGACTCAATCCCAGAGACACAAGGAGGGTGAAATATATTTGGTATGAACGTCCAACGTTCGACGAAGGGAGAATAATGTTCAGTCGGCTAAAATTAACGAACGACGACGTGAGGAGCATGTTCTCGATTTTTTTCAACAAAACATGTTCCCGAGGATCGATATGTTTGTTACGTTGCTAGATCACCTGAAGATATTCTCAACAATTTGATTCTGCCATAACCAAAATATTATATTTAGGTAGCATCATTATTATGCAGTGTCTTTATTTTGTTGGAATTTAAGTTCAATTCTTGTTAGTTTGCGGAAGATGTTGATATTAAAGTGTCTTATAGTCAATATAAAGATTTGGAAGCCTCTTTGAAAAGTCAAAAGAATGGATAGAACATATGTTGTATTCTACCTAATGGTTGTACAAATTTTTCATCAGATTCCTTCGTATAAGATGAGTGGGACATAAGGGAATGCACAACTAACATGTTGTTTTGTACTTGATCATGCTCCTCTGTCAATTGAAACACTTCAGTTGACAGGGCAGTAAGATTAAGTTTAAAACAACCTCTTGGAATGCATTCCTATTTGTCACTACTCATCTTATATGAGGGAATTTGATGGGAAAATTTATACAACTCATTAGGTAGAATGCAACATGTGTTATATCCATTTTTTTGAGTTTTCAAAGGGCGCTTCAAATCTTTACACTAGGTATAAGACACTTCATTGCCGACATTTTTCGCAAACTTTCAACAATTTAACTTAAATCCAACATCATGATGATACCACATATATTTAGGGAGAATGTAATGTAATGTAGATGCAATTTATCCTAAATAAAATTGTGTATTTTTTGAATTGATTTTGTGTACTTGTGCAACTTTATTCGAATTTATTCAATACGCAACTTTATTTGAATTCACGTTGGGTTTAATTAGTCTTCGAAGACATTATATTTTTTAGATGCCAAAATCATAAAATAAATGCAAATATAAACAAAAATAAAAGAACAAATTAATACACAAAAAAATCTCATTTTATTAAGATATGTTTCTTGTATAGGGAAGGGAGATTGGGGCAAAACTACATCTGCTTCAGAAGAAGATGGAGGTGATGAGGTAAAGCAAAATCTATGGGGTAAAGCTTAGAGAAATAGACGGTGGGGGAGAAGTGAACTGGGGTAAGGTGTGTTTTTTGTCTAAGGTGAAAGAGACCTTGATGGTCAACCTTGCACCCAAATAAACCAACATGACACTCGGACAAACCGTATTTCTTTGCAGTGCGTTGCCATCCCCATTGACCGTTCATACATTCCCTGCAATTTTTAAAGAGGCCTCTTTCTATAAAAGGCCAACGATGGAAATACATTGTTGTTGTAGAAGGAAGAGGAGGAGTGTGAGATGATGGTGTGAGAAATGATGAAGGTTGGAAGCATATTTATAGGGAAAATGGATACATAGGTTGTATCTACCCATAATGGTGAGTCAAAAAACGTGTAAAATCAAGTTTTACCAACTGACCACCGTCCAAAAACGTGTTTTATGTGGTGCAGACTATCGGCCAAAGAAGCGTGAGTTAAGTCACGCCACCGGTTAACGAAGCGTGAGTTAAGTCACGATGAGCTTAACCTGCATGAGTTAACTCACGCTGAAAGTACCTAACGTGACTTAAGTCACGCCGGAGTACTTTTGTCCATTCGGTTGGACATGAGTGTTTTTTGATGGGAGAAGAACAATTTTCTAAATAAATATAAGGCCTCATTTGAGTCTAGTGATGTAGGTGATAGAGTTTTGCTTTTGAGAGCTGCTTTTATCCCCTCCAACACCTAAAAAACCAATTTCACTTAGATGCACGTTCTGGACGGACAAAAAACATGGTTATTCTTTACATTCACTGTTTCGGATGTTGAAAAATGATGTTGAATTCCCATCCGGAGCGGTGCATCCAGGTGGGATTGGTTTTTCAGAATGGTGGCGAAGGAGAAGTAGATCTCTTTGCTTTTGCCACATTATAGTTCATTTCGGGTTGTAGGGAGAGCCTAGACCCAAAAAATCATTCATGCAAGCGAGGAAAACAAACAAAAACATAAAGATGTCCCCGTGTTAAAGGTAATTGAATTATCTCTTATGTACAACAAAAGTATGCAACATAAGTTAAAGGGGTTTCAGGTAGTAGAAACCACCATTCAAATATTCTCTTAAGGGAAGCGTACAACAGGGTATCATTATCATCATACAAGTAACCACAACAAGCAACTATTTGTTGTTTGCTTGTGCTTGTAATCCAATAGGCCATGAAATGTTTCTATTTCCATGGCTTAGGTGCTCTCGTAATCTTGAAGAGATTATACATTGGTGCACTGTCAATGAAAATTCTTCTTCCATCTAAAGATGTGGATTCATGCTTCAATGCAGGTCCAATAAGCCATGATGCAGCGATTCCACCAATCAAACCTCCTAACTGAAAATGTATATGTTAATGGAAGCATTAGCAATATAAAAGAAACTATGCACAGATCACACTGGTTTTGTTATTTAATTGAACATCAGATCACCAGTGCCTACATACATAACAAAATGGGTAGTCTTATGCACGGAATACAAAATTGAGGATTGTTTATGAATGCTATGTCCATGTCCACATAGTTTTTGGGCCTGTTTGGATCGACTTTTTTGAGTTATCTACTAGCATAAACACTTATGAAACTGTTTGGAGAACTTATGGAGACAGCTTAAGATATGTTCATAAGTTGTTTTCAGCTTGTTTCCAGAAGCTCATCATGATAGACAATGAAAAGTAAAAACAGTTTATAGCTTATATGAAAACAATTTGACTTTATTTTATATTTTATTCAAGAAATAGCTTATTCATAAACATTTATATGATATATAAGCGCTTCATTAAGTTGTTTATCTTAGTTGAGGTTAGTTAGTGTATTAAGTTATTCTCAAATTTAGAGTCATTTCAGGTCATGCCACATTTTAAAAGGTGAATAAAGCAACGAGCACGAAATAAGACACATTTATACAGCCAGCAACTTTTACTGAACAAAGGAACTAAGAAAATGAAAAATTTAAGGGCACTAAAAAATCCAAGGATGATAAACTCCTACACTTACATGTCCCCAGTTGTCAATGCCAGTTGATGATAACCCAATAAGCTGCATGAGAAATACTTCCACTGTTAGAACACAGACAAGGAAAGTAAACAGTATCCCTTCTATTAGTCACATCCATAGAGTGATGGTCTAAGTTAAAAGTAGAAAAAGTTCCCTACATAACCCTTGCATGAACCAACAACACTTCTACCGAACAAACATTTCCTAAATAAGAAGAAAAAATATATAACAACATATTAACATACAAGCAGTCAAGCACTAGTATGCAGAAAATTACTGTAAAATTTCTGTTCCACCCTGGCTAATCAGAAGCATGTACGACACACTGATTTGTGATACTCAATCCAGTGAAGTTGTAAAATTAACAAAGCAGAATCAGATGTGACACAGGGAATGAGACACTTACCATATTGAGGGCAATCACTTGTGCAATGTGCTGCAGATCTTTTTTACCACCTCCTACAAGGTCTTTGTGCCTTAAAACAAACACTGCAACCGATCCAACCTGAACCATTACTCATTAGAAATAACGACAGTGAAGATAAAGGGCCAGCATTTCAGTTTTCTATCGTCTCTATATGGAAAACAAAGATACGAATCCAAGAGAGACAAGTACAGTTGATTATTATTATTATTTTTTAAAAAGATGGTTCAGGGGACATGTAACAAGTAAAATAAGGAAGATAGTTAAGCAAACTTGTGACAAATAAAATATTAAAAGAACTCACTAGTCCAAAAATTGCTCCTGATGCACCTACTGCAGGCATTTTGCAGAACCGATAACTCATAGCTGCACCTGATTTTCTAGAAATTATGGAATTAGAATACTTTTGAGGTAAGGAATTTCATTGGCAATTGTAGGAAGAATATATGCGGTTACTTGCAATTGAAGAGGCAAAGTAAATTGAAAGATATCTTCGAGGACCACTAAAGCTCTCCACAGTGGGACCAACTGAATTTAAGGAATAACAATTTATCTGCAGAGAATTTGTAGTCATTTTAATACCAAACTAAACCAGGCTGACAGAACAAACTTGGAACAAAATAATTTTAAATCCTACCACAAGGTGTCCAATATTTGCATGCAGAAAAGAAGATGTAACAAGTCTCCAAAGTTGTCCTTTGTCAATGAGACTGTTTACCTAGTAACATACACAACACAACTAACATGTAACGATCCACAACACACAGCATATCTATTCATATAAGATTCTTAATTGCAACCTTACCTTCGCTCCCCACGACAAAAGCTTGCCTTGGGTTGCAAGTTGTGCAACATAAAATCTGTGTAAACAATTAGTAAATAATAATCAATAAGCGCTCTCACCGAGAGGTATCTAAAATTATAAAAAGAGGTAATATCAGCTAACACAACTAGAAACAGAAAAATAAAGATAGAAAAATGGCAGTACAAACTATTTGAATCCGGCTCATTTGAAGTGAGCAACTCATTTTAGAAAGCAAAGTGAGCATTATGGATCATTGATTAACAAATCAAAGGTCAATACTGCAAGTATATCATAACAAATCATGAGTTTGTTGAAATAACAAACCTTGTTTTTTTTTCTTTTCACTTTACACTTCACTCACTTTAGAGGAGCCAAATTCTAGGAAGTCATAAACTTAATACACCAATCAAGGGAATATGCTCATACTCACAAAACATTGGCAGCAAGGAGAATATTTGTCCACTTCCTTCCATTAAATGGACTTTTTCGGGACATCTTCGAGTCAGCATTTCCAAAGCTGGCTTCAGGTCGTCCTCTGTTAAAGAAAGAGAAACTAGTTGAACATGCAGAAGTCAACCCATCACTTGACAATTGAAGATAATTCAATCCTTTGAGTTGAAGGTATCTTTGACACCATTTATCCTTCAATCTAAACACGGGAGCAAGTTTCTGTTCAACAAGAGGTACATGTGAGTCAGGGAATGCTGCCAGGTCTGCCACAATATCCAGATTCCAGAATAAAGAAACACAACTGGGGCCTATTTTAATTGATATATTCGATCTTATCTACTATCATAAACACTTGCGAGACTGTGATAGAGACACCAACTGGTATTACTAAAAAAAAAGGGAAAATCCCAAATTACAGTAGAACTCCTAGAGTATTCAAGAGACTCTAGACTCTCCCAATGCCAAAAAGCCCCAGGTCTATACAAAATGACAAGATGGCCTCCTCTCTAATTCTCGTCTCTATCTATATGCAGCATGCCTTATTTGGCTTAACTACCTCTCGACACACCCACTAACTAACCCATTAACCAACCAACTACTTACCTAACAAGTAACAACTTCTTGACTAACAATTATAAACCTATCAGACTATTTGAGAGAGCTTATGGAGAGATAACTTACGACATGTTCATAAGCCGTTTTCAGCTCATTTTCATTATCTCTCTATGATAGCTTATGAAAACAACTTATAGCTTATATGAAAACAGTTTGACTTTATTTTATCTTGTTATAGAAATAGCTCATACATTAGCACTTATGATACAATCACTTAATTAAGGATCTGTTTGGATTGGCTTATTTGAGCTTATCTACTGGCATAAGCACTAGTGAGTTAGTTTAGAACTTATGAAAACAACTTATGACGTGTTCATAAGCTGCTTTCAACTTATTTTCATAACTTATAACTTATACAAAAACAATTTTACTTTATTTGGTATTTTGCTATAGAAATAGCTTATAAATAAGCATTTATAATCGCTTAATGAAGTTGTTTATCCAAACATGACCTACTTCTTATTCCCATTTTAATCATCAGCATTAACTACTACACTACGATATGATCAACTAGGAACTTATGATTGTTATAATTAAAGCAACATATGATACTTAAATACTCCATTTCAATTTGAAAATTTTCAACAAAAAAACAACTCCAGATTTTTGCAATTTGTAGTAATCAGAGTGAATAAAAAGGATACCTGGAAACAGGAACGAAGTAGAAAGTGAAGGCGGAGACGGTGGGAGACACGGTGGCTGAAGTGGAGGGACGCGGCGGTGGCAATGATATCAAGTGGGTAAGGACCCACCTTGCAAACTGGTGACAGAAATGGCTTCGGCACAACCATTTTTTTCCCTTCTCCACTTCCACAAAAAAGCTCCGATAAAAATTATTTTTATAGTATTATAAAAAATAGTTTTTTTTTTCTCAGTACAGTTAATTAGTTAGTTTTTTTTTTTCAAAATTAGTTAGTTTTTTTTTTTTTTTTTATGGCGGTGGTACAAACCTCAAACCTTGCATATATTATGCATTGTCTATACTAACTGAGTCAAATTCACGAGGACAATTAGTTAGTTGTTGAAAATACACTAAAAATTTCTTAGTGCAAGAAATTAGTATCATTAATCTTAGAATCATTAGAATCTTATGGTTTTTTAATCATACAATTAATTTTAAATTTACCCGAAAATACACATCATTTTAGATGAAAATATCTGAGTCTTTTTATTAATTTTTTTACTATTGACTTATTTTCTTAAATATTAGACATCCCAAGAATGAGGTGTCCTCTCTCAAAAAAAAAAGAATGAGATGTCTTGTTAGCACATCTCTATTGAAACGAAATATAATATATTAATTATTTAGGTTTTAGTGTAATTGCTCAGTAAAACTTTTTGAACTATTTTTTTATTAATAATATCATCATTTAGTTAAAAAAAATACATATAGGCATATACAAAATGTAAATAAATAATCTAAAATAAATTCTACATTTTTATCAAAAATAAATAAAATAAATACTACACAATAACATTTATTAACATTACTACATAATTCCTCTAAAAAAATATTAATATACGATTGAATTGCACGAGAAAAAGACTATTAGTAAAACGGTGAAGAGAACAAATTAAAAAGGAAGAAAAATCCGAAAAGAAGGAGGAAATTTATAATTGTTAAAATAGTCCATAGCGACTAAGCTACTTCATGTGGCTCTTTGTTAGAGTTGAAACACAAATAACACGCCACATTATTAATTACTTAACAAATTGACTAATTAATCCTAAGATTCTTAAACTTAAGATTGTTTTAATATAACAGATATCGTTAAGAATTAAGTCATGAAAACACGCTCCAAATGTAAAGAGAATAACACCAAAAGTACGAATAAAAGAAAAACTATCTTATATATTTTTTGACTTAAGAAAAACAATTTTACCATAAATAAATAAATAAACACCTAATAACCTATAAGATTCACCATTAAAAAATAAGTTTAATAATTGATAATGTCGATATTGTCAAACTTCCTTTTCATTGAGTTAAAATCCGAAAATGTGTAAAATTCATATGAAGGTTATCTTATCTTTTTAGCAGGTTAATAACTAATTAACGATGAATAAAAGGGGCCGGCAAGCAAATTAGAGAAGTCTCTTTGGGATTGGGTTGGTTGATCCCTCTATGGGCCTATCTTCTTCTCCTTCCTCTCCACTCTCAACAATTCAGTTCTTCATTTCTGAGTAACCGTTTTTCACCTTCTCTCTTTCAAAAATTCTCTCTTATCCCTAAACGATGTCGTCTCACGCGCTGTTTCAAGCAGCGCAAATCCTCCCAATGAACTCACCCATCCCTTCTAAAACCTTATCACCAAAAACCTTCCCTAAACTCCCTCTCCTCCGTAACCGTCACCGCCGTCTCGTTATCCGATCTTCCTCCGCTTCCCCCGCCGACGTCGACAGTGATACTTCTTCCGCTTCCTCGCTGCTTGAACGGTGTTTCGCTGCTCCGACCGCGCCTCCTTCCGCTTCCGGTAACATTAATCCGGTTATGAAAGGTAAATACGGTGCGTTTGGTGCCGTTACGCTCGAGAAATCGAAGCTTGAAGTGTCGCAACAGCAAAGCAACAAGTCTGGGCCTGAGGTTTGTCATATTTCTTTCTATCTTCACTAGAATTAGGGTTTTTAGTTTTAACTTTATTTTCTCAATTTTCCTTTTGATTATTTCTTGTTGAATTGAAGAAATCATTGAATACTTGAATTATATTGTTTGTGTTTACGCCACAATCAATTAGTAGAACATGTATTTGATTTTTTATTTTTATTATAATATTTGAATTAACTATTAAACTTCAGTGGCTTAGGAAGTTAACATGTGATAATACCTATGAAGCACTGACAAGTCGTAATAATTTTTAAAAATGGTATAGTCTGAATGTAATCACATGTAACGGTGACAATAGAGTAAAATTCTGGAGTGAAGGTGCTTAATAATTTGTAGAGAATTGGTTTGGAAATTAAATTATCATTGTTAAACGGTCCTTCGTTTTTCCTTTCTGTGAAGCACTGACACAGACACCAAATACATACTTACACAGACACGTCGACGACACTGGTAAAATTTTTAAAAAATGAATTAATTGTATAAACACATGTGTCGGTGTCGTGTTTGTATCAGAAGTGTAGGTGCTACAAAGTTTTGCTTAATAGTGTATGATACAATACAATCATATTTTTTCCAACTTTCCGTCAGTAATAATGAAAAAGTGTGCTTGTACAACTCATTATGTATTTGTATAAATGTGCAAATGTGTGCATGCTTGTACTCGTGTTATGCATGATGCGTTGTATTGGAAGCGTATGAAAACACACATTCAGTTGTGATCGATCGCTAATTGAGAAGATTTAAGGTGTTTTTGACGTCTGAAATTGGACTTGATTGAATGTATTTTATGTGAAAATTAATCTGTTTGTTATGGGAGATTACATGTTGGGTTAAACGTGTTGCCTTGGACATGTAAAATGAATCTGTTTGTTATGGGAGATTACGTGTTGGGTTAAACGTGTTGCCTTGGACACGTAAAATTGCGGTTGCTTGCTAATCATGAAGACTTATGATGTTGGCCGGTTTCGTGACACAACAGGAATTAATGTTTTTTTATGCAAATATTAGGTTGTTTGTTTAGGAAATTACTCGTGTGAAGTATCAATTTGTTTAGGAAATTACTTGTGTGAAGTATCGAGTCCGGATCAACCGGTCTTCCCATTAATACGTTTGTCGTTTTGTGCTACTTTTGTTGTCGCGAGAACCACATATAATGCCTTAGGAATTACCTTAATTGAATCACTTGATCACACGCATCATCAATGCCATCAGTTATTCTTCTAGCAAGAATTATATTGTAGGAGGTGTTGCGTTGCTAGCCAAAATTATGAAGTCCCGGGAAAATATTTATTAGGCCTACATCGGCGATAATCCTGCATCAGCAATAGCGTGTCCTGAATATTTTATTTTGATGTATAAAAGTTGTTTCAAGATAGTAATGTATTTATTAATTTAAAATAACAGTTTTCTTTTTGTAGAAAAGGTTATATTATAAAGGTTAGCTAACATTAAATATATATATATATATATATATATTTTAAATTAATGTGTTTTTTTAACTTATTGACTATTTCAGTTTCTTCATGTTTAATAAACGCCTCCGTTGTATTTTAATATGTTTTGTCAAAAAAACTCGGCTGTTTTTTGAGTTTCCTTCGTTTGTTAGTGTCCTGCTGCCGCTACCCACTTTGCACAACATCACTACAATTTATAATCTGGATTCTGGACCATGCATGGCAGTTTGCGGTTCGTTTTTGTGCTAGTTTGTTTTGTTGTCGAAGATATGTTCGGAAATGGACCACAACTGTGAGCTGAGCTCCTATTTTGTTACTTCTGGTTGCGGTGCCTTATTTCGGTGAAGGGGAAAGGGGTAGGGGAGAGGCCAATTTTTGCAATGCAGATAAAATAAGCGAAGGTGAGGGAGTCCCTGTTAGGCTTTTCACTGCTATATAAATTAAAGAA
>Ga0315915_1000503_pt1 | contig 40648 bp, 22 predicted proteins | sample MpolbnodulesMG_FD_207738 | JGI IMG/M metagenome (GOLD analysis project Ga0315915, IMG submission 207738) | Medicago polymorpha root nodule microbial communities from Los Angeles, California, United States - branched nodules | ecosystem: Host-associated > Plants > Roots > Nodule | place: USA...
AAAAAATAGACTCCACAATCACATCATCAACCCTAAATGCATAGCTACACAAACTAGTAGCACCTCACCTCAGTAATTCTTGGTGAAAGATATTGATTGGGTACACTCAACTTTTGTCAAACCATATTAAAAGTTTAAACTTTACCTAACATCATAACACAATCTATGCATCTACATCATATTAACATGATATATTAACAATTATCACATATAGTTCACAGCTACTACAAGCACCAATTTATACAAACCCAATCAAAATCTGAAAAGAGGGTCAATTAAAAGGAAACTAATTTCTTTCTTCTGAGTATACCTTCAACGTTATAGAATTTCAAAACCAACAAAAAAAAAGCAAATTTTTAACTAACCCTAGATCCAGAATCATCAAATTTTCCAATGAACACTAAAGGGTTTAAAGCATAGTTGGAATTCGATGTTATAAAGCATACAATAGAGTAAACACGAGTGAAACATTAAGCGATTGTTACAAAAAACGAGATCGGTGAAGCTAAAACAGAGAAATTAGGAAATTAGGGTTTTAGAGAGAGAGAGAGAGAGAGAGAGAGAGAGAAGATTACTTAGGTTTTGAGGAGAGCGATATCATCCTCATCAAGGGGGCGAGGGTTCTTCTCGTCCTTGAGCTCATCTTCATTGTGAATCGTCTATTCACAATGACTCGATTCTATGTCCAAACATCACATGATGGGGTCTGTGGGGGAGCTGTCTGAGAAGAAGTAGATCTCTGCAAATTTGGTGAAGAGAAGAGACTGAGAAATTGATCGAAAAGCGTTGGAAGTAGCTACAGATTGAAGAGATCTGGAACTGGTTTTTGAAAAGAGCCTTTTTGTGAAATTGATTTTAGGGTTAAGAAAGAAATTGGAGAGAGAGAGGGAAAAATTTATAACACAGGCGGGATATGAAATCAATTTCCCAATTAAAAATAAAATAAAAACCATCAAATATTGGCCGTCCGAAATCCGTCTTAATGATTCACACGGTTTTGGGACATATTTGTTTTTTTAACGAAATTTGTGTGAAATCTGTGGGAAAGTATCTTGTTTGAACATGTCATAAAAGATTGACACGATTTTGGGACGGATTTGGGACGAAAATTCCGCTCCTTAAAAACCGTCCCAAATCTGTCCGAAAAGTTAAGATGAAAACTTATCCGTCCGAAAATTCCGTCCGAAAACACTGTTTTTTTAGTAGTGTTCTTGGAGTTGAACTCTACTCATGTAGGATGAAAAATAAGAAGCACCAGCAATGTGAAACAAAGGGTGAGATAGTGACACTATTTGGTTTTGGTTCTCGCCATTTGCTTGTGTTGTGTTGGTGTATCATTCCTTCGTTCCTCTTGTGTCTTTTGATCCATGTTGTTGTCATGGACTACAAAATATATATTCTTTGAGCATTTAGATGCAGAAGAAACAAATCAAAGCATTCTTGAAAAGAAAATTATATTCTTCCAAGAAAACCATTAGTAGATAGAAATGTTTTAAAAAGAAGAATTGAAATCGAACCGACCAAATCTCTAAGTTCTAGTTTAAATAATCCAATCGGTTCAACTATATATAATTGAAGTAAATATTTATCTATTCAACTAAAAAAGTGGTTTAACAATTAATAAATGTAAAAAAATGAAACGAATAGAACTGCATATAATTGGTTAAACTTCAATTCAATAAGACAAACTTTTCACAAAAACTTCAACGTTACTAGAATGAAACCACCCAGACGAATTTATTTGTTCACGATTCAACTTGATTGTTTCAGTAGGCTAAGTCCCATTCTAAAATTTTTAGTAGATCTACAATTAATATATTGTAACCTCGGTTTTATAAATCAAAGAAGACTCCTCAAAATGACTATATAATTAAAAAAAAACTAAACTTAGAAAAAGAAAAAAAAAGGAAATTGTATGTGCTGCTAATAAAAGGACAATCCCTAATAAAATTCAATCACAATAAAAGCTTTCATCGACCATTGATAATTTTTGAATAGAAAGTCACGCTAATTATATAAACATAACACAGCACTCACTCACACATATACTATTGCGAGTTGTTCTTACATGAAATGTTCACAACAACTAGAACTGTTTGAGTTAACTCTATACTTTTGGTTGCCAATGAAACAACATGTAAGATCCTTTATGTTTATCAGTATGGAAATAATCACAAGAAATCAAACTTATAACTAAAAATGTATCTATATGGTATGAAATTAATATTGTACATATAATTAAAACCAAGAATAAAACACACATAGGAAAGGAAGAAGAAGATATACCTCGACTTCACTATGGGGAGATTGAGACTTTAGTTTGAAACTGCAGAAAAAAAAAAATTGAAGTGAAGAAAAGAGAGATAGTTATGGGCACATAAGAAAGATGGATGAGATTGGTTCTATGAGATGATATATTTGTATTACTAATGTGACAAATTTACCCTCAAAATAAGAAGTTTATAACGAAGTAATTAGAGTCAAGTATTAACGAAGTTCCTACATTAGAATAGTTTGTGAGAATCTAAGTTTAATGCCCGAGTGTAACAATTTATTTGTCAGACTTTACTTTATTTTCCGTCGAACTCTAGATTATAACATGCGGCCCTTTTCCTAAGAACTAAAGGGTTCATGCGAAATAAAAGTTGTTTATGTTTTCTTTTAATCAAGGTGTGGCATAAAGGAACTAAATTGAGAAACTTTATATATTTTAAGGTCTATTTATTATTTTTATATATTTTATGGACTATATTTTTTATTATTCACATGTATAAATATGTCACAAAATACATTACTAACAAGAAAAATAATTAAACAATACGCTGGATTATACAGAGGGAAATCGACAAAAAGTGAATGACACGCCGCATTATGCGGAGCGAATAATGAGCATACTTCCATTTTTGCTACAACTTTTATTGGCAAAGTTCCTTAAAATTGATAGTTGGTTTTAAGATTCCTTCAGCTTTCTTTAACTGATCACATGGTTTCAAACTTGGATTGATATGCATGTAACCATACTTCTTTTTCCCGCTCAAATTCTGTCTTCTTTTTTCGATCTTAGCTTTTGCCAGTTTCGTTTCTCTTTCTCAAGACTTGTATTCTCTACAACCACTGCATGGTTTAACATTTGTAGAAGTGACGACCATTAGATCTAGAAAGAGAATTTTTTTCCACTAAATTTAAGGGTTGTCATTTCTGTAAAAAAAATTATACATTATGAAATATCAAAAGAATTAAACTTTTGATATGATCTTTTATGTGTGTATATTGATAGTTTATATCCACCTAAAAAAATGCAGGTAAAAATAAGCAATAATTTTGTAAATCTAATACGTTTTTAAATAAAAAAATACGTCACAATGCAACCACTTTTTGAAAATTTCCCAAAAAAACTCTTTGAAAATAACCGTAAAAAACATCATAAAGCTGGTAAAAAGTGACAAATTTCATATACTTTAGGCGAATTCTATGGTACATCCAATAAATTTGGGTGTACACCAAATTGTTAAATTAATAATAAATGAGTTTTTTTTTTGAAGAAAAATAATTATTTTCTATCATTGGCAACTATAATAATTAAATTTTATTTACCAAAAGCTTCGACGAAATAAAATTTAATTTTTATGAATTTTTATTACTCAAAGCAATGAATATTGATTATTTTTTATGACAAAATGTAAAATTTTTAATACGATCCTTATAAACAATGAAATGATGTTTTTTTCTTATGATATGTGTTTTCTAAAATATAAATATTGACAAATAAATTTTTATGAGGATTGTTAATTTATAAATTTTGTGAAACAAAAGTACCAATACACTAAAATTTGTGAGTATATCGTAGAAATTCCCTATACTTTATGGGTCATATTTACTATTATTCACATTTATAAAATATATGTCATGAAATACATTAATAACAAAGAAAATAATTACACAATCCGCCGGATTAGACGGGGCGAAAGTGGGTAAAAAGTTAATAACATGCCGTATTGTACGTCACAAATAACAAACATACTTCCATTTGTACGACAACCTCTCTTAGTATAGTTCTATAAAGTTGATCCTTGATTTTAATATTTCTTCGGTTTTCTTTTTACCCTCACATGGTTTCAAAGTTGGATTATTTGCATGTATTCACCCCACTCAAATTGTGTCTTCTTTCTTTGATGTTACCTTCTGCCAACTTCGTTTGATGTTTTCTAGACATTTATTATCTACAACAACTGAATGGTACAACCGTTGTAATGATGAGGACCGTTAGATTTAGCAAGAGAAAATTAATTTCATTAAATTTAAGGGTCTTCACAACTACCGCATAAGACAACAGTTGTAGAGTATCAAAACAAATTTTTTTCTCTATTCTTCATCTACCCTTCGTTAATTAGCTAGTTTTTTTTTAAAGACCAACATCAATTATTAATTATGCATTTCCAAAAAAAAATTATGCATGAATTTACAAAAGAAATAACTGTTAAGCAGCGATAGAAACACACTCTTTTTAATACTCTTTTTAAGGAGCGATGAAATAATAAAAGGAATGTTGGTCACATGTTATCCAAATAAAATAGTTAGGTGATAAATGTGCTTCTCAGTATTGATGTGCAACAACAGCAGTGGGTGCACGGCGCAGCTAGTGGCACCGGGTGGCAATCGGCCAAGAAGCACAACCATTGTATTCTCTACAGCAGTTGCACAACCCAATATAGAATAGTGAAGACCATTAAATCTAGAAAGAGAAATTTATTTCACTAAATCTAATGATGTCCACAACTACTGTACACTATATCTGTTGCAAGGGATAAAGACACCTTTTCTCATTTCTTCATCTGCCCTTTGTTATCTATTTTTTAAAGACCAACGTAAATCATTAATTATGATTAATCCTATGTTATATTTTTGCAATCCCTTGTCGTGCGTTTGGGAACTAATATTCCTACTCCCCACATCTATGGTTACATCAACTTAATATGGAAGAAACATAAGCAAATATGAGTACTTTTATTTAAAGATAAACATGGATGCACGGTAACTAGTACTGCTTTAATGCAGTAAATACTAAGTGCTTAATCTTCTGAATTTGCAAAATCAACATAATGGTCATTTTCCTGCTTTTGGATTGGAAACATTTGATTTGGAAGAGGGTGTGGGGGCTGCCTGTTGTTATGAGGCTGATTGAGAGGAGATGTTCCCATAAGCATTCTTGGAGGAAAATATGATGGACCTGCAAAATACTGAGGTGGCATACGAATACCGGCATAGGCACATAATAAGGAACATTTCCTATTGGGACACTTTCTCTTCTTGGTATACCCATAAATATGTCATGCTGCATTTTTTTTCCCTAGGGACAATATCAACTAGGAAATCAAACACTTCATTACTTGAGACACCAGATGCAATGTCACTCTTTCGAAGTGTCCTTCTTTTGTTCAACTTTGTACTAGCCCAATACCTAGTTGTTAGCTCCATAATAAACATTTCACATGCCTTAGCAAACAAAATAGGTGCCTCACCCCTTCTTCTGTTTTCATGATCTTCTTAATCCTTGCTAATGGTAAGACATTAGTTTTGAAATCAATGGTCTTTGCAATTTCTTCATTTTGTTTTGCCCAGAAAGTGCCAAGTTTTTTCTGCAATTCTTGTGTTTGTTATCGGTGAGAGATTTCTTGGAGTTGAACTCTGCTCAAGTAGGGTGAAAAGGCAGAAGCACCTGCAGTGTTAAACAAAGGGCGAGACAGTGACACTATCTGGTTTGATTGATTTTGGTTCTTACCACTTGCTTGTGTTTGTGTTGGTGTATCATTCCTTCGTTCCTCTTGTGTCTTTTGATCCATATTGTTGTTATGGAAGAAACAAATGAAAGCATTCTTGAAAAGAAAATTAAATTATTGCAAGAAAACCGTTTGTATATAGAAATGTTTTGAAAAGAGAAGTTGAAATCGAATCCCTAAGTCATAGTTTAAACGATTCAATCGGTTCAACCGTAATTGAACTAGATGACAAATAAATAAAGTAAGAAAATGTTTTTTTAATGCAAATAATTTTTTTACTTCAAGTTAAAAAAGGTCTATAAATAAATAAATGTAAAAAGGAAATACAGGTTGAACTGTGCCCGAATTCTTTCAACTTTAATTCAATTCGGCAAATTCTATTAAACCAAACTTCAATGTTATTAGAATGAAACCAACCACGAACTGATTGGTTCTCGATTCAACTTGATTGACTCCGTAGATTGAGACCTATTTTTAAAACTTTAGTAGATCTTAAATATATTGAAACTTCTGTTATATAAATGAAATAAGACTCCAGAAAATGCACATATATAATAAAAAAAAATTAATCTTAGAAAAAGAAGAAAGTCGTATGTGCTACTATGAAAGATCAATCCGACAAAATGCATAAAGACCATAAGTAGAATTGTTAAAAGGAAATGCTAAAATGTTGTTTTCTACATAGAGGAGAGAGCACATAAAAACATCTCCATTTGGTCAACTTTTCCTCTAAAAAACCTTTGCTAAATTTTTGAATAGAAAATCGCGTTAAATGTACTAACATATCTTCTTTCAAAAAAAATATACTAACATATCAAAACACTCAATATTCTTTTTAACAAGAAAATACTCACACACATACTATTGTTAGTTAATTTTTGAACTACATCAAGCCCCATACAATTTGACTTAACTCGATACTTTTGATTGCCATTGAAACATGTATAAGATCCTTTATGTATTTTCTTTAAGAGAATTAGATCCCTTGTGTTAGTCAGTATGAAAAAGAAAAATCTAACTAATAAATAAATATGTATAAAATTAATTTACGTATATATAATTATTACCAGGAAGAAAACACAGAGGAGAAGAAAGAAGAAGATATACCTCGACTTTACTATGGAGATATTGAGATTTTAGTTTGAAAACTAAAGGAAAAAAATGAAGTGAAGGAGAGAGATAATTATGGACACATAAGAAAGATGAGTGAGATTGGTTCTATGAGATGACATATTTATACTACTAGCGTGACAAATTTATCCAAAAAAAAAGAGATTTATAACCAAGTAATTATGCTCAAGTATTAATGAACTTTTTAAGTGAATTGTGTCAGAGAATCCAAATTCGAAGCATGTCTTAAATAATCGTTGATCAGATTTTACTTTTCTCTCCGTCGAACTCCAAACTTTGAGGACTACTTATTATTTTAAGAAACTAAATTGACAAATTTAGTTCCTGAAATTGACAAATTTTAAGATTCTGAAAAGAAATTAAATTGACAAATTTCATATTTTTTAAGGACTACTTATTATAATTTTTATATATTTTAACGACCATATTTATTATTATTCAACAACAACAACAATCAAGCCTTATTATTATTCACATTCATAAGTTGGTAAAAAAAAAAATTATTCACATTCATAAAATATATGTCACGCAATACACTAATAACAAGGAAAAGAATTAAAGTACACCGGATCATACGAAGGTAAAGTTAGCAAAAAGTGAATAACACGCTGCACTATGCGGATCGAATAACGAGCATACTTCCATTTTTATAACTACCTCTTTCAGCAAAGTTCCTTAAAGTTGATCATTGTTTTTAAACTTTCTTCAGTTTTCTTTAACTACTCACATGGTTTTAAAATCGAATTCATTAGCATAAACTTCACCATATTTATTCTCTCCGCTCAAACAGTGTCTTCATTCTACGATGTTAGCTTTTACCAACTTTATCTCTCTTTTTCTAGAATTTTATTCTCTACAAAAGCTATATGGTATAACTGTTGTAACAATGAGAACCGTTAGATCAAAAAAAGACAAAAATCATTCACTAAATATAAGAGTCTCCACAGCTACCGCATCATACAACTGTTGTAGGGATAAAAACACATTATTTTCTCGATAGTTCCTCTACCATTTTTTTTTTTTAAAAATAATCTACCATTTGTTAATTAGGTAATATTAATGACCATCATATATCATTAATCATTTATTATTCATTACCAAAAGAATTAACCTTTTGATATGATCTCATATGAATCAATTTGTATATCAAATTTGTGTAATATTAATTATTATTTTTAAATTGTAGTTGTTCTTATATTTTTTTTTTGTTGTTGTTGTAATGCGCTAAAGCGTAAAAAGAAATAAAATTCTTTAGTATTTATGGAGCACATTGTAATTTTTTTTTTTTTTTTAAGGATGGAGCACATTGTAATATAAAAAAATGTTTAAAATATAAATTAATAATGAAAATAGTTATTTAAATATATATTATATTGATACATAAGTTTATTTTAATTTGCCACATTTAGAAAATATCGATTATGAAATATAATTGTGATAAATATGAAGGTGTAGAAAACAGAAGAATTAAGAATTTGAATTGGATTAGATTTAAATATTTTTTCAAAACAAAGATATACACCAGTGCAAGGAAACACTTTTAAACAGAGTCATCAAGTCCTTAAAAAAACATAGGTTATTAAGTCTTTTGTCTACCACTTGACTTAAAAAACATCCCTATTTTGAAGTTAGTTGATATTTTCCTATTTCGGTTCCCAAATTAACCAACTTAACATAGATAAAAATAAAAATAATTCCAATTAAATTTTTAAGTTATTTGATTAACTAATAGACTTAATACAATTTTGTTAAAGCCTGTTTAAAACCTTCCATTTTATTTTAAAAATACCTTTTGTCAAAGTATGTTTAGAATAAATAACTAAAAACGAAAAGATAAAATTGTTAAAGCCTGTTTAAAACCTTCCATTTTATTTTAAAAATACCTTTGTCAAAGTATGTTTAGAATAAATAACTAAAAACGAAAAGATAAAAATAGGAAGGAGAAAAAACCACAGAATATTTTTTTATACTAATTCATCATCTAGCTTGATAGTTATGTCTGTCTAATTTCTTCGTACTCTGAACATTTCAAGAAAAGAACTATCGTAGAGTAGATAATTCTCGAAGAGAGGACAATAGTTTAACCTAGAAATACAACAAGATACCTCTCCACAAAGAGAATATGAAAAATAAGCTTGTTTAATGACTTTCATAATATTGCTCTTGCTACTCTAATCCTTCTAGTCTTTCATTATTATGATCCAAGTCTTATTTATTTTTCAATTGGAAACTTTTCCCACCTGCAAACTAACACAAAAAAGATATCTTGAGTTCGAACACACATAATCACAACAAATGTGAAGATTAACAATCTCGACGTTGCTAGTTATAATAGGTTATAATGGGTTGTGTGTAACCTTTTTAATATATATATATATATATATAAATTAAACATAAATATTTAAATTTGAAATTTTAGTATATGTTTATCAAATTATCTAGATTTTTTGAAAAGGAAAATTATCTGGAAATTGAATTGTTATAGTGTGTATATTTTTAACAAATAATGCATATATTTATTCAATTGTGCAAATCATAATAACACAATGTGAGTTTTAGGCTTTGTTTGTGAGTTTGGAGGAGAATGGAGGGGAGACTTTGAAAAGAAAAAAAAAGTGGAAGAAACAGAAGACATTTGGAGGAGGGGTTTTGGGGGGCTTATTTTTCTTCAAAATATAAAACTCTCCTCATTTGAGGAAATTAAAAAAATTATATTTGAGGAGGGTTTCAGGGGTTTTGGGAGGGTTTATATAAATTCTTCAAATTTAATATTTATTGTTATAATATTCTTAAAATTAAATATATATTATTCATAAACATTAATTTATCACTCTCTAAAAAACACTCTTTTAAAAAATGTGAAAGATTTCTCAATTTTCCCTATATTTCTGTCTCCCCAAAGCCCTTTCTTCCCCTCCCCTCCAACTCCCAAACAAAACCTTACAAAATTTTAGCCTCGGTTAATTTATAGAATATGATAATTTTTTGGATTATATGTATCAAATGATCTTGTACTTTTTTTACATATTAAAAAAGATATTTCGTTATATTGACAATATAAAATAATACACTGGCAAAATGAGAAAATATCCTTAAAAAAATAGAAAATGTTTAGAGAACAAGTGTAATTTGTAGAAGCTTATATTTGTATTTATCATTTTTTGTCATAAACTATTTTCTTCCCCCCATCCGAAATCTACAAATATTAGCTTAAAAAAAACTCAATAAAATTTATTAGCCAACCTATAAATTTTACAAAGATAAAATTACAAAGCTCTGAATTTTGGACCATTAAATTTTTTACACAGACAAACTTGCGAACACTCTCAATTACAATTTTCGCAAAAAAAATAAAATTACAAACTCTCTCAAAACACACAACTACTAAAACTTCAATACACCCAAAAGATTAGAGTCGATATTGTGAAAAAATTTAATACTCCCCAAATATTAAGTCTCTATCTTATTTTTTTTCTTTCAACCACTCGTTGTAGAGCTTAAATGAATATCTACTTTAACACAACATGGAGAGACAAAATTATTCTAATCGACATCCCTTAAACATGCATGTAAAAATTTTGTGTTTAAAATAGTCTTAAATATTTTAGAGTCAAATCAAGCACACACTAAGATTCGTATCTACTCTTTTTTTCTTCTTCTTTGAACTTAATATTGTTACTCTTTAAAACGTGAAACACTTTCCCTCTCTAGAAATTTTTCCTCCGACCTCTCTCTAGTTTTTCAAACCTTCTTCCCCCATTTAATCCAAATTTCCAGCCGATCTCATGTAGTGTTCCGGAAGTGGTGGTGCGACGAGACCTCGTCTCCGCACCACCGTCCTCCTCCCTTTCTGATATTCAACTCCTTTTTATCTTCCTCTCCCGTTTTCAACTTTTTCCCTTTCAAATCTTGTTTTTCTGCAAATCGGGTCTCTCTGTCTCTCGTAACTCTTTCATCTTGTCTCTGTCCTTGTGTTCCTTTGTAAACTCCATGGATCCAACTCGACTGTTTCCTGCCTAGATCTGCTTTAGATAAGGCTGAGGTGGTGGAGTGGTTCTGTGGTGGTGGGTTTATTTGAGTTGGTGACGTGTCGGGTTGTGGTGGTGGTGACGTGTGGTGGTGGTGATGGTGTCGACCGTTTTTCCGTCGAATGTGGGTGTCGGCTGTTTTGGTGGGTGGTTGGAGTGGAGTGTAACTGGTGACGGGGTGGTTGGTGGTGGTGACAGACATGTGGTGTTAGGGGTGTAACAATTCGGTTTGGATTGGTTTTCAGTCAAAAAAATCTCCGAACTGATGAAACCATCATCGGTTTGGATTGGTTCGGTATTCACTGTTTTTCAAAAATGAAACCAAACCAAACAAATCGGTTTGGTTCGGTTTGGATTGGTTCGGTTGTTCGGTTTGTTTAAAAATACAATTAAAATAAAATCATATTCTCACAAAATATTTCATAGAACTTTGTATAATCGTATTTCATATTTTGTTTTTTCATGTTCTCTATTTTTCAAACAACTTTTCATAACTACCTTACTTCATATTTCATACATATGATCCAAGATTCATTCATTCATCATTCTTCAAAAACAACTTCATCAAACTCAAATATTTCAATCATCCATGACCCATACATGCATCATTCATCAACAAACACAAAAATTCCAAAAAGAGCATGGAAAACGTGTATAAATCAATGGCATAGAAAATGAACATGGAAACAATGAAATATAATGAGTATAAATCAATGGCATAAACATGATAAAACTAACCAAGAGATGAACGATCTCAGCGGTGACCGGTGGCGATGAACAATAGATTTGGTGTGGTTGACAACTAGGGTTTCTTTTTTAGTAGAAATGAAAGAGTTGAGATGAGATGAAGATGATGATGAGAGAAAGTGAATGGATTAAAAAGTATTTTATGTTTGACTTTAATTTTGGGCCTAACCATATGTTTGTGTGAGGTAGGATAATATTAGTAAAATGTGGAGTGTGGTTATCATCGGATTGGTTCATCGGTTTCACGGATTTCGAAATGAAAAACCATGAACCAAACCAAACTAGATCAGTTTCGATTGGTTCGGATCAGTTTCAAACTGAACCAAACAAGGTAGGATATTTTTTCGGTTTGGACTTTTGGTTTCGTTGGTTTTGTCCGAACCACTTCCACCCCTATGTGGTGTGGAGGGGGGTGTGTGGTGCCAATATATGTGATCCGGTCCTGACAGTTGTAGGTGTGGTGGCATCTCTTTCATTCACGATTAATCCTCCTTCAACGAACTTCCGGATCGTTTGTTAACGTAAGGATCGTGGAGGTTGTAGTTGTTCGCGCCGGTGCATCAGATTTTGCTTGATTGGTGGCAGACCTCCCGAGGACACTATGTGTTCGTTATTTACTATTTCGATGCTGAATTTTGTTTGTATGGTGGTGGCGGGGATGCGTGGTGGTGGGGGTTTTCGGTGGAGGTGGATTTGTGTGGGGGATCGTGGGGTTTTTTGGGTTAGATTTGGATGGGTGGTCGCGACTGTTTTGGACTAGAAGTTGGTGCCGGAACGGTTTGCGGACGGGGGCTTTTTAAGGGGTTGGCTGGTGCAATTTAGGTGAGGAGGATGGTGTTTGTTGGGGTGATTTCCTTTGGAGGCAACCTCTGGTACACGGGTCCACGTTTGTCGTCACTAGCCCTTGTTGGTGTTTTTGGGTTGTTTATGGTGTTTAGGGAGTTTTGGAGGGTGCGTGCCCGTTGAGATGAGCCTCTTCCTTTTGATGTGTTCGTCGTTTGCACCACCGCTCATCATGTCGTTTGTCTTGCTTATTGTGTGTTGGTTTTCGGTGGGCCGGTTACTTTTGCTTCGAGATCGGGAGTCGGTGACTAGCTGCAATCCTGTTTGACCTGATATGGTGTTCTCTGATGTACCGGGGGCAAGGGGTGTCCTGCTGATTTGGTTCTAAAGTCTGGTGGGCCGATCACTTTTGATTCGAGATCGGGAGTCAACTCTTTGGCTTAAGTTGGTTTTTGGGCTTTTGTTTTTGTGCTCTTTCGGTGGATCAGAGGTTGAGAGGCTTTGGAAGCTGCATGTTCATTCGATTGTGGCTCAGCTTGGGTGTTGAAGTTTGGCTGTTTTATTTTGAGGGGTTTCTTTGGGGGTGAGTAGTGACGATGGATAGTGTTGGATGTTGTGTTTACAGTGTTTGTTTCTGTTAAGGTGTCGCTCTTAGGTGGTGATGTGTTTTGGTGGGTTATCTTCAGGGTTTGTATGGTGTTTATGGTGTACCGTCTATATGCGGCACCATTTGTATCTTGTTTCGTCAATACCTCGCGTCTTGCTGGGATGACGTTTAATAATATTTGCTGATTAAAAAAAATATATTGCTACTCTTTTTAATCAATATTGCTACTCTTATAGAAAGAGTAGTTTGAAATAAAATATAAAGCAACCATCGGAAGAAAATATTGGACCAGTGTATTGATATCACTGTCACAGGTTTTTTCTATAGTAGTATTGATATCACAGTCTGGTCCAAGAAATAAGTTAGAAAATAAGATAATATCGATGACATCCATATTCTGGACCCCTCCTTATAAATACCCACTCTGCGTGTGCTTGAGTAAGGAGTAATATACAACTAAGCACAAAATTAATCAACCGTAAAAAAAGCATAAAATTAATTACTATTGTAAATAGTTTTGTTTTAGGTTAGCCATGAAGAATTAACCAAGCACTAGAAGGTAGTAGGATTTATGATGGCTCATAAGTCATAACAAATAAAACAAAAAAAAGAGTAGGATGAGAGAGTCTTGACCGGGGAGTAGAAGTGAAACGTTCTGATGGATTAGTCTTGAGGAAATGAGAAATGATAATTATACATCTATTATTTGAGAACTTTTGAAACAACCCCCTCTCTTATACTTACATGTGTTTTTATTCTCTCACTTATTTTTTTTCTCTCCATTGTTTTTATCCAATAAAAAGAGGAGAAACATAATTGTCACAAGAATTTTACAAAATTGGTTGTACAAATATCACTCCTCAAAAAAATTTATTGAGTAAATCACTTATCCAACTTTTAAATTACTTTGGTCTATCGATAAGAAATCCATCTTTAACGTATATAAGTAAGGTGTTTTATGTTTGAACTCCGACCTTTATATATATCATGCATTGATGTTATCAACTAAACTAAGCTCACTGTGACTAATTTGTCTCTTGAATTTATATATAGGAAAAATACTTCAATTTTAAATGATTTGTACAACTTGATTCTCCTTAATTTGTAAGGATTAATTTAACGGTAAGTTATATAATTCAAAGACTAATTTATTAAAAAAAGATATTTTAAAGATTAATTTGACAGTTTGATATGAATAAATGAATAAAAGTCTTTTTTTTTTTTATCTTTATGAGAGTTTGGCATCAAGATTTTGATGTTCAATAGGGTAACTTTGATTTTTTTTTTTTTTTTGTGTATTTTGAATGTAAGTTGTAAGAGAATATGTATATAGAGACATATATGATGTCAGCATTTTTAAATAACATTGTTACTTTATTTATTGTGTATCTTATATGGAGTCAATTAAAAGTCTCAATCAGAGCAAATTTGAAGGTTGACTACTTTGGTAGATGGTTCACAAATACGATAGACGGGTATTTCAAAATAGTTCAGAATTTTATTGATCAAAAACACCGTTTTTTAAGGGAGATGCTTGTAGTATTCATCGTCCTCACGTAAGGATGGGAATGGGTCAAACTGCTCGTCGTGGGCCTATGATGTGGCCTACTTAAAGTCCGGCTCAACCTAACTCGTTTATAAATAAGTTAATTAGACTCATGCCATTTAAAAAGCCTATAATATAAATTGGTCAGACTAAGGCGTGTAGAAAAGCCTAGTATGACTCCGACCCATATATGTGTTACAAAACTCTTAGTATTACTTTCTAGTTTTAATTCCAACGAGTTCACGTACTTTTTGGTACTACCCATTTCGAATTACTAGGTAAGGAACCTTATTACCAAAAACAAAAGACAATAGGTCAAATGTATGCAATATATACTTATTAGCTTATACAAAATAAATGTACATGCTTTACAAGATTTTATTGAATATATATGCAAGATATGCTTATAAAGTGAAAAAAAATAGCTCTACAGGCTCTACAAATTTTATTGGTCTATTAGTGTTTTAAAGAATATATGTTTATTAGCCTTTTTTTCAAATAGATCAAATGTTTAATTTAAAATCTTTAACATAAATTAGACTTTTAAACAAGTTAATAGTTGGACCAGACTTTAAAAGGATTATGCTTAAAATAAAGCATTTGACAAGTCAATAGATCAAACTTAAACTTTAACTTTTTTTAAACTAAACTATATCTAGTCTATGTAAACAAAACTCAGCTCAACCCTACCTATTTCCACTCCTATCCCCACGGCTCAAACAATGAAATGATCATGTGAAATTGATAAAAAGAAGAGTAAACAAATATGCATGATTGAGAGTTCAGCTCTTTTTTTTTTCCAGTATTTATCGAACTATCGCCAATAAGATCATTATCTTAATCTTAAGAGATTAGGAGAACTATAAATTTCTACTTTCAAATGACTCCTAAATCGTTGTAAGAGTTTGAAGTAATTTTAAAATATTAGTACGCATAGAATCCATCCTCAATGAGAGTTGAAACTTGAAAATCTATCTGTCAGCAAAATCCGGCTACAAATCTCAATGTTATTTATAGAAGTAATAGAAACACAATGGCAACATCCAATAAAAATGGCTTTTACTCGGTAAGCACTTATGTCATAGAGGGATGGTACACAAATGTAGCTCAAAATGAGCTTTTACTACAGCAGAGTTGAAGATAAGGTTTTGGATTTAGCCATGTACCTTCAAGCCAATAGTTTTTTACCACCTCTCCAAATCAACATGCAGCTTTTTCAAAAGATAAAAGAAAGTTAAAAACAAAAAAAGAGAAACTATTGTGTTTCTGTTTTCTTCTTCTTAATTGGAAACTCTAAGTCTATGCTATAACTCTATCCTATTGCTATATGATGGGACTTGCTCAATGCCTTTGCACCCACTTCCTTCTTCTCTTTGGCTTTTTTGGATTTTTGCATTTAACCACTTACTTTCATTGTTTCCAGCTAATCAATCATGTTATTAAATATATGAACTGAGATTCATACTCAGACCCATCATTCTCTTTTGATTTCTTTACTATAACATCATGTACTTTTTCTGGTCCAGGCAATAATACACGCTTATCCTATGTACATTATTACTTACTATACATTTGCATCTTCTCTTGGTTTTTTCTATCCCTCCCCCACCATAATGAATTACCGACACCAAACACGATACTGACATGTACACATCAATGTTGATAATAACGTAAGAAGATAAAATAACTGAATGTAATCACGTGTATATCAAGTACGTCTTTAAACTGAGTACATGTTTGAACGTGTGATGCGATTGAAAAATTACGGTAAACCATCTTCATTTGAAAAAGTTGCAAAATGTATTGCATACTTGTCATTACAATGAGATGGTGAATTACCATGATTTTCAAAAGCTAGACTATGTTGTTCGAATATCACAATGACTCATCATGATTTTAACAAAACCATTATGATACTAAACATGCATGTAGTTTTTGTCAAAATCACATTAACTCATTGTGATTTTGTCAATCTCACCTCTCATTCAAACATGCACCGCGACATGTTGTGGAGACCAGCGTCAACAAGAGAAATAATGGGGCCAATGTTCCAAGATCATAAGAGAGGAAAACGTCGTATCTCCATCCAAAACTTTAAGGTGTTAGATATACGAGTCACTTCTCTTATATATCCAACATTTTACCTATTTAAAAATGATGTAAGACTTAATCACTCACACTTAAAACTCGATAAAACATCAATGCTACATTGGCCATCACCCCCCAAAATTTTGTCTTTTCTCAATATTAGTCTTGTCTCATATTTCCAAGGCTATAGTAGTTGGTAATTCAATAAGGAATTTCAATTTTTGGAAAAAAAATAATTTTTCCATTTATAGGGTATTGTAAGAAAAGCTAGGGAGATTCCTGATATTATTCTCTTGAACCTTTCTGCTTTTTGATTCCCAAGGACAAGGGAAAAAGATATCTATTTTATCTCATTACAAAACCACAGTGTCATTAGGTGGAAAAGTTTCAGTTCTCTATGTCTATATATGCTGAAATAGGAAACATTGTCATCACTACTCATAGCTAATTAATCTCTTTATTACCCTCCTCTGTCTTTTCATAACCACTCTCTTTCACTTCATCAATAGCAATGGCAGATTGGGGTGTAATGAAGAACAAAAACACTAGTTTTGTTGGTGGATCAACAAAGGAAGAAGACCAAGATTTTGATGAAGAAGATGTATGGGGTGATTTTGGCTCAAAAAATATCAAAAGGGCTTCCAAGGATTTCTCTACCTCTTCTTCTTCTGCATGTACTTTATCAAGAAAAAATATTCCAAAGGCTAATACACTACCTTTTGTTGTTTCTGATGACCCTTTTGTTAAAGGTTCTTCAGCACCTATCAACATTCCTGATTGGTCAAAAGTTTATGGTAAGAATAGCAAAAATGGTGGTTTGCATGATGATGAAGATGGTGATGAGGATGGTGATATGGTTCCTCCACATGAATGGATTGCTAGGAAGCTTGCAAGGAGTCAGATTTCATCTTTCTCTGTGTGTGAAGGGATGGGAAGGACACTCAAAGGAAGAGATCTTAGCAAAGTAAGGAATGCTATTTTGACCAAAACTGGCTTCATTGAGTAGTTTAAGTTAATTAGTGGCTTCATAAAGTAGTTTAAGTTTCAAAATTTGGTATTATCACTAAGCATAGTCCACTATCATAAAGTAGTTTAAGTTTCAAATTTTGGCATTATTATCACTAGACTTGGTCCATTATCATATCATCCATCATTTTGTATGATTTAGATCCCATGCAATTGTTTTGTTTTTATTATTATTATATTATCAATGATGTTATAGTTTATTAGTATGGTATATGGTGTTATGCTGTTAACTTTTTGGACTTAATGGAAGCACTACTAAGTACTAATTGATGAAGCCAAAGCTAGCTACTTTGTTGCTTTTGTTTCTAGTTTTGTTCTTATTGTTTAATGACTTGCAAAGTGAAGTAATTAGCAAGTAATGCATATTGGATATGATTTTTTTTATATGTTAATACTAATATTTTATTCTTCAAACAAAACATGTGTGTAGAGCTCTTCTAGTACTGTGATTTTTTAAAAGCAACAATGACATTTAATCACCCTTTACTCTTCTCTATCCATTAAATATTTTTTTTAGGTATTTATCTTCCTATCATGTCATTTATCTCTGTTTATTTCTCTCTCAAGATGTAATCAATATGTATGAGTGTTCATGGATAATTTTCTTTTAAAAGCCCAAGGTATAGGTTTTTTTTGTTCATCTTCAAAAACTGTTGGGTGTATTCCAAACATGCACAATGTAGGTTTGATTTCACATTGATTGTAAAGACTTGAATTGATTTGGACATATTTAGATTTTTTTTGAGTAGAATTGGTTTTGTCTACACATTTATTCTAATTTAAAACCAGAATTTATAATATTTATCTCTACAATTGACTTTTAGCTTTGAATTTCGGTCAACTAAGTCTTACACAAATACAGTAAAGGTGAACACAATGATACTCCTTGAGTTTGGTTGAACATATACTTTTTATTTACTTTAAATGTGACACAGATTTGGTCTATAAAATACAATAAAATGAGTCTGCTCATAATAAACTTTACAATAAAATGATTCAAAATCAATTTTCAAACACGCTGTAATTCTTCCTATTTTGCTCTCTAGATTATCCAAAAACAGAACCACAATAGTGTTTCTTTTCAAAAAGGAAGAATCTGACATCCTTTTTCATAAGAATCAGGGGCCACCTCCCAAAATGGTATAAAACATAAAAGTTAAAAGAAGAATAATGCCATTCAGTCCTTCTTTGTTTGGATAAACATTCTTGGCTCTTGCTCCCCTATTAATCGACATTCCAATGAGAAAATTTCATGTTTTTTAATTACATGATCATGTTCGAATATAGAGGGAAGGGGAAGAACCAAAAAAGAATTGCAACACTTTTTTACAAAACTCATAAAGTTAATAGTTTTTTTTAAAAGGATAACGCTAGATCAAACGAATTATCTATCCCGAAGTTATCCTGAAAGCATTCATGTTGGCCAACCGCCTGTGTTTTTTCGCCCAATCATCTCATGTATTTTCACACCCAACTCTGAGTATGACATGTTGCCTTCGTGATTTCTCGAGATGATTTTTCTCGTGGTGTATAGCAGTATAGTTTTTTAAAAACCATAAAAATCAATAGTTTTTTTTAGGCACATAAAATCGAGTTAAATATACGCTACCATTAGTTTAAAAGAAATCCTTTTAAATATTACCATATTTTGATATTTTTTTCTTAAAGAGAGATTTATGTTAATTAAAAACAGGAGGAGTATAAGGAGTATTCAATCCGATACAAAAAGAAGAGAAATTCTTACGTGAACTCTTACCCAACACATCTTTCTTACACTAACCAATAAAAATCTAACACCTCATTAAAATAATAAAAAGAATTAGTATCAGAATTTTTTCTCATTATTTTTAATATTTTTTTTCTCTCCTTTTTCCACTTTCTTTAACTGACAAGAACCACCCACCATCATTTATGTTTCCATTTCCTTGATTAAAATCACATTTTCTTTAAAGTTAATAACATGTGTCATTTGTACCACTACCGTTTAACCCCAGCCGGGGTTGTCCGTCGTCAACGCCGCCGCGGCAGATCTGTCTCTTCTCGTGGTTTTTCTGCTCATGTTTTCTGTCTCTTCACGCAATGTTCGTTCTTTTTGTTGCTTTTCTCTGGTGTTTTGGGGTTCGATACACATCTTTGGTTGATGTATCGATTTGGGCTTTTGCTGCTCGATTCGAATCTGGTGGTTTTCTATCGGTGTACCGCAGTGGTGTTCGCTCTTCAGCAGGGTCTGGCTGCAGCTACTCATCCTCACTTGGTGGTTCTATGTTCGTGTCTGCGGTGTTAGATCTCTTGTCCAGTGGTTTTACGGCCGTTTTTGCTCCGGCAGTGGTTTTCTGTTGGTTTCCGTTGGAGATTTACGGCTGGTTCGGGGACGCTGGTTGTCTGTTATCATCGTTGTTTTGTGTTGTTCTTGTTGTCGGTCCGGTGGTGGTGTGTATTTGGTGGTTGTGTGTGTTGCAGAGGTGTGCCGGTTGTTTTTGTTCATGGTTCGTCGGCTTTGGTTTTATGTTCTTTGTTTTGGTATGTTGATGTCTTTCGTTGGGATGTTTTTGAAGGGTGGTGGTGTTATCTGGTCTTGTCTATCTGCACATGTTTTTGTTGGATCCAAGTTTTGGATTCAATAAGACATTTGCTTGATGTTGCTCGAAAGGGTTAGGTGCATAGATGCTCCGTGTTGACGGTAGTAATTGCTCATTGTACCTACTGGACTGCTCGCTTCTTGCTCTCTTGGTGGTTTGTTGTAGGTGGGTCGCTGGTGGTGTTTGTGGGAGGTTAGTCACCGTTGTCGAGTTACCTTCGTGCTGGTTGTGGTTATTGTTCCTTCTTTCTGGTCGTCCAAGCTTCTGTGCGCTTTCCAAACCTCCCCCTCGTGGTCAGTTTTTGGTCGGCGACGTCCTTTAGGTCTGCAAAGGGTCGTGCAGTTGTGGTGGATCCAATCTCTGAATGATTTGAGATTTTTCTCCTCCGCGAAGAAAGACGGTACAGTGGTCCAGAGGATGGCGCTGCAAAGGTGCTTGTGGTGGTTGAGTTTGTGGCTTGGGTTGGTTTGTTTTTATTCAAACTGGAACGATTTGCACTGTTGTTCCACCTTTTCTATGTCTTTGAATTTGGCATTGGGATATTAGTGGGCCGAGTTTGGACAGGTTTAGGTGTCTACTCTGATGGGTTGTGAGTTAAGGGGTGCCTTATTGATTTGTGTCGGGAGTCTGGTGGGCCGATCACTTTTGATTCGAGATCAAGAGCTAGTTTTTTGACGCAAGTTGTTTTAGGCTGTTTTAGTGGCTCCTCCGACTTATCGGAAGTTGAGTGGTGGGCAAATCTGATCGTTTGATGCAACAAATTATCGTCGGCTGCTTTTTTTATCTCCTTTGGTGCTCATGGAAAATTGATTGTTGTTGATTTTTCATTAGGTATTTTGGTGTATTTTTATTTTTTTTTCTGGTGTAATACTTGGGATTTAATCCCCTATTTATATATAATATATTTTGCCATTCAAAAAAAAAATGTCATTTTTTTATTGGTTGGATGTAAGAATGATGTGTTGGGTGAGAGTTCATGCAAGAATATTTCCAAAAAGAAAAGAGTGACATACACACATTCATGACCCCAATTCCCTAGTTATGACATTTGACCTTCCACTACTTTTCCAAAGGGAACTAAGTGCACTCGTCACTAGTCTGCATAGGGAAGACAATTTTAATTAAACAAATAGAAAATCACAAGCAGGTTTAACAAAGAAAATACCTCCATCATAATATCTCCATGAGCAAAGAAAGACTGAAGTTTGAAGATCATCAAACACAATTCTTCAATAGCAAAGAACTTCCGTCTCTGAGAGAACACCCATTCCCACAAGAGATGTATTGATGACTCCTCGTCAATCCTTTGGTTTATTTCATTCAATTTGATGTTGGTTTTAAGTTTTAACGTCCGGCAAAAACATCACATTTTCAAGACTGAAAAGACACTTTTCTACAACGTTAACGTTGGGCGGTAGAATCTTTAGCGTTGAATGCTACTCTTTAGGTTTAGGGCGCTACGCACCCTAGTAGTAGTGATGTGCTTCGATGTTTTCCAATTTCGGGTATTTCTACCAGTGTCAGGTGCTCTAGTCGGGTCGAGGCTCCCCGTGTTGGGTTTGATACACTACAGATGTTTTTTTAATTATATGGAAGTCATGTTGGAATCAATTTTCATACGAGAAACTTGTGCTATAGTAGAGAAAGAAACTTCATTAGAGGTTGAATTGGTACACAATAAAGGTGTTGTCTTCAAGAATTGTTGATGACTACTTGTAATTCTTAATTCTTTATGCTTTGTCTATTGTTTATTTGTCACGAGTACCTAAATCTTCATTGTTGAGGATGACTAGAACTAGAGAATTTTTTTTTTACTATGTGCTTTGATCTTTGGTTATTTGAATCAATTTATATCAATTAGTTTCTTATCTTTGTTATATCAATTATGTTCTTATCTTCGTTCTTAATATTTTTTATTGCTTGGTGGTCATTTGTAAAGTTGTCTAATGGACTATCCCATATAGACCAACACGTTAAGCCGGAAAAATGTAGGGTTTAAACCTTAAAGTTTGATTTCGGCTCTTCCCCAGCACAAAACACTCGCGCCCTGCAGCCATTTTGAAAATGCTCTTGTCCTAGTTAAGTAACGTAAGTGTTAAACTTTGCGTTACTTAACTCACGCTATGTGCTGTCTTAAACAAGACAGAACACCTCATTTCCTTATTTCTCATCTAAAATCTCAAAAAATCTCTAAATTATTTTATTTAATTTATTCTAAATTATTTTATTTACTTTATTTTATTCTAAATTATTTGTTCACCTTATTCTAAATTATTTGTTCACTTTATTCTAAATTATTTATTTGCTATATTCTAATTTATTTATGCACTTAAAATAAATTCGAAATTAGAAAATAAATTCAATTTTATTCTAATTCAATATTTATTCTAATTTATTTATTCATTAAATACAAAATTAGAAAATAAATTCGATTTTATTTAATCAATACATAATCATAAACATAAAATAAATGCAAATATAAATACAAATAAAAAACAAAATTAATAAATATACTCTCGTTTTATTAATACGATTCAAACATTACAATAATTAATACATATATTTAATTTGAATTCACTAATCTACTTAATATCTTTTTACCCTCTTGGGTATATAGTGATAGCTCTTGTGGAAAATAGTGATCAGTCCTGTTGGGGAAAAAGACATCAAGATCGCTTGAAGTAAATTTAAATTTGGTTCCTGTTATACCCCTAGGATGATTCTTTTTACTCACGGTAAAAAGATTTTGGGAGTAAAAGTAAGCAAACTTAATTTTACCTCAAGGGGTGATGTCTTTTTCCCCAACCCGACTGACCACTATTTCCCCACCACTATATACCTAAAGGGGTAAAAAGAGCCTAGAGATTATAGAAGGAAAAAAAAGAGAGAGAAAGAGGGGGAGAGAGTGGGAGGAGATAATGTGAGATGGTGTGAGGAAATGAGGAAGTTTATGAGGGTATTTATAGGTAGGAATGATAACTTAGTTTGTATCTACCATAAATGTGGTAAAAAAAAACGTGTAAAAGTGGTTAAAAACGTGTAAATTGAATGTTGAAAACCTGACCAAAGTGAAAAAAAAACATTTGTTCTTCAGTTCTGACCACCGGTCAACTTACGTGAGTTAACTCGCGCAAAGGCTCAATGGTGCGTGACTTAAGTCACGTAGAGATTATAAAGTGCGTGAGTTAGGTCACGCAGCGTGACTTAACTCACACAGGAGTATATTTGGAAAGGCTGCAAGACGCGGTTGATTTGTGCAAAGAGAAGAGCAGAATTCTTAAAGTTTTGATCCATATTTTTTTAGAGATTTTTCGTCTGGTCCTAAAATCCCTCTATCTGCTAGGGCTAGTTTGCATGAACCCGTAGATAGCGTGTTTGCCCCCACCCCCCACTTCATTGAGTTATATCTTTCTATACTATTCAATCTTTTATATACCTTAGAGATTATACAGTTATATAATCAATTTACATGGTAGGAAAGTGTAGCTTAGTTCTTACTACATTATATTAGGCATCTTTTGAGACTATTAAGCCGTAGAATGGGCAGGCAACAACAACGTGCTAACTATAAAAAAATGGTTCTGGATGGTAAGGATGACATCTACAAAAAATATCCACGATAGACGGATAAATATCTGCATTGTTGGATTGCATAATTATCTGTAAATTTGAACGGGTATGAATGTGGATACGGGCACTCTAGTGCTTAACCCATCCTACATCCACACATTATATATACTATAATTATAATTTTATATAATACTAAAATTAGTTAATTAATCATAAAGTCTTTATTTTTTTTTGAAAGAATCATAAAGTCTTTGATATTTATGCAACATGCACTTGTTTTTATATTTTAGATCCTTTTTATTTGGTTAAATATTTAGGTTGTATTTTAATCAAGTTTGTGATATTTTTTGTTGTTTATTGTCTTTTTGTTGTTGAAGTCAGTGGCGGAGCCAGAAAAAAAAAGTTCGGATGGGCCACAATTAATGTATGCCACTTTTGAAACTGCAGAAAACTATAACCTTTGAAAAATTGTTTAAAGTCTCGCAAAATAGACCTATAATTAAATTATTTAAATTTTTAGGGTGGGCCACTATACCACTTTGCGGGAATTTGGATCAATAGAAACCTAAAATCGACACAAAATTGTATAAAATCTCGCAAAATAGACCTATAGTCGTTAATTTTTTAATTTTTTCGCATGGGCCGTAGCCCACCCTAACCCATGAAGGACTCTGCCACTGGTTGAAGTGCATGTATGGGTGCTTATATGTCCATAGGGTACAGGATGGACACCAAATTTGTTGTCCACGAAAATTTGAGTTCATGTACATAGATTTTTTTATAAACGCGGTTACGCGGGTATGGAATGGGTACTATCGTACCCTATCTAAAGAGTATCCAATGTCATTCTTACTCGATGGCTAAACTTAATCTCCTAGAAGCTGATTGATCAAAACTACTCTTCATCACTACATTAGAAATAAAAATGTTTACTCGGGACTTTTCAACTTGCTTCTTCACCAATTTAATATTTAATTGTTTCGCATTTCCCCTTCCGCGCATTCTATTAGTTTGTGTTATGTACTTAAAAACATATTATAGTATTCTCTATTTTTATTTTCTTTAATTAGTGCTCCGAAAACACTAGTAAGCATGACCCTTTTTAAAATATCATACTTAAAATGTACTGTAAAAATGTATATTGTATATAAAGTGGTATATTTTGTCAACTCCTTAAAAAATGGGATCAGATCGCCAGTGATGCATTCAAGGTCAAATCTTTGCCATTTTTCATATTCTAAACTAGCTAGCGTTCCACGGACACTCGTATATGTTTAACCGTTCTTTTTAGGCTTAATAGCAGTTTTCGCCCCCTAACTTTCACGAAATTGCGATTTTGGTCCCTTAAAAAAATACAAAACCGCTCCCTAAGTCGCAACTTTGGGAAAGTTAGGGGGCTAAAACTGCTATTAAGCCTTCTTTTTATTACCCTAATGCGTATAAATTATGAACGGTAGTGTTTATGAAATTTGATTTTTATTAAAAATATGTTGACTTTGATTAAAATTATAGGCGTAATATAAAATAAATTTTTATATTTTTTGAATGACACCAATAATATAACATTTATCATTGACAAGTTTGTTTAAAGGTATAACTGAAAGTGAAAAAATGACGATGCGAAAAAACTTCCAGTTGTACTAAGAATCGGGAGGCAGATATTCAGTCTTTTGTTTTAGAAATTTTTAGATTTTTTTAATCATTTTTATAAATAAAAAAAACCACTTTTGTCATTTTTAAGTGTTTGATTAGGATTTTTACAAAAAATATTTTAACAAAAAAAAACATTTTTGACTCTAAAATAAAAAGTTATCACGGTTATATTTTCTCAAAAAAAAAAAATCTAAATAAAAAGGTAACGTATGATCATGCTAAAAATCTTTTTTTCTTTAATAACTTGTACCAATTTAAGAATTAATTTAAAAACGGATTACAAAGACAACATACACCAATTTGACGGTTTAGTCACTATACACTAGTAGGTATTTTTAACTCCTAAACAACCACACCTCTCTTTGGTCGACACACCGCAACTCAGTTAACCCATGAAACTTTCATGTTCAGCCAATTTCCACCACACGGTGAAACTTTGATGTAACACGACCATCACACCTTGACAAACATCTTAGAAAAGGATAGATAATAGATGGGAATATAAGAAAGGGATCCTCTCTTGGGAGCTGACATACATTTTCAAACACGGTATTTGACCCCATTATGTATTTTTTTTCTTCTTGTGTTTTATGTTGATAGAACACAATAGTAACAACGACCCGTGAAAACGATGATTATGTGTTGGATGCTACAATTCAAAATTGCATACATCGAAAATACATTTGACATAATATAATTGGTTGAGTTAAATGGACATGTGGTTAGTATTCAAAAAATCAAGAAAGTTGAGGTAAATGGGCACATGACTAGTGATTATAAAATCAAGAATATTAGCGAAGTCTCTCATCTCCTCTTTAGTACTCTCTTGTAGAGTAATGATTAAGTCTTAGACTTAATCTTCGATATTTTACTTTCTCTTTACTATGTATTAAAAGCACCAACTTTATTTAGGTTATCATCTATCAATTTTACCTTTCATTAATTATCGATTTATCACATTCTCAAATATGAGAATCCTTAAATTAGAGTTGCATATTGAAGAATTTTTTAACAAGATTGCAGGATTATGTCTTTAGAACCTCTATTTGTCATAAGAGGTGATAAATATATCGAAAAGATGGAAATATGTGTTATCATTCAATATAGTAGATGAGGAAATGCACTTGACATAGTATTATTGGTGAAACAAATGGACATGTTGCTAATGATCCCTCTTTCAAAAAAAGAAAATGTTGCTAGTGATCCTAAAATCAAGGAAGCTTGAATTGTGCATACATAGAGAAATGATGATGGGTATGAAGAAAATTGATGAAGTCTTTATTTTCTTCCTTTGGTAACCTCTTAGAGTAATGACTTAAGTCTTCTTCCATCTTTCCCTTCCTCTAGTAATCCTAAAATCAAGGAAGCTTGAATTGTGCATAAATAAAGAAATGATGAAGGGTATGAAAAAAATTGATGAAGTCGTTACTTCTCTCTTGTAGAGTAATGACTTAAGTATATGAACTTGAGTCTTCTTCTATCTTTCCCTTCCTCACGTACCAACACCACCCACTATAGTCGAGCTATCATCTATCAATCTTACTTTTAAATTAATATTCAATTTACAATTATTCATATTTTAGATTCTCAATTTTGGAAACCCTTACTATAGGCGATGCAAGAAAATTAGAAGGTCATTACCTGGAATTGGATCAAGGAATGCGGTGTTAACTATCGATTTAGAGGTACAACTAGCAAGTTATGAAACGATCGCAAAAGAAACTCAGGATCATTTAGAAAGATTGTACATATTCAATTAAAATTCGCACAGCAAAAATAAATGAGGTCAATAAGTACATTTCATTTTTTTTTTTGTTGAAAATACTACATTTCATATCGGTTAGGTTTTTCACAACAACATAACATTTTTTATTTAATTTTCAAATGGATTCAAGCCTATAAAAATAAAGGTACTTAATTGAATCTGCGGAAATCACTTGACCACATAACATTTTAATTAATTTTTCACAACAAAATTAACTTATTTCATCTCCCTCAAAAAAGCTTATTTCATCAACAAAGATAAACAATTTATCATATAAGTGTAACTTGTTTAGTAGTTCAATATCAAGTATTCCAAATTTCCATTCACTACATTGCGTAAGTCTAACTAGTAGGCTATTTAACAAAAAAATAAACATCAACTCCTACTATTTATAGTAAATTTTAATAAACATATTTTTTTTCCTTTTTTATAATTATAAAGTTAATAATTTTATTAAAAATTGTTTCGTTAATTAGGTTGGTGATCCATTATAACTTAATGTCTTGGTCAAGTTCGACCGTGTTTTTTTTTTTTTTAGGAAATTCGTCCGTATTTTTATATCTTTGCACTTAACACTATAAGTTATGGTCTTTCACAAAAAAAAAAAAAAAACTATAAGTCATGATTTTATTTCATTTGGTTTCAAAGAGTCGGTGGTAAAACTCATACGTACAAAATGAATAAAAATGAGGATTTGTGGATTTAAATGTTTATGTAGCCTCATAGGTTTTGTTTGACTTACAAATGTTATAATAACATTGTTTAAGGTTTGTATTCATTAACAAATTAAGTATATCTAAACAGACTAAGATTACCTGCAATTGATTTTAAATTACAGTTTCTACATTTAACACAAAATTGAGTATGAAAGATAATAGATGAAAATATCTTAGTTGATGAAAAACAAAAATCGTGAATGAATGATAGTTCAAATTAGGGGTGTTTGTGGTGCGGTTTGGTTCAATTTTGAGGGTAAAAGTCATCCGAACCGCAAGATAGAAAATCATGCGGTTTGGTTTGGTTCGGTTGACTTTGAAAATAAAATCCGAACCAAACCAAACCAAACAAATGCGGTTTGGGTTGGATCGGTTAGTGCGGTTTTTTCGAGACGATATAATTTTTTGTTTCCAACATTAAAATTAAGTTAAAAAGTCGAAATGCAACATATTTTCCACAATGTTTTAAATTTCATAAACATTACAATTTGATTTTCATTTTACAATGTTTCCAACAACATAGACCAAGTTAAAAACGTGGACAAAAAGTAATCATATTTTGTAAGAAATGAAAAATACTAAGATTTTATCATTCTCTACGAGTTCAAGTAGCACATAAATACGTTTTTGAAATAAAAACCAAAGAAGGAACTTAACAAAAGAAAAAATAAGTCATTTTATAAAAGTTTTCATTTACTTTATAAGAGTATTGGTCTAGGTGAAATATGTTTAATTAACATTTTTCTTATGTTGCGGTTTGGTTTGGTTGGTAAAATGAAAACCGCAAACCAAACCAAACCATGTGGTTGAGTAAGAAAATGATCCGATTACATCAGAACCAAATACGATTTTTTGCGGTTTCGGTTTGGATTGGTTCGGTGTTGAACACCTCTAGTTCAAATGTAGGGATGGCCGAAAATTTGAATGCAAGAAATCCTATCCTATAAAAATAAAGACACAAGCTTCTATAAAAGAATTATTTTGTTAAACAATGCTCATGGATTAACCACAAAGAAGAGCCTCTTTTTCTTTTATAGCAAAAGAATTTGCCATGAAAGCTTCACGAAACAGTAACCAACCAATTAAAAAACAGCCTTAGCGGAAATTATGGGAGGAGTAATGGAAAGATGTTGGTCAACAAAAAGTGATCCAATGGAATTCACATGTCGCTATGATTCACGAAACGGTAATTCGCTGTAAATATCATCATCCATTGAGTATATAGATCGAGGTTGACGGATCAACCTGTTATCCATGTTTAAATTTTGGTATGTGTGGGTTGGATTAGTTAGCCATGGATTATGCAGTTTAAATCGGGGATTTGTGGGTTAGTATGCGACTTGTGTAACTTTAATTTTAAATATTAACCAACTTTGTCCACTATAATTGGATTATTGAAGTTCTTTTAAATATCATTTGTGGCAATTTTTTTTTAGAGAAATGTTATTTGAACAACCACTTTTTAAGATAATTTATTGGACAACTAAAATATACAAAGAAATGCAAGAACTGACACAAAAACTAAAGCAATGGAGAGAGAAAGTAAGAATACAATGTTTGTATAAGAAAGAAAGTTGTTGCAAAATCTGTTACAAAATAGTTATTCAAATATCGTTTTTCTTCTTTTTACTTGGTACTTACAATCAGGGGTGTTCCTGAGTGGGTTTGGATTGAGTTTGGTCAAACCCAAAACCAAACTAAATAGGATACTCCGGTTTGGGTGAGGTAAAATAACCATCCGTTATACTATTGGATGTGTTTGGGCAAACCCACTAATTTTTGGGTTGGGTTGGATTGGGTAATGGGTTATCCAACTTATTTTACTATTTTTTTTAATATTAAATGACTAAATGACAAGTGCTCGTAATTTTGTTTTAAAATAGTACTCTACATTTTAATTTTCTTAAAAAAAATGTTTACTTATTTTACTATAATTTTATCAATCATAGAATACCAAATAATAAACTTCATCAAAAAATACTTGCAACAAATTAAAGTTGCATGACATAAAATTGCATTAGTATCAAAATAACCAAAAAGCGTAACATATTAATTTGTAACTCTAATATGTTTTGATTTTCAATATATATGGTACAACATGTATGTTTTGAAAATATAAATTTCTTCTACCTTATGAAAATAAAGATAAAAAAATATTAACACTATTGGGTAAGTGGATTTTTTGAGTTTGGGTCTGGTTTTACCTGAAACCCATTTATTTTTGTGGGTTTTCCATTTTTAGAAACCATATCCACTCAATTATCCAACCCAACCCATTTTTTTGAGTTTTTTGGATTGACCCAACCCATAAACACCCCTACTTACAACTTAAAACTATCAATGATAATAGTTTTTTCCCACCTTTTTTAAAAAGTTGGATTTCATAATAGCAAATTTTTAGTTTTTTTATACAAAAATGGATATTCTAAAAAAAAATTGACATGGTCAGCGGATCAGTATGTTGGACCTCAAACCAACACGAGACGGTCTCGGGCCAATGTATTAGAACTTGTTCTCATCTAGGGGCGGATCAACCTGATTCATTCAACGTGCGAATTTATGTGGCACAGTTTAAATAGTGTGGAGGAGCTTGCATATAACAAACTCTAGTCTCACATGTACATATCACTTTTTTATTATTTCTAATTATAATATTTAATAAGCATTTTATTTTATCTCTTCAACTCGAAACCTATAAAATTTTACCACTTCTTAGGGCTATTTTTTTTTTTTACTAAATGGATCCATTTAATAGCGAACTCTATCTTTTATCAATAACTTTATATTACTAGATTTCAATAATTCCATTCACAATATCAATATTTATTATTAAAAATGTGTGAAATTCATGGAGAGGGCCAAGTAAAGTACCTATTTAGTATGAAAGCTTGTAAAGTTAAGTTAAAACTGGATTGTTTTAGACCACCAAATTACTGTAATTTTAATAAGGCAGCTTGTGATGGAAATATTTCCCAAAAATACAAAATGCATAAAAGTTCTTTGTTCATAAAAGCAAGAATCGGATATTGTTACCAACTATAACAAGAATACTACCTTATCAAAAAAGAGATGAACCTTCTTTAAACAGAATCAAACTAAACATAAAGATTGATTTGGCTTTTCACTTTAATTAAGTCCCTACCTCCCAAAAATGAAAAGAAAAAAGTTATACAAATTTCATTCCTACCTTACCAAATGCATTTCATATTCCACTCCCAAGAAATTGATCATAAATCCAACTTCACATAAAACATATGCCTATGCTCATGATTCATCTGCAAAAGAAAAAACCTCAATTACCAGTAGTCTTGAACTAAAAACATTGACGCATAAGAAATTAAAAGCAATGAAATAATTGTAACCTTTATCCCTTTCATGTGCTGCAAATTGATTGCTAAAGAGGAGATAGATAGTTACATGTGATATTGGCACGGCTCAATCAAAAAAGAGAGCTTTAGAATCATAAAGCACTTCCTTCTGATTGAACCGCACCAATATCTCATACTCTAAATATAGAGCCATCAAATTTCATGCACCATCTCATTTTGTCCTTAACTCTTTAGTTCTTTGCGGAAAAATGATTCTAGTAATTTGGGGTTCGGCAAAAGATAAGTGAAGTCTCGTCAATAATTGTTTCAGATAGAGTTTAAACTTGATACTCCCGATCGATGTTCCTGCACTATCTAAACAAACAAAACAAGCATATGTATTCATTAATGAAATATTAATATATATGAGACTATCATATGGTAACTTCAACATTCATCACCAGAATTTATACACAAAAAGAAGAACAAGAAAAGGCTTAACGTGACCCTATGAAAAAACAAAATAGGGTGAAGAAGAAGGTGGCATGTTTTTTGCAAGAGTAACTATGATGTCCTGTGAGATTCTTAAAATTTAATGTGTGGGAGAAGGGAGGGACCAATAAAGAGACAGAGAAGCAGAGTCTTAAATATAGTGACATTTAATTTTTCCAACAACCCAACAACAAATAAGAAACGGGCACATTAAATTTTGAAGATTTGAAACAATAAGAGAAAAAAAGCATAATTTTTGAATTGTATTATCATAGAAACAGAGATGGTCAGTGAGACAAGATGTTGAGTTTAGCTTTGAACATGTTCCTATATTTATGAGTTCACAGGATAAGTGGTTTTGTTACCAACCACATTTGAAATTCAAAATAGTATAGCTTTTGGAAAGTTAAGTTTGTGGTTGGTGTGATGTGAATATAGTGCTTTCATTGATTGTGGTTGTGATTTTTACATTGAATCAGTTTATATATGGAAGGAGTTTTGATTTTTCATGCCTTTTATGTGCAAAAACTGGGGTTCATGAATATGATCATAGGTTATACCACTTTCTTCCACATTCAAAGGCAATGATACCTATAAGTGGAGTTAGTTCAAAAAAGAAAACAGTGTTTGGTTTTAATCCATAAAAGGAAGCTCACATGAAATCAAAGTATATACATGCATGATTCACTCAGATTTTGCTTTCCTTATTTTAATTTCTTTACTTTGTAACAATATTTTATTCATCCAGTCAAAAAAATAAAATCATTCACTTATTTTCTTAACAATTTTGTGACATTTTGGTCCTGAAAAAGAAAAATAAAAGGAAAATTAATGGTCTATTTGACCAAAAGAAAGATTTAGAGCTTGTTTATTGCAGTTTTTTTTAAACAAAAACAAAAACACTTTTTTTTAATAAACAAAATAATAACTTTTAAAAGTTTTCATCCGTTACTTACAACTTTTCAAAAAACACAGGAACCTAAAGAAGAAGAAAAAAACTAAACCCAAGAGAAGTTGGTTTGGGTAACTTTCCTAAAAAATTATTTTTGACAACTTTTTATTTTATTTTATTTTATTTTCATTATGTTAAACAAATATAGATATTCAACACCCTATGAGTTCAGAGAGAGGTTCAGAGAGGCTAGGGTTTCTTTTCAGTTGGGGTTTTTGAAAAGTGATATGATATTCAATACCCTATAAGTTCTATTTATAGACTCACTTATGTGCACCTCTTAGATATTTTTAAATAAAATATATATCTATTGTAACAATTTCAAAACTATATATTTTATTTTATATTTTTAAATAAAATATATATCTTTTGAAATAATTTTAAAATCGTGTCTTTGATTTTGTTTGAATCCAAAATAGATAAAATTTATATTTTTGAAACAATTTCAACATCCTATCTTTGTTATTAATTTATAAATAAGTTTTACTTGTTAAAAAAAAAGTCTTACTTATTTATTTTCTCTAATTCTTATGTCTTGTGTGTGAGGTTTTCGTAACGTTGTTAATAATATTAAATCATATATATATATATATATATGTAATATCATAAACAACGATAGATATCTTCGTTAAAAAAAACAACGATAGATATCTAGCAATAATTCGTTGTCGCCCAAATGATGAGAATGTCATGTGATCTGACAAAATTTTAATCATATGTTGTGTGTGAGGTTCTCGTAAAGGTGTTAATAATATTAAATCATTTTGAAGAGTAATATTAAATCATATATATTTTATATCATAAACAACTATAGATATATAGAAATAAGGATTAAATAAGTTTTTCGTCCCTATAAATATAACGAGTTTTGATTTTAGTCCCTATAAAATTAAACTGAATGTTTTCATCCTCACAAAAAAATTATTTTGTTTTTGGTCCTTAATGGATATAATTTCAACGTGTTTTTGACATTTTTTGAACATAATATGAATATATAAATGTCGAATATAATAAACGGACATAACATATATACAATTTGAACATAAAAGAGTTATAATTTTACCATTTATATGAACATAAAATGGCTATTAAGGACGAAAAACAAAATAAAAAAATTTGTGAGGATGAAAACATTCAGTTTAATTTTTTGGGGACTAAAATCAAAATTCGTTATATTTATAAGGACGAAAAACTTATTTAACCCTAGAAATAACTCACCGTCACCCAAATGATGAGAATGTTTTGCCAAAATCGTTAAGTGATAATTATCATATGTATAATTACTTTTTTACCCTTATATCTATATTGAACACAAGACATAGATGATATGTGACCCTTCCCCAATTTTATTTTATTTTTTTTATAAAAAAAAGGGGAATAAATTGGCTCAAAGGAGAATTTGATTCGGTCTTTCCATCTCCACCTAAAAAAAACAAATTAACAATAAATTTAAAATAACAAAGTCATATAATATTTCAAACATAATAGACTCATATAATTGAGAGAGGTGTGAGTACCATTTCATTTGTCTTACTAAACACGAAGTACAATTGGATTTGATTCACGTGCACTTTCAGTAAACATATTTTACATCGCTAATCCTTTGTAATCGTCAAATCATTATGAAATTTTGACTTTGTTGCCATCGTGAGAAATTTTATTCTTAGCCGACTAGCCGTGTGATTAGCTAACTAATCATTTTCTTATTTGATTTTTCGTGTGTTCAACTTCTAAGATGATGTATAGACTAATTTGAACTTCTGACAATGATCTCTTCTGGGATCAAAGCGATTACACTTAGAAAATGACTATGTTTCTCAGTTGCAGGTTCTTAAAATACTACTCCAGAAAGCATATAGGATCGAAGGAGCTACTATCTAAGATTCTAAACCTGCATGAAATGAAAAATAAAAATAAAAGAAAAACGATAAAGATATGTAAATATTAGTTTGTTTGGTTGTGTGTATAAAATAATCTTTATAATTGGGTATTTATATATGGGAAATGCTAACTGGTGCCCCCGGGGCATTGGTTAAGAATATGAAAAAGGAAATTATATAGTAATTAATGCATACTTATAATAACCAAGAAACTTACAAACATATTTGTCATGTTCTTGACCCATTAACTATAAGTATTACATTATATAAGATAAGATTGTGGCTAACAACGTTGATGTTGATAACTACCTCATCGACTTGGTTACAACCCAAAACTTTCTTGTAGGCTAAGCTGTTAACTTCCATATCATCCCACCATGTCCTCCATAACCCTATAAGAATGTGCCTTCAAACATGTTATGGACTTTGTATGCTAATATTTTACTCTTATGATAGTGTTGAGGGAAAAATTATAATATTACACTTGATTTCCCATCGGTTGACTGTAGGTTAACTATCATGTTCTCAACATTCCTGTTTTTAGGGGTGATGTTTATCAACATGTTTTCCTTTCAAATTGACATTGATGTCGATTTTATCTTCTTTTGTCTCTCTCCATAATCTTTTCCCATAATATGGTCTTTTAACTTGATAAACTCCATGATATAGTTCATTGGGAAATTAGTAAACATCACCACAAATCCTCCATCGAACACATACCCTAAGAGTGTGTTTGGATGAGGTAATTGAGAAATTTTAAAGAATTTAGAATTTTAGGTAATTTAAATGATTCAATTAAATTACTTCCGTTTCTCAATACTTTTGTTTAGATGGAGTAATAAAAAATTTCATTGTCATCATTTATGGGCAACTTTTATAAATTTTAATTTTTTGGGTCAAATTTAAAAATTGAAATTAGGGGTCAAATTGTATATTTTGAAAAAATTGAGGGGTCAAATTATAATTTTTGAAAAAATTGAGAGGTCAATTTACAATTTTTTGGAAATTTATTGTGATCAAATTGGAAAATTTGAGGACCAAAATGCAAAATTTGAAAAATTATAACAACGAAGAAATTTGAAATTCTTAACCTTTAGGTATCATTTGAAATTTTCTAAATTTAACTTGAACAAAATACTTCATGAATTTTCATCATTTTAAAAATTCTTCAAATTATTATCCAAACAATGAAATTCACTTCAAAGTATTTGAATTTACTAAAAACATTACATTACCTCAAAACATTCCTTCATCCAAACACACTCTATGTTTCTTTTTATTGTTCTTAATTTAAAATACATTTTTTATCATTCATAACAAAATTTGAGAAAATTACAAATTTAAAAAAATTACATGCAGTTAAGTTAAGAATCATATGAAAAAGCTATTAAAATATAATCAATATTAATTTTGTCCTTAATGCAATACGCATAAGTTGAAAAGTGCTTTAGAATTTGGCCGCATAAAAAACAAAGTCTGACTCCACCACTGTGTAATGTATCCGTCATTCTTTCAACTACATCCTTCTCAACATTTATCTTAAGGATCTTGGCTTCCATGTTATTTGATTCCTAATCACTATGATAATCAGCTGCATCATCGGACACATCATAATCATCAGTAGGGACTATTTTAGGGTTATATTTTTCAATCTCATTCTCTAGAATGAGACATTGGATCTTAAATGCTTTGGTCTCTTAGCTGACTCAAGTCTGAAAATTAAAGGGCAAGCAACTATTTTTTTTAAATGTGGGACATACAACTATCGGTCCAAAAAAACAAAAAGACATACAGCTAAAAATACAGGGAAAATTTTATTAGTTGGTGAGTTGTTTAACATCACTAGTAGATTGATAATTTGATGTAATTTTGGACCCACTTGTTCCATATAAATTCCTTTTTGTGGTAGAACAACAGCAGACATAGTGTTAATTAGTTTCCATTTTGATGTATTTGCCGACCTGTGGCAAGTTGCCTGTAGTCTCTCCGCGAGCAATGCCCATAAATGAGGGGGAGATTTGTGTTCACAGGTTATAGAAGTGAAGGTTTTACACTTTTACTTTAGGAACAGTTTATGTCAACATTAATTTTTATTTTTTTTTCAAGTAGTTTAGTGGCTAGAGCTCACACATATTAAATGTGGAGAAGTAGGGTGTCAGGGGTTCGAACCCCTGCCTCTGCATAAATTAGTGGATAGATTCACACACATTATATCTGAAGAAGTGACGTATTCGGGGTTCGAATTTCGACCCTGTACATAATATAATATCACAGGTAGCTACCAATTGAGCTACACTTGCGGGACAACCTCATTTATGTTTAATTAAGTAGAATGAAATTTTGTCCATGTAAATATCTCAAATTTTCTTGACCAAAAAAAAAATCTCAAATTTTATTTATGGTCTCTATAACAAATTTAGCTAGTTTTTGTCCCCAAACATTTTTTGTAACGACCTTTGGTTTCAGTTTTTTAGTCGGCTCATATGTACCCTTTACATTTTTTAATTCATGATTACATGTTTAGAAATTATAACAATCACCCCCATAATCTTTTTTAACAAAATATGAATCAAATAGGAATTTTTAAGCGCTAAAAACTTAAAAATTCATATTTTAATCAACCCCTTTATAAAATAATTTAAACTTTTGCAAGAATGATTTCTATAATGTATTAAGCATGCCTGAAAAAAATAATTCAATATTGCAAAGGATACATGTTGGTTTACTTAAAAGAAAGAATCAAAAGTTGTAACGAAAAATATTTGGGGAACAAAACATGCTAAATTATTTAAAAGGGATTAAAAACAAATTTTAAGATAAGCCTCATGCGCTATTTTTTTTACTAAAAGAAATAACAAAAAACAAACGGGGAAACAATCATTTTGGTCCCTGGATGTGCACCTCTCTGTCATAACGGTCATTGACTCAGCAAAAAAATTAAAAACAATCTCCGACTCCAATATTTGGTAGTCGCTTTAGTCTGTAACGTTAAATTTGGTTGTTTGGTTGTGGCATTAGGGACTAAATTGAGTTTTTAAGGAAGTTAATTAAGGTCATGAAGGTACATTAGGGACTTTTTTTTGCCGTTATGAGTTTTTTATGAAGGTTCATGAAGGTCATGTTAAAATTGTTGAAGATGTTGAAGATTATGTTCTTTCAATTTAGTCTCTAATATCCCGTCAAACCATCCTTGTCAGTTCGGTTTTTTTATACACTTAACAGTCGAATTTAATATCGAGGACTAAAGTGACTTACGAGTTTTGGAGTCAGGGATTGTTTTGTATTTTTTTTCCTTCCTAATTTAAAGTCATTATGACAACGAGATACACCTCCAGAAACCAAAATAGTTATTTTCTCAACACAAAATTTATGATTCCATCATAAGCAAAAACTTATTTAACCATTTTTTATTTCAACAGTACAACTTTAAGTAAATAGTCCCACGACTTTAGTTCCACATATTAACATTTTATTTACATCCATTTTTTTCTCTGACATTATACATCCAATTTTATTACAATTAAAATATTATTTAGTATTTTTAATTAAGAGGCCGGATCTGTTGACACCAGGTGTAAGTCTAATGACTTACACCAAATCTCAACCATTAATTTCAATCAATCAAGTGGCTAATAATCCACAATATATTCAATTAAAAAAACCCCAAAAACAGTGGCACATACAATCTGTCTCTCCTTCATCTCTTTCAGGTTGCCGATCATTGATCAATACCGCCATCCCCTTTCTTTATTTCATGTGATCATTTTGATAGTTTTTCTTTCCATGCTATTTTTTCAAAGACCTTCTACCCAAACTCATTTATTTTTACGATCTTCAATTCTGTGGTTTGTTGAATCTCAATTACTAGTGTTGAACCATCAATCATCAATCATTGAAATAAAATTATAAATAGGTTACGGTGTTAATTTTTGAATCTCAACACTAATGGAAATAAATTCCTTTTGTTTGATTACACCTTAGACTTGTATTTCTCGTTACGATGATATAAATAACCTCAAATCTTGATTTTGTTCTTCTTCCAAAATTGGGGATAACTCTTTTTTATTTGGCATCATCATAAGATAAATTCAAATTGAATTCCTACCATTGACTTATAAGACGGTGAGTTGATGTTGTTCTGGAAAATATTTATTCAAGGAGATAAGTTTGGTAGGCTGCAAGTAAAATTTAGAGAAGATGAAGGAGATAGATCACATGCTCCACCTTTTTTTTTGGGTTTTTTTAATTGGATATATTGTGAATGATTAACCACTTGATTGATTGGAATTAATTAATGGTTGAGATTTGGTGTAAGTCATTAGACTTACATCTGGTGTCAACGGATCATGCCTCTTTAATTAATATGCCATATATTTTTTAATAGCAATTATGCATGTGTGTAACGAATCTCCTCCGTTTGAGGTGGCCTAACCTTGTGTGAATCACACACAATATATGAGTTTATCAACTACCATATAAATTATGTTGCAGGTCATCGTTGGAATAGTGGATGAGTGCACAAAAAGTGTTGGCCAATTTCATCCACGTGAGCCAAATGAATGTTAACACTCTGGTGCAAGCTTGTACTGAAAGCTACAAATGCAATATTATGCATCTTTCTCTTCTCACATGGTCTAAATGGGGATGTGCATCTTGGTCGATCAAGGGTATTTTTTGTCGCATAAATTCAATGTTTATCTAAATCTCTAATGTGGTAAATTTGAAGTTAGACTTTACAAAAATGTTGCATACCTTTAACATCTTTGAGAGAATGTCTCTAACTTCTAGGTCATCCTATCTAATTGACGACATTTTAGAACATCTTCAATTACAAGTTTATAAGGAAGTCAAACTTGATTCGATAATCATCATTAAGTGGTTCTTCTATCCAACACATCACACTTGTATAACTCAAACATATTTTGCTCCAATGATTGAATAAATAAGCAATTTTTATAAAACTCACCCTTTTTATGATATTTTTATATGCAACTTTTAATTTGATAATATAATGGATTATTTAAGCTACTATAACTATTTCTTTGCTACTCACACTACCACATTATGATTCCTTCAATCAGGGCCGACCCAACAAATTATGAGGCCTAAAACAAAAAATTTAATGTGACCTTTAAAAATATATTTTTTAACATAACATTTATTTAAAATCAATTTTGTGGAGACCAATTTTGTTATCAGTTATGTTATGCAAATATCTATAATTTATCTATCATATAATATACTTATAATCAAATTAATTTTTTAGAGGCCTTTTTTTCACCTAAAATTTTGAAGCCTAAAACCCTTGCTTTGGTTGCTTTGCCCTTAGGCCGGCCCTGCCTCCAATAAGGAGAAACAAATTGGAAACTGTTCATCATTCTATAAAACTCATTTAAAGACCTCCGTTGAAAATGCTCTTATAAACACTTTTTAGCTCATGTTCAGTTTATTATGAGAGAAATAAATCGAAATGTTGATGTCTTAATAATAAATGAACACATCTCTAGTTAGCTCACATTTATTCGTGAAAAATCATATATGTATCGAGTCTATTTTGATAAATAAAATATCTTATTGTTATGTGCCCAAGTTAATTGGGTAAACTCATAATGTTTCCGGCTCTCCAAGGAAATCAAAAGTTCCTAAAAATGTAGCACATTGATATGTGTTGCGATGCTGAAAGGAATGATAAAGGAGGTTATTGTTCAACCTCTACTACTAACGAACTATTTATCCTCCTAAAAAAATAACCACTAAAATCTGTCTAAGAATAAACAAGAAAATTAAAAGTAAAATTATGGCCAAAACCATGGATGATTGATGGCATTGTTGAACCGTAATTGAGGGAGGAGATGGAGGGATGATAGAAAGGGGTGAAGATCTTCTCCATTTCATAAATAAATGAAGATTGTCAATTACTATAGTTTTGAAGTAAATATGTGATATTAATGTTTTCAATTCTTGAAATATGTGCATTTATATCATATATTTACTTCAAAA
>Ga0315915_1000506_pt1 | contig 40616 bp, 21 predicted proteins | sample MpolbnodulesMG_FD_207738 | JGI IMG/M metagenome (GOLD analysis project Ga0315915, IMG submission 207738) | Medicago polymorpha root nodule microbial communities from Los Angeles, California, United States - branched nodules | ecosystem: Host-associated > Plants > Roots > Nodule | place: USA...
AATTATAAAATATAAATTTATAAAAGTGCTAAAAGAGTTCTGTACGTGGCCTACCATATACACATTACACACTGATGTTGACCAATGAACAGGAAAACTTGCGAGTGGATCAAAACAAGCAAAATTTTAAAAAACAAAAACAAAATATTTTTTTTTAATTAACTAAGGATAGTAGGATTCAAGATAATGGTATACTAATTAAACCCTTACTAAGCATGCTGACAGAGAACCAGTAGGAAAGAAGAGATCATTATAAAACTCAGTCTAAATATTTTATGAGGAGAATGGACATCCATTGGATATTAATTTTATACAAACATCTAATTAAAAATCAAACACTAAAATTAATTATAAAATACAGTCACAATGTAGATATTCATGACAGAATAAAATAAAAAGGTTCACATTAAATATTGATATAAAACTATTTTATATAAGATGTGTTATTTAGACATACAAAAATCGAAAATTGTATCCGACACAATATGAATACAACTAGAATATGTGTGATGTAGAAATTAAGAAGAAAGAAAAAACAATATAAAAATTGAAAACCATATGAAATATGGTGTTTTTCTTATGGTTGTATATGGATTTGTTGACATGTCAATGTTTGATTGTGTGTTCGATAAACTATCTAGATTTTTTTTACTATAATACATTTTTATTAAACTCGTGTATATATATATATATATATATAATAGTTGAGGAGATTAAATTACAATGATATTATGTTATACGGTTCATCCTAGAAGTCTAGAACACTTAGATATGATAATATAAGAGATATCTTTTAGTTTAAGCAAATGCCATGAGTTTAAGTGCAACACCAGAAATCAACGGGAGATTAGTGGGGTGACAAATACTAACTATTTTTTTTTTAATATAACTAGTTTCACTCACAACTATATTAAGAACAAAGTGCGAATAGTAGATAATTTTTTTCTACAAAGAGTCGATACAATGCCAAAATGCTACAAGACGCCAACCACTGAAACAACAAATACAAAACTACCAAAACCTTTTCATGGGGTGGGTAAGAGACTAGGGGGTGCTACTAGAGATTTTGGTCATTTCCTTAATAAATATGAGGGTATTTTTGTCACTTTCTCTATATTATTTAACGTGGGCTAACCGTCAAAGCTCGAAATGTATTTGTGTTAAATTCTCTTGAGGAATAACTTTGCAATTGCACGCAGAGAATACTATTTCATATAAAAAAAAGGTTAAATAAGTTTTTCGTCCTTATAAATATAGTGAATTTTGATTTTAGTCCCTAAAAAATTAAACTGAATGTTTTCATCCTCACAAATGTTTTTATTTTGTTTTTCCTCTTTAATGACCATTTTATGTTCATATAAATGACAAAATTATAACTCTTTTATGTTCAAATTGTATCCATGTTATGTCCGTTTATTATATTCGACATTTATATATTCATATTATGTTCAAAAAATGTCAAAAATACGTCAAAATTATATCTATTAAGGACGAAAAACAAAATAAAAAAATTTGTGAGGATGAAAACATTCAGTTTAATTTTATAGGGACTAAAATCAAAATTCGTTATATTTATAGGGACGAAAAACTTATTTAACCCTAAAAAAAATGTTATATAAGTTAATCTCTTAAGTGAAAACTTTACAATCCATTGCGATTTACGCAACTCGAAGGATTACTCTCTGCAATTGCGGACAGAGAATAACAACTTTATATCATATAAATCCTCTAAATAAAATTGTCAGCATAAAAAAGATCTCATAAAAAATATATTTTGACTCAACCAAAAGAATTGAAGATTGAAAAATAAACAAATCAATATTCAATAAAATATATTGAATATTAATAATGAAAAATTGAAAAATATATACACAAAGATATAAGATTAAAATAAGAATAAGGTATAGAGAGAGAGAGAAGGGGTGAAAGAAAAGGAAAGGAAAAGAAAAGAAAAGAAAAGAAAAGAAAGTGAAGCAGAGAAGAAAGAAAGAAAGAAAGATGTGTGAGAAGGGAGTAGCGTTTTTGTTTGAGATGCGAGCCTTCTCCGGTAGAAAGGGAACCTTCTCCGTACTTCTTCTCTTTCTCCTTTTCATTCTCATTCTTCTTAACATTTAATCAATTTCTTCTTCAAACACCTCACCCTTTTACTTCTGTACTCGTTTTCAATCTTCTTTTCTTCAATCAATGATTTAAAGATCGATTAATTACTTTGTAGGGTCATTACCAACATTTCAAAGATTCACCCTTTTATTGTTCTGTTTGGATAATTATAAAGATTATTATAGTTTTTGATATTAAGAATCATTGTTTCTGTTGTGGGGTCTAGTTAATATTTTCTTAGGATTTTGGTGTAAATAGTGTCATCAATATTGGTTGATTTATGAGTTATAGTTTATATCTATAGCCCCTCCTTTGATATTATTTGATTCCCAGGAGGGTTTGTTATCATCAACCAAAAAAACAGAAAAAAAAGTTTTTTTTTTTTTTTTTTGATAATTTGATTTAACAATCTCATTATTCAACCTTTTCCCCCAAATTTTATTGTGGGTTTTGCCTAAAGATAGATTTTTTAGTGATCAGTAATCTGGGTTTTGCCAAAAGATAGTTTTTTTTTATTTGGATTTTGTGCAAGAAATTTTCATATAAAGTTAGGTTGAAGAGATTTGAGGTTAATTTGCTTTTTGAGGGAGTGGTTGATTTGAGTTCTCAATTGGGTTATTGAATCTTATATGGGAATACCTGATAGCTCATTTTTAGATCTAATAGAAAAAGTTAGGTCTTGGGTTTCTTGGGGAGTTGGTGATTTGAATACATTTTCTGATAATTTTGATATGCAAAATAGTGTCTGCAAAATGTGTTGTGAGTGTAATAAGAATTTTAATGAGATGACTCAGTGCAAATATAATTGCAAAAGTTGCGGCCGGTGGTTGTGTGGGAAGTGTATTAGAGGTTGTGATCTGCCAAATCCTGAATCTGATAGTGGATTCAAGGAAACTATAAGTTCTTGCAAGTTTTGTTCGGTTACGAATAGGACGTGTGAGGGGGGTCAGAGGAAATGTATTGAGAAAGTGCATCCTGCTGTTTCACCACAAGAGAGTCCTAGAGAAAGTCCTGAGCCGCCTTCACCGTGCTTTAGTGTTGAAACTGAAAGAGATGGTTACTTTGGACGGCATTTTCATGATCGAGAGTGTGAGTATTATGCTCATTCCATGATCAGTAGGAGTTTGAGCTCATCTGGTGCTCATCCTTCTTCAGTATCCACTCTTCCATCTACCTTAAGGTAATCATAGTTTCACATTTCTTTGCTTCAAGTTACATGTTTTTTGTCTTATTATGTTGGAACTTCATTAGAAAATTCTTTGCATAGATAGCTGGTTTCTTATAGAAATGGTTTGCTCTGTTCTATGGCATTTTAGTTTCTAGATATGTGTTCTGATTATCTGATATATAGTTTGGTATATGTTTCTCATGAATATGTTTTCTCATCCTTGAATAGGTGAACAAATTATGTTTTTTTTAATGATTTGAAAGTGACTTGCCTTGTTTATCTAATTCTGCTTGAAACTTTTTTATATGCAAATGTAGGAGTGATGAAGAAGGGACGGAAGATTTCGGGAAGCACTCTCTCAGCCCATCTCGTACATATTGTGATAACAATTCAGATGTAGATTCAAGTAGCGTTAGTGCTAGACATGACACTTACAACTTTAATTCTGTGGGGACAAGTCCTTCAGATAGCCCTTCTAGGATTGATTTTGCTTCCAGTAGGGCCGGGCTTCCTATCCAGAAGAAGGGGCAGGAGAAAAGTTCCGTCCCTCAGAATGATGTTCCCTCTGGTCAACAAAGTACGGCGGTTTTAAGAAAGCCTGAACCTGGGACTGAGGATGCATATAACACTACTTATTTTTCGGATGACTTGTCAATTTTCCGGAACCAGAATGAGAATTCGCAGAGGCCTTTGGATTTTGAAAACAATGGCCTTATTTGGTTTCCTCCACCACCTGAAGACGAAGATGCTGATGCAGAAGGCAATTTCTTTACATATGACGACGAGGATGATGACATTGGTGACTCAGGTGCCTTGTTCTCATCCAATAGCAGTCTATCAACCATGTTTCCTGCTAAAGAGAAGCACAATGAGGGGAACAAGGAACCTTTAAAATCTGTCGTACAGGGGCATTTTAGAGCTCTTGTTTCACAACTTTTACAGGGAGAGGGAATTCAAGTTGGTAAAGAAAATGATTCTGGGGACTGGCTCGACATAGTTGCAGCTGTTGCATGGCAGGCAGCTAACTTTGTGAGACCCGACACTAGCAAAGGTGGCAGTATGGATCCTGGTGATTATGTTAAGGTCAAATGTATTGCATCCGGAAGCCCGAGTGACAGGTAATGTGTATTCCAGAATTTGGATATGTACATTGTGGATCACCGCCACATTCATAGGCATTTCTATGTGGTTAACTATGAAATTGTGGTTCTTGTTTTGCAGCACCCTTATCAAAGGAGTTGTTTGCACAAAAAATATAAAGCACAAGCGCATGACCTCTCAATACAAAAAACCAAGACTACTACTCCTAGGTGGAGCGCTGGAATATCAGAAAGTTCCAAATCAACTGGCTTCTTTTGATACATTGTTGCAGCAGGTGCCTTCACATTTAACAGATGGTCTATGTATCTTTCAGTTTAGGTTTGTTTTTTCTTGGAAATAATTACTGATTTCTTAATGTTGGCAGGAAAATGATCATCTGAAGATGATCATTTCGAAAATTGAGGCTCTTCGACCAAATGTTTTGCTGGTTGAAAAAAGTGTTGCTTCACAAGCCCAGGAATATTTGCTGGCGAAGGAAATCTCCTTGGTTTTGAATGTTAAAAGGCCTTTGCTTGAGCGTATAGCTCGCTGCACTGGTGCTCTTATCACTCCATCAGTGGATAGTTTATCTAAAGCACGACTAGGGCACTGTGAATTGTTCCGGTTAGACCGGATTGTGGAAGATCACGAGGCTGGTAATCAGTTCAACAAAAAGCCTTCCAAAACATTAATGTTCTTTGAAGGTTGCCCACGGCGTTTGGGATGCACGGTAATTTACTCTTGTACTTTCTACTTTATGTTCTTTTTTCTCTATATTTTTATGTGTACGAGAGTTATAGATTTTTTCGATTTCTGATTTGGATTCTTGCTGCAGGTCTTACTGAAGGGCAAATGTCGCGAGGAACTGAAAACAATTAAACATGTTGTGCAATATGCAATTTTTGCAGCCTATCATTTATCTCTTGAGACCTCGTTCCTTGCTGATGAAGGTGCCACCCTGCCTAAAATGATAGTAAAACACTCGACAGACATGCCAGAGAGTGCAACCGCTGACACTGACATTTCTGTAATATCTGACACCTTTTCTTCTACCATGTGCCAGTCAGAGGCTGATGATGCTTCTAAAGCGAAAGACTCTGTTGGTCATGATGTAATGATTGGAAATCTGGGATCAGTGTCAGAGAATCTCAGTGAACATAACTTTCATTCATTTACCGACACCATGGTGGATTATAGTGTTGACAATGTGCTCTCTGATCCATACTGTAATAACCTAACATCTAATTTGACTTTGGAGTCAGATTTTTTGCATCAGTGTAATGAATCAGAGGGGGAGACTATGTCTAGAGACCCTTCACGAGTAGATTTGCAAGAAACCATGTTTCAAGAGGAGAGAGAGTGTGAAGTTGTTGACTCAACAAAAGACAATATGATTGAGGATGAATTTTCTGGTGAATACTTCTCTGCCACTGAAGCTCATCAGAGCATATTAGTGTACTTTTCCAGTCATTGTGTGTCGAAAGGAACTGTATGTGAACGCACTAGGTTGCTGCGCATAAAGTTCTATGGCTCCTTTGATAAGCCACTCGGGAGGTATCTCCATGATGATCTGTTTGATCAGGTAAGTGTGTTAATTTTTCTTTGTTTACCGTGAGCCTGGTACCGGTTACTTCTGAACTGATATGGTAAGAATTGTTTTTTCCAGACATCTTGCTGTCTGTCTTGTAAAGAGCCTGGAGAGGCTCATGTCCTTTGTTTTACACACCAGCAAGGAAATCTTACGATCAACGTTAGGCGCCTCCCCTCTGTGAAGCTACCAGGGGAAAGAGATGGCAAGATTTGGATGTGGCACCGGTGTCTGAGGTGTCCATTTGTGGACGGAGTTCCACCAGCAACTCGTAGAGTTGTTATGTCGGATGCTGCGTGGGGATTGTCTTTTGGAAAATTCTTGGAACTTAGCTTCTCAAACCATGCAACTGCTAATCGAGTTGCTACCTGTGGGCATTCTTTGCAAAGGGACTGCCTCCGGTTTTACGGGTAAATCATCTAGACAAGGAATCATCAGTTGATTATTCTTTTTACTTTCTATTTTATGCAGTTTTTGTTGGTTATTGATACTTGAAAAATTATATACAACTTGATGTAAACAGGTTTGGGAGCATGGTTGTTTTCTTCCGGTATTCCCCTATTGACGTTCTTTCTGTCCATCTACCTCCTTCTGTTCTAGAATTTGGTTACATCCAAGAAAAGTGGATTAGAAAGGTGGCAGGAGAGGTGAGATATAACATATACTCATAATATTTGCTTTACTATTTTACTAGTGCTGAAAAGTATACTCCCTTGATTGATTGTGTAGTCTTTAATTTATCAACTGCTTGGTATCAGAATTTTAACCTTCTCCCTCCTTCTTTTCAACAGCTTTTTAGCAAAGTGGAGACCTTGTATGCGGAAATATCAAATGTGCTGGAACAATTGGAAACAAATGTTTTGTCTCCTGGCATTGGAAATGAGCTGGCAGATGCCTATGACATTCATAACCACATACTGGATCTGAAAGACATGCTTCTAAAAGAAAAAATAGATTATCATGTGAGTAAACTAATTTTATACCATTTTTATATTAGGAGTTTATGGCGCTTGGTATTGGAGAGGGAAGTGTTGTATGTGTATATGTTTATTCTGACATTTGACGAATATACTTATATCTAAGTTCCTGATCTTTTTCCTTTTTTTCTTTCTCTTTTTATGTATGTGTATGTACAGAGTTTACTAAAATCAGCCAATGAGACTGCAGAGCCAGGAAATATGACTTTAGACATTCTGGAACTAAATCGGTTGAGACGTTCACTTCTAATTGGTTCGCATGTTTGGGATCACCGGCTAAACTCCCTAGACTCTCTTATTAAAAAAAGTCTTAGCTCCAAGGTTAAACAAGAAACTGAATCATTTGCAGATGTTAAGGAATTAAGAGTTGACTCACTTCACAAGGATCAAAGTTTTGACTCTTGGCTGGAGCAAAATAATTCTCAGCCTTCAAAATTGCACGAGTCTCATGAAAGTCATAAGCTTGTAGAGCCGGACGACCAACCTAAGTCTCGTCGTGCTTCTGAAGCATCTGCATGTTCTCTTGATGGGGAAGAACCACATTCAGATGCTGAATTTGTTTCCAACAAAACGTCATCTGAGTGTATGCCACCAAATGAATCCAATCTTTCTGAAAAAATAGATTTGGCATGGACTGGAACTGATCAACCTGTTCAGGTCAATGCTCCGGTTAAAAGGTTAGCACAACCAATGAGAGTTCATTCTTTTGATTCAGCATTAAGAGTCCAGGATAGAATCAAGAAAGACCTGCCCTCGTCTTTACACATTTCAACACTTAGATCTTTTCATGCTTCTGGAGACTACAGGAATATGGTTAGAGACCCAATCTCCAATGTATTGCAAAATTACTTTCAAATGTTGCCGTGGGAGTCGCAGAGGATAAATCTGATTCTGAGCTCCACGCCGTCATTCATTTCCTCCATTTCTCACATTGCTGAAGGTGCTCGGTTGTTGCTTCCCCAAACATGTCACAGCAATAGAGTTATAGCTGTATATGACAATGATTACTCCAGCATAATATCTTATGCCCTTAGTTCTAAGGACTACGAAGATTGTGTTTCTGGGAAGTCAGATGTACGCGATGGTAGCTGGAATGCTCACGAGAGAAATAAAGAAGATTTAACTAATTCCAGCCTTTCTGCATGGGCTACTTTAGACCTGGATTATATCAATTATGGTAGTTATGGGTCCGACGAAGTTCCATCTTCAATTAGTTCTCTTATCAGGGACAACAAAAAATCTTTGCACTTGCCAATCTCTTTCAGTGACGATTCTTTGGGGGCTGGAGGTAAAGTGAATTTTTCTGTCACTTGCTATTTTGCAAAGCAGTTTGATTCACTTAGGAAAAAGTGCTGCCCTAACGAAGTTGATTTTGTGCGATCCCTGAGCCGTGGCCGGAGATGGAGTGCACAGGGAGGGAAAAGTAATGTATATTTTGCCAAGTCGTTAGATGAAAGATTTATTATCAAACAAGTAACGAAGACGGAATTGGAATCCTTTGAAGAATTTGCACCTCAGTATTTCAAATACATGATGGATGCAACGAACTCGGGAGGCCCAACTTGCCTTGCCAAAATACTTGGTATTTATCAGGTGAGAATCATACTTTATCACTGTTATAGCACAAGCTTCAGATTTTTGGAGGAATGTAAATTTTAGGTTTACAATAATATATATTTTATTGTTTTAACACAGGTCACTGTCAAATACCCAAAAGGTGGTAAGGAAACAAAGATAGATTTGATGGTAATGGAGAATCTGTTTTACAAGAGAAACATATCTAGGGTATATGATCTTAAGGGATCAGAAAGATCTAGGTACAACGCAGATACAACCGGGACAAACAAAGTGATGCTAGACATGAATCTGTTAGAAACGTTGAGAACAAAACCCATATTTCTTGGAAGTAGGGCCAAGCGAAAGCTTGAGAGAGCTGTTTGGAACGACACATCCTTTTTGGCGGTAAGCTTAAATAAATGGTTAATCTTATTTTTTTTGTTATTTATTTAGTATTAAAAGTTTCTTAGCAATACATAATAGGTTATGCAATGCTGTTGAATAGCCGATATAGCATAGTGGAATTTTAACAAACTGCTATTATTCTGCAATACGTGTTTTAGTACAATAGCCGATATAAATGATTGTTGCTGACTGAGACTTGTGTGATTGTTGTAATTGTTTCAGTCAGTTGATGTTATGGATTACTCATTGCTGGTTGGGGTGGATGATGAGAAGAAGGAGCTGGTATTGGGGATAATTGATTACATGAGACAATACACATGGGACAAGCATTTAGAGACATGGGTTAAAGCTACTGGGTTTCTTGGGGGTCCTAAAAATGCTGCCCCCACAATTGTCTCTCCTAAACAATACAAGAAAAGATTCAGGAAGGCCATGACTACCTACTTTCTCACCTTACCTGATCAATGGTCATCTTGATTTTTTTTTTTCTTTTCTTAGATCTCTATGTATCCTTAGTGAAAACTCCTTTGGATACATCAAGAAAATGTATTTTATTTTTCATTTTTTTATTAAAAATACTTTATATGAATACAGATTAAAATATTATAATAATTACCAACATAGTGTGGCACAAGTGGTATAGTAATTCAATTAATAAATACCTTTTTTTTTGTTACAAATACCTTATTTGTTTATGATGGTTAAGAGCTTTTGGTCTTTCTTTTAATTTAAATAAACTGTGGTATCGTGTTAATTCATTTTACATGTTGCTGTTATTAAATAAATTTGGACTACGACTTGGCAAGGTATTAAATGGTAGAAGTTAAAGTTTAACTCGATTGAAAAGTCAAAGATTTCAACTCATCAAGTTGTTACTTTGCAATTGTGAAAGGTGGGATGGGCCATGCCTCACCAACCTAGTTTGAGGTATTTATCCATTTTAAAAGATAGTAGTTTGAGGTAATTACGTATTTAAATTAGTAGTTTGTATTCCAAATGAAAAAAATTAAACTAGTAATGGGTATGGACAAAAAAAATATATCTGTACAACTATTTTGTGATAATTTAGATTTCTTTATTTCACATTATATTCTTATTTCTTCTTAGGAAACTTTAGTTTTTATCAATAAGAAGAGATAAAAAGAAAATTGTCATAAAAGTTATCAACAAACAGTAGTTGTTTAAATATCACTATTCTTTACATAAAATTATCTTTTTAATTGACCATGTTGTCTAAGTGTTGAATATTGAACCGCATTATCAAAACAAAATTAATTATACAACTTTCATCGAAGCAAATGTAACACGTCTTACTTAAGCACAAATACAAATAAATAAAGTTTGGATACACACATGTAAACAAGAAAGAATTTAGTCATCTTGATATAATTATTTTCTCTTTTAATATTTTTCATTTAGGAGTATGCCTAAACTATTTTTTACGTGTTTGTGATGAAGTATACGTTTCTATACAGTATACCTCTAAATTCAAAAAATTGACGTCTGATACGAGAGGTATGTTTCTAGTCATGGGCGGACCTACGAGTATATCAATGGCAACTTTGGGGTACCCCAAAAGATATTAGTATTTTATTTGAATAAAATAGATATGTTTTATATTTTTACTATCCTTAGTAAAAAAAAGAGTAATATTTTACTATCCTAATAAAATTATTCATCTACCTCAAATAATTTTATTTGTAAAAAATGAGCAGAAACAAGAAAGTTAGTTGTTTTTTATCAATTGTAATTTGATAAACTTATTTCATCATATTTTCATGCTTTCAGTCATTTATACGAGGTTAAATTACACTAGATATCCTTTAAGTTATTTAATTGTAATAACTTGGTTTTTTAAGTTTCTTTCGTACCATTTAGGTCGTTTAAGTTAATTAAATGTAACAAGTTGGTCCTTGATTTTTTTTGTATCAATTAGACCCTTTAAATTATTTAACCGTAACATTTTGAAGGATTTTGAATCTTAAAAATGTAAGTTATTTTTTGAAGCAAAATGTAAGTTATTCAGTGTTTAAAAGTTACAACTAAATAACTTAAAGGACCTAAGTGATATAAAAAATACTTAAATGACTAACTTGTTACAATTAAATAACTTAAAAAAACGTATGTCGTACGAAAAAACTTAAAAGGCTAACTTATTATAATTAAATAACTTAAAGGACATTCGGTGTAATTTGACCTTTATATAACTACAAAGAAAGTTCCGTTACCACTAAAAAATGTCGAGAAAAGATTCAAAAATAAAATGGACATTGAAATTTTACAAATAACTTATGTGTTTACATAAAAAAAAACATTGCCAATCAATTTAATACACAATCAATTATGGATGAATTCGATTTCTTTGAACTTTGTACTGACACCATTTTTTATTTTCAGGAGATTGCTTTAATTTACATTTTACACAAGTAAAATTTCAAACAACTTTTTTGCTTATAGATTAAAAACATTTTATTTCTTTATAGTTGGCCTCCTACAAAATTTTCTTACTCTTTCTGGTTCATCTTAATGAGTTGTAGCTTAGTAGATTGCCCTTTGTTTAGCCTAAAATGGCGTTCTTGAATGACGGCGTTCATAGATGGCGTTCCCTACTAGCTTACGGTAGCTTGTAACATTTCCATGAAAATAATAGGTTTTGCACTTTCTTGCACATGCATGACGAAAGTAAGAGGAAATTTGCTTCATAAAGAGCTCTTTAATGTTTTCTTCATGTGCAGGCCACGTTTAAAGATTTTTGCACATGAACTCGTACACTTTTGGGATTATCTTTTACTTTTTTTTTTGTCTACACTATTTTTCATACAAGTTTATCTCTTTGAATTTCTTAATTTATGCCCTACAAGCAATAACAACCATTCTCCCATAAATAGTAAAAAAAATCCCTACAAAAAACAATTAGTCAAAAAATTGCTTTGCAAATTGCATGAGCATGACCAGAAAGCCAATTGTCTGCGGATATATAAAGTAACTATGAGGACCAAAATATGGATTATTGAGATATAATGACATGTTTGATTTTTGAGATTAAGAGTCCGTTTGGATAACAGAAAAAGCCCAAGAAGTAAAAGCTTGACAGAAAAAGACCTGGGAAACTATATCCAATTTCTCCTCTAGAAACAATTGACTTAGAAAATTCAAAAATAAATTGGATATGGTTTGCACACCAAATAATTGATCAGTTTTTTAACAATTGACGGTATCATTTTGTCTATCAATAATGATATACATGAACACCAAACTCAGATCACCAAACCCAAAACATCTATACTCCTCAACACAATCTAAAAACCAAATGGGTATTGTTGCCTCCGATACATTCGAGAGATGAATCCATATTGATTTAACCCATAGTTAAAATCTTTGAATTTATCTTTCATGTACCACCAATTTACTAATGTGACTCGATCAAATAACTGAGTGAAATCAATCTCTTGCATCGCGAATATAAAATTATTACGAGTTTTCTAAAAATTCCACACACAATGGGCCCCACCATTATGAGGTAAAACACTAACACCATCCAACCAATCTAAAACCGAAGGCCAAAGACTACTAAATAATGACCACTCAATATACAAATTTTGAACTGACTAACCAATCTCGCAATTGCCTACACAAAAATAATAACTCAGAACCAATGTCTCATCTTATAAGATTATTCTTTGTTGGAGTTCTGTTATACATTCATCTTTAAGTAAGCAAAAATACCTTTAAATGAACTATTTAATTTCAAATGGCCTTAAAAGCCGAATCAAAATCTTTAGAATAACCGTCTATCATAATTTGATAACCACATTTAAATGAATAATTCTTACTATATACATTTCTCCACAACCATTTATCACATGAATTTTATGCAAAGAAAAGTTAGCCAACAAATAATTACACTCTAAGATTAACTATTGCTCACATGAATTTTCCATCGGTTCTACTTATGAACCTTTATCGAATCTCTACTTCGCATGCTTTTGACGGATGCATTGGGAGTGTCATTTTTTAGAAATATATATTCGACACAACAATCAACTAATGTGAAAGGTCAAATTCAATGGTCTATTTGCGAGGGCTCCAACCAACACCACCAACCAAGCAAGTGGGTTCCATCTTTCATTTAGATAATTACACATTAAAAGAAAATATTTAAAAAGTAACCCGGATCATAACAAATTTAAGGTAAGGATTTGTTGATTACCACTTAAATGAAGGGTGACCTCAAATTGGGACAACAATCTCTTTTTACCTTATTTCTCCAACCCATCAAAAAGCAATAGTTAAGTTACAAGAAAAAAGTATTTACTTCTCTGTTTTAAGGAACAATTTTTTTTTTGAAGACTGCATATATACTCAAGATATTTTGTTCATGTTAAGCCTTCTCAATCATACTTTAATTAATAAATAAATAAATATCTTATTTTTTTCTCATTATTTTCGATTTTAACATATTTCTCTGTTTTCCATATAGTTGCATGTTTTGGAGTTACTTAGCCAGAATATTGTGGTGTATCTACGCCCGTGTGAATGTGATTTTGGTTTTTTAATCAAAAAATGCAGTCCTTGTTTATGATGAGCTGTTACGTAGTAGTCTAAGTTTAATCTAATAAATATATATTACTAAAATAAAATGCTTAAGGTCAAAAGCTTAAGGACAATGAAGTGAAAGAAAAATAACTAAATCATGCAGACCGATACCGTGATTTTAGGATAACTCTCTAATCAAAATACACCATTCAAACTAACATATCATATCTGTCTTGTAGTATTGTATGTTAATCGTTAATTTATGCCTGATTGAAAATCCATTCATGAGTGTTTTCCTCCTCCTTTTGTGCTACTAATTTCACTTCTACTTACCCTAATTGTTTTAAATACGGGTAATGCTAACCGGTGAAAAGAAAATTTAAGCTAAAAGAGAAAGCGTTTAAGCATTTATTACACAACTTTAAATGTAAATATTATCTCTTTTAGATCATTATTTAAGCATTTAATGCAAATATTACTATATTTGTCTTCTTAACTAGTGCCCCGAAGACACCAGTTAGCATGAACTTTTAAATAATTATTGATAAAATCACAACATGATATTGTAAATTAACTATAATAAAGTCATGGATCGCGATATTATTACATATGCTGCCGCGGGGTGTTTGGCAGGGTGTGATCATCAGGAGACTTCTCAGCATTTATTTATATCTTGTGGCTTCTATGGCTCTTTATGGCAGGCAGTGCGGTCTTGGCTCGGTGTATCAGGACCAAACCCTCTCAGCATATCTGATCATTTCTATCAGTTTACTCATTCGGCATGAGGCTTGCGCACAAAACGCTCCTTTTTGCAGCTAGTTTGGTTACTTAGTCCTTGGACTATATGGAATGACCGTAATCATAGATTGTTTCATAATGTAAAAAATTTCATAGCTCATTTGTTGGATAAAGTAAAGCACTATTCCTTATGGTGGCTAAAAAGCTAGAAATGCCAAGTTTGTTTATTTATTTATTTTTTGACGTTAAAGACAATTTCATTAACGAAAGTCTGACAATAAATCAAATGTCAAGACTGCAGAAATACAAGGCGGAGTTTCTTCGATCCATATGGAATCTAAATTCTTAAGAGCATATTTAGCTAAATAATGAGCAGCTTAGTTGGCTTCACGCCTAACTTGCAAAAAATTTAAACTACGAAATCTACCCTTAAAACTAATACAATCTCGAATAATAGAGCCAACATAGTTGGAAGATTGTTGGTGGGCATTCAACGCTAAAACCACATTAGAAGCATCTGATTCTGCTATAAGATTCAGAAAAGACATGTCTTTACCTCTTGGTGGTCTAGTCTATTGTTATGTTTGGACGTTTGGTAACCAAAGTTCTAACTTTGATAGGATGTAATTATTAGGGGTCTCCTTAGTACACCTTATGCTTTAGAGATGACCCATCTTTCTTAATATATACCATTTTTTATTGTTAAAAAAAAACTATAATAAAGTTATTCATTCATTAACATTTTTTCTCTATGAGGCTACATATATCCCCTGTATCAAAAAAACATATAATAAATAATCTCCAATATGTACACATGTAGGAGTGAACTATTCATACAATACATAGGTTTACAACTAGTCACACACAAGTCACAACTGGACCCTGGTGTCTCAACCAAATATATAGCAACTAATTTTACTAAAGATGTAAATATTATTCTATGAAATGAAATGAATTACTAATTAATTATTATTCATACAAACACCTAAAAAATATTAACCTGTTGTGATCCTACGTATTGTATGAATAATACATAACTCTTATTTAACTAAACATAACAAAATCTCCTCAGTTTGGTGAGAAATTCTCCATGAATAGCACCCACGTGATTATGAAGCCACAGCTATTTGAATCCCTTCTTCGTTGCTTGGCATAAAACTCACCCTTTTCTGTAAAATTAATTACACAACCACTTTAGGAAAATGGAAAACCTTGTAGTGATGCTCATTTATAATATAATTATAATTTAGTGACACAATTTTTTTAAAGTCAATATTGGTAAGATTTCTTTTCTTATGAATATTCAATCTGTAGAGAGTTTAAACATCATTGTCCTAGCTATTTTAAAGGGAAAATGATGACAAATTTTATTAGTACTTCTCTTCTAAAAGGAATAAACATAAAGTTGATAGTTGACCTTTAAATTATCTTAAACACACGCACTTAGGACCACTAAATAGCCTAAATTCACCTCTTCACCAAATTCTTCCCCCTTTTTTGGGTACAAATCACCAAACTAATTTTTTCAACCCACAATGAGTGGAACAAATTTAAAATTTCACATGTAATTCTGTTAGAAAAGTTTCAATGATTCTTGAAAGAATTTAAAAGGGTGTGCTTGAATAATCCATACATTAAAAAGTTTCAATTCAAATTTTAAGTTTAAACAAGTCCAGCCAAACCAAATGATTACGTTCAAATGTTTAATGAGTTTCTAACGAAGATGAATGGTTCAAGAGAATCAAATAATGCAAAACTATGAATTAACGAGGTCAATTTTATAAGAATCAGATGGTTAAGACAAAAAAAATTAGCATACGAAGTTAAATGAAAACAAACCTGTCGTGGTGTTCTCGGAGTCCTCGGACTCTCCTTAACTATAGTTTCCTTTTCCCCTTTGCCACTGGCCTTATACAAACACATAATCATCTCTGCAGCCTCTGCCTCATCTTTACAATCTCTCATCAACTTCTCCACCTCTGCCTTAGGAAGCCTAACTTTCAACCTCACCGCACCACCATTCTCCTTACCTTCCAATTCACCACTATTATCATTCATTTTACTTTGTTTCAAAATCGACAAATCAGAAGCAGATCTCCTAGTAAGCACCAAATTATCAAGTCTATCTTTGGCACTCATTTGAATCCCGGAACGAATCCTTCTTGGTTTGGTTTCTTTTGGAAGCTCCACAAGAAAATAAAGCCTCTTTGGTTGTAACTCTTTGTGTGCTTCAATTGCCTTTGCCCTAACACCATAATGCTTAACTGCTTCAGAATCTAACAAAACAAGACCTGGATGATCCTTAAGCACTTCTCCAGCTTTTATTGGTGTTTTTAGCTTCATTGTTTCACCATCTATTTTCATGACCTTTGTGGTCTTTTTTGAACCAAAAGAGTTCCCCATTAGTACCTCAAATTAATGAACAAAATTTTTCTTATGTTTTTAGCTTTGTGAGTATGAGGCACTATTGGTGGAACATAGAACGTATATAGTTTTTTTTTTTATAAGGTTGATCAAAATAATCAATTTTGTTACAAAACCAAAACCAAAGAACCAACTAAGTTCAAATGAGAAATGGTGGGTGGGGTGCAACATAATTGCATGATTTATATAGTTCCTGATTTTTGGGTTCTTGGTCAATAAAGAAGGCATAATTTTAAAACAAAGACAATTTGTTTTTAGTCAAGAAAATAAACAAGACAAATTTATTTACGGAAAAGTACCAAAACAGAAAATACCAAAGTAAAGTACGTAGCCTTTCACTATCAAAAGAACAAAAATACTTATTAGTATTGATGATTTTCAACAACCATGTCCGAATATTCAACAATAGCAAATATTTTAAAACTTTTCAATATAGTCGACTTTGTGGTTATTTTAAGAAAAAAAATGTTGTAGTTTAATAATGAAAATAATTGAAGACGTGACCAACGGTAATCACGGCGTGGATTCAAGGATTCATGAAATTTCAAAGGCATGGCCAGCAGTTGCATGTGAATATGAGATTTGTTTTGACTTTATTTGTTTGTACGTGCAGATAAAGTACTTAAATTTCATAATCGATAGATCCCTTTTTGGTTGAATATGTACAATCAAAAGGGATTTCGGTTCAAACGAAACTTTTAAGGGTTTGGTTAATAATAGAAAGATATGTCTTGAATTCGAGACATCTCATGTTCGAGTCTTACTTATTTGTTTTCGAGACAGATTAATGTAAATATTTTTGTAAATGTTCTTTGATCAGCAAAGTTTCTTTTTACTTTGGACTAAAGCACCATTCTCACCCTAACTTTTATTATTACAGTAAAAAAAGTCTTAATTAATATCCCTACTACCTGGCAACAAAAATTGTATTGCATGGAGTAATGAGTTGTATTTAGGGTTGGAAATGAGTCGAGTCGAATCGAACCTGTCTGAGCTCGACTCGACTCGTTAAGAATTGGCTTGGTTTGAACCTCGGTCCGAGTTTGACACGGACTTTTTTTCAGCTCAAGTTCGGCTCGTTTAAAGTTCACAAACAATTTGGTTCCGCTCATTAGGTTCAATTCGTTTGTTCAAAGCACATAACTTTATGTATGGAAATGAGTAAAGCCACTTGAACCACATAAATCAAAAGTCAAAGAATTTAAATTTTTGACCCATAAATATATTGGAATTTATACCAATTTTAAATGGACTAGATGAGACTATTATATTACACATAGTAATTAACACTGATATGCAACCACCAAATCCAATTATGCCTTCTTGTGACATGTTTCTCTTATTATTGATAACCGTATCCTCCATTTTTCATGCATTTTTCGATGCGGGACTATTTTAGTTTTGAAATCCTTAAAACTACAACAACATTGTGCATGGCATTGTCTATCAATTTTAATGTAGCTCATTTTTAACCTATTATTGCTAAGTGTTTGTCTTAATTTTTAAAGTATTATATATATAATCAATTATCTAATTGTGTAAAATCAATTATATATAAATTTAAAAATATTTTTTAAGTGTTATATATATAATCGAGTCATTTCGTGAACCAAACGAGTTGAACTACATATATTTCAAGTTTAGCTCAATTAATTGACGAACTTAATTTCCAGCTCAAGTTCGGCTCATTTGGTTCATGAACCAAGTTCGACGAATCAATTGTCAAATCGAATTACATACTTTAATCGAGTTGGTTCGGTTCATTGCCACCCCTAGTTGTATCTAAGACTCGTTCAATTGTATTGCATGGAGTAATTATTTGTATCTAAGACTCGTTCAATTAAGAGTAACAAGATACATGTGGTTAATTGCGTCGTAAAAAGAAAAGATGAAGACAATTTTGACGGTATGATAAAAAATTCAACATGTATCATTATTATAATAGTTAAATGAGTTCTTTTTTTAAAAGATATTTTGGCAAACCCTTTAAACAAGATGTAGCCTTTGCAGTGGTGGTGGGAAGTTTAGATTTCATGTCGGCCTCACCACCATACTCCAATTGGGGTCGTTAGCCGCCGACGTCACCGCTGCAACTTTTAAAATCAATCACGCCGTCACCGCTGTGTTGGTTGGTTTGGCTGTTCCTTTTCTTCTTATTTTGCCTCAAATCGTCGTTGTATGGTCTCGGACCAGATCTCCATCGTCTTTTCTTCTGTGTTTTCTCACGAAATCATATTGATGGGAGAAAGTGCTTTTGGTTTGTTACAACAATGGATATGGATTTAAAACCCTTACGAGTCTTTTTGTTTGATTTCTTTCGAAATCGTCCCTGCACTTTGTGTAGGTTCGATATGGTGTTCGGGTTCTCAAACGTATTTCACATGTGTTCTCTTTTTAGATCTGTTGCTGTTGTGGTTGTGTCATTTGGTTTTTTGAATGGCTTCAACACGATTTACATATGTGGAGGGTGGTGTGTTGTTGTTGGTGGACGTGTATTTGCAACAGACTAATGTGGTTATAAATGGCCTTATGACTTGCAGTTTGTTTTTTGCAGCAAGTAGTCGATTTGTGACTTTGTCACCATGTTGGCGGTCAGATTCATCTGTCGTGCCTCAAGAGATCAAGTTTGAGCACTCGAGCTTGTATTTGTCTCTGGTTTGATTGTTGTGCTTGTATGATCGCTTGTTGGGGGACAAAAATGGCTGATTAATTAATTTGTCGCTGATCATCGCAGTAAACAGTTAGTGTGCATGGATTTGTTATTTACCGTGTTGGCGGTCAAATCCACTCCCCAATTCCAAGCATATGTCTGTGATTATCTATCCCAGTCATCTTGTTGATTGACATGAGACTGTATGGACTCGAAAGAGACCTTAATGCTTGTTGTCGTTGTTGCAGGGAGTTGATGATACGTGATCCGATTTCCTGTTGACGACCGATTCATTCATCACACTTTAGACTCACTTATTTGTTTGAATTGTTTAGGGTTATATCCACTTTTTGGATTTTTTTTTTTATTTTTATGGTTTGCCTGTTAGGGTTGTTGATTGAGCCAGGATTTATGCCCCCTAGTTTTTATGTTATTTTTTTCTTTTTTAATAATATATATGAGCAATTGACAATCAGTTAGAGTAGGGTACCAACTTAGTGGGACACTATTCTTTTTGATGTCATTCTACTCTTGGGTTATAAAAAAAAAATCATAACTAAATAATATTTACTAAAAGCGTCAGCAAAAATAAAATAAAATATTCTTAATTTTTATTACTTATAATAGTGAATAATGATGATAAATAATAATTTTTTTTGAATGCGTTTATAAAAAATTTATAATTATTCTTGTCAACAAACAGTATCATTTTTTTGTCAAGAGACAACATTATTCTTTTTTTGGTCAAGAGACAACAGTATTCTTTAATTAACCGCTAATCTCCTCTTAGTTTAAAGGATTTAATACGATTTTTTTTTTTGAGCAAGGATATAATACCATTTTTTTAGAAGGATTTTTTCCGTGGTGGTTAATGTTTAAATCTTACATATATATTATACATTGTCCTACCAAATAATACCACGATTTCTTTTAGCAAAGCTCAAAAGTACCGTTAGCAAGGACATAATACCACTTTAAACAATATTGTTAATTTGTCTCGATTATCCTGATAAAGTGAGTATATAACGGCGTGAATACCGTCAATAAATAATATTTTTAGTTTATTCTTTTTGCGTTTGAATAGAGGTACTGAATGACAAAATTAGAGTCCAGAGTACTGATCATAGTCAGGTCATCAAATAGAAAGACCTTGAGGAGGTATCCTTTCAAAAATGATATTGGACCATATTATAAAAAAGAAATCATATTGGACCAGCAGGTGAATCATTCTGTTTACTTAAGAACCGTCTTTCGTCTGCCATTAAGCTTACGTACCATTGATCTGATCCAAGCATGCATCATCCAGAAGCTTTCATTTTCTAATGGTTGCCCAGTCCTTGGGTTTATCATTATTATCATATTTTAATGCAAACAATGTGAACTTTAATCCTCAGCATGCAACAATATAGACTAATCCTTTGAAGAAGATAGAGCCACAATAAACGTTAAATCTCTTCCTCAAGAGTTTTAACATTATTTCATTCTCAAGGTTGAATTTAAATACAAGATTGGTCAACTACCGGAAAGAGATCTGAACTATCTCATCCAAGTGTTCTTGGATTTTTGTAATCACCGAATATTCTATGAAAGATTAAAAGTGAAAAATATTAAATGATTCAATACAGGTAGCAATCAACTACCATGATTTGATACACATGGAGTTCAATTTGATACACCAATCAAGTATCAACTACCATGATAACTAACTCTTAATAGAAAAGAATAACTCATTGTTGACAGGGTTCTAACTAATTTATTTAACTGAAAAAAAATCTCCCCCTCAATGTGGGCTAAAAATGTTTAATATACCCAACTTAGATAGTAGGGCTAGAAATTTAGTGCATGTTTGATATGTCACGGTGAGTGTGCCAGAATCACAATGACCCACCGTGATTTTGCAAAAGCTAGAGAGTGTAGCTTTTGAAAAATCACGATGGCCAAAAACATATGCTTAGATTGAGGAGGGAGTGCTTTATTGAATATCTCTGCAACTTGTTGTGCAGAGGACAAGTAGATGAGGTTGATTAGTCCTGGAGTTATACATCGTATAATGAAGTGACAGTCGATGTTAATGTGTTTAGACCTTTCATTTGATGTGTGAGATTGGTTGCAACTTGCAAGCATGGTTATCTGTTATCACAGAAAGACAACATCATTGAATCAAATGCCTTAAGAAGTTAATCTGCCCGATGGAATATGAACTCCGTCCCTTGAGGTTATTGCAATACTTATCATTTAGGATAAAGTTAAAATAACTCAAACTACTTACTCTAAAATGGTGTATTCAATGATATTGAAGTGTGCTGCGATTTGAAGACAACACCACAGTAAACAAACAACTGGTTAGTTAAGCTTAATGATGAAATAAATATATTCCTCTTACTGTGAGCATGTCATGATTCACCCAGATTAAAGATATGGGTACCAATTAATGTCCTTTTAAGGTAGCTTTTGTCATTTGCCCAAAGCTTCTCATCATATCCTAGTTACCAGTAATCATTGCAGGAGCATTCTCCGTTAACAAAGTGATGAAAACGGTTAGCATCCCTTACAATAATTTCCCTCTTAACTATTTTTGATATGTATTTCGTGACAGTATGACAGTCAACACAAACACGAAGATTTTTGGTGATTCTAATTAAGCTTCCATATGGTGTGTTTAGAAGACCAAATGCTATAGCTAATCTCTCACTATGTCCCCAGAGCAATTGAACCTTCATTGATTCATTTACATCGCGTAGAACACAACTCGTATCAGCAACATAACCAGAAGCCTCCACCTCAAGCCTCAAATTTTCGAGCAATTGCTTAATATTTCCCCAACCAGGATGAGAATCATCACCAGCAAAAAATGTGAAAACTTGGTTACCTACTTCAGTTAAACTAAAAGCAGGTGTTTTCTTCAGGCCCCTTTTCCTCATGAGGCCCCTTATGTAATTAACTGACTCCCATCTTCTTGCTTCAGAATATATATTCGACAACATAACGTAAATTCCCGTATTCAAGTAATCTAAAGAAATTAATCTATCTGCAATTTGTATCCCCATATTAATATTTTTATGGATTCTGCAACCGCCGAGCAAAGCCTCGAGCACATCAGTGCTTGGTTCAACGGGAATTTGTTTAACCAATGCATATGCTTCCTCAAGATAGCCTGCTCGACTTAGAAGATCCACAAAACAAGCATAGTGTTTGTCACTAGGCTTAATGTTATGATCTCTTTCCATACAGTGGAACAAAGTCCTACCCTCTTCAACGAGGCCTGAGTGACTGCATGCTGTTAGCAGAGAAACAAATGTAGTTTGGTTTGGCTTGAGCCTTTCGTCTATCATTCTGTCATAGACACGAAGAGCTTGATGTCCTTTACCGTGCATTCCGTAACCCATTATCATAGAGTTACAAAGTATAACATCTCTTAAGTGAAATCCTTTATAGAATAGCTTCTCAGCAGAGTGAATTTTACCACACTTGGCATACATATCAATCAAAGAGGATATATTAACAGCATTGAATTCATAACCATGCCGGATCAAATGAGCATGGACACTCCTGCCTTTCTTGAGAGAACCTAGGTGGGCACAACAATGCACAAGACTAACAAGAGTGACAGAATTGGCAGCCACATTTTCTTCTTGCATCCGACAAAATAATTTCAAGGCATCCTCTGCATAGCCATTTTGTGATAAACCCACCAGCATAGCAGTCCAAGTAATTACATTCCTTTTTTCCATTGTTCTGAAAACATTAGTTGCCTGCTTTATGGCACCACATTTAGAATACATGTCAACAATTGCAGTGGATAAAACAAGATTTGATTCAAGTCCTTTTCTAATTATACAAGCATGGAGAACTTCTCCATTTTCCAAGTCAGATGTTTGAGAACATCCTCGAATAAGGCTCACCAATGTCCCCGAATCAAACCCGTCACCACTTTGGACAAGTTTATGTAAGAGAGCAAAAGATTCAGACACCATACCATTTTGAACACATCCTGAAATCATAGCATTCCATGAAATCAAGCTTCTACTACACATTCTATTGAAAACCAAAAAAGCACTTTCAGTGTCGCCAACATTACAATACATATCAACCAATGAAGTAAGCACAAAAACATCATCACCCATGCCTAATGCAAGCACAAAAACATGAACACACATTCCCAGTTTCTTGAGTCCACTTTTGCCACACGCTTTAAGTATGCTAGCCATAGTCACAGAACTCGGCCTTATCCCACAACTAATCATCTCAACAAACAACTGAATTACCTCTTTCAAAAGGCTCTCCTGCACATAGCCTCCAATAATTGAATTCCAACAAACAACATCCCTTTCAGGCATCCCATCAAAGACCATCCGCGCCTCATCGAGATTCCCACATTTCACCAAAAAGTTAATCATCGAACTAGCAACATGCGAATGCAGATGCAATCCTTTTCTAACAGCCATCCTAACAATTTCCATTCCAACCTCATCATCCAATAAAACAGTACAAGCCTTGAGACCAAAAACACAAGTATAACTATTTATTTCAATATCACACAAACCCATCATTTTAAACAACTTGGGAACCTCTTTATATTCCCTGTTCTTAAGGAATCCACCCATCATGGCATTACAAAGTATGGTTTCCCTGTGAGGACATTGATCAAACACCTTATATGCATAATTAAGAAAACCCAAATTAGAATACATTTTGATAAGTTTTGTGGCCAAAAAGTGTTGGTTTGATGCATAATTTCTGATAATTTGTGCGTGGATGGATTTGACATGGATAAGGGTGTTTGAGAATTCACGTAAGAGTGAAGAGAAAATGGAATGAGGTTGGTTGAATAATGAAGCATGTTGAATGGTGGCAAATGGTGCATGGTTGTGAATGAGCTTATAGCTACAGAATTTTCTGGATTTAGCGACGGTAAAATATGATAAAGGCATCAACCATAGGAAATGAAGGAAGAATGAGTTGTGTGCAACTTCAACTTAAGTGCTTATTCAATTGTAGTGAGTGTCTGTCAAACAAATGAATTCAACATAAGTGTCATAATAAAGAGCATAGTATGACAGACACATGATTAAGATACTGACTAAATGTTTGTTAGGTTAAAAGTTAAGACCGAGGGAAAGGGGAAACTAAGGATTTTAACAGAGGGGACTGAAGAGGATAAGATGGAAGATATTTTAATTTTTATATGTTTGGTTTAAAGGAAAGGAAAGATTTTAATCGTATATATTTTTAGTTCAATTCGGGTAGACAAATATTTTAAAACTTTTGTGTAAAAAAATATATTTTAAAACTAAATTACTTTTTTATTTTTAATATAGTTTTTTTTTTTGACAAATATTTTTAATATAGTATTATAAATGTCTTATGATTTAAATCCACAAATCAAGTCATCTATTATAACACTTTTTTAATTGTTTCAAGTCAAACACGTTTAAATGTGAAATTCTTATTGAATGATAAAAAATAAGATGCATTTTGTTGGTATAGGTAGTACCAAACAATTCTTGTAAGTCTTAAGATCTCTCTCATTCCGATGTGGATTCAGTTATATTTAACTAGAAGCTGCCAAGAGCCGCTCAATGTCATGTCTGGTGCACCGTCGACCACTCCTCGCCCTCATTAGTCTCGGTTATTACATGTCCATCGACTTCCACTTGGTTCATCCCCGAACTACATCATACTCAGAGAGGTTTGCTTTGATACCACTTGTAACGTCCCAGATGACTTTCAGGATTGTAGACTGACCCTACAACCCAACACAAGTAATTTCAGTGTGATTTGTCCCCACTCGCACGCTTGCGGGAAACTTCTCAAAAGGCCATCCATCCCAAAATTGTTCCAAAGTCGAGCACGCTTAACTGTTGAGTTATTATGGAATGAGCATTTTGTTGGTATAGACATTACCAAACAATTCTTATAAGTATTCCTCCAACCATACAGTCACATACTTGTACGACCTCATAATCTCTCTCATTCTGATGTAGACTCAGTTAGTTTTACCTATAAGCTATTAGGAGCCGCTCATTTTCATGTCTTGTGCACAGACAACAACTCCTCGTCTTCGTCAAGCTTAGAAGTTACATGTTGATGATCCATCTAACATAATAAATATTTATAAAATTAAGCTCTAGAGAAATATTTACAATAATTTTTAATAAATATTAAATTATAATTTTTTTGGTCAATATTAAATTATATATATAAATACAATTCAATGTAATAAGAAAAAAAACAAATAAATTATAACAAATTTAAATATAATATATAACAAAAAATTCATCAAAAAAGTTAATCCACAAATGTGCAAGAACGGGAGTGCATATTTGTTAGAAGAAAAACACCAATAAAAAGGGATAACAAGGACAATTTAGGATTTTAACAAAAAAAAAAGAAAGGTAATTTTGTCCATGTAATAAATGTTTTTTTTTTTTATCATCCTTCTCCTCTCACCCCAAAAACTCTAATTTGGGAAGGGGGGAGCAATATATGGTGGCAGGAGGGATTTGGGTCCCTCCCCTCTTGTGCTTAAAAATTATTTGCCATTTTTTATGAAGTTGTTATTCGTCTTCTTAAAATTAGACGATTCACCTTTGATTTAATGTCATGGTATACAAAGTATGACTATGTCCAAAGGATTGACTATTTCATTTTCTTTGTCTTTTTAAAAACCTACACACCTGACACTATCACAACTTCAATAGATGTTAAGCCTTTGGATGGATACCTTGTTTAAAATGTTAAGTCAAAGTAGTTCATTCCTCGTCTTTAAAGATGTTAAGCCTTTAAACAAGGGTGAATATCAGACAGTGACATATGTAGGCTCTAATGTTAATGGAAATGAATGAAGACCTAATGAAGATGATAGAGACTCGATGTAATGATGTAGACTCAAGGCAAACGATGTAGACGATGCAAATGATGAAAACAAAAAATATGTAGACACATATTGTATAGTAAAAAAAAATGAATTTTCTTTTTCTATAACCTACTTCGTAAAATCTAATTTCTTATATCTAACATCTAAACTAAGTCTAACATCTAAGTTCTAATATCTAATGTCTAAACTAAGTTCTAAGTTATAACATCTAAATCTAACTTCAAAAATAATGTCTAAACTAAGTTCTAAGTTATAACATCTAAATCTAACTTCAAAAATAAGCGATTTACATCTTTAAAATCATGGTTGCATATAATGCAACAGGAAATCGTGATAAAACATTAAGATTATCATAACTAGAAAGAGTATTTTGAATGAGTTTTCAAATAACTAAAGACTTATAAGTAGGAAACACTGAGGACAAAATTGTTTCACCCCAATTAACTGGTTGAGTTGCATTAGTTCTACAAGAATAAGATTCATTTAAATACAAGTAATCATATATTAAGTCGCCCTAAACCAATTCATAATTGGAACAGTTGATGCGATTGACACTATTTTAATATCATTAATTAAACCAGGATGAGCTTTAGAAAACCAAAATGGAAAACACCAAGAATGGAAAACACCAAGAACCATTATGAATTAAATCATAAACCTTGTGAAACAAGAAACCATAGACATTGAAAGGAATGCTAAACTCTTCAACTATAATTCTAGAATACCATTTATCATTTCAAAGAGAGATGCTAGAACCATTTCCAATCTTCTAAGAACTACCATCATAAATCTAATCTAAACATCTTTTCAAACTTGGCCATAAATACGAGAAAAAGTGACTTGCCATTGTTTTTTTTTTATATTTTAAATATTGCTTTGAGCATAGAAACGCACTACATATTAGGATGAAGCATATCCCAACAAAACTTCATGCAACCTGCTTCATTAATTTTAAAGAGGCTCCTTACGCCAAGGCGTCCTTCCTGAAAGGGAGTGTACACCTTAGTTAGAGAGAGTGACATAATTATGATTTATGGACAAAACTTAAGTACAATACCATAGGTACTGTTTTTACTATTCTCCTATTAGAAATAGACACGTGTACCACTTAATATTTTAATTTTAATGATGTTACCCCCTCGTTAAGTTGTATCACACCGTTGCCAAACTACCCACATCCCTGGACATAATTAACGCGGTCATGTGGCATGGCTTGCTCTACCAATTTAATTATTGAAGGAAGAAAGATTTCCTATGAGAGGCATTCTTCGTGATTTACAGTTCCAATCAACAAAACAAAAAACTCAATTTTTTTTAATTGCAGAAAAATCAATGTTTCACTTTCCAGAAGGAAACTACTGTTAAAAGACCAAAGCTATTGTGAACCATTGTTATAAGTGCACTTGAAACATCATTAACGTCAGAAATTGGATGACGGGGGAATCGGAATCCGAACTCACTACCATGGGAGGAAAAAACGGCCAGATCTATTCACAATTACTCTGAATCTCGTCCCCGTAATCTTCCATCATGTCGTGATTCAAGACGAATCCCTTTGTATTTGCTGTCGGCATGACAATAAACCTTGTTTCAAATATTATCATCATCCACAAGAAGGAGGGATCTGTTTTCTTTTAGACAGAATGAAGAAGGCAGTGGAACTCAAGCAGAGAAAGAATAGTGGAGTGGGTCAAACAAAAAGAGATATTATTGAACGGTGTTAAATTGAGTGTTATATGAGTACACATGTTTATTTCTAATAGGAGAACAGTAAAAACAACACCTATGGTACTGTACTTAAGTTTTGTCCATGATTTATATCTTATTTTTAGTATGAGTCATGTTAACTTGTGCCATAATGGCATAAGTTAAGGAGTTTAAAATGGATATTAAAAATAAATTTTATATTGAAAGTATAACTTTTACAACTTTTAAAACATTGAATGCACGTGTTTCAATAAAAACCTTCTATCTTTGGTTTCGTAACTTATGCACCAAGGGCACAAGTTAACATTTCTTTTTAAATATTATATAATTTTAAATTAATAAATAACAAGTACTAAATGTCTGAATTATAACATTGGATTTTTCAAGAAAGGTTTTTAACGAGGAAGACATTTATAACCCTTGGTTGTCTTTGTTTAGGGTCTTGGTCTAGCCCCAGGGTTGCAATTATCATTTTGTTTTTGCTTATTAATAATATTTTGAGTGTTACAAATGGTAGGTGACAACATAGTTGAAATGTGTTAGAAAATTTTTCTCTCTAATTTTACTTTTAAAAAAATTATTTAATATAAGTTACCAAAAAAATTATTTAACTAATTAACCAGAATTATTATTGATTATGGTCAAATGTTAGAGAATCATATAAATTTTTATGAACAAGTACAATGTTTTATTTTGAATATCATCATTGATGGATTCATTCAATTGGTGAGGTCGTTTCCTAATCTCTGAAATTATTTATCCGTTGCCAAATTATGTAAGTAGTTTTCTCTCATAATTTTTTATCTATCAATCCTATAATTTTTATTTAAGTTTCCATCCATTTTCAATAATGTATCAATGTATTAATCATAATAAGTGTATATATTAAAATTCAATTTTCTTATGTGTATGATTCTAGATATTGCCAACCCGAGGGAGAAGCTGCTAAAGTATGAGCTTTGGGCCTAATAATAAACTCTTTAAATTAACATGGAATGTAGGTCCAATAACTAAGCATGCAACATAAATTGGATTTTTTTTTACGTAAAATAATCCAAATAATAAATAAATAAATAAATTGGATTATTGTTTTTTGTATCTTAAGTGTCATTTTATATGCACACAGGATAAGTTTTTTTTTTTTTTTTTACGTTAAGATAAGTTTTTACAGCATCAATCTTAATAGTTTAATTTTCCAAGAAAAAAGATACAACAAAATAAATGTGTAATAAACATAATAATTTTATAAAAGCATTTTTATTAGTTATAAAAAGGCCTCACTTAAAATACTTTTAGGCCTTAACATATAATGGGCTTAACATATAATGGGCCGGACTTAATTGTAGAACATATTATGACATTGTGTGTATCCTATCTTATCATATATTGAAATACCAGCGAACAACTTTTATTGCACAAGAATTTCACCAAGGGTGACATATCCCTAGAATTTTGATTCCCTACAAAAAAATGATAAGATCAACAACAAACGAGAGACAAAAAACTCATGGAGAACCAGATCTCACAAGTTCTATACCAAATGAGATTTTGTCTTCCATAATCTCTTATCTTCCCATCGACGAGGCCGTGAGAAGCAGCATCCTTTCAAAGAGATGGGTTCCTTTATGGAAGCATGCATCACACCTTGACTTTGATGTGACACGCATGCTAAAATCAATATTCATTCAAGCCATTGAAGAAAAAGCTCAAAATTATAATGATCTTGTTCATGATGTGTTACGGCATCATTGTGGTGATTTGACTAGTTGTCGATTTGAACATTTCACTCACAATCTTGCCCTTGGGGACGTGGGAGGATGGATTGAGTATGTGAAGGAGAAAAACAAAAGTTTGAATTCTTTAACCCTAGAATGTGTGAATTCAATTCTAGATCTTAACAATCAATATCTGAAATCTAATTTTCAGCCTGGGGTATTTTCTACATTTTATTCACTACAAATGGCCAATTATGTATTGGATAGTTCAATTTTAGCTGCTTTTAAAAACTGTGAAAATTTGAAGATTTTGAAACTGAAGAAGATAAATCTACACAGTGAAACAATGAATGATATTTTGAAAAATTGTTTGGGTTTGGAGAAGTTTAGCCTAATTCAGTCATCTGTGTTTGGTATACTCAAAATTAAAAACCCTAGTCTGAAGTGTTTGGAGCTCAAGTGGTTGACTCTTAACGGGGTAAATGTTTATGTCGAAGACCTTCAAGTTGTTGTGATTGATTCTCTAATTTGCCCGGTCAAGGGTTTAAAAATTTACTCTCAAAATCTCATGACTTTTTATTCCTCTTATGATCCAATTGTGAAAAACATCTCTGCGAGGAAAATGTGTCTGAAAACTCAAGAAATTTTTGAAAATTGCAGCGATATTATTGTAAGTTCCTCCCATTCTAGTTTTACTTTCAATATTTATCTTAATATTTTTTTTCCAATATTAATGTTATATTGTTGGTGGTATTAAAAAGATAAAGATTTATATTATATTTGTTAAATTATTGGTGTTATTGAAAAAGATAAACATGGTTTTTTGGGGTTTGTTACAACTTGAAAGTCACAAATATTTGTACTTATAATTTTAATCAAAATCAAAATTTCATATAAAATATTATTCATAATTTACACGCGTTACTGCAATAATAAGAGCAGAAAGACGGACACGTGAGTGCTCGTCTTTTCGCTAGTTGTATATAATTGTGCTAACTATATATATATATATATATCACTTCAATGCAGGAATCTCAAACAACTAATATTTTTCGAAATCTATTGACCTTATCAATTGAACTGGATTTGAATAATATAAAAGAAGCTTGGGCACTTTCATACATACTAAGGTCATGCAACTATCTCAATACTCTTGAAATTGCCATACCGGTATGTGAATATTAACCCTATTGTACTTTAATCTTCATTATGTTATTGAATTTTTTGACATATACACATTGAAGAATAACACTATTTTATATCATAACATTTCTAATGAAATTGTGTTTAATAGATAGAGGCAGCTTCATACTTAAGTGCTATTTTTGAAGACTGTGCTCTACCATTTCCTAAGTCAATATTTTGGGATAGGCAACAAATATACAATTGTATCAATCACAAGTTAAAATTTGTGACATTGAAAGGATTTACAGGCAAAGAGCAGGAAGTGATGTTTTTGAAGCATTTGATCACAAGAGCTTATGTGATGGAAAATATCATTGTAATTTGTGAATCAAAATTTGTTGATGATGCAAAAGATTTATTGTCACTTCCAAGAGCTTCAGCTCATCTTTCAATCACAATGAAGTCTGAAAATCAGATTTAATTTATGGAGGATATTGAAATCTAAGAGAACCTACTACCCCTGCAAGGTAATTTTCATATTTTATAACCATATATGTTTACGCTTGATTTTATGAATGTTATTTGTGTTTGGGTTGTTCTTTAAGTGGGGATCAAATTAAAATAGAGTAGAGTGAATTTTCACATGTTGAAAAGCCATTTTTTTGGATAAAGAATCATTGTGAATCTAGTTACTCTATTGTGAATTGAATCACTACTATGTTATTGCTTTTGAATTGTTTCACAAAAAATACTAAGCATTTTGTACACAAGTTTTTGGCATAAAATGTACTTTTCATTGTTCCATTGAAACTTATTTATGGAGTCTAACTAGTAATCTATTTTTACAATTTAAACCTATCTTGCCTACTAATTTACATTATTCTAAACTTCCTAAAGCACTCTCTTTCAAACCCTAGCCATTCTCTTAGACATAAACTGTCATTTCAATATGTTCTTTGTCATTATAATTCATTTCGTCCAAGATCACAACATTTTATTGATGTGAATTTGTACTATAGCCATTGTTTGTTGTCTTGCTTTTCAATAAGGAGTAATGCACATTTTTTATCATTAAAATTTTGTGATGATTCATTTTTAACCTTAGTCTCAAATGCACTTTTGGATTTTAAGTATTGTAACTGCGTAATTTTGACCCCTAATTGTTTTGGAACGATTTTTGCACGTTATATTTTCTTGCTATGTAATTTGTTAGCTTTTGTCTATTTTTCCAAAACAATTATGCTAATGTATTGTCGTTATTAATACGACACAAAATTTCAAAATCAACATGAATTTTCTTTAAAGTTAAAAGCCTATAAACCATATGTTGAGGACTAATTGAAGATTTTTCTAACGCAAGTTTATTTGAGAAGTTTCAAGATTTATTATTATTAATTTTCAAGAAAAGTCATGCTGACTAAAAAAAATAAATATAAATGATGTCACTTTGGTGTAAACTTGAGGGAAAAATGGTAGAGACTAAAAAATTACGAAGGGAGAGCAAAATCTCTCCAAAAAGGAGATGGTGGGCAATATTTCACAATTAAAAAACTTAGGTCAAAGGTAATTTGAAGCCTTAACCTTCTTGGACAAGTTCTCTTGTTTGTTCACTACAAAAATGACAAGGAATCTTGGTAACTTTTAAATATATCAACTTTTTTTATCTCACTTGTTTGTGTACTTAATTCTTGATTAAGGGGAGATTACTACAATATTTTCTCTTTGTGAATTAATTCACAACTATGTAAATTAATTCATCTAGTCGTAAGCCTCTTTTGAATCAGTTCACAAACAAGTGGTTCTTTCAATCATTAATAGATGATGTGAACAAATTTTCGGTCTATTTTTTAGATTTTTACTTCTCTAATGTATTATTTTGTACACTCGAGGTTGTTGTGATATATAACATGATATTTTGATCTAAGGGATTATACCTAGCATTATTATCTCAAATAATTGGATTGTAGAGTAATGATTTACGATGTTTAGAACTTGTATAGTTATGTGTTTCCTATGATTTGAGGTACAAGAATTTGTAAAGTACTCGATATATAATTCAATTACGACGTAATTGGCCATTGAAAGGAAATAATGGTATTCTTTGTGAAAAGAATAAATCAATATTTAGGTGTATTGTACTTGTATGTCATGTATCATATAATCAAATTTGCATGTTGGAATAAAATAATTTATGAATTAAGAAAGTTGAGGTTCTTTGAGATTTGTTAAATTTGACATTGAAAGTTTTTAATATCTTATGTGCTCAATGTGTTTATCTCTTGATGTTATGGTGTACTTTGAAAACTTAGAATCTTAATTAGTCTCCTAACAATATCTTACTAGTCACTGAGAGACATGTTTCACTTTTTTGGAATTGATCATGTAATCATAATTTACTTTCTTCGTTAAATTGTAATAGTATCACATGCATATATAATATAAATTACTAATTTTTGCTTTGACATGCACTTTTGGTCAAGATTATGCGGTATGCTTAAATTATTTGATATTATGATTATAAGCTTGAGTGTTTGTTCTACACATTGTAGTTGTTATGCCATATATATGTTTTTAATTTCATTCTCGGTATTTTTATGCTTATTGTTTATGTTTCCTATTTGCAGATGTTTGTTAGCAAGATGTTAAAGAGAGATTGTTGAACTTTTGTCCAGGAAGATGAAGTATAAACTTATACCTTGATATTATGTTATTTCTTTTGAGGCAACTTCTTGGTTTACATGAATTAATATGATTATGGATATACTATTGCAACATCAAGGTTGAGATTTTTTTTTTTTATCGTCGTTGATTTATTTAGTTTTTGAAAGAGATCAATTATGATACTTTATTTTAAAAATATTTGTATCGATATTTGTGGGTCGAATTTCTTTATGTTGTTATATATTGCAATTGTAGCAATAATGTGATCGTGCAAAAGAACCTGGTATTTTATTCCATAATAATTATTAAATAAAACTTTCTAGATTAAAGTGTCACAATGAACATATTTACAACATAATAATTTTATGGGGGAAAACGCACCAGGTCTCATCAAATATAATTTAATGACTTTTGTATAAACATACCAAAACATAACCTCTCCCTCATCACCATATTTCGCACAAATCACTTTATACAACAAACCATCTCTTTCCCCCCAACACCTTACATGCCCATTTCCCTAGTAAAGATAAATTAAACTCCTTCAACCTCTTCACTCCCAAATCTCCGTTCTCCCTTTGCAAACATAAAGTACCCTATTTAATGCACGCCAATTTCCTAAAATCCTCACAATCCCCCCAAAAAATTGCTAAAAATAGAATCAAGATAAGAAATGATACCCGAAGGAGTTTTGAAGAATGAAAGAAAATAAACCTGTATGGAGGACAATATAGACTTTAAGAGAATCAACCGACCCCCAAAAGATTTTTACTCTTCCAACTAGACAGTTTATACAACAACAATCAAGTTATTATAAGCACTTTTAACCGTAAACCGTTGGGAAGAATGAAGCTTCCAAATCCATCGGTCTGTCACTCCAACCTGTGAGACATCCGACCCACACACTCCCTAACCGAATTCTCCTCCCCACAAACAGCCTCCGACGCCATTTCCACGTCTCACCAGTAACCCCCCAACTTAAAAAGTGCATCGATGCAACAATTGCTAATTTATTGTCGACTAATTCAAAATGCCTACTAAAAAAACTTCTAAAATAGATCCATCAAGCCACAGGTTCTTCCGAAACGATGTAGACATCCCATCCCCCACCTTCGAAGTAATATTATCCAACGACCACCGCTCGTCTAACATGCCACCACCCATTCTAATTTAGTTCAAGATTTGCCACCAAACCGACCCCCCTTCCCGAAACATAACCTCCCCCACCTCACAATAATTGGAAGTTTAAGTGAAATTTTATACTCTCTTCGATGATTGCAACACATTACACATCTTCAAGAATCTCATTCCAAGTCATACAAATTACGACGGTTGTGAATTTATTTGATGTTATGTTTATCTAAGAAATTCCCTAAAAAATATGTTTATCTAAGAAATGTCTTACTTTTAAAAAAGATAAATAGAGATGTCTTTTTTCCCATACATTTCTCATGAGTATATGAAATATATGAAGCATTAAATTGAAAAATAAAAATGTAGCATATAAAAAATAATAAGTTTGATGAAATTTTGGGTTATATACTTTGGAAATAATTAGAATTATTTGAGTAAAAAAAACAAAAAAAAAATTCTAAACAATTATAACAACAATGATTATAAAGGAGTAAAAAACTTAATTAAAGACATCGTAATTCTTTTATATTTTTTTTATAAGCAAGGAGAGAGGCCAGACATAAAGAGGTCTCATGGACATCCCAACTAGATCGGCACCCCGAGAGACCTTCATCCTTACATGAAATCTTCCTTCAATGTCATGAAATAATCCTAGAGACCTAATCTTAAAAAACTACTGTTGTGTAAAATACTACCTCTATCCCTAAATATATGCCCCATATGAATAAACGTTGTCCCTACATATAAGTCGCATTTCAAATTCCTCGAAATAAAAAAAAAGTCATATTTCAAATTATATATATTTTTAAAATACATTCATAATTAATACTAACAAATATTATTTTTGAAAGATTAGATGAAGTCAGAGTTGAGCGCATCTCTATATAGCATAATACGATCTTCCTAGTGCAAAGTAGGAATCAACAAAAAAACATGATGATCATCTAACAGGGTGGACTGGCTACATACTACTAGAGAAAGAAAAAAATAATATTTGGGAGGTAAAATATGAAATTTTTCTCTAGTCCTCTCACTAAATTTTCTGATGAGTGAACTCGTGATAGGTTTTGATTTTTATAATTTGTATCTTTAGTTTTTTTTTTTTTTTTTATAGCTAATTATATTTTTATATTTGTATATGTCCTATTCAAGTATTATTGATGTTTTTCCCTCAAAAAAAAGTATTATTGATGTTTTCGCATGCTGGCGATGACAACGTAGCATATGTTCCTTCAACATACAAATTGGAAAATATCTTTAATGTTCATAACAGAAAATTTAGCATGGTGAAAAATAAAGCATATTTGAGATGATTTATGCCAATCTCATCAAAACCATTTTCAAAAGACATATTTTTCAAAAATACATGATTTTCATTAAGATTTTGGTTACTTATCGGTGAACTCAGTACACATTGGTATTGTAAAATGGCCACCACTTTGATAAAAATTTCTCTCCCCCAATATATTTTTTTAACTATTATAGCCAAAGGCCATAAACCCAGTCACATGAATAGTCCTAACCTTTCACCTTCTGTAACAGAAAAAAACTTGTCGGAGCAAATCGTCATAGTTGTAACGAAGATATCATGAAAATCCCTCACACACATCCCTACAAAAGTGTAACCCGAGTCAGAAGAGAATCATGCATTGACGTTGCATGTCTATGTCGATGACCAGGCTCATTATCCATCAGTATTCACACTCTATCTAGTAGTTGCTCAGAAAACTAGAACGTTGGAGATGCTCTCTTAGGAGCATTATGTACTTAAATTATAGAACTTTTATAGACTTCTTAGAATATTGCCAAGAGCTCTTCGGTTAGAATGCTGAAACAAAATTGAACTTGTAAACTTCTGAGGAAGAGAGAGCATTAGCCACCTTGCTGTGGTGGCTCAAAAGAATCTCAGTACAAGCAAGAAAAATTCAATGGAAAGTGTATTGAAAAGTGTTTCTCCATTTGCATTTACCAGAATATAAAACAAACAGGTAAATTTCGGAAGATTTTCCAACTCGTTTCATGTGTCATGTGTGTATGTAATTCCCTAAAGATGAAGAATTTGAGTACCTTCCAAAATGTCACAACTAAACATATAATTTAATACCAATCAAGTTTAGAAAAAGAACGTGCCTGCAAGTTAGCAAGTGGGGTGTCATCCAATAAAATAGTCCAGCTAGATCAACCTGAAATATATTTTTAAGGAATACAAACAAATTTTGAGCATTCTCATGCTCAAGATGGCATTGGAGTCAGATCTTGATCTCAGAAAATCAAAAGAAGACATGTGCACTCCATTGACTTCATATTTCCCTTTTCTTGGTTCACAGATTATTCATTGTTCACTCCTCATACAGATTCCAATGATTTTGAGAAAGATAATGATGAGAATAGTTTTGCTAGTTGTAATCAATTGTGGATTCTGTAGACTCGTGTCCATAAATATTATTCTTCCACTTCAACCAAAAAAATATATTATTCTTCCACTGCTGACCTTTTATAATAAGATGCACATCTCAAATCTTAATCATTGATTTTTTATGATTATTATAACAATGGTCCAAACCAATAGGTCTATGGTGGGTAAATATTTTGATGGTACCATGCTATATGCTTGAGAATCTCATCATACATGTAATATTTTCAACAAGACTAACAAATCAAGAGGAAAACAGAAATATCTGTAAAAAAATTCTTGAAGAAACAATATATATTAATTGATAACTTTACACGCTGATAGAGAGGTTGAAAAGGAACAATACAGGGAAAGAAGAAAAGAATTAACTGGATCAATGAGGCTGACTTTCTTATTGCATCCTCAATTGATCTGATCAGTTTGCAAACCAATGTATGAAAAATTATGTCAAATAATCAGAGATAAATATATTAACTTTAAGGTTCTTTGCAGAACCTCGCATTTCAAAGCTGTTGTAATTTACGGAGATGCTCCAATAATGAAGTAGCCTTCCGTTTGGCTCGCTCTGTACCAGTTCTAGCAAGTTCCGAAAGAGGTATGACGGCACCAAGTCTACTGATACATGAAAGATTATCAGTATCCCTCTTGCACAAAGCAAGTAAAATGGCGGCTGCATTCTCTTTGTTGCGAGGCAATCCGGTCCTCAAAAGATCTATTAAAACTGGTATAGTGCTGGCTTTTACTATGGAAACCTTTGCCTCTTGATGGCTGGCAAGAACTGACATTATGGTAAGGGCTTCGTCAACCATTGATTTGCTTGAATCTGTGAGCATATTCAACAGTGCTGTGATGATCCCTGCCCTTATGGCTCTGCCCTTGTTCCCTTGATATATACATAAATTGAACAAAGCTGTTGCTGCATCCTTCTTTCCTCTAGGACTTCCATTTTGGAGCAAATCTACCAAAGCGGATATAGCTCCTGATGCTCCAATTATAATTTTATTCTCATCCGCAAGTGACAAGCTAAAAAGAGTTGCTGCCGCGTTTTCTCTTGCTTCCATGGTTCCAGCTCGGAGGACTTGAACAATGGATGGAATGGCACCAGCAAGCATTATAAGTCCCTTGTTGTTTTCATATATAGAAAGGTTGAGAATTGAAGTAACCGCATTTTCTTGTGTCATTACATCTTCTGAAGTTAAAAGGTTGACTAGAACTGGAATTGCTCCAGCTTCAGCAATTAGTATCCTGTTGTCAGTGCTTCTTTTGGACAGTGATCGAATTTCAGCAACAGCTGCTCTACACTCCTCAACAGACCTGCAGGAGAGCTTTCGGACGAGAGTTTCAATTGCTGCTATGTCACCTGTAACATCTCTAAACGATCCATCACTCTTTTTTATTTTTCCATTGGTTAGTCCTGTTGGTTGTTCGATGTTGTGCTCTATACACCACTGAGAAACAAGGCTCCTTAGAACATAATTTGGTGTAAGGGTCAAATGTTGAAGCTTCTGCTGAGTTTTCGGACAGGTTGTATTTCCACAATCGATCCATCTCTGTATGTAGGATCGCTCATATGTCTGCAGAAGAACATAAAAAAGAACGAAACATGGTTGGCTGAAAATTTTGCAGGAAAAATAAATGCGTTGTGTTATATGCCTCATATAAAATGAACTTTACCTGACCAGTGGCCACAATAACAGGATCCCTCATTAGCTCCAACGATATAGGGCAAAGAAAATCTTCAGGAATTACAATTGCATCAGGCTTTTTAACTTCAGATAGATTCCCACTGCCAGAAATTTCTTGACTTTCAGGAGCAGTTTTAATTGACAAGGAAACCTCGGACGACGCATGGATACTCCTTGTTCTTTCCAATCGAGATCCTGCTGCAAATGGGTTGCAACTTTTTACTTCATTGCTTTTAGGAATACTGCCTAGTTCCGATAGATTTTCAGGACAGCTATGTTGTTTATGCAATCCACTCACAGATTTGCCAAGAACCTGACTGATTTCTTGAGCCAGGGGCTGGGATGAATCAAAAGACGGCATTTTTGAAATCATAAACCCGTATTTATCTGTTGCTCGTCTCAATTGGTTTCTAACCAAATCCACCTAGAAAAGTAGACGATATCAGTAGATTCATTTAAAAGTAGCTTGTAGATAAAACAGTATCGACAATCCAAAAGGACAAAAAAAACACACACACACATTTAACCAAATTCTACCTGTTCTTTGACTTCCTCTGAGATATCTAAATCGTCATACGGTAAACTGCTTAATAATTTCTCCAATTTCCACGTCACGCGCTGAAACTGAAAGATAATCTTCTTGGCAGCTTCATCCTTAAATCAAGATATATCAAATTTCAGAGACGACATCCTTTTACAGATATACACGCCCGTACAAAATCCATCATTAGTAAAATTCCAAGTTACACAATCTCTTGGAAATTCAAAATCATCTCTATTTTCACAATATAAATAAAATAATTACCAATACATCCACATAGAGCAATCCACAAAAGAACTAAGTAAATAACTAACTTTATACAATAATGTTTTCGTTTATTTATACAAACAAATTGAAACGACAAGGACAAAATCTCAGTGGGTCGTGGCAGCAATGTAACAAAATGCAAGCATTGAATTATAGATCTAAATAACTCAAAATAATTCAACAAAACCACAACCAAATGAAACAAGCTTATAAGATCAAAAAAACTTACAGAAGATGAATTTGAACTGAAATTCTTCGCTTCATGTAACAATCGTTTAGCAGATTGAAGAGCAAGCACTAGATCAGAGGACCACGAATCCTCTGAATTCGAAACCGTAACCGAAGAACTCGAAGCAGAATCGTTAGCCTTATTCAGCTCCCTAATTTCTTCAAACAAGTGAGTAAGAAGAGAGATCCGGCGAACTAGATCGGTGCAATCCTTCCTGAACATTGCATCGGCGGTGATGGAGGAAGAATCGCTTCCTCCACCGACACACATTCCGGTGATGTCGTGAATTAAGCACAGGAGCTCCGGCGTGTTGTCTCCGGCGAACTCACCGGCCATTGTTTTTGCTTGGTGGATTGTGGTGAAGTCAGATGGAGTCTAATGAGGTTTTTGATGAGACTTATGGAGTTTTGACACGTAACGATAGTGCTGAATGAGTAATCACTCTAATAAATTAATCATTAATGTTAATGCTATTGTAATGAGTTCTTGGCTTCACGTTCTTCGGTTTTTCTTATATCCGTTAAATACCTGTTAAATTAAATTAAATAATTTTGTTTCAATAAATTAAATAAATTTCGTGACAATTGATACGGACAATGCATTATTCTAATTTCTAACCACTAACTGACTTGACAAAAAAATGGATATCGTTTGAGGCGACTATAATTTTTGTCGGACTCAAATTCGTGATAGACATTTCCTCTATGCAAATATGAAAATTTGTTGGTGAGTGAATAACGTTCGTTGAGTCTTGAGATTTGCTATGATTCTGATGAGTTTGGAGTTCAACTCATCTAAATTTCTCTGTCAAAAGAAACAAAGAATAAGTAGAATTTTAACTCTGGAGCATGTTCAAATATGGTTTAGGGCAATGTTTTCAAACCCGGACCGGTAGTCGACCCGATCAAGGCACTGGTCACTAGGCCAGTGGTCGAACCAATGGGTCACTGGTCGGACCGAATGACTATTGACCCAGTCTTTATTAAAAAAGTCATGACATAAATTTCATAATATAAAAATTAATAAAACTTCTTCCATG
>Ga0315915_1000507_pt1 | contig 40573 bp, 29 predicted proteins | sample MpolbnodulesMG_FD_207738 | JGI IMG/M metagenome (GOLD analysis project Ga0315915, IMG submission 207738) | Medicago polymorpha root nodule microbial communities from Los Angeles, California, United States - branched nodules | ecosystem: Host-associated > Plants > Roots > Nodule | place: USA...
GGCCAAAAAATTAAATAAACGATATTTGCTCAAAAATAAATAAATGATATGTATTCTTGTTCGTGTGTCTAAGTAATGCACTCTAACATTTGTGGCCAAATAAGATTTCATCCATTAAAATTTTCAACTATGCATGTTTTAGTATGTTATTTTGTTAGAGTTCAAAGGAGAGGTATGTAATTTTATACATTCATTCAATGAGAATCCATTATTCTAAAACATCATCATACTCTTATAACTTTTTCTGAAGAAGGGAAAATAGATTAGATTACAAAAGACCTAAACTACCCGGCATAAGGTGTGTCAGGAAGAAAAGGCTAAGTCAGAAGATTACAAAGTTGAAGAAAAAAGACAATGAAAGAAAAAATTACATGTTACGTTATGACTTCTAAGCACATAACTGGGTTAAGCCATCAAGCATGATAGCCAAAAGAAAAAGCAACGTTTTCAACCACCAAAACGTCTGAAGCTTAATTTTATCAAGCAATTGATGTAAATAGTGTTCCTTGCAAAATAAATTATTTTTATTAGATGATAGTGTAAAACTATTTACATCTTACAATGTCACTTTATTCTAATTATGTTATGCTGGGTAAAGATTAATTTTAAATCATTTGATTTTATGAAATTTATATTGGTTAAAGGTACGAATTATACATCCATTGTGTTCATTTTAAAAGTATAATCATCAAAAACTTGGTGATTTTGGGCATATTCCTTTAGTTTACTGTGTGTATAATAGTTAGTTAAAGTGTTAGCGAATATACTCAAAAAGGTCATTATTGTTATTGTGATTGTAGGATCTCGGACGACGTTTGTTTAAGGTCATCAAATTCTAAGTGGTGTTCTTATTGCCACTAAGGTTGTTAAGGAAGTTAAGAAGAAACAACGAACTTATTATATTGAAAACTAACTTCGACAAGGCTTATGAATAAGTGGATTAGAGGTAACTCAATGATTAAGATAACAAGTTTTTAGTCAAGATGGAGGAGATGGAATACGGAGTGGTTTAGTTTAGCTAGTGAGATTTCTACCAAATGATTTTTTGTCCGAAGAGGATTACGCCATGGTGGTCCTTTTCTCTCTGTTTCTATTTTTATTAGTCTTTCTACATAGGATAATATTACACTCTATATCGCAACTTCTATGAATCTACATTGTGAAAGTGAATGCAGTTTATTTGAAATTTCTGAACTTGTTTTTAGAGTGTGCATTTTTGGTAATGTTTGGAATTAAGTCTTGATTTAGATGGGTATTATCGGTGTAAAAACAAATAATGTATTGGAACATGTTCAATAGTGTTGATTTGCTTTAATTCTTGTCCCTTAAGAATCAGAGTGTTAACACAAAAGATAAAGTGCACCACGAGATATCATCAAACTATAAAGTTGTCCAAAATATAGAAAGATCATAATGATTGGTCTAATAAAAAAGTACATAAATAAAAGTAATCAAGCTAAATTTCATCATTCATATTACCATCAATCTCGCCGTTCCCATTAGCACCCTCTCCTTTTAGTTGAAACGGAGGGACCTGGTTAAGCATAAAACTCCCAAATATTTGCTCCATGTGCTCCATCTTTTCTTTTATAATCTTTGTTCAAGACTTTTTAGCACAAGTTCAGCGGTTAGTGCTTCAATCTTAGCTTGCATAACAACAACTTTTTTCAAAAAAGCCTACATCAATAGAAATTGAAAGTGATGATTTCTAAGATACTACAACAACAACTTGAGATACGAATCCAAATATATGTCCCTTGTTAATTTTATTTATGTATTTAATTGGGGACAAAAAATGTGTTTTTTAATCATTTACTTAATCAACCCTTAATTTATATAAACATATTTAAATCCACTTGAGTTGGTCTTGTGGTAATGGTTTGAGATCTGAGACTGAGAGTGTGCTACTACTTGAGGTCTTAGGTTCGATTCTCCCCAGTGCCAATTTAGGCGGACTAATTTAACTTCTTTAAAAAAATATATATAAACATATTTAAATTGTAATTTCAACAACAAGAATTACATTACTACGATAACATATACGCGAATTACATTACTACGATAACATATACGCTCTCTCTGGAAGCGTAAGTTAATGGTCATCATCATTTTTCTCATTGAGATAATGATTTAATTGATATCAGTTTGATTAAAACAACAAAAAATAAATATATAACTCGTATTCAAGAGACATCAATCATGTAAGTGTTTTAACCGTAAATATAGAAAAGGCAATAACTTTTACTTCTAAAAAATGTTGTTAAAATTTTTGATAGTTTTAAACACTGATCCACAATAAACTTTTTTTACGGAAACAAACTTAAGTGGTATCATCGATAGGAAATAGTTCAATACAAGTAGGAATAAACTCAAAAAATACGACGACTAGCACAAAAACATGTCACCCTAGTTAAAGTATGAGCAATTGTGTTCGTTTGTCGTCTAATAAACTTCACCTCAAAGTTGAAAAATAAATAAAATTGGTCCTTAATAGCATAAAGTAAACCATGAAATTGGTCCACAATGAACGGATACAATAATTTTTATTTGTTTAAGGAGACTTGGACAATAATTTTTAAACGTTCCATCCTAACACCCACCTTAACCTATATCTATGAATAAATAATAAAAACCAACAAATTTCTTTTAACATATCAATTATATATTCTATATAAAAGATTATTTACATCTTACATATCATAAAAAGTGATTTTGAATAGTAAAAAATCGTGTGTGGAGCAAAATATCATTTCCTGGGATGTACTTAGACACGAATCAGAACAAAATGCATCTTACACGTTATGTTGATCTATGCAATGTCGTTTTCTTTTGTAAAGAACAAATAATTAATACAACCTTACCCTTCTTCAATGGAGAAAGGGACAGTGAAGAGCAAGGTCCATCACTCCGAGCCGGAATTAGCTAGCGGAAATATTAGACCCACATCATGTGTGTTTTTCCTTCTTAGTACGGATGTACAAAACGCGGTTCGGTCCTTTAATTTATGATTCAGTTTGGCAAAACAAGAAGCTTGCTTACATTGGATAACTTATAAATTCGTCGGATAGAAAAAGCATGTTTTGTAGCGGTCTTTTTACAATGATCTTATAATTTATTTTAAGAGCTTATATTTTGTTTTTCAAACTCTATTATAAATAGCGTCTGAGTTTATAATTTATTAATTTTTTTTCATCGTTAACCTTATTATTTTATCTAAAACACATATGTACCCTTTATCATAATTAATTACGGCGAATACAATATTTATGTTTTGGATTGGACGTCAATAAAAGATCATGCTAATTCCCTTTCAAATAAAATATCATGTTAATTCTTCGAATTAAATTCGAAACAAAATATTTCTCGTTTATGTTGTCCTATCGTATTCTTTATATTTTTTGACATAACGTATGCCTTTTGATTTTTTGACAGAATTTTCCCTAAATTTTTTTAACATATTGTACCCTTCTTTTTCTTATTATTAAAGTGAATTTTAGTTTGTATTTATTTTAAGAACCCAAATTTAATTTGTACATCAACAAATAAAATTCTTGTATCCCTAAAAAAAATCTTGTGAAAAAATAATTTAATGATAATATATATGAAAGATATTTAAATTAATAAATTTAAGTTAATAAATTCTAAATATAAAGAATATTGTTTAATGTCAGTTTACACGTATCAGTTAATTCAACCGCTAATTTTATTAAACACTTTAATTAGTTTATTAGTTATCAGTCATCAGACATCAGCTATAATTTATCAGCCATTTTATAAGTTATTCACTATTTTTATCAAACATAACATATACCAACACGTAAGCTTTGCGTTAGGTTTGACTTTGCCAGATCCTTAAAAATAAGGGTTATAAAATGGGAACAAGACATGAACCATACATACTAAAGAAGGGAACGGATCTGTGTTGATCCTTGGGTTATCCTTCCTGTCTCAATGTGTTTTAAGGAGAAGGGTGTTATTTTTATTCATAGTATGATGGTTTCTCGAGATCAAATTCATTTTCTATCAAATAAAAAAATAAAAAAATGTCTCAAACTTTCAAAAATTTGTTGAAGTTTGAGTTTAAACTTAAAGTGGTTATATTATTTTTATTCATATTTTTATAAGATTGATTTTGATCAAATTATGTTTATATTGTCCGGTAACAATATTTTGGTGACTTATTGATTATTTTTGTTTAACAACTTGATTTAATAGTATTATGATATGAGTTACTACTAGTTGATTAATCTTGTTATTCCCTTAAAAAATGTTCATGCATTACTAATTTGTTTCTCTTGTAATCAACTCGGTTTTTTCTTTTTATCGTTCGTCCTTATTGAATTTACACCTCGTCAAATTTTCTGAGATTAAGGTTTGGGTGATGGTCTAAAATGTTGAGTACAAGTTGGATTAAACAAATTAACAATCCATACTCGCCTATAGCAATTTGCTTAATTAGAGGGATGGTCCATGGTACATGTGTGTTGACTATCGTGTGACTTCAATGTCATCATTATTCGAGATCGTTTCACCCTACCCCCAATTGATGCATATAAGTTTTATCTTCTTTTTTTTAGGGAAGTTTTATCTTTTATAAAATAACATAAAAACGAGAGAGGAATGCAAATAGAAAAGTATGGTGTAGGTAGCTAGTAACTCACTTAAACTTACGGTAGGCTCGTCATGATGTCCTGTTTGCAAGACCCAAAGAACGCTGGGCTTATATCCAACCCAATTTCAAAGTTTTGTTACATTACATTGCTTAAAAGATGGGTATGAATATGAATAAAACGAAGAAGAAGTTTTATTTTTATTTTTACGGATTCAATTTGTATACATCAACAATGTGATTTTTGAATAGATGCATCCGATTAAATTACATCATAATACCATTTTTTTTATTCCTAATATCTCTCTATAAATATTTAGTTCGTCTGCTTTGATTGGATCAGGTGTAAAAAGAATTACATCGTTAGTTTATACAAATTTATCTTTTATTTTATTATTAAAAACTACTACTGTAAGTTATTTGTGGACTTTAATATTTGAAAATTTTACTTTTAATTCTGAAATCCAATGAGGCAAGTAAAACTATATAGAAAAATGTTAAATATATTTTTAATATCTATAAAATTTCAATATTTCAAGTTCAATTCCTTTCTTTAAAAAAAAAAAGTTCAATTCCTGAGTAAAAGTTCAAAAGAAGTTCGAGTCCTATATAAATCTTTTATTCTTTTCTAGTCCTCATCTTTTATAAAAATTGAGCACTTTAGTCACTGTTATTTGACGTTCAGTTTAGAAGTGCATGGGTTTGGCAAGCACTGTTGTGTTTACTCAATTTTTTTTTTTTAAGGAGTTTACTCAATTGGGTTATTAGTTAGGTTTGATTAGTAATCTATATTTTAAATATCCGATCACGAAATATTTAAATCAAGTGCACGTCCCACTACTCGAATCTAACCAAGATTCGCCATTTTAGGGTTCCAAAATATTTTGTTAAATATAGAAAAATAAATTACTCCCTCTGTCTCATAATAATAGTCTCTTTATTAATTTTTTTTCTCAAAATAATTGTCACTTTAGAGGGCACGGATCCTCTCCCGTGAAATAACCACCGGAGGCTGTCCTGTGAAGATCCACACCTTTCAATGTCTTTTTTTATTAATATAACTACTAGGTGCAAAAATAACTGTGTGGTGTTGATTTCACTGCAGACACTTTACACTGGAGAGGATCTACTCCCCACTTTCGAATATCAATGCATCACTTATTATTATTTTCCATTATTATACCATTATTTATTGAATTTCATCAAACTTAATTACTCTATTAATTACAATTAATAAGAGTGTTTTAGTAAATGATATTAATCTTACCATCAAAATCAACACAATTAATCATTTTTTTAATAACCGTGCATAAACCTTAGACAACTACTACCTCCGTTCCTTTTTAATTGTCACCTTTTGACATTTTACACAAACCAATACAATCAATAATTGTTACTACTTTTAATACAATTGTTTTTACTTTTACTATAATAGCCTTATTAATTTAATATTTCATTACATATGATTCTCTTTCCACAATAAATATTTAAAGGTAATATTGGTAAAACAACATTTAATGTTTCATTGAACTTTGAAAGTGACAGTTAAATAAGAACAAAAAATTTCTGTAAAAGTTACAATTAAAAAGGAACGGAGGGAGTATTATTTAGAGACGGAGGGAGTAATCAACACCAATAACATCATTTAAGATTCCCTAAAAAAATAATCATACAATATAAGATAACATAAGAACGTCTCAATAATGCATCTATATATCCCGTTAATATCATTATTATATTTATCATTGACACCAAGAGGTGATGGGATAAGATTCAGAGAACTATTTTGAAGCTTTGATTGATTGAATGATTTTTATAATGTATGATATGTTGGCATACGAAGGACCATGCAAAGGCAAGCCATGGCATAAACAATGAGTTGTGATAGGGGATACGTTGTGACTTCTTGGAAGTTCTACATAACATGACAACAAGAAGATTAGGATAAATTCACAAGTAACGAACTTCACTTTGCCACTCAGAAAGAGTCATTTGAACATATAAACATTCCAAAGCAAGAGAAAAAAAATGAGCAATTTTCAAATAGAGAGAATTTGTACATTGCGTAGTAGTGGAAATGGAGTTTTATACAACTATGAGAAGGTGGCATTGAGAATTAAAGCCAAGTCCTTACGAACGACGAGACCTTCCAATGGTTGGGTTTGGTGACCGTTGGAAGGTCATTATCTGTATTGTGGTGTTATGGAATGCGAGGATCCTATGTTAGATAGAACAATTCTTGGGACAAATGTATTTTCGAGGTAGGCCTGCTAAACACCGTTTCTTGTATCTTGCACCAGTCTCAAACATTATACAAATTTGGATAATTTTTAGAATGGAGATATCTATGAAATGTTTTGTCGAAGATAAATTTAGGGAAGTTTCCATACCATATCAAAATTAAGAATTTGAAATTGCTACCTTACTCTATACAATGTGAAATTCAAATTGATTATTATAATTCTTTCAAATAATGCAAAATAGTCTTTATAAATTTTCAAGAACTGCAAATCGGTCACTATAAATCTTTTTAAAATCGAAAATATAATTAGCATTCTATTTTTTGTATTAATTGATTTTTTTTTTATAATTAATTAGTTCGTAGTTAGGAACCTAATAATTTTTACAAATGTAATAAACCTCAATGTGGGTCTTCGTGAGTTTAACTCAGTTGATAGGGACAAATGTTTAATACATGTAAGGTCCAGGGTTCAAATCCCAGCCACCACAAAAAGAAAGGAAAAAAAAAACTCAATGTGGGAAAGTAGTCTAGCAATTTCGAAAGATAAGTATGGAGTATGTGGTAAGTAAAGCTTTTTACCTATGATTGTTTTAGCCGAGGTTCAAATTCATAATACTTTCGATCAATTTCACATTAACTTAGATTTATTCACCATTTAAGTCAAACAATTTACACCATCTGTTCACTTTTAAAAGTAAGAACCATTTTTTAGATTCATTTATGTGGATTTATATACACACATCATTTGTTCTATAAATCTAAAAAGTGTAATTTTCAAAATGAATTTTCTATAACTAACTTGTTGCAACCAATTATGGAGATTTACAGCCAACTACATCATAAAACCGAATACAGAATATCCAAGTCCATTGCTATATGTTGAAATTGTTCCACCATAACTTAGCATCACGTAGTATATGTCAGTCCATTTCTTAGCCAAACATGCTCAACCAATTCAGATGAGGTGTAGATATATGAAAATCTAATTTTCTTCCATCTCAATTTGTAATTTATTTGCTAATTTTCTATAATGGGAACTTTTTTTCTCTGACAATTTGTCAAAAAAGAACTTAGTATCATGGATGTTTAAAGTACCCACGTTTTATCAACGAGATTGGGTATAATAAAAAGAGTTAAACTCTTACAATATAGAGAATCAAAACCTAAATTTTAACCGAAAGATATATCTACATATTTAACGTATATCATGTCTCAAATAAGAATATCTCAAATAGATGAAACTACGAGAAATAAAACTAATGTTTTAAATCTAGACCGAACTTACCCTATCAATTAGTTGAACTAAGAAATTATCAATTGATCGACTAATTTGATCGTGGTTGTACCTAAGTTTAGTAGAATTGAGGTTGAACTAGGTCAAACCTGTTGCGGTTGAACCGCAATTGGTTTAATTGGCTCTTTATTACTCCCCCCGTCTCACAATATTAGTTGTTTAAAGTTTGTGCACGATTATTAAGGAAATGATTAATTGTGTTGATTTCAATGGTAAAATTAGTAGCATTTACTAAAACACCCTTCATTGACACCAAATACATCGGCAGAGAAGATAGACAGAAGCCATTGAAAAACAAAACCTAGAACACCTGATTAAGAGAACAGCGGCGGCGCGTATATATAAAATTATAATATCAGGGAAAAAATCAAAACCTTAACAGGAGGAGAGTCTAGGAGACACCCCATTTTAGTTATGGTGTGATTGATTTTTAGCCACAAGATTAAAAAATTGGATGAAGAAGATTTGGTGTCAACAAATTCAATGACATCTGGTGTCAACAAATCTTATCTCATCTAAAAAATATTTTTTTTATAGTATTCGTTACACATAACGGCCACATTTAAACCATTGATTTTCCAATTGAATGCTAGAAAAACCGACTTCATTATTTTAACTGAAAGGTTAATTTAATTCCGATTTTGCGGTTAACTTGTTCCCGAGTTGATGATTTTAATATTAATTAATTACCATTAATTATTCAGGCAGTGTCTCCTTTTGCTCATCCATATCCATTAGTCCAAGCACAATTTTCTTTGGTGGCAAATTAGTCCAAGCAGATAGCTACCAGCTAATAATTTTTCCACGCCATGTTTGGCAATCAATGATTTGTATTGTCACTTTTGAAAAGGAAATTCAACTTTTCTTATCATATATTAGTATTTTTTTTTATTTTTATATTTTACGAATAATATTAATATTACTATGATACAAGACCGAAAGTCTTGGCAAAGGAGAAGAGCTGTAGCTTTCAATGTGGTAGTAGGGAGAAAAAGTGAGATGCTTTGGACAGGTAACCAAGTAAGGAAATTCATGTTGAAGAATGAAGAGGTATATATATTTTCATACACCTTTTTCAAAACAATAAAAAAAATTTAAAAAAAATGGCTCTTGATTTTTATAATATGAAATTCCTTGAAGGGTTGTACAAACTTATTACAATTGATAGCGATAATGTGAGATGGAGTGATGGGTTGGAAACCATTAATATAGAAACCTGAATGCAGCATCACCAAAACTATAACATTAATTGGATCCGTATAAACTCGTGTCTACAGAATCAAATTTGTATGAAACTACGTGTGAGTTTTTTCTTATTCTACTATACATACACATGCTTGAGGTCCACTCTACCCACTTGCTTACATAGTTAAAGGTCAATTATTTATTACGAAGAACCTTTTCTTTTTTGTAATTTGATGGTCACTTATTCTTTTACTTGGTCTATAACATTTTCATCACTTTATCCATGATGACTTGATGTGTAGTTTCTTATAAATCATTAGTATATAATAAATAAATAAATTTTATATATAATTTCAATATACGTGAAGGATCTGCTTAGGTGCCGACAGTGGCATGTGCTGAATGTGTATACACTATGCACAAATGCTTGGTTTTATAAAGTTTGTTGAATAATTCTTGTATTGTTTTTTTATAATAATTTAGATTTGTATGTTTGTTTTTAATTTGCTTATTGCTACTTAAAGATACATGTTGAAAAAGATGGCTGAATATATCGGTGGTGGACCAACCCTACCTTTGCATTTACAACTCATTTGTGATTAAACTTTCTTCATCATGTCCTTTGCAGCAGAAAGGTGCAACATTTATGTTTTGGTAGGTTGTTGCTTATCAAAGACAACCCAGAAGCACATGGACATTGTTATCCCTTTTTACTTACCCCATTTGAAATACTTATTTTCATTGGTAAAATATTTGGTCAATTAAAATGTCATTCTCCTACTCATTTTAAATGCTAGAACTTAGTAAAGTTACAATCTAGCTACTGATTTTAACATCCAAACTTGGGTTGCTATTCCCATCAATGAATTCTCATTTCAAGATAGATCTTGGTTTTAATTATAGAGTAACGGTAATAATATTTTTCTTGGAATTTCAAACCATTTTGTTTACTATTTAAAAACTTTGTTTACTGCAATTAACATGAATCCACGTGATCAATATACTATGAGTAATTTTTCTTTTAAATAATGAGTTTGAATACATGCTATATTATGTTATATGTTGACAACTTTTTATCATTTGAATTGTACTTATCATATTATTCTATAGTCACTACATTTAATAAACTCGAGTAAATGAATTTAAAGTTTGACTTTTGGGTTTTAATTTAGAAATCTGTTGTAATAAAACTGAAATGTATTTTCACTAAAATATTGTATAATGAATGGTTCAATCTTAACACAACAATTGAAATTTGTTGAGTATAGCATGATATTTTTGCCTTATTTAACCTAAATCTGATTTACATCCATACATTACTTTATTTTTTGGTCCTACATTCATACATCACTTTATTGGATTAATGTTATCATATGGTATTGTGGCCTTTATTTAACCTAAATCTGATTTACATTCATACATTACTTTGTTAGGTCAATGTTTCCATTTTATGATTATTTTTTTCCATACCTCTTCTTAGATCAAGATTCCATCCTCTTGAGATATGTAATCTACATAGTCAACACATCCATAACCATTTGATCAAAATCAGACTCTTTAAATTTTAAGTTTGGTAATATGAATTTTCTATAAACTTTAAGATCTAAATCCAACGACCACAAATTCCCTAACCTCATAAATACCACAACAACATGGAATCCATTTTTCTTGCCCATGCTAAAAAGTAGAAAGTAAACTATAATGCAAACCAGTCATGTTCCATTGATTTCATTAACCTTTTGTTAAATAAAGCCAAACTTGAGAACCTTCTTCAAATATATATCAAACTTATTTCCTTTTATTCTATTTTTTTAATTAGTTTGCTAATCATACAAGTTCAGCATCTCAATCAACCAAGAAATCAGGAGTGTGACTTCACAAGACTCAAATTGAAAATCTTGTCACCTCTTTCTTCAACTCATTAACCGACTTTGTCACAAATTAATTTCATATAGTTTCAAAAATCAACACATAACACAACATTTCTCATCTGTCATCAATAATGTTTAGCTTATAAGAGATTTATTTTGCATTCACAACACAACACTGCTATTACCATATTTATTAATCAAGCTGAAAACATGTTCAAGTCATGGAGCAAGAAAAACAAGATCAAAGCTGTATTCAAATTGGAATTTCAAGCAACTCAGGTAAATTAACAAAGAAAGATGATATTTTTTAGTCATATGCTATCAAATCTGGTAATAGGGTTTGGCCTAATTGTTGTATAATGAAAAATACATGTTTAAAAACATGTTTCCTAGGATGTTTGAAATTTACACATGTTTGTTTTGTTTTATGATGTTGTGAACAAATATATGTATAGATTCTGCAGACATTGTCTTATGTTGTTGTGTTTTTTTTTTTTTTTTTTTGAATCTGCTTTTGATTAGGTTCCAAAGATGAAAAAGAATGCATTGATGGTATCTTTGGTGCCAGATGATGTTGGGAAACCAACAGTGAAACTAGAGAAAACTGCTGTGCAAGATGGAACTTGTTTATGGGAGAATCCAATTTTTGAATCAGTTAAACTTGTTAGGGATTCAAAATCAGGAATTCTACATGAGAAAATCTACCATTTCATTGTTGCAACTGTAAGAACATGTAGCTGTAATTTTATATTGTTATGTACTTAAATGATATGTTGGTTGGAAAGTTTAAATCTTGTTTATGGATACTTGTAGGGTTCTTCAAAATCTGGCTACTTGGGAGAAGCCTCAATTGATTTTGCTGATTTTTTAACAGAAACTGAACCAATTACTGTTTCTCTGCCCTTGAAATTTGCAAATTCGGGCGTAGTTTTACATGTTAGTACCCTCTATCTCTCTAACTTTCTTGCTTATTGTCTCACTTCCAATTCTCAACAACCACACCCACATTATTCATTTCCTAATCTTTAGCACTACTTAAGCGTATGTTTGGTTATGCTGTGGCAAAAATTGATTTTGAATAGATTGATTGTGTAAAATTGATTGTCTAAGAGTGAGTTGAATGTAAAATGATTTATGTTCGGATACATTTTTGTGTATAAGTGAGCTGAACAATAAATTCAAGATATAATCAATTTTAGAGTCAAATTCAATTCTACTTGAGTGCAACCAAACATGTCAAAATCATTTTTTTGTTTTGTTTTGAAGAAGCCACACTTGAGACCTTGAGAGGAGCACACTCCAAGGTCCCAATCCAACACCACCAGGCCAACCCAAGTGGGTTATGTTAAAATCAATTTTAAACCTCTGGAATCAAGTTTATGTCCTTCAAAATTGGAACTTCACATACGCTAAGAATCAGTACTTGGTGGGAGCTTTGTTTTGTTTCATACAAAAAATATCTACAATATCATAACATTATTACAACTTACTAGCATCTTTCATTCATAACTTCTCATATAAGAATTGCTGAAACAGGTAACTATTCAGAATGTGGAAGGATATACTGCTGAAAGGTGAACATGAAGCATAACATACAGTTAATCTAACCATTGCAATTTCCCCCTTCTGAACTCTCTCCTATATGAACTAAAAACAATACCTTATTTGCAGAAATGAGGAAGATAATGGAGCTGTGGGACTTTATAATGATGGAAGCTTGAAACACCAATTGAGCTATGGCAGTACAGATGAAAGTTACAATCTTGATGAAGTAAGGTCTCGTGAGATACTTATAGCTAGCAATTCTATTAAGGGCCTGTTTGGATTGATTTATTTGAACTTATCTACGGAGATAAGCACTTAACACAATTGCAACTTTTCTAAACAGAAACTTATCACCAGGATAAGTATGAAAAAAAAACATTTTATAAAATTATATTTACATTAGTTTCTATTGTTATCTTATAGAATAGCAACTTGGCGAAGAGTAGATCTGATGCATCTAATGGCATCAGTCCTGGGGTAGCTTCATGGGATGACCCTTATAGCTTCAGACAGAACTCAATGCCACCAAGAGGAACAGTTGAGGCCAATGCAACACAAAATCAAGTGCATAAGAGGTCAAATACAGGCTGGTCAATGGGTTCAGCATCAGATGGAAGTTTAGGTGATTGGACAAACGGAACAGAAGACAATTTTCCCAGAGAAAGATTACAAGAGCCTTCAGGCAATGGCAATGCCACCGAAAATCTCAAAAGTGAGATTGCTTCTCTGAAGAGGCAGGCAGAACTGTCGGAACTAGAGTTGCAAGCACTTCGGAAGCAGGTAGAAAAAGAAAGCAGTCGGGGGCAGAATTTATCGAGACAAATCAACGGTCTCAGAGACGAGAGAGATTCATTCAAAACAAAATATGAGCAACTCAAGTCCCAACAGAACTTCAATAATAATAATAATGAGACCAAGACCTCTAAAAACATGAAGTCTGATATTGATAATAGTAGGCTTCAGTTAGATGCAATAAAGGAAGAGCTTGTTTATGAAAAAGAAATGAGTGGAAATCTTCAATTGCAACTGCAGAAAACACAGAACTCAAATTCTGAACTTCTTTTGGCTGTGACAGACCTTGAAGCAATGCTAGAACAAAAGAATAAGGAAATATTGGATCTATCTTCCAATAGGAAATCTCAAAAGATTACTAAAGAGCGTGATAATGACACAGAATTAGATGTTTTGCGGCAGAAGATTGCAGACCAGAATAGTGAAATAGAGAATTGTTATAAGCAACGCGAGGAGCTAAGCGAGCTTATAAAAGAGCTCACAGTGGAGTATGATCTTCTTAAGAATGAAAATGTGGATATCTCTCTGAGGTTAAAGCAAGATGAAGCACAACACGTCATGTTACAGAATGAACACTCAGCTTCTTTAGTTACAATACAACAACTTGAATCCCAAGTGAAGAGATTAGAAGAAAAGATAGAGATGCAGGACGATGAATTTTCATCGTCTTTGGTCTCCATCAAGGAACTTGTAAATCAAGTTAAGTCTTTGGAGAAAGAACTGAGAATACAGGCAGATAAATTTGAAGATGAACTCCAGGCTATGCAAAGTGAAAAAACCAAGCAGGAAGAACGGGCCATTCAAGCAGAAGAGTCCCTGAGAAAGACGAGACACAATAATTCTATCGCATCTGAGCGGCTTCAGGAGGAATATAAATTGCTTTCTGTGGAAATGTCATGCAAAGTTGAAGAGAATGAGAAGATGATAACGAAAGCAATCGAAGAAGCTGATGAATTGCGGAACCACAACAGGCTTATGGAAGAAATGCTCCAGAAATGCAATCAAGAGCTCAGGCTTATTTCAGATCAACATGAATCGAAAGTGGGAGAGCTCTTGAAGCAAATAAGTACAAAAGAAAAAACAATGGAACAGATGTCGCAAGAGCTAGATTTGAAAACTAAAGAACTTGAGGATGCACAAAGGCACAGGGATGAAAAGGATTCTGCATTATCAAAGCAAATTGAAATGCTTGAGATCCAGCACAATGAAATGAAACACAGTTTGCAGAAAGAACAGGTGGAAAAAGAAAATATGAAGAAACATATATCTCAATTAGAAGGAGAGGTTAAGAAGAAAGAAGCAGAATTAAATGCTATGGAAAAGAAGCTCAAGAATAACAGAGGACGAGGTGCAGCAATGACCTCAAGAGACAATGAGGCTGCTAAGGCAAATGCAAAGAAATCAAAATCAGAAATGCATAAGGTAATTGCTCAGGTGCCATACTTATTATCAGATATTAAGAATATGCTTATTGACGTCGCATATTAGGACAGGTTAAATGGTAGCATCACATTGATGAGTTTACTATGTAGTGTTTTTAAGTTATTACTCACAGTAAAAAGGAAATTAGTTTTAGTAATAACGTTAGAATCTGAGGAGTTCAGTGTCCAAAATGATATATACACTTCTCTACAGCATACAATAACATTTTTTATTCTGGATTGAAAACATTTGAGCAGAACAGTAATGAGTGATTCTTCTTATTAAATTCAATTGTAATGAGTGAGGGTTAATGTGGTGGTGATAATATATAACAAGGTCAATAAGAAGAATATTGCATATATAAAATTGTGCTAAAAGAAAATATTTGATCATTCTTTGACTTTAGTGTTGCTTTGCTTTGCACAAATTATTTGATATTGATTTTCCATAATAATATATTTTGTTGATTTTTGTAACATGAAAAGGGAATGGATGCTGCAAGCACTGGTATTAGCAAGTCTGAAGGAAGGTAAAATCAGATTCATTTCTTTCCATCTGAATCCCTTGTTCCCTTCAACACAATCATGAAACCCTCTTACCATCCATATAACAGAACATTTGGTGCCACAACGTCGTATTTGAGTTATGTCTCACATCTCATCCAAAAACTAACTTGTATTATTTTTGGTCTCCTAATTCTGACAGTGATGCTGAACGCCTTACAAAGGAATTATTGAATGAAGTGGCGGTCCTAAAGGAAAGGAACACGAATATGGAAACTGAACTGAAAGAAATGGAAGAAAGATATTCAGAGATTAGTCTGAAATTTGCAGAGGTAGAGGGAGAAAGACAACAGCTTGTTATGGCTGTACGTAATCTCAAGAATGGAAAGAAGAACTAGAACTCTTTGCAGGTGTTGTGTTTCATACCAAACATATACAGGGGTTACAAAGGAATCAAGATATCATGATTACTACCAGGATGGTGTAACCAAATTTAACCAGTACTTTTTGCACTTCTGCTGTGACCTATTTATCCTGTACATCAACTAACATTTTTACTTAAACATCGTCCGAAATTTGCTGCGCTGCCTGCACGGTCCAATTTTTCGGTCCGTACGGTACATTGTTAAGGTAACCAGGGGTATGATGTTGTAGCCTCATATGGGCCACATGTAGTCAAATGTTTATCATCTGTTTGACATTTTTGGTTTGCAGTGTAACATATAAATGAGACCTATGATGCTTTGATTGAGAATCTGGACAGAATAAAGAGAAATAAAACAGACTATGTAGTCTGGAAATACACAAGCAATGAAGCAACTGTCAACTTATCTCTGTATACTTTTTCCGGAAAGAAGCCAATTTTAGTAGTTTTTATGTTTTTTTTTTTAGGTTTTATGTTGTACATAGGACCAGTTTTTGGTATCATATACAAAATGTTACTCTTAAAAGAAGTTTGGTTCTTGGTAAATCACTAATACAAGTATGTAATTATTTTTAGTAACATTTTGATAATAACAAAACACCATTGATTTCATTGACAACATTGAAAAAAGAACAAACTGTTTAACTATGCTGGAGAAAGCAATGAGTAGACAAATAATTTCTCTACTAAAAGTTTCAACAAACCATTGCCATAGAGAAATTTCTAGGGATCAAAGAACCAGAACTAATCTTGAAGATTCTGCCCTGGATTGCCATCTAACAAGCTTCCACTTGCCGTGTATGACGCGATCATGTATCTAGATTGTAGAATGTGAGAGTAAAAATAGTGACATAACATATTTATCTATGAAAAAAGTAACAGTGGTTCAGTAGTTGAGTAACTCCACAAGATAATACAGGATCACTATAAAGAAAATTCAGGAACCCTCTATCGTAGAAAAGATGGTAGAGTCTCATTTCAGATGGTTTGTAGCTCGTAGAAGCATCAGTGAGGATTCAGCTTCTCTTCTTAAGTTATTTTCTTAATCATCTTAATCTGTTTGTAAAGTTGATAATACATGTTTTATGATCCAGCTTCTCTTAAGTTATTTACTTTAACGTATATGACTAGTTGTTTTGAATAGTCTAACATTAAGCCAAGTTTTTGTCCTGTCAACCACAGGAAGGCAAAAATGATCTAAATTGTTCCAATAGTTTTTACTTATAAAAAAATGTAGAAAGGTTGGTCCCTCCTAAGTTAGGAGTCTTGAAAAGTAACATTTTCTAACTGCAACATTATTTGGAAAGTGACACTAAATTACTGCAAATTAAGTTCTTCTACTTGAAAACGGCTCTGTGGCCTTAACCTACCATTTGGCACAATCACTAACAAGTTCTAATGTCGACTCACACCCTTAATTATTCGATCATCTACAGAAAAAGAACCAAACTAGACACTTGTATTACCATATACTAATCCACAATCACAGAATATTAACATCAAAGAATTATTTGTGCATATCATTATCATTAGTTGTCAAATAATTAAAGTAACCATTAAAAAATGATAAGAGTACCATTGTTATGTTTTTCTCTCCTTCCAAACAGCCATAGACACTTGTGCAGTTTCATCTATACGTACTCACGTGTACAAGAGCAGTTTTGTCTTATGACAAAGACTACCAATTATAGGACTCCACGTGCACAAATATACTCAACACGTGTCAAATATTAATTACATGTTGGTTATGTGACATGTGTCTCCATATTTAAATTCAAAATGGTGACATAGAGTTTCATGCTTATTTTTTCTTCCTATATATAACAGAAGCTTGTTCTTCTCTATCACAGCAGTTTCTTTCTTCTGTTTACTACAAAATTGCAATTACAATTTACAATCATGGATTCAAGAGTTGTTCATAGTCATGTTGAAGAGGAGAACGTTGAACCACAACAAGGTATATATGATATGATTATATGATATGAATCACATTTAGTTTGAAGCAAGTGTTACTTAAAGTTTCTTATATTTGTAACAATTTTTTTACTTGTGTTTTTTTAATTTATTTTGCATTCAGTGACACTTGGCGCGGAAGAAAACCATTCTCTTAATCATGAGAAGAAATCTGTTCTGAATAAGGTGAAGACAAAGGCTAAGAAAATTAAGGACACAATTAAGAAGCATGGTCAACAAGTACTTGATCATGGTAATGGGCACAACAACGAAATTCAGCATACTCCTGATGATGTTGACTTGGACGAAGATAAGCAACTGGTTCAAGACCCACAAGATCATCAAGCACCAAGTATGTTCTTTTCTACATTATTTGCAATTAGATTATGCTAGAATTCAAGGCACTACTAGTACATTCCATGTTTTCTTGTGAAGTAGAATCTGGCATTTAGTTTCAGATTATCAATCACCGGCACAGACATCAGACTAGACATTGACACTAGTAATAATTTGAGAAATGGAAGAAAGTGAACCTAATAGTATGTGTCTGTGTCACACACCGGACACATCTTCAATCTAAAATGTCGGTACTACATAGGTTTTAGATACTTATTTTTTTTTAAATTTCACAAATTTTGTTTCAATATCAATATCAAAAGAGTTATGAAACTTCTTAATTATGTGTTTGGATGTTGTACAGTTTATGACAGTGAAGATGTCAAAAGTGCTACACCTACACCTACATCTGAGCAAGAGGAAAATTTAGGAAATTCAGGAATTGATATTGAAGGTACGGGAGAAGAATCCTCGCATGATCCACGGTTTGAAGGTGTTTCATCAACCACCGAAATCAATCGAAACATATCCACTGACCAGGCCAAAACATTTGCTGTGGAAGAGAAGCCAGAGCAATACAAGGCCAATTTGGAGAAGCCAATAATAGTCTTGGAGGAAGATTCTCAAGAACAAGGAAGTAGAACTGAGGAATATACTCTTCCCAATTATCAAACCAAAGAAACTGATCCAAGTGGTGTAGGTGAGTAGGCCAATTCAATAATAAGTTTCAGAACTCAGTTTTTTACTAGACTATGCATTCTGTATTAGTATATCAGTGTGCTAATTAAACAGATTTAATACTTGTTATTTGGTAAAACGGTGTTAGCGAATATGAACCATACTCAACAAATCAGTACTTAATTGAGTTGATATTTAAACTCTATATTGAACAAAATTTCGAGTTTCTTTTTAAATTATACCTTCAATTTGGTATAGAAGTGTGGCATATTAGTGACTTCATATAGTGTTATCAACAATAGAAAAATCAATAACTTGACATGTCTAATGATATATACCTTAGAAACTTAGCTATGATTGGTAAAGTTTTGTTAAAAATAGATTCAATGAAAATAATACAAGACAATAGAGACGTTCATTTTTATTTACATTGAGATTCAATAAATTTCTTGGATTAGGATAAAATGTGAATTTTACTCTTTCTCCAGTGACCCTAACAATTTGTTTTCCATTGAGATTAATACTTTCATGTGTGTTGGCTTCCAGAAAGTGAGGAAATAAAAGACATAACACCACTCGAGGAATCTCTTGAGAGAATGAATGTGCATGATGAGCCAAAACCTACCACAGAACCTAAAATCCAGTCATCTGTTGCTGACATTGAACACCCTCCTGCTGAGGCATATACTCTTCCCAATTATCAAATCAAAGACACTGATCCAAGTGGGGAAGGTGAGTAGGACAATTCAACAAAGTTTCAAATTTTCTTAGACTCTTCATTATGTATCAATATATCAGTGTACTATTTTAAATACACTCATTCATTGTTTTGAAGTTAAGATAAAACGTGAAATTTACTCTTGTTAGCTCCCCATGACCCTAACAAAATATTTACATAGATAGATACTAATACTTTGATTTGTTGGCTTACAGATGAAATAAAAGACTTAAAACCACTTGAGGAATCTCTTGTGAAAATGAATGTGCATGATGAGGAGTCAAAACCTACCACAGAACCAAAAATCCAGTCACCTGTTGCTGACACTGAGTACCCTCCTACTGCTGGAAGCCATGATCAGTTTGTGCCACACTTCTCTGATGCAACAAAAACTGAGAATGAATATCCTCAAGAAACAGTATCCAAAGATATCAATAGAAACCAGGAAATTTTGGAGGAAGATTCTCAAGAACAAAGAAGTAGAACTGATGAGGCATATACTCTTCCCAATTATCAAACCAAAGACACTGATCGAAGTGGGGAAGGTGAGTAGGTCAATTCGATAAAGTTTCAAATTTTCTTAGACTCCTTAGTATGTATCAATATATCAGTGCACTATTTAAAAAAATAATGCTTAATTTGATAAAATGATCACTCAGTTGTGTTGATTTCTTAAGTGTATATTCAATATTATGAAACTTGTTTTCAAATACCAACATTAAATTAGTCCGAGTAAAACTAGACTGGGATCTCTTAAATAAGGTTAGGTTTTCGGGTTCAGCCTTGTGATGAAGAAACATGATTGGGATGGGAGATCCAAATAAAGGTGGTAAGTCAGTCTAATGATATTTACCATTTCTTTTAAACTTACAGGCGACGAGGTTTGAACCTAGAAACTGATGCATACTACCTAAACCACTCACAATTAGACCAACCATAGTGACGTCCAATGATATTTAACTTAGAGATGTATATATGAATGGTAAAGTCTAGTTAAATTAAAATGGACTAAATGGAACAATACAAGACAAATAGACTCATTCCTTTTTTTGGAATAAGATATAATTTGAAATTTACTCTTGCTAAGATCCCCGGACCCTAACAATTCCTTTACTCTTGCTAATTTCATGTATGTTGGCTTACAGGAAGTGGTGAAATAAAAGAAAAAACATCACTTGAGGAATCTCTAGAGGGAACGAATGTGCATGATGAGCCAAAACCTACCACAGAACCAAAAATCCAGCTACCTGTTGCTGCCAGTACTGAATACCCTCCTTCTTCTGGAAGCCGTGATATTGATCAGTTTGTGCCACACCTCTCTGATGCAACAGAAACCCAGAATGAATATCCTCAGGTAACAGTACCCGAAAACATCAATAGAAACCAAGAAATTCCCTCAGAAACTAGAGAAAATATCGATACCATCACAAAGACCGTTGAGAAACAACCAGGTTATGAAGAACCAGTGGAGACACAACCAAAACAAAAAAGTTACACAGATGAAATTGAAATCTCATCAGTAGAAGAAGCTGATAAAACTCTACCTCCTGAAAATGACGAAGCTTCAAAGCTCGGAAATGATGAGAAAGTTGAGCATAAAAAAAGTGAGAATGGAAATAACGTTGGTTATTCTCTTACTGAGAAATTAGCTCCAGTTTATGGAAAGGCTGCAGAGGTAGGAAGTGCAGTGAAATCCAAAGTATATGGAACTAACGTCGGAACTGAAACAAAAAATGGGGACAAAGGGGTCACTGTGAAGGATTACTTGGCCGAGAAGCTAAAGCCTAGTGAAGAAGATAAGGCACTTTCTGAGGTGATTTCAGAAACTTTGCATAAAGGAAAAGAAGAGCCATTGAAAAAAGAGGATGGAAAATTGGATAGTGAGATTGAGAAATCTGAGAAAGTGTTTGAAGAGAGCAATGTGACTAGTCCAGGAAAAGGTATGGTTGACAAGGTTAAGGATGCTGTTGGCTCTTGGTTTGTAAAATCACCACGAGGTAATACTTTTTCTAGTTGATTTTTGCAAAATGTTATGTTATATGTGATATACTGATATGATTATAATTTTGATGGTTTTGTTATAGGTGGAGGAATTGGTGAAGACTTATCAAAGAATAAAAAATCTGTTGGAGAAGTGGAACAAGTTGTGGATGAAGGAGTAAAACAGGAGCAATCCAATTGAAAACAAGTTACCTGAATAAAGTTCTCTATATATCTATATTTGTATCTATATCTATATATAATGCATTTGTGAGGTGATCATGTTACTTTTAATTAGATATTTGTTCATGTTCTATATAGAAGTTAATATCTGTTCATGGTGGATTCATGAATCATGTCAAAGTTATTATGTTTGTATTGTCAGAATATTTTAATAAATATTTAATTTAATTACTATATTCTAATATCATATGTGACCATATATTTTCATTTAATTATATATTAGCTAATTATAAATTGTGAGTCTTAATTAATTAGTAATGAAATTAACATGTTACAAGGGCTGAAGGGCTGAGTAGTTACATAAGATAATATATGGTCACAAATTCAATTTAGAAAGATAGTTTAGAGACCCTCTATCGTAGAAAAAATGGTAGAATTTCATTTCAGATGGTTTGGTCATGTGTAGAGAAGTTTTGTAGCTTGTAAAGGCATGAAAGGTTAACCCAATGGAAATGGATGATAGTTTCATTGATCCACCCTAATTGTCTTAATTTGTTTGTAAAATAGATAATGGGGATTTAGCTTCTTATCTTTCTTTATTTAATCTAGTCAACCACATCAAAGTAAGATTATTTAAATTACTCAAATAGTTTGTAAGGTCTTACTTAATTGATAATGTCGGTATTGTTAAGTTTGATATCTTCATCCAAATTAAAACTTGAAACCTCGTAGTTGTGTTAAGGTCGTATGTGTGAGCTTTAGATAGTGTTAATCTCTTCATTATAGATAAAAAAAATTATTCTTATAGTTTACCTGTAAAAAAATGCAACAAGGTTGGTCCCTCTAAGTTAGGAGTCTTGAAAAGTAGTAACATTTTTCTAACTGCAACATTATTTGGAAAGTGACACAGAATAACTTCTAATGTCGGCACACACACTTAATTATCAAATTTAATACTTGTGCATATAATCTTTATCATCACTTGTAGAACAATTAAAAGGAACTATTAAAAGTGATAGGGCAACACTGTTGAGTCATTGTCCAAGTCGGTCAGTACCTCTTTTCAGTTTTCACACCGTCCAAGTCCACAGGAGCAGTTTTGTCTGCTGATCGACATAGACAACCAATTATAGGACTCCACGTGTCAAAAATAATACATAACAAGTGCCAAATGATAGTTATATGTCGTTATGTGACACGTGTCTCCAGTTATATGAAATGCAAAATGGTATTGGTGACACAGTTTCTTGTTTTGTTTCTCTATAAAGTGGAACCTTTTGTTCTTCTACATTAATATAGCAGTTTCTTTTCTTCTGTTTATCACAATTTACAATCATGGATTCAAGAGTTGTTCATAGTCATGTGGAAGAGGAGAAGGATGAACAAAACTCACTTAACATTGAACCATATCCAGGTATGATTATATGACATGAATCACATTTTGTTTGGAACAAGTGTTAATATACTATACTTGTAGTTTTTAAGTTTGAAACATTTTTTCTACTTTTTTTGAATCTATTTTGGATGCAGTGACACTGACACATGGACCAGAAGAGCCCACTAATTCTGAGCTTGAGCCTGAGCCTGAGAAGAAGTCTGTTATGAGCAGGGTGAAGGCAAAGGCTAGGAAAGTTAGGGACAGTATTAAGAAGCATGGTCAGAATGTATTTGATCACGGTAGTGGACATGACACTGAAACTCAGCATACTCCTGATAATGATGGTGACTTGGATGAGGATAAACCAATGGTTGAAGACCAAAAAAATCGTGAAGTACCAAGTATGTTCTTTTCTACATTCTTTTGCAATTAGATTATATGCTAGAATTAAAGGGACTACTAATTCAACCCATGTTCTCTTGTGAAGTAGAATCTGGCATTTAGTTTTAGACTATAAATCACTGACATAGACATCACACTAGACACTGATATAGGACTAGACACTGGTAATAATTTGAGAAATAGGAAAAATTGAACGTAATAATATGTGCCAGTGGCGTGTGTCTGTGTCATACACCAGACACATCTTCAATCTACAGTTCCGGTGCTACATAGGTTTTGGTTACTTAATTTATAAACATTCTATAAAAAATATTCTGAAACATATTGATATGTCTGGATGTTGTACAGGTTATGTCAGTGAAGATGTTAAGAGTGCTACGCCTACACCTGAATCTGAGAAAGTTGAAAATTTAGGAAATTCAGGAATTGGTTTTGAAGGTACAAAATTTACAGGACAAGAACCTCATCATGCTCCACTAGTTGAAGGTGTTTCTTCAACCACTGAAACCACCGACAAGGCCGAAACATTTGCTCTGGAAGATAAGGTAGAGAAACGTGAGGCCAATTTGGAGAGGCAAATAGACTTGGAGGAAGATTCTCAAGAACAAGGAAGTAGAGCTGAGGCATATACTCTTCCTACTTACCAAACCAAAGACACTAGTCCAAATGTGGAAGGTGAGTAGGTCATTCTAAAAATAAATGCTTAATTTGATTAAATGAGTACTTAATTGTGTGATTTTTTTAATTGTATATTCAACAATTTTATCAAACTTCTTTTCAAATACCAACATTAAATTAATCTAGTGAAACTGGACTGAGATCTCTTAAATAAGGTTTCGGGTTCGAGCCTTGCCATAAAAAATTAAAAACAGATTGGAATAGAGATTTCACTAAAAGTGGTAATCAGTACAATGGTATTTACCATTTTTAACACTTAGAGGCAATGAGGTTTGAACCTAGGAACTTGTCCATACCACCTAAACCACTCACCATTAGACCAAACATAGTAGCTTACAATTATATTTACCTCAGGAATTTAAGACTGAGTAGTAAAGACTAGAGGTTAGTTAAATTTACTCTTGTTAGCTCGACAACAATTTATTTACATTGAGATTAATACTTTCATTTGTGTTGGCTTACAGGAAGTGATGAAATAAAAGACATTACACCACTCGAGGAATCTCTTGAGAGAACGAATGTGCATGACGAGTCAAAACCTACCACAGAACCAAAAATCCAGTCATATGTTGCTGACACTGAATACCCTTCTGATGTTAAAAGCCATGATCAGTTTGTGCCACACTTCACTGATGCAACAAAAACTCAGAATGAATATCCTCAGGAAACATTGTCCACAGATATCAATAGAGACCAGAAAAATTTGGAGGAAGATTCTCAAGATCAAGGAAGTAGAACTGAGACTTATATCCATCCCAATTATCAAACCAAAGACACTGATCCAAGTGGTGCTGGTAAGTAGATCGATTCAACAAAGTTTCAGAACTCTATTTTTTGGTTTTGCTATAAACTCTGCATTCTGTATCAATATATTAGTAGTGTGCTGTTTTGCCAGATTTAATGTTTGGTATTCGATAAAATGAGCACTTAATTGGGGATTGGATTTATTGGAAGGGCTAGACTCCCAAAACCTGACGAATCAAGATTTGAATCCAGGCTGAGAGGTGCCTACATTTAGTGTCCGACAGCACCTCCAATAGGATTACTTCCAATGGAAGGAACCTGTGTGAAACCCAAAAAATATATAGAAACATCAATAACTTGATAAGTCCTTATTATAAAATGAAAACTTGATGTCCAATGATATTTTCCTTAGAAATTTAAGTATGAATGGTGTTTTTTTTTAAGAGTTTAATTTTCATACACAATTATACACCATCAACAAATCACAACCAATCATGGATTCAATGAAAATAATATAAGTCAATAGACTCATTCTTTTTTATTTACATTGATATTCAATCAATTTTCGGAGTCAAGTTAAATGTGAGATTTACTCTTGTTAGCTTCCCATGATACTGACAATTTATTTTCATGTGTGTTGGCTTACAGAAAGTAATGAAACAAAAGACATTACACCACTTGAGGAATCTCTTGAGAGAATGAATGTGCATGATGATGAACCAAATCCTACCACTGAAACAAAAATCCAGCCCTTTGTTACTGACATTGAATACCCTTCTGCTGCTGGAAGCCATGATCAGTTTGCGCCACACTTCACTAATGCAACAGAAACTCAGAATGAATATCCTCGGGAAACAGCATCCACAGATATCAATAGAAACCATGAAATTCCCTCAGAAACTGAAGAAACTTTCAACACCTTCACAAACAATGGTGAAAAACAACCATATTATGACGAGTTAGTGGAGATACAATCAAAAAGTCACACAGATGAAGTTGATGTAATCTCTTCTGAAACAAAAGTTGATAAAACTCTCCCTCTTGAATATGATGAAACTTCTAAGCTCAGTTATGATGGAACTAGCACTGGTAGTAATGAGGGAACTGAAACTCAGAATGAATATCCTCGCAAAACAGCATCCACAGATATCAATATAAACCATGAAATTCCCTCAGAAACTGAAAAATCTTTCAACGCCGTCACAAACACTGTTGAAAATCAATCTGGTGCAACAGAAATTCAGAATGAATATCCTCAAGAAACAGTATCGTCAGATGTCAAAAGAAACCATGAAATTCCCTCAGAAACTGAAGAAACTTTCAACACCATCACAAACAATGTTGAAAATCAATCTGATGCAGCAGAAACTCAGAGTGAATATTCTCAAGAAACAGTATCCACAGATATCAATAGAAACCATGAAATTCCCTTGGAAACAGTATCGACAGATGTCACAGACACTGGTGAAAAACAACCATATTATGACGAGTTAGTGGAGATGCAATCAAAAAGTCACACAGATGAAGTTGAAGTAATCTCTTCTGGAACAAAAGTTGATAAAACTCTTCCTCTTGAAAATGAAAATGATGAAACTTCTAAGCTCAGTAATGATGGAACTAGCACTGGTAGTAATGAGGGAACTGAAACTAAAAATGGAGACAAAGGGGCTACTGTGAAGGACTATTTGGCTGAGAAACTAAGGCCTAGTGAAGAAGATAAGGCACTTTCTGAGGTGATTTCAGAAGCTTTACATAAAGGGAAAGACGAGCCTTTGAAAAAAGAAGATGGAATATTGGCTAGTGAGGATGAGAAGTCAGAGAAAGTTTTTGAAGAGAGCAATGTGAATAGTCCAGGAAAAGGCATGGTTGACAGGGTTAAAAATTATTATGGATCTTGGTTTGCTAAACCTGAGGAGAATCAATCACCACAGGGTAATTCTTTTTCTCTAGTACATTTTGCATAATGTTGTGTTATATTATGATTCTGATTTTGATGTTGTTGTTATACTCATAGGTGTAGGAATTGGTGAAGACTTATCAAAGAATAAAGATCATGTTGCAGAAGTGGAACAAGTTGGCAAAGGTGTGGATGAAGGAAGGACACATGAGTAATACAATTGAAGATCAAGTTACCAGAATAAATTTCTCTATAAATAATAAATTTTTGAAGTGATTCTGTTACTTGTAATTAGATAGTTTGTTCATTGTTATATATAAAATGTGTAAGTTTGTATGAGTGTGAAAATTACTATATGCTATTGTTTATTTTATTTTGACAATACTATATGCTAGTGTTGTAAGGCTATGGTTATGAGATAAAATTGAAAAAAAATGTATTGACATATGATTGTACTATGCATTTTTATTGTAATCAATAGTGTGAAATTCATACTTTGACATGGTGTTATTTTCGTGTTTTGAGGAATGCTAGCAACACTCACTTTTGAACACTCTCTCTAACACTCACTCTTTTATTGGTTTAAATCATTGTGAGTGTACACTTTGGAAATAGGACCCACACAAAGTGGTGGGATATGCATGAATTTCATTCAATAAAAGAGTGAGTGTTAGAGAGAGTGTTGCTAGCATTTCTCTTCATATCTATATTCTGGTGTATTAAGGGAAAAAAAAATCTTGTGTGTATATCTACATGCTAAAATGTGTTGGATATTCCTATAAAAAAAGCATATGTTATCTTCATAGTAATTAGTCTTTTTTTAGTTTAATCGAGGGGCAATGAAGTAATATAGAATTTTACACTGTTATTCAATTAGGTCCATTATATAGTCATGTAGGCGACGGACCCATAACACTTGTATGGTGAGGACAAAATTTACTTGTATAAATCTTTTAAATTTGGATTGACCTAAGTCAGTCCTAAAAATCTTCGGAACTCTTCATACATCCCTTAAAGCCGAATATTTGGGGCATAATTTGAGTGACTCGATAGCTGAAGTGGTTCAACAAATTTTGGATAGACTAAAATATCATTTTAAACTTTGGGTTGGACCTAAATCAACCCTACAAAATCACTTGTAAGGCGAAGATTACCCATAATTATAAATTGTTGACTAATTGACCAATAAAACTTTTCTGAATATTTTATTGTTTATATTACTTTATTGCTTATGTGTGTAATCATTTTAACTTGTTTTGTTAGTAAAACTCTGCTGCACAAGTAAGTAGAGCTGTCAACACGGGCCGGGCAGTACGGGCCGGCCCGTTTAGCCCGATTAATTATAGGGTTTGAGCCTTAAATATTGAGCCCGAATTTTAATAGGGCTTTTTAGCCCGGTACCTGTTGTTAGAGCTAGCCCGAACGGGCCGCAGGTAGCCTATTAGCCCGCATAACCAAAAAAATCCTATAAATTATATATATTTTTCAAATAATTCTTTACTTAGTTGATTATCAAAGTAAAAAATAAAAGTGAAAATTCAATGAATTAACACAAATATAAATGTAATTTAAATTATATATATATATTTTGGTCAAGTAGCCTAGTGGCTGGAGAAATTCACCTTAAAGATGAATGAGTGGGGTGTCCGGGGTTCGAACGCCGACCCCTGTACATATTGTACATTATCCCTTACCAAATGAGCTAAGCTCATGGGGACAATTTAAATTATATTTACCCGTTTCGTTATTATAATTTTAAAGATCGAATATATAAATATTATAACCATTACGTATCTAATTTATTTAAAATTGTTTTCCTCGCCGTTTTAGTTTACGACATGTGCACAAAAATGTTTACAATTTATTTTTGTGCTAGACATTATTTAAACATATTAAAAATATTATTTATAAAAAAAATTTATAGGAGTATTTTATAGTACTTTTTTTTTAAAAAAAAAAATAATTTTTAATACGGGTCGGCCCGTTAGCCCGCGGCCCGTGTAGGGCCAGGCTCGGGTAGTATATTTCAAGCCCGTTTTTCAACCGGACTTTTTGGGCCGGCCCAATAAAGTCCGAAGCCCGTTAGAGCCGGCCATGAACGGGTCGGGCCGCCCGTTTTGACAGGTCTACAAGTAAGGTTATCTGCACAAGTTAAGTAGGTTTATGTCATATGACATCAGTTAAGCATAGGCTGGTCATTACTAAGTATTTGGCTATAAGTATGTAAAAAGAATGTATGGATGGTATGAATCAAATTGCAGCATACTAAACATTGTTATTGTCCCTTCTCTTTCACTTCTTTTCCTCTAATTTCTGTTTTGTGCTTATTGCTTCTGCTGCCATTACAAAAGCTAACAGTGGTATACAGAGTAGTGTTCTTAGAGGCTGTGAGAAAAAGAAAAAACACACCCAAAAAATTTGTTAGAAATCAAATGGCTTCTGGTAGTAATGTTGTAATTTATGTTCCTCAATTTTCTGGGGAAAGTTATCACATATGGGTTGTCAAAATGAAATCATGTTTGAAGTCTTTTGGTTTATGGGACTATGTAGATGAAGACAAGCAGGTTCCACCACTGCAGGCTAATCCCACATTAGCTCAAATGAAACACCATGAGGAGGAGAAATTGAAGAAGGAGAAAGCGGTTCCAGTTCTGCATTCAACCTTGGCAGATGATGTGTTTATGGGAATCATGCATCTCGAAACAGCTAAGCAAATATGGGATGAGTTGAACGAAAGGTATTCTGGTGATGAAAGGGTAAGATCTATAAAGTTATTGACTCTTAAAAGAGAGTTTGAAATGTTGAAAATGAAGGAACATGAATCTGTCAAAGAATACACCTCAAAGTTGTCTCACTTGGTGAATCAAATGAGACTTCATGGTGAGGTTGTAGATGACAACAAAGTAGTGGAAAAGATGTTGATCAGCTTACCTGACAAATTTGAAGCCAAAGTTGCTGCTATTGAAGAGTCATGTGATCTCAAGAAACTAACTGTTTCTGAGATGGTCAGCAAATTGTCAGCTCATGAACAAAGATTCTCTATAAGAATGGATGATGTTTCTGATGGTGCTTTTCAGGCCAAACACAAGCAGTTTGGGCAGAAGAAAAGGAACTACAAACATGGTGGTGATCAACAAGGAAAGAACAAAGATGATGGTAGTTCAAGTGGATCTGCAGCAAATGACAAGTTCCCTCCTTGTCTAACTTGTAAAAGAACAAATCACTTGACAAAAGATTGCTTTTATAAGGTGAAATTCTGACACGTTAGTCTTAAGATGTTTTATGCAATGTTCCAACACCAGTCACAAAAAATAGATGTCGTATGAAATGTTTAGAACATTAAGCCAACAGACATAAACAAAATAAAGTAAGATAACTTACAAGAAAGTAAATGGCACAGTGAGTTTGTTAACCCAGTTCGGTGCAACGTCACCTACTCTGGGGCTACCAAGTTAGGAAGGAAATCCACTAGTGTAGTCCTTATTCTAAAGCTCTCAGCAAACTCCTCGTTTACACTTAAGACCTAGGACCTACCCGTATTGACTTCAACCTAGGAACTCCTAGATCTGAGATCTCATCTCACTTCCTACAATCAACCATAACTCCTGTGATTATCAGATTACAAACACAAACAAATCAAGTGAAGTTATCTTCAAACAAACTACATACAACCGTGCTTCACAGCTTTGGTGTAGTACACAAACTACCTAACTCTTTGCTTCACAGCTTCAGAGTAATGAACATATTACAACTCAAACACAGTCCTAAACATGCATCAAGATGATACACGAAAGGCTCACAAATAACATACTCAAAACCCTAAATGATCTATTTTTCAAATGACGGCTTGAATGCTGAATTAGGTCTTGTAGTCTTGTTTAAATACTGAAGCAATACGGGTCAGAGCAACTTGTTGGGCTTCAGAACAAACGGTGATCCGTTTCACAAGAATCAGAACCAGATAAGGAAAGTCCTAAAATGTAGGCACATCTTTAGGAACATTCTGATCACCTCCAAACTTTCTTAAGTCGATAACACTCCTTCAGGAAATCACAAACGATCTGATTCTGTACTAAAAACACACAGCTTGACCAACAAGAAATAAGGTGTGGATTCCTTAATTAAATAAATGTGTGCGTAAAACAAGGCAAGCTACAGGGCACACTGAACCATGCTAGAATGTTGGAACATCATGTCCAACATCACACTTTAATATTTGTTTTTGGCAAAAGTGAAGTCAACATACAAATATCCAACATAAGGGAAAACCCTAAATTAAATGCAATAACTGTAATCGATGGGGTCATAGAGAGAAGTTTTGTCGATTAAAACAAAACCAATCTCAACCACAACATGCACATCATGTTAACTTCACTGATGAACAAGCCCATGAAGATCACTTGTTTATGGCCACTCATACATGTAGCTCTTCTTCAAAAGATGTAGGGTATGTTGATAGTGGGTGTACAATCCACATGGCAAAAGAACCAAGTCTCTTCACCTCTTTGGACAAAGCTGTACGAACCAAAGTGAAGCTTGGAAATGGAAAAATTGTTCAGGCTAAAGGAAAAGGTATTGTTTCTGTTCACATTAGCAAAGGTCCAAAGTATATCCATGATGTTTTGTTGATTCCAGATCTGAGTCAAAATTTGCTAAGTGTTGCTCAATTATTGAAGAAAGGATATTCAATTTCCTTTAAAAATAATTGTTGTGTCATAATGGATTCAACTAATTCTGAAGTTGTGAAGGTTGAAATGTGTGGAAATAGTTTTCCATTAAGTTTGAATCAAGTGAATCAAACAACACTTGTTTCCAAACATGATGATTCTGCACTATGACACAAAAGATATGGTCATTTTAATTTTAATGCATTAAAATTTCTGCAATCTCATGATATGGTGAGAGACATGCCAGGAATTAATTGTATTAATGATTTATGTGATGCTTGTCAACTTGAAAAAATGCATAGAAAGTCTTTTCAGTCAACAAATGTTACACGAGCAAAGGAAAAATTAGAGCTTGTTCATATTGACTTGTGTGGTCCTATGAGTATGCCTTCTATTAGCCACAACAAGTACTTTCTATTGTTTATTGATGATCTGACTAGGATGGCATGGGTGTATTTTATGACAAGCAAAGCTCAAACTTTTAATGTCTTTGAAAAGTTTAGAGCTATGGTGGAATCTCAAAGTGGCTGCAAAATCAAAACCTTGAGATCTGACAATGGAAAGGAGTATACTTCCAATGAATTTAATCTATTTTGTGAAGATATGGGCATTGTACATCAGTTGACAGTGAGCTACACTCCTCAACAAATGAGTTTCTGAGAGAAAAAACAGAACAGTTATGGAGATGGCAAGATGTTTGATTGCTGAAAAGTAATTACCAAAAAGTTTTTGGGCTGAAGTTGTTTATACAACAGTGTATCTCTTGAATAGGCTGCCAACAAGGGTTGTTCAAGAAAAAACACCTATTGAGGCATGGATTGGTGTGAAACCTTCAGCCAAACATTTGAAGATCTTTGGATCAATATGTTATGTTCATGTTGTAGTAGCAAAACGATCCAAATTGGATGACAAAGCTGAAATGAGGATTTTTTTGGGCTATGCAGCAAGCTCAAAATGATATAGAGTGTACAACTTGAAGACCAAAAAAATTGTGACCAGCAGAGACATTAATGTCGATGAAAATGCATATTGGGATTGGGAAAATGATGAGGTTCAAAGAAGTACAAAATCTACTGAAAGTGCTCATGACAAACAAGAGCAGACAACAAATGAAGATGAAAATCAGATAGCTGAATTTGATTCCCCAATTCTAAAGAGCAAATCTCTTGCTGAAGTTTATGAAAATTGCAATTTTGTTGTGAATGAACCTTCTGGTTTTGAAGAACCTTCGTTACTAACAGAATGGAAAGATGCAATGAAGGAAGAGTTGTTGACTATTGATAAAAATGGTACATGGAAACTCACTCAAAGACCCAAAGGTAAAAATGTGATAAGAGTTAAATGGGTTCACAGAACCAAGTTAAATTCTGATGGTTCCATTCACAAACACAAGACAAGACTTGTTGTGAAAGGATATTCTCAAATGGCTGGAATTGATTATGGTGATACATTTGCACCGGTTGCTAGGCATGAAACAATTCGGTTGATTGTTGCTCTATTAGTACAATGTGGATGGAAGATCTTTCATTTGTATACAGTGTTGCATGTCATGAATACAGTGTTATAGGCTTCACAAAGCCTTGTATGGGCTGAAACAGGGGCCTAGAGCCTGGTACAGCAGAGTTGACTCACTTTTTCTGCAAAATGATTTCAGGAGGAGTCAAAATGACCTTACACTTTATGTTAAAGATTGTGGCAATGGGAAGAGGATTATAGTTTCTCTTTATGTTGATGACTTGTTGATTACCGGTAATGACATTGATGAGATTAACAAGTTTAAGAAGAGCATGTTGCAGGTCTTTGAAATGACGGATCTGGGATTGATGAAGTATTTTTTGGGAATGGAATTGCATCAGCTTGATTACCCATAATTATAAATTGTTGCCTAATTGACCAATAAAACTTTTACGAATATTTTATTGTTTATGTTACTTTATTGCTTATGTGTGTAATTATTTTAACTTGTTTTGCTAGTAAAACTCTGCTGCACAAGTAAAGTTATCTGCACAAGTTAAGTAGGTTTATCAGCTAAGCATAGGCTGAGTCATTACTAAGTATTTGGCTATAAGTATGTAAAAAGGATGTATGGATGGTATGAATCAAATTGCAGCATACTAAACATTGTTATTGTCCCTTCTCTTTCACTTCTTTTCCTCTAATTTCTGTTTTGTGCTTATTGCTTCTGCTGCCATTACAAAAGCTAACATAAACAAATTATCATACCATATCTCATCAAATATAAGACTCTTACCAATAATTAAAATATTAATTAAAAACACAACAAAGGGGTTAGAGGTGGTACTAAATTTATGCATTAGACATGTGTAAGAAAGTAAATGAGAAATGAAGCGAGGGTCTTGGCTTACATACTAGCCAATATGGGTCCATCAATGCATGTAAATCAATATGATAATCACTTTTTAGAAATAACTACCAAATACTCAATTTTTTCTAAGGTTATCTATACTATATATAAAGAAAATATATCCTTTTGAGAGGATTTTGGGTTGACTTTTTTGTTATTTCAATTATACTCTTAAACAATTTTTTTTATAATAATGTTATATTGTTGGTGTTTTTATTGAGGTAATGTTATATTGTTGGTGTTATTAAAAAAGATAAGAGCTTTTATTATATTTGTTATACTATTGTTGTCGTTGAAAAAAATAAATATGGTTTGTTGAGTTTGTTACATTTGAAAGTTACAAATATCTATATCAAAGACGGTCACGTGAGAGCTCGTCTTTTTACTAGTAGATATAAATTTTTAACTGTCATTTAGTTGCAACTCATCTTCATCTTGGTACTTCTCTCAAAAAAAGTTTTTCTTTATGCAAGAGTTAGATATCAAATCTTTGACCATTTGCTTAAAAGACCAGAGTCTCTTATCCATTTGGATCAAAGTTCAATCTTTGAGTTATACATATACAATTTTTTTTTTGTGGTGGCCGAGGTTTGAACCTCGAACCTTGCATATTTTATGCATTGTCCATACCAATTGAGCATATACAAAAACATTTGTCGAGATATGTGAATCCCTTAAATTGATCTCAAATACTTTAAAGAGATGATTAATCTCAACAATTACATGTAGGCGATACATTTGGTTAAAAAATAAATAAATAAAGCGACAAAAAATATATGTGAGGATTGTATATATTTTTTACAGAGAAAAAGACATATTTAACCTTTGATTAAAAAATAAAAATAAAAATATTTATGAACGTAATTGGGCTCGAGTGTTAACGAGGTCCAAGTTCTTTGTAAAAAAAAAAAACGAGTTCCAAGCTCAATGACTCAACTTTATTTACTTTTCCATAAAACTTCAAATTATGTTCTTTCTTTGTGATTAAGAAAAACAAATTAACACAACTTCCGATTATGTTCTTTCTTTGTGAATTGTGATTAAGAAAAACAAATTAAGACTAAAAAGACGGCATGAGGATGGGTAGATTAAAAAAAAAAATTAACACTAAAAATACTGTATATAAATACTGGAAAGACTAGGCAAGACCCATTTTCACCTTTTTGTTTTTCGTAAAAAGCAGAAGAATGACAGGGTTTGAAGATTTAGCAGAAGGATGCATTTCCTCCATACTGTCACGTACGACTCCTGTTGACGCCGGCAGACTCTCCGTCGTTTCGAAGACTTTCCTTTCTGCCGCCGATTCCGATGCCGTCTGGAATCACTTTCTTCCTTTCGATATCGACTCTATCATCTCACAGTCACCTTCTCTAGCAAATGCTCCTTCCAAAAAGGCTCTCTATCTTGCCCTATCTGATCGACCTATCATCATCGACGATGCCAAAAAGGTATCATCACATATTTCATCATCGTCTGAAATATTAGTGTTTATTCTTGTTGATCGTAGTATAGTTGTACGTAAACTTAATTGACTGTTCTTTCATGTTAGGGCTTAAGATATTCACTGAACATGAACATTGATCATCAGAATTCACTTCTGCATGTATCAATAAATTACTTGATCCCTTTGCAAATAATTATAATTTGTTTTATAATAATCTTGTACATATGTTATTATTAGGGTAGTGCAGCGTAGCCTATTTGGTTTATAAAGATATTAGATTGGATCTATCTGAATGAGATTGAAAACCTGTCTGGTGTTCGACACGTGTCACTGACACTTTTGATTACATTCAATTATGTCATTTTTAAATTGAAAAATAAATTAACCATTTTGTTTATTTGTTTGTGATTTTAAATTGTGCCCTGTAAATGTATATTGGCTGAAGAAGGTCTTCTACTATTCCGCTATTTTCTATAGCTACATACGAATGCTCAATTGAGTGTGGTAAAATATATGGTGATTTTTTAGTTCGGAATGCTAATAATAAGCCTTTTGGGCATATTGAAATGCAGAGCTTTCAATTGGATAGAAAGAGTGGAAAAAAGTGTTACATGCTTGCTGCTCGATCTCTCGCCATTACTTGGGGTGATGATGACCGCTATTGGATCTGGACTGCTATGCCTGATTCCAGGTTGGCCATGCCCCCTCCTCTAATTTACTCGATTTTTATTGGTTTCTCCACCTTCTCCCTTGTTTGTTTTAACATTGTTCTTTCTCTTTTCTCGGCAAATGGTTCATTCCATTTCCTTGCACATTTGATATCTGAGTTTATACTGTTGATTGATCCTATTCCCCTCATCAAGGGAACTTTCATCTATGCAAGATGAACGACAATGAGAGATTGAATATACCCTTAGTCTTTATCTGTTGTACTGGTAATCCACAACTGGCTTTTCTTCTATGAAAGATGAAAAACAATGAGAAGTTAAATGAAAATATTTTTCATTTCAGCTTCTCTCACCGTCTCTTCATTTTTCCTTCTAAGTGACTACTTCTTGTTAGACTATTCAATCCCAAAGTTAACCATACACCTGAATCTGAACCTCAATAACAGTGATGTTGGTCCACTGTCTAATAACTTTTTTAATAGATAACAAACAATACAACTTATTAACTGAGAAGTTTATCGTAATCAGTTACACTTGAAATAATTTAGTTATCATTGGTACAATATATGATAATTGATGTTTTTATTAGTTGAGTTGTTTCAAAGTTTTTTTGGTGACAATATTTAGCTGTTATTACTCTTTTTGATTTTGGAAACTTTGATTCAACTTGCAAATTTTAGTTGATGAGCTTTGTTTGTGTACGTACACATGTATAAGTGTTCTATTTGTGATGTTATGAATCCTTTTCAACTTTTTTCTCAATTCTTGTATTCTCATCTCTGCAACTTTTGCTGTTGGACAGGTTCCCCGAAGTTGCTAATCTTCGTCTTGTGTGGTGGCTCGAAATTCGTGGGATGATTAACAATCTTGTCTTGTCTCCAAATACTCAGTATGCAGCTTATCTTGTGTTCAAATTGATTGATGGCTATGGGTTTGAGAACCTTCCTGTGGATTTATCTGTCGGTGTCGAAGGTGGCTATAGTATCACTAAAATTGTCTGTTTGGATCCAAATGTAAAACGCAGGCAGAACAGCAGACGTGGAAGACTTTATGGTCATGCGAGGTTGCGTGACAGAGTAGTAGGATTGCCGCGTCCTAGTGTGAGAAGTGATGGGTGGTTGGAGATTGAGATGGGAGTGTTCTTCAATTCAGGCCTTGAAAATGAAGAAGTTCAGATGAGTGTTATCGAGATAAAAGCTGGTGAGACCAAGGGGAATTTCTTTCTTGAAGGAATAGAAGTTAGGCCTAAGGTAGAAAATTAAGCGACACTATTATACCATGGGTCTTGTGTCTTGGATGGTAGAATAGTGCTTGAAGATTTCAAGTTTCAACTTTTCATATACTATGTAACATACTCTGTTTAAATTGTCTCTTCCTAAAGTATATGAATAACATAATAAGTTACATTGCTAATTATAATTAGAGAAATACTAAAAAGAGTATCTTAAGGATATTGTTAAAGAGTCATGATTCGTAAACACCAAGTATAAGTTATAAAACTTGCACCAAATCTTAGTTGTGAATTCCAAAGATTCAAGTGGCTCATAATTTCACACTTGTCCAATAAAATAAATCTCAAAGTGAGCAATATGTCTTCTCTCTCCTCTAGTTTTACCGTCAACAATACCTATTTTGTTAAAGTGTAGATGCCATCAATCTCACGAGGTATTCTTGCATGGTCACATGACCAAATCAATAGTGTTTGGACACACACACATAAAAAGATGGTTATTAAAATATTCAATCATTTTTTTTATCAATTTTTTCTTTACTATTAAAAAAATATTTCTTTATGTGTGTGTGACCAAACACTTTTTATTTGGTATGTGACCATATTAGAATTTCTCTGATCTCACTTCTATCCCAAACTAGCAAACTTGAGTATTAATCTCCTTGCACTATTGTTGATAATATTTTCCAGCTTTGAAGCATTTCAATTTGAAGTTATTTTATTTAAGGCAAGAAGGTCGCCCGAACAACCAGAAAAAATATATTTATTTATTTTTAAATTAGAACAAATATATTTATTGATTACCAAAAGAAAGGGAATGATTTCGACGAAGGTTATCGCGAGTATGGGAAGGGATGAAATTCGTTCAATCAACAATGTTGGTAGAGAAGCAAAATTGCACTTGCCTCAGTGTGTTTTTTGTAAGGGTTAATAGTGCTTCTCACACTTGTAATATATGTCATTTCCAATTTTTGTTTCTATAAAATTTTCGGTTTAATTTGCATATTTGTAAAAAAAAAAAATTTCAGAAAACCCCCTTCTCCCATCCAACTCAGCAAATTTGGCATTTTTTTTCATTTTTTAATTGGCCACGTGTAAAAAAACATTTCCACATCATATTTTTTTTATAAAAAAATATTTGAAAATTAATTTAAAAAATCCAAAAAATATTCAGATTTTTTTCCAAAAATTATAAAAATCGAAAAAAATTAAAAAAAAGTTAAAAATTCAGAGAAAACAATAAGATTTTTCCAAAATATAAAAAAACAGAAAAATAGTCAGATTCTTTTTCAAAAATCGAAAAAAATTAAGATTTTTTTTCTAAAATAAAAAACATTAAGATAAATCAGAATTTTTTTCAAAATTAAAAAGATTTTAAAAAATTCTCGAATTACAATTTAAAAATACAAAAAAAGGAAAAAAATATAATTTTTAAAAATATGGATACCAATTTAGAAAAAATTCAGATTTTTTATTCGAAAATTTTATTAAAATTCTTAAAAGATATAAATCTGAATTTTATCTAAATTTGTATCCTGATTTTTAAAAATTAAAATTTTTTCTAGAATATTTTTTGTAGAAAATATTTTAAAAAACTTTTTTCGAAAATTTGCTTTTTTTGTATTTTAAAAATTAAATTCCAGAATTTTATAAAAACTTTTTTATTTCGAAAAAAATCTGATTATATTTTCTAATTTTTTAAATCCGTAAAAAAAATTATTTATTATTTACAATTTTTTTTATTTTCAAAAATTAATTTTCAATTTTTTAAATTAATATAAATGAATTTATATTATTTTTTTTAAATTTTAATAATAAAATCTGATGTGGTCAATTAAAAAATAAAAATAGAAAGCCAAGTAAGCTCCACATAAGCGAATTTGGTGAGTTAGACAGAGGAGGGAGGTTTTCTGGAATTTATTTTTTTACGAGATTGCAAATCAAACTGAAAATTTATATGGGCGAAAACCGTAAATGACATATATTACAGGGGTGGAAAGCACTATTGACCCTTTTTTTAATTGGTCGAATGGAATTTATTATCAAATCAAAATGTTTTTCCTAGCACAAGGTGTGCCAAAGAAAACATGAAAAGTATGAACAATATTTACAACCAAGTAAAAGAAAAAGCAACAAAAAACAAACAAAAAAAATAACAGCTAACCATAACCCAATGTTGCGAGTGAATTAAACCACTTGTTGCATTTAATACGTTATTTTTTATCTTTAATGCAAATCAGACATCTTTGTGTGCAACTGCATAGAAAAATCCTCGAGTTGGATATGACCACAACGGATTACAAAATTCTCGCTCTTGAAACTTAACACTATTGCAATCCTAAGGCTGAATTCGAACTATCTTTAGTTAAGTTGGGAAAGAATCATAACCATTTAGTTAAGTTGGGAAAGAATCATAACCATCTCAAGTGTTCTTAAGACTGTGCTTTAATACATTTGAATTGAAATAATGATTTTTGATAAATAATTTATTTATAATTAATCCAATATTTTTTACCTCGAAATATAAGGGGGTATCAATTCACTCCATTCCTCTAGATATAATCCATATTTTTCAATAAGTGACATCAGAGTACTTGGTCTTTTAACTAAGAGGTTTAATGAATTCGGATCTCAAGAGCGCTTACTATATGTTTCCGACCTTAAATAATAGAGATTTGTCAAAAAAAAAAAAACCTTAAAAATAGAGTTTTCTCAAAAAAAAAATCTTAAAATATAAGTAACAAAAAAAAATCTTTAAAATAAAAAAAAATAAAAATTTACATTTAACCAAAACGGTGCGTTACGCCTCACGAGTAATTCATCTTCTTCTTCTTCCTCACCCAATCAAACACTGCTACAATGTATTGCATCTAGAGCTGTCAAAACGGGCTACCCGGCCCGTGTCGGGCCGGCCCATGACGGGCTCGGGCTTTGGCGGGCCGGGCCAAAAAGGCCCGGAAGATAAACGGGCTCAAAAATATTTGTCCAAGTCCGGCCCTTTGCGGGCTACGGGCTTTCAGGCTAGCCCGATTACTTAAAGCTTTTAATGAAAAAATTACACTAAAAAATACCAATCAATACTAAACTTCCCAAATTACCAATGTTAATTTATCATGTGCCAAATATTACATATTAAATTACCAAATATTACGTCCAAGAAAATAATATCAAATAACAGGATCCTCATCACCTTACATGAGAAATAGTTTAGTTTCTAGTATATAATATATTTTATACTATACACATAACAAAACAGAATTCAGGATTACTGTATAATATCATATATTGATGAAAATGGTATTTTCTTCTTCCAATATCATTAATCGTTTGAAAATTGGCAGCAATAAATCCATTATACTTAATC
>Ga0315915_1000508_pt1 | contig 40548 bp, 19 predicted proteins | sample MpolbnodulesMG_FD_207738 | JGI IMG/M metagenome (GOLD analysis project Ga0315915, IMG submission 207738) | Medicago polymorpha root nodule microbial communities from Los Angeles, California, United States - branched nodules | ecosystem: Host-associated > Plants > Roots > Nodule | place: USA...
TTTTATAGGGACTAAAATGTGTGATTTTATTTTGTAGGGACTAGAAACAAAACTGTGAATATTTATAGGGACTAAAAACTTAATTAACCTTAAATTTTATATAATTTAGGCACCATTTATTATAAGAGATTAATTACATATTGAAATGGAGACAGTTATAATTTAAAGATTAAATTGGCGTTTTTTTTATAAAAAAAAAGAAAATAAAAACTAAGAACTTTAAAAAGTTAATTCAAATATTTCAAAAAAAAATAAATCAAACCATGATTACAGTATACCACATCAAGGATTTTGCATGGCCAGATTCCATGAATAACCGAAAGTTGAAGAATCTATAAAATAAGATTTACCTAGTTTCACACTTTCACCCCATATTGCAAGAACCAAAAGCATTTTTTTACCAAATACCAAAAGCATTATTAACCCTAAATTCTCTATATTCATATCAATATCCATGTAACCATCACTTTCGGTAAGAACTAAAAAAATACAATACTAAATATAAATTATATAAAATTTAATAAATTTTAAAAAAATACAATCTTAAAACTTATTAATAAATCCAACAGATTTAGAAAATCAATCTCATTATATTTCTTTTCAAAATTGATTTTCAAAAATTTAAAATCAAATCAAGTATATTCATAAACTTGATAGCAAAGTGAAATTTAGTTGGTTATACACTTTATCTACACCCAAAGGATTGTGGATTCGAGTTATGATATTTGAAGTGAAGAACATTATTGTTCCTCTTAAATAAATATATTCATTTCATAACTTTTTACTTACTGATAAGCTCGTATATCGTAGGATTTTAAGAGGATTTCTACTCTCTTTTTAAATACTCATAAGCTCTTATTTAGGATTTGAATCTCACGTACCCTTATTTATTACTCATATTTGCAAAATTGATCTTGATCAGATAAATAGATATTGACTTTGGTGAGCATTGTGCAGAGAGGTCAAACTGAACAGCCTCATCATGGTCCCTTGGCAGACAAGCAAGATGACATTCCCACTGAGATGGATACTGAGCCATATAGCTCCTCATGATAACACATCTACCTTAGTATCACAAGAAGATTGCCTGAATTCAGAAGCAGAAACTACACCTCCAGTTCTGTCGCATAATATGAATGTTATGCCTGCAGCTAACACTAAGGAAAAGGAAGTAGTAGTGAACCTTTGTACTCGCATTGACCTGGGTTCTAAGGATAACCATTATATCTTCGTATGGAAGCAAGATGATTAGGTTGACCAAACTCTTGAGCTTCATAACACTTTTGATGTTCTGGATGTTGAGCTACATAACACTTTTGAGCTTCATAACACTTTTAATAAGTTTGCCGCTATTTCTGATTAGAATTCTTTAGGGGTTTGTGCAGCCCTTTGCTTATCATGGCAGGCTTCTCTTTGTTTTTCTTGCTAAAGGATAGCCTTAGGCTTCCTTTCTTTTGTGTAATCAGATTCATGCCATAATCCTAGTTTGCAATTTATTTTCATTGCTTTGATAAAAATAAAAAAATTAATGCATAAACAAGAGCAAAAAGGTATAGGGATCTAAAAATATCAACAACAAAAAAAAACTTGTTTGTTTTGATTGCATGTGTTAATTACAATATATGAACATAGTATAGTGTTTCTATTTTCTATTAGTCAAATGACGCGGCCTACAATAAATGATAACTCCCTTGTTACATTAGGGTGTCCCACATTCGGCTTCAGTCTCCTCTCTTTAACATGATTAGTTGACAAAGTCGTTTTATCCGTATCTCCACCGGCGATCGTGTCTTCCCCATGTTTTAGTAAAAAAAATTAAAAATTTAATTTTGAACCATATTGCATGTTTCCGACTTAATATAATTCCTCCTTGAAATTTATAAATTTTGGGCTGGTGTAATTCTCTCCATTTTAAAATTTTATTTAGTATTATCATTGGAAAGGATTGATTACATGTTCGATATTGAGGATTTTATATTCTAAAAGATTTTTAACAAAACAAAAGTTAGAGTGAAAAACATCACATGATGACAATGACATTTCCAACTATGTTTTCATTTCAAAACCACCACCTATCTTCTGAAGAACCCTAATGATTTTACTAAAATAAAATGAAAATAGAAAACTTTCATCTTGGGGACCTAGGCAAAAACCAAGGGAATAAGTTTTATATTTGACATTTAGGTGTTTTTATTGAACGAAATAACTTCTTTAATACTTTATGTTACATTTTTAAATTCATGTTTTTTGGAGGATTTTTAAAATTCATGTTAAACCTCCTCAAAATACAGGGAATAAAAATGCAATCAAATTTATTAGTTACAAACCCTTTTTTTACACAAATATATTATATATTATTTGTTTGTTAAAAAACTAAAGCGTGGTTGTATTTACATATTATTTTCATTTCCATTCAATGCAATTTCTACATTCAAAATTTAGCAACTGTTTAGTAAAAAATCTGAAAAGGTGTTGACTACATTTATATATCCTTTTCATTTCTTTTTAATGCAGTTTAGTAAACAATCTTAAAAGGTGTTGACTACATTTATATATTCTTTCCATTTCTTTTTAATGCAGTTTCACCATTCACAAAGACTAGAAGCTAGACTATATATTTTCCCCATCTTTTGAGTCAAAAAATAAAAATAAAAAAGGAAAGTAAAAAAAGGAAAGAAAGATTCGATTGTAAATTAAATGACACAGAATATTACCAAGACCCTCACTTAAAAGTATATATAGAGCGCAACAATGAGATGCACAACCAAGTAACAAACCATTTCTCAAAAAGAACCAAGTAACAAACCACGTTTCTATTAGTACCATGGAAACAATGAGAGCGTTATTTTTTCTCTCGACAACCTTAACAATTTTCATGTCTATTTCAACAACAACATCACTATCACCCATTCAAAATCTTCTCAATTGTTTTTCTCATTATTCTCAATCTTTAAATTCATCTGACATTATTTACTCTCCAAAAAACCCCTCATTCTCAACCATCCTAAACATGAAAATACATAACAAGAGATTTAAAACAGCAACAGCACCAAAACCTTTAGCAATTATAACTCCAAAAGATGGTTCTCATGTCCAAACAACAATTAAATGTGCCAAAATCAACAACTTTCAATTAAGAATCCGAAGTGGCGGCCACGACTATGAAGGCTTCTCATACTTATCAGACGTGCCTTATGTTATAATTGACTTGCTTCACCTCAATTCAGTTGATGTCAATTTACAAGATGAAACAACATGGGTTGGAGCTGGTGCAACACTTGGTAAGATTTATTATACTATTTCAAACAAAAATAATTCTCTTGCTTTCCCATCCGGGGTATGTTTTTCTCTAGGTGCTGGTGGTCATTTCTCTGGTGGTGGGTATGGTAATTTGATGAGAAAATTTGGTCTTTCTATTGATAATATCATTGATGCAAAAATTGTTGATGTCAATGGTAATATCCTCAATAGAAAGTCTATGGGAGAAGATCTATTTTGGGCTATAAGAGGTGGTGGCGGTGCTAGTTTTGGTGTTATTCTTTCATGGAAACTTAAATTGGTTCAAATAACTCCACAAGTTACTGCTTTCAATGTCAAAAGGAACATGGATGAAGGTGCAACTGATGTTCTTTACAAATGGCAATTAGTTGCACCAAAATTGGATAAAGACATTTTTATTAGAGCGCAGCATAATGTTGTTACAATTAGTGGTAAAAAGATAGTGCAAGTTAGTTTCATTGGTCAATTTTTAGGAACAATTGAAAGACTTTTACCTTTGATCAATGAGAGTTTCCCTGAATTAGGTTTACAGAAAAATGATTGCTCTTCAATGCCTTGGATTAATTCCACATTATTTTGGTATGATATACCAATTGGTACTCCTCTTGAAACATTGTTAGATGAACCAAAAGATCCTAAACCAATTTATATCAAAGGTCAATCAGACTATGTGAAGAAACCAATTCCTACAAAAGCTATCGAATCTATATGGAAAAAGATGATTGAAGGTGAGACGTTGTCTATGCAATGGAATCCTTATGGTGGAAGGATGGAAGAGATATTACCATCAGAAACACCATTTCCTCACAGAGCTGGAAACTTGTTCTTGATTCAATACTTTAATTCTTGGATAGAAGAATCTCCTGGAGCTATTGAACGTCATGTGAATTTTTCAAGGTCATTTCACGAATTCATGATGCCCTATGTTTCAAATTCTCCAAGGGAGGCGTTCCTCAATTATAGGGATGCCGATATTGGTGCCAATCATCCAAGTAATGCAACAAAATTTGACGTTGCGAGAACTTACGGAAGCAAGTATTTCAAAGAAAATTTTGAAAGACTAGTTAGTGTGAAAACCAAAGTTGATCCTGAGAATTTTTTTAGATACGAACAAAGCATACCTAGTAGGTTATATAAAGGTCATATTTAGGGTCAATTCATAATGAAATAAAATGGAATGATACCATTGTACCAATAAAAAAATGGAATTATACGACTTTTTATTAAATTGCATACACTATTTTCTTTTCCTTTCTTTATTTTAGTTCTCTATTTTCTTATTAAGCTAAATTATATAGTCAAGGAAACAATTAATTTATTTTAAAGGGTTAAGGTCCTTATAAGCTTAGCTCAGTTGGTATGAACAATGCATAATATATGCAAGGTCTGGGGTTCAATCATTGGCCACAACAACAACAAAAAAAAAGAGGGTTAAAGAAACAATTATGTTACATTTTCTTGGTCAAAGACATCAAATACCAATCAGCAGTCAACAACCATTTTAAAGGCAGATTAGATACTTTTATTATTGTCACTTTCGAATATCAATACAGTATTATTAATATTATTATTTTTTCGACTATTATATTCTTAATAAAGGCAAGCTGCACTGATAATCTTTTCTCGATGACAAAATCAATCATCTTAAATACAATGTACATAGTCTTAAGTGACACCACATTGTTTCAGGGTAATAATTATGTTCTCCTTTGAATTGTCACATGACCAACTAATGATGGTTCATGTATATGGTTTTAGGAAACGCTAACATGTGTTTTTATTTTTTAAAGATTATGCATTTTATTTTATTAGAAAAATAAAAACGATGGTTTTCAAGATATATATTAATTAGTATGTTATTTTGTGAATTCTCTAAGATGGATGTATCTCTAGGGCACAAGTTAACTAACATGACCATAAAATTTAATAATCCATTTGGCGTTGGAACAGTCTTTACTTCCATTATTATATTAAGGGTTAAATTTTTTTTTTTTGTCTATATAAATATTCAAACTTTTTTATTTTAGTCACCTTAAACATTTTCTTTGACTTTTAGTCCCTCAAAGGTTTTTCATCACCATTTTTTGTCTCAGCTTTTAAGTTAACTCATCTCTATCAGTTTTATGTCTTTGTTTGAACGTAGTGATCCATAATTTACAACAAAAGGATTGTTCGAACAAAGTTTTTTTTTTATTTCTATTAACAAATTCAAGTATTTTTGGGGAAGATTCTTAAAATATTTTAATCATTCCTGCAAAAATTCATTCAAAAAACTAAAGGGTACAAATGAACTAGCAAAAATCAGAGACCATAAGTCAAGGTCAACGTTAGTCATAGACTCAGAGTGCAACGACCTAGGGCTCAGGTTTGTAGGGCCTGAATTTTTTATTGGGGGGTGTATATAGAAAACTTGTTTTATACGAGGTTTTATATAGCAAATCGCACTAGGGTACCCAAACATGAACATAGTTTTCAGCCCTAATGATGTTTTGGCTTTATACCCCCCTAGCAAGTGTTTTCAACCCTAAATTTTACTATCAAGGGAATCTTGCAAAACTTATTAAATTTGGAACATGAAAATGAAAATGAGGAAATTGATCATAATTCAAGTGTTTTTAATGATGTGCCAAATGTATCTAATATTGAAAATCTTGGTGATGATTATGAAAACAAAATTCTTCATTTTGATATTTATGATCTAAGGAATTGAGAGAATCTTGATAACAACTCAAATTATATTGTAATTAAAAAGGAGCCTATTAAAGAAATGAATCTTAGTTTTTCCAATGACAGATATCTTAGGTATTTCTCATATGTGAATTATTAAGAAAATTAAGCAATGGTGAGATTAGTGATCGAAAGTGGTTACTTTATTGCAAATATATTGACAAAGTATATTGTTTTTGTTGTAAATTGTTTAAATCTTCTACTTCTATTAACTTGAGTTTGCTAGCAAGTGAGGGCTTAAGCGATTGAAAGCATATTAGCCAAAGACTCACATAACATAAAAATAGTGTCGACCATATGACTAATAGGAATACTTGAATGAATTGCAAATAAGATGGATAAAAATTAAATAATTGATAAACACTTATAAGAAGAAATTATGAAAGAGAAAGAGTTTTGGAGAGAAGTTTTACATTTAATATTTCCAATTGTGAAATGTCTTGCTAAATATAATCTTGTCTACCTATCGTTTTACTTAACTTGTTGGGTTTGGTTTGGTTCTCCCAACTTTTTTGTTTTGTAGTTGTTTCTTTTTATTAAAAATATATATGATGAGGTGCATTTGACACACAATGTTTTGGGTTGTCAGCATAGTTGGAATGTCAAAGTATCGTATTATGATACGAGTTTTTTGAAAGTCGTATTATGGTGACATGGGGTGCCAAAATAGTTGTGATGTCAACCGCTATAACTAATGCATGTTTCATTCATCATTTATAAAATAAAATTATGTAATATGTAAAAATGCCCTTTTCTCACGTTTTACTAAGGCCCTTTATACGTAACGAACGAGGCTGCCAAAGGTGTGGACCAAAAAACTTTTGAAGAAATAAATCTCAAAGACAAAATTTATGAGGATTAAACTGAAAAGTTAATATATTTATAAATAAAAAAACACATTAAACTCTTGTATTAATTGATGAAATGTGACAAGACACGTTTGTAAACGATCAATGATGTAATATGTAAAACTGTCTTTTTCTCACACTTTTACATATCACATCACATTTAACAATGTTATTAATGCTTACTAAGGGTAATTTAGTAATCACATATATTTGAGACAATTTTATAATTCTAACAACTTTTTTTAATATCTGAGATTTTTGTAAAGTACTTTTATAAAAAGGGACGGACGGAGTATATTTATAAATTTATACTATTTGATTGAAGTTTCAAGTGGACATTTAAGTTGGAGGTGGAAGGTACGGCAGGCAACCTTGTGCAGAAATTGCACAAAAATGAATATGTCACCAGAACGTCTAAGGCTTTGTTTGCGAGTTTGGAGGGAAAGGGAAGGAAAGGCTTGGAAAAAAAGGAAGGAGTAAGTGAAAGAAATAGTGGACATTGGAAGGAGGGGCTTATTTTTCTTCAAAATATAAAACCCTCCTCATTTGGAGGAACTAAAAAATTGTATTGGAGGAGGGTTTTGGGGGGTTTGGGAGAATTTATATGAGTTCTTCAAATTTAATCTATGTTCTTATAATATTCTTAAAATTAAAAATATATTAATCATAAGCATTAATTTATCACTCTTTAAAAAAATACTCTTTCAAAAAATGTGAAAGATTTCTCAATTTCCCCAATATTTCTCTCCCCCCAAAGCCTTTCCTTCCCCTCCCCTCCGAACTCCCAAACAAAGTCTAAGAGGAAAGCTTGATAATGTAGTTGTATACTTTTTTTGACAGTATTATAATTTTCCACAAAATTATGTATGAGATGACGGCAAAGCAGCACCATTCAAACTGATATCATGTTGACCCGTCAACAGCAAGACGACGGCAACCCAAGAGCGCTCCACACAAATGAAGGTCGAGGATTATGGCTTGAAATGTATTTTTGACTATTCTGGTAAACCAGTATACCAAAATATCTCATGTTAATTGAGAAATTAAGATATTGATAGTTTATTTATAAACAATACTCTTACATTCATGAATGACATCAACAAGAGGGTTACTGTTTCGGTACACCAAAAGTTTTTCCCACAAATGTCTAATGCTACGACCTTTAACCACGTTTTCGACATATTGCACATGGACAGTAAATACACTCATACTAAAACATTAAGAGTGTGTTTAGATGTAGAAATATGTTGAGGTAATATAATTTTTTGAAAAGACTAAAGTTCATCTAGGTAAATTTTGTTGTTTGGATGATTATTTGAAGAATTTTTAAAATGGTAAAAATTTATAATGTATTTTGTTCAAGTTATATTTAGTGAATTTCAAATGACATCTAAAAGTAAAGAATTTTAAATTCCCTAACTCTATACAATGTGAATCACAAAATTTCTTATAATTTTTTTTTTCAAATTTTGCAAGTCGATCCTCATATTTTTCCAAATTTTTCAGATCAACCCCTATAAATTTTCAAAAACTGCAAATTTGTCCTCAAAATTTCAAAAGTGAAAATTTTCCCATTAAAACTTTAAAAACTTACCCCTCAAAATTTGTTTAATTATTTAATTATTCAAGCACGCATTTTTAGTCACTACCAAATTTTAATTTATTTAATTATCTTACATTTTCAATAATTTGAATGAATATTGGCAAACATATTTATAATATTATAAAGCATTGGTTAAATAAGTTTTTAGTCCTTACATTTTGCGCCCTTTTGAAGAATAGTCTCTACATTTCATTAAATGTTTTTAAAATCCTCACATTTTATCTCCGTTATCGAAATTAGTCCCTGCTATTAATTCTTTAACGGAATGATGATGTGGCAATTAGTGGGTCCCAAATATGTTTTGGTCCATACATTTTGCATGACTTTGAAAAATAGTCCTTACATTTCAATAAATGTTTTTAAAATCCATAAAATAATAAGGACTATTCTTCAAAGTCACGCAAAATGTAGAGACCAAAAACATATTTAACACTAAAATAATTGAGACCCACTAACTGTCACATCAGCATTCCGTTAGAGAATTAATAGCAAGGATTAATTTTGATAACGGAGATAAAATGTGAGGATTTTAAAAACATTTAATGAAATGTAGGGACTATTTTTCAAAGGAGCGCAAAATGTAAGGATTAAAAACATATTTAACTCTAAAACATTTACACACAAAAAAAAGAATTTTTTAACATGGAATGAATTGCATATGCTTTTTTAAAAACATCAAAATTCAAGATAAAAGTAATAAATAACTAGACCTAAAAATCAATTTTAGGGGGTAAGGATGAGAATAGTCTAGGCCAAACTAAGCTTTTTAGGACCTAAGCCTGGCTAGTCGAAAATTTTAAATCCTAAGTCTGGCATGTGACCTGTCATAGGCTTATTTTTTAACCCTGAGCCTACCATTTTGAGAGTCTAATATGACATGCTAGCGTGTTTAAAAACCTATTTAATATGAACATCTTTAAATATATAATGCGATTCAAGTTTAAATAGACTAACAAACTAATAGATCAATGAGATTAAACTCTCTTTTGATATTTAACATGAATTTTTTAGAGAACTTGACTATATATTATATTGAATATGTCAATTTTAGTTTAAAATAATACATTTAAATATGCAAAACAAATTAAAGTATACTAATAAACTCAAATGACTGAAAAAAGTTAACAAATATATAGTTTAATTCAAAGTACAAAATATAATATAATATAATATAATAATAATTGATATTATTTATATTTTTTTAAGTAGGTCGACCTAATAGACTTAATAGTCTGTTTTAATGGCATGCGATCTGACTTTTTAAACTAAATGGGCTTCCAAAAAAGCTAAGATATCCTTCGATTTAAGAAAAAAGTTTGACCTAGTCTAATTTGTCGTAACCTAGGACGTATGCCCTTGAGGCCGGCCTGCTCATCCTTACTTAAGGGACATATTTAAGTGTTTTTCTTTACTGTTTAATTAAAAGTTGACGTTACATTTTTTTAATTGATGAATATCCTCTTAAGATGTTAATAGACGTTTCAAACTTAGAAAAATAAAATCCAGTAAGTTCTTTGAAAAAAAAACTGAAGTGATGTCAAGCATTGTCTTTATATATTATTTTCATTTCCATTTAATGCAATTTTTCTAGGACGAGACTTCCTCTATTATTATTTTGGAAAATGTTTTTGTTTTCCATTTTTTATTAATCAAATACTCTAGCTTATGGAGAAAAGTCAAGAAAAAAGACTAGACCATAAATAAATTTTCTATGCCGTACAACTTTCGCGTTTGAAGATCAGGGGATGCATCAATATATATAGAGTGCAATGTTGCACGAAGAGTTCATCATAAAGTAGCAGACAAAATTGTTACTACTATACCATGGATACAATGGGGAAATTGTTTTTTCTCATGGCAACCTTAACAATTGTCTTGTCTAATTCAACAACAACAGCAAAATCACCTATTCAACATTTTTTAAATTGTCTTTCACATCCCCTTGTCTCTGAAGTTACTTACACACCAGACAACACCTCGTTCTCAACTATCCTCAACATGAAAATACAAAATAAGAGATTTAAAACAGCAACAACACCTAAACCTTTGGCAATTATAACTGCAAAAGACGATTCTCATATCCAAGAAACAGTTCAATGTGCCAAAAGCAACAACATTCAAATTAGAATTCGAAGTGGCGGTCACGACTATGAAGGTTTTTCATATGTATCAGATGTGCCTTTTGTTATACTTGACATGTTTCATCTAAATTCAGTTGATGTCAATTTACAAGAATCAACAGCATGGGTTGAATCAGGTGCAACACTTGGTAAGCTTTATTATATCATTGCAAATAAAAGTAACAAGCTTGCTTTCCCATCTGGTGTCTGCTTTACTCTAGGTGCTGGTGGTCATTTCTCTGGTGGTGGGTATGGAAATTTGATGAGAAAATTTGGTCTTTCTGTTGATAATATTATTGATGCAAAAATTGTTGATGTTAAGGGTAATATTCTTGATAGAAAATCAATGGGAGAAGATCTTTTTTGGGCAATAAGAGGTGGTGGTGGTGCTAGTTTTGGTGTTATTCTTTCATGGAAACTTCAATTGGTTCCGGTAACCCCACAGGTTATCGTTTTCGATGTGAAAAGGAATGTCAGTGAAGGTGCAACTGATATTGTTTACAAATGGCAATCAATTGCACCAAAATTGCATAAAGATCTTTTCATTAGAGTGCAACCTAATGTTGTTCAAATTGGTCAAGAGGGAAAAAAGGTAGTGCAAGTTAGTTTCATTGGTCAATTTTTGGGAAAAATTGAAAGACTTTTAATTTTGATGAGTAAGGAATTCCCCGAATTAGGTTTGAACCAAAGTGATTGCCTTTCAATGCCTTGGATTAATTCCACTCTTTTTTGGTATGGTCAGCCAATTGGTACTCCTCTTGAAGCATTGTTGGAAGAACCAAAGGATCCTCAACCAATTTATCAAAAAAATAAATCAGATTATGTGAAGAAACCTATTCCTAAAGAAGCTCTAGAATCTATATGGAAATTGATGATTGAAGGTGAGAATTTCCTTATGCAATGGAATCCATATGGTGGAAGGATGAAAGAGATATTGTCATCAGAAACACCGTTTCCTCATAGAGCAGGAAACTTGTTCTTGATTCAATACCTGAATATGTGGTCTAATGATTCTTCTGAAGTTAGTGAACGTCATGTAAATTTTTCAAGGTCGTTTTATGAATTTATGACGCCTTATGTTTCGAATTCTCCCAGGGAGGCATTCCTCAATTATAGAGATGCTGATATTGGTGCTAATCGTCCAAGTAATGTAACGAGATTTGACATTGCTAAAACTTATGGAAGCAAGTTTTTCAAAGGAAATTTTGAAAGACTAGTTAGTGTAAAAACCAAAGTTGATCCTGAGAATTTCTTTAGATATGAACAAAGTATTCCTACTAGATAATTGTACAAGTCATATTGAGTGATCGATATAAAAGTCATATGTAATGTGAATTCCTAATAAATAAATGGCATAATACGAATTCTTATCAAATTGTATGCACTGCTTTGTTTTCTTTACTTCAGTTCTCTATTTTTCTTAAAAAGTTAAGTTATATATATTCTAGGATTTCAAGGGAACAATTAAGTTAAATCGGACGGCTCAAGTAAAACATTCATGAAACTGATCTCCACTTTTCAAAGTTTATCGAACAAACAAAATTATAACTGTAGTGAAAAATGATCGGATGCCAAATATCAGTCCACAGTCAGCAACCAAATTCCATGCAGATCAGATACTTTTAAAAATTATTAATTCTATCGACGTCAATCCGCAAATAAGTTGTTTTTTTTAGCATCCTATTCAAACAGGTTCCACTTTCACGTGGTTACAAAGTCAAACACTCCGCTACTCTATAAATAAAGCTAAATTGGGATATCTCCCATGCATTGTGCAAATTTAATCTTGAAAATGATTGAATGTGACATTTATAATTTTATAAATGTATCATTCTTGATAAAATTTTATAAATCTGTAACTGTTTGGTTGTAAGTTTAAGTTGCCAAACAGATGATTACAGATGTTCTCATCGCGATTTACATAAGCTTCAAAACCAAACTTCTGCAATAACGTAGTTTTTCATTGCAGAAGTCGTAATCACACCGCTAAAACAAACATACGCTATGGTTATAAGGAGTATAAAAGAGATTGATAAAGTTGACAAATTTGGAATTAAATATTAGTGATTTTGACTCTAAAAAATCTTAAATTGTTAGCAAGTAGCAACTAACACGTGTTAAATCCTGTCGAAGGGATGACTAAAAAAATATTGCAAATCAATATTTGCATTTTGATCGTGAGAAATATTTATATTTAGTATTTGACACACCTCAAATATGATTATATGGATCGATAAGGATTTACGTGAAGAAAAATAAATACATTTCAAGCATGAAAGGAAAATTAACGTGGGTTGAATATGTAAATATTGATTTTTAAATGATAGCTATTCTAAGAACCAAATTGGTCCTATGAACAATTCATTGAGACATTGATGTTTTGATTATAACATAGCTTGAGAACAATTTGTCTACTGAATTTTTGTTAAGTGTCACTACCAGAAAGTTGTTATTCAATGACCGATTTTTTTTTGTGGTGGCCGGGGTTTGAACCTCGGACCTTGCATATATTATGCATTGTCCATACCAACTGAGTTAATCTCACGAGGACATTCAATGATCGATTTAGAGAACGAAAAATATCAGTCACCAGAGATAAATTTAGAGACCAAATAAAAAAAAATTCTTTTTTTAAGAAACCATAAATTTACAAAGAAAAGTTAGAGAACAAATAATTGAAATTGATAACCAAACACAAGCTTCTCTCTATCTAATTCGGCCGTAGAAATATTTTAGTGACCAATTTGTAGATAGATATGTATCGGTGACCAAAACAAAACTTTGGTCGCTACACTTCACATTATTTTTTACATAACGCGTACTTTCAGAAATTTTACTTTTTGATTCTGCTTGTTTCTTTAATAAAATCAGGCAATCTTCTTAAAAAGAAAGTAGGGTTAATTAAATAAGTTTTTTTGTTGGTATAAATGTCTCAAATTCATTTTAAATTTCTCTAAAAATTTCAGCAAATTCTGGTTCTCAACTGTTTTCTGTCAAGACTTTTGGTATCTTTCACATTTTTGAATGAATATTTACGGAGGTGTTTAGAATATTGTAACTTTTTTGAACAAAAACTTAGAATTTTATTAACAATATATGAATTTTTTAGCACTAATAATAACTCAACAATTATTTTTTTTAATAAAGGCGAAAGAAGCAATGAAAGAGCAGGAGAGGGCCTGCCCTGAACCCATCTAAACAGGATAGAAACTAAAACAAGGAACCCTAAGCTATCACTGTGCAGCAAAAGAAAGTTTAAAATGGAGAGACAAACAATGCATCACTTGTTAAAAATAAAATAAAATTTTGTAAAAAAGATTTTTATAGCGTATTAAACATGACTGCAAAAAATAATTCAAAATTTTGAAAGACAAACATGAATTTACTTAAAAGTGGTGACAAAATATTTTGGTGACTAAAACTTGATGAAATATTTTAGAAGACTAAAAAACAAAATTTAAAAGTATTCCCTTCACCCTCAAAATTCTTTCTTCAATGCATGTCTACCACCGAAATCCTTTCTCCTTCACTCCGTCAAAATTTGAAATCATTATAGCCTAGCCCGTGTTTAAAAAAAAAAAACATGATATATATGTTTGTGAATCAGGCTGTTCTTTCAATTTTTTCAAATATCAAATTATAGACTTTCAAACACGCCCGTATTGATTTTGGGTTTGCTGGGTTTTTGTAAGTAAAATGTCTTTAAATCAATTTTTAGGAGATATGCAGGTTTTGGGTTTCATAATTTTTTTAAAAAGCAAAATAAATTAAAGTACTCATTTCAAGCACAAAGTAGTGCAAGAAACAAGAGAAGAAATATAACACCAAATCAACATAACACCAATAATTGACCGAAGGCAGCAGAACTAACACAAAAAATCAGCACCTATACATCATCAATCAACATCCAATAGTCCTACCAAGTTTGATGGTTCTTCAACAGAATGTGATTAATTGGCTAGGATTTGCAAATTTTTTCGAAGAGGATCCACATCGTGATCAACACTTGTTTTTGGTGTTTTAGTGTTGTTTTGCTAGGTTTCGTGATCACTATGAACTTTGGAGGAACAAAATTACAAAATTGTATAATTTTAGGGGTCAAAAATACAATTAAGCAACAACAAAAAAAAGAACCAAATCTACGCAATTTGCGTTGATTTGGTTTTTAGTGAGATCACACATAATTTAAAAACTTTGTTAATAATTTTGATTATATTAGCTGCAACAACTAACTCCAAACACTATTAAGGTGCATAAAGAGAAGATGCAACAATTAACTCAATTACAAAGTCTTTAACAATTAAGTAGGTTGCAACAATTAAGCATCAACAAAGTTTTCCAAATAGAGTCCAACTCAAAAAAAAAATTAAGTATAAAGATTCAACTCCAAAGCAAACAACGGTAGAAAGGTTCAACTCCAAAAACAACAGTAGAACTGTAGAAGTGAAGAGTGTTTGGGTAAGTTACTAAATTAATTAAATGAGTTTGTGGTTTGGTATGGCTCAGGTGGCAAGATAAAAACCGTAAACTAAACCATTTCATGATGGAGTGAAAATTTCATCCGTACACGAGGCGCAGTTTTTTGTGGTTTTCAATTTAGATTAGTTTGGTTTACGATTTTCTATTAGGTTGTTTAGATTTTGAACACGCTTAATTATTTATGAGTGAAAAAATAAACAGTTCATTCAAATGTTGTTGATATTTTTGTATAGAAGTTAGTTTTAACAAGGAAAGGGCCCCAAACCATGTGACTCTAGTTTCACAAAAGTGAAACTCCGTCCACCTGTTTCATGGCTTTGAGCATTGAACCAATAGACCAGATACGTTGTCTGCCACGAATAATAGCAAACCAATTCATCAACTTTATCTTTAAGACATTGCTTCATGCCAACAAGCAGATTATTACTCATACCAACTTCTCTGTCTTTCTATTTCCTTGTTGTGTGGAGACAATGAAAGAATGCTTCGATATATATATATAGTTAGGATGAAAAGGGGTGCATTATAGCGGGTTGCTTAAGATTAGGACAAAAAAGGTTAAGAGTTGTGTCATATCCCGGGTTCATTATACTTCAACCCACAATGCATCATGGTTATGCTCGATGGAAGATCTAGCTGACATCGTGTGACATCCAATGATGCTTCACTTCGTTGTAATTAAGTTAAGATGGGATATAGTTTTAGGGTCATGCTAACAAGTAGACACTTGTTAAGGATTCTAAAATGAAAATAATTTATAAATGACCAAATATCACTTTTGCTCCTTTTAGTTTGACATAATTTATAAGTTAGTCCTTTAAGTTTCGAAAGTTTTAATTAGGTCTTTTTAGTTTGACAGAATTCTCATGTTAGTCTTTAAGTTTCAAAAGTTTCAAATAGGTCATTTTAGTTGATAAACTATTTCACCGTTACCCCTACTGTCAGTCTCCGTTTAACTGATGTTGATGTAACCGTTAAGTGGTTGACTTGGATCAAAGTGTTGCTTTTTAAAAGTGTTGCCTTTTAATGGTCACAAATGATCATTTATAATGCTAGAAAGACAGCTATTTACATCAACAAATGTTTTTCTAACACTATTAAACGGCATTTATAGTGCTAAAATGATCATTTGTGATGATTAAACGTAACGTTTTGACACCCTGAAGCTTTTACAAGGCAGCGTTTTGATCTAAGTCAACAACTTAACGGCTACATCAGCATCAGTTAATTATTAAGTGACAACATGGGTAACGGTGAAATAGTTCATCAACTAAAAGGACCTATTTGAAACTTTTGAAACTTGAAGTACTAACTTGGGAATTCTATCAAACTAAAAGGATCTAATTGAAACTTTCGAAACTTAAAGGACTAACTTGAAAATTTTGTCAAACTAAAAAGATCAAACGTGGTATTTGACCTTTATAAATGTAATGTATAAAAGGTTGTTTTTTAAAGTTTCAATGTGTGGAATACACAAATACTAAGATAAAATTTCATCTTGCTTCTTAAAAAATGTCTTAAGGATATTTGTTAACATTTCCCATAGTTTTATACCTCAAACTCCTATTTTGGAGTATATATTGTTGTAATTTTAGAGTTTTATTTTATTTCAAAAGTTAATTAAAAATATGATTTATTTTACTAAACTATTATTTGTACCACATGTTGATATACTTAGTCAAAGTTGTAAATGTAGGTTTGTACTAGAGCTTGAAATTAGGCTTATTTGTAGTTTTCTCTCGTTATATTTATTTTTTTCTTTGACCATGTGTTAATTACTTCCTAATTATAAGGAACCATCATGCTTGCTCACAATACAAAAACTTACTGTTTTTTTGTTTTCACATCAGAAAAAAAAAAAAAACAAAACATGCTTGTTACAGAGAACTCACCTCTCCACACAAAATTAATTTCCTCTTTCTTAAAAAATCAAGTTTGGGTTTCCTGGTTGCATGAAGAACTTCTTGTATCTTGGGAGGATATGTGTTTATGAGGCGGATAAATCCTTAAGATTGTAGAGTAAATTAGTCATAATTATTATCTCTAAATAATAATCTAAAGAGAGAGATCAATAAAGTTATCTTTTCTTAAAATTGTGGTAATTTGGAGTCAATAACGGTGAAGTAAACAAACAAGAAATCATGACCTGCAAAATAGTAACCCATTATAAAACCTGAGGCGTCGTTAGGAGAGGGGTAGAATGTTATGATCATAAACAAAAAGAGATAAAATAGAGTTATGCTCTCTTATTATCAATTATGCTAAAACTTGTTGTCGGATGCTACAAAATTAGAATATAAGATGAAGATGAAAAATCAAGAATATGATGATTAATGCATGAAGAAAATAAATCTAAAGCGTGTGTACCATACTAGGTTTTATGTTCAATTTGTCCTAACCATTGTCCATTACAAAATTAGAATTTAGAATATAAGATGAAGATGAAAAATGAAGAATACGATGATTAATATATGTGATATTTTAGAGTGTGAATGTCGCACTATTTATAGAACAAGAGACACTGCTTCACTTGGGAAAAACAACTCTTTGCCAAGAGTTGTACAAATATATGATCAGATTTTTGAATGAAAAAACGTGTTTATTCACTTACTATCATGTCTTAAAAATATAACAATACATCTCTCTCAAACCTATGAAGAGACGGCATTTGAAACCCAAAAAACATGAGAAAACTACATCTAAGCAAGAAAGTATATGTTTGGTATCACTGTAGGTATGTCAAAATCACAGTGAGCCGCCGTGATTTTTCAAAAACTACACTTTATAACTTCTGCAAAATCATGATGGACCACATGATTCTAACATATTGACTGTGAGACCAAACATACACAAAAACATTGTCCCAGATGACGACTGACACGATTGCCCTGGCAAAACAGGAGGCCAGCGCCTTGCTTTGCACCCACTATGCATTATGTAAGCACCTAGCCCCCTGCACATATATTTTACTATTGCATTTTGTGATTACATTATCACAGAAATCACTCACAAATTAGGCAAAAATGCATTATGTGGTCCTTGAAGTTGTTTAATTGTACCATATTAATATTTTTCTATGCCACAGAGGTTCTTTAAGTTCTATTACAGGTACACCATTACTCTCATACGTACATTTACTACGTCAAAAGCTATACACATGTCTTTTATGTTGCTGACTTGGCTGGAACAGAGTTTTTCATTTATCTTATGTACATCTATTTTCCAACTCTTAGGTTTATTTCTAACCCGTTTCAGAATTAGGTTAAGCAATTTCAACCAAATTGTCTAGTTCTTGAGTTATTCGTCTCCTAATGTACAAAAATTTGATAGGGCAAATCACCTCAATTCCTCTTCTCACTCGTGCAATATTTACGGTTAATTGTTTAACTTGATTCTCTGAAATGGACAATAGATACACCTAGAAGTTCCTCTTCTCACTCGTGCAATATTTACGGTAAATTGTTTAACTTGATTCTGAAATGGACAATAGATACACGTAGAGTAAGTGATCAACCCAGTTCATGTAACGTCACTAGCATAACAAACACATGTATATTTTTATTACAGAAAGTGTGAAAAAGAGTAACAATATATACATAATGAAACTTAAATGATCTATGTGAGACTAAAAACTAAAAAAATTAATCTTTTATATATACAACGTATTGGAATTCAATTGATTTTTTACCTTGACCTGACCACTGAAATAATGAAATTAATGTTGTGCTCATAAAAAAACATGGCTACTTAACATTAAAGAGGTTTTTGTCACAAAAGTTAACGAGGAAAATATGCATGAGATGAGACATCATTTTAACAAAATGGCACTAGCAAATATAAGATTGACTTAGTGGTTCGGGTAGAGAAGTTAAGGAGTTTGGAGGTTCTATATCCATCCGGAACATAAGGCTAAAATAATTCTCTCATGTCACATGAGAGTTTAGTCCAATCTAAACTATGGTGTAGAAAATCCACGATAACATCACAAACTCATTCCACATTTGTTAACCGATTGATTAAAATAACTTCAATCATATTATTTTGGAATCTAATTTAGTTTAGGTCATTGACGCACCGTAGGAGATGTGATTCACTTGCCCATCGTAGCCTATGCCACCAAACCATGATCATTAATTGGCAACAAAAAAAAAACACTATTTGAAAAAGAAAATGAACCAAAAAAATGAGCAAAGTGGGCATGTCATCCGAGGGCAGGGCAGTTACCGACGGACTAATACCATAAAAGAAGTATCCAGGCTGCATGTCATGTGGTGTAGGTGAAATTTCACATTCAGAAAACTAATACTACCACCAAAAGTGTTGAACAGGTTATAGTCATTAGGACCCTGAAATCAACGTCTACTATGGATATAGATTGCTGATCCGTTAAAGGCACGAAAAAGTTATGAACAGGTTCCATCAATTAAAGTCTCAAATCAATACTATCCAAACAGCCTCAGATTCATTGATTAAAATCACAAATTTGTGTTCATTGTAAAAGCAAACTGACTTTTTCATATGTTGGATTTGTAGTGTTTTTTTAGGGTTGTTGATTTTTTTAACACCCTTACAAAAAGGGGGAAAAATCGTTTTAGTGCTTAGAATGATAAGTCGTTGTCATATTAATCCTAAATGTATTGAAATTAAAAACACATTTCTGATATCTTTTTTGTTAGTAATTTTATTTACTAACTAACCAACATAAAACATATTCAATGATTGAATCGACTACAAACATGTTTAAGGATCAAAATCACTAATAAAAAAAATATCATTGAATATATTTGCAATTTCAATCCATTCATTCGTAGATTAATATTACAGAAATTATACTATAGCTTATTGCACCTTGTATTGTAGGACCACCCACATCACATAACCCTTCCTTACCTTTATTATTCCATGCCTTCTTCTCACGCCATAAAGCTCATAAACCCCACAATAACACTCTTTCTTCTAAGCCCTCCCATGCATAGTGGACCTGTTTAGTCCCATCAATTTTTTCTCACTTTTTCCTCATCTCCTAAACCCTCTTTTCTATTCCATCATGACCTTGCTTTTCTTAGATTCATTTATACAATTGAAATTAGTTTCTTCCTTATCTCTTGATAAATTCATGAACTCTCTATGTGTTGAAACCATTTCATCTATTTCAAAATCTTCAATGTTCTCTTCAAATCCTCTGTTTTCTTGCATTGTCACCTTTTGCACCTTGATTTTCCTCTACTTACCTCATCTTTTCTCCAAGATAGTTTTCTCTCCGGTGCTTATTCTCACCGGGATTCTCTTGCTCACAATCCTCCGTCTCGGAGCAAATCAAAAGTTTCATCATGAACAAAAGGAAAATCAACAGGGACACGAATCCATCATCGCTAAAGAAGAAAACAAAGCAATCAAATGCGGAGAAGAGAAACAGAATTCAACATGTCCAGTTGAACCAAAGGAAATTGAGTATCTGGAGCAAGTGCACCATTCAGAAAAAGAGGTGAATTCCGAAAAGAATTTCGAATCAAGTTCGAGTTTTGTGGAATGGAACGTAAGAGCACCATTGGAGGTAATATACGAAGAATATGAAGATGAAGAAAAATGTGATGATCCAAATAAAAAAGAAGAAAATTGGAATACGGGTAGTTCGAATTATCCTTCGTTGTCACGATACTACCCAGAATCTGATTCGGATAGCTCGTCGGATGGTGAGTTTCCGGCGAAAGAGGATTGGGATTCACCAGAGGAGTGGGAAGAAGAAGACAGAGAAGGGTTGATTGAGATAGCTTTAGATGGAAGCAAGATGATGAAGAGGGATTTGGAGTTTCAATATGAAGAAGAGAATTTGATTGAGATTGATATTTCTCCGACGAGGTACAAAGAGTTTTCCGGTGAGATTAGGTGCAACTAATGTGTTGTTAATTGAAGATTTTTTTAACTTGGTGGAAATATTGTGTTTTGGGGTGCATGGGTATTAAAAGTGAAAATGGAAATTTGTGATTATTTTTTAGAAGGTCTTTAATTGCCTGTTTTGGGTGTCGGTTAGTGGTTACTGTCCTATTAATCTTTGTTCTAAAAACGATTAATGCTAAACTCAAAGATTCAAATTATTATAATCCCTTTTTTTTTTTTAAATACATGTTAGTTTGAGAATGTGTATTATTCATGTAATTTAATTTGATCATATTTTTTAACTAATATATAAATTCAAATGGTAATATATAAGTTGTTGTTTAATTTATCTCAATAAATATTTTTAAAATATCAAACTTTTATCATTTTTTATCATAAATTATTAAAAATATTAATGGTCAAATTTGTATATTAACATGTGTGAAGTGCTTAACTATGATATGTATTTATGAACGGATTGACTAGTAACTAGCAAGGATTTTTATATAAAAACCGATTAAATAAAAACAATAAATTGGTTGTTTTTATTTTATTTAATAAATGGAGAGAATTTTATCCCAATATTGAGAGTATTATTTGATGTTTTATATCTCATTTTCTAATTAAAACAAAACTTGAGTGTTCCAACATAACAACATAACTTGAGTGTTCCAACATAACTTGAGTGTAACCACATAATCTATCACGTTGGCACAAAAGCTCTAAAGGTTAGCTTCATAAAGTCACCGCAGTTTTACTTTGATATTCTCGCAACTGTGCTTTTGGGGTAGTAAACTCTATACCAAACACATGCTTGGTCTAATTGTGAAGGAACTAAGACATTTAAACAAGTCATGAGAAATTTGATTTTTATCTCTAATGTATCAAGAAATTGCGATTGAGAGAGGAAAATTATTTTATTTGTTCAAGAGATTTTTTGACGAAAATTAATCATTATTTAAAAATGGTGGCCACTTCATAACCATAACATTGGTTATAAAAAAATCACTTAATATTCAAATACTACACTAGTTCTTCCAGCTCTTCTTAAGAGCAATTGAATTAGTTGTAGTAAGTAAATAATCGGCTTATTGTTCTGCACAGCTTTTAGGGACAATTTTACTAACCTGTTTATTACTCAATGATGTCTATATCAGTATGGTGAGTGCTGACTACTTCAATCTCATGACTTGTCTCTATTGGTTACGAGTTTTAGGATTATAAAACCTAGCGGCATACATGAATTTCCAAGTGGAAAGATATTTTTGTTATTGTGGGATACAATTGAAGTTCATATATTCAATTTGAATGGTTGAACTCTTCCAAGGAAACAGACATCACCATCTCTAGGTTTCATTTTAAATGAAGTTATCCGAATTAATTGTCGAATGGCTGAACTCTTCCATGGAAACAGACACCATATCCCTAGACTTTCAGTTGTTTTCTTGTCTATCGTTGCAATAATTTCTATTTTTCAGGATAATGACGTAAAAGATAACACTCAGCACTTTTTCTTCTCCCTCGAGAGTAATTTCCATTTATATTTTTATTTATCTTTTGAGGTTGATGTAAAAAAAATTGAAGATTCATGTTTAAATTAGCCTCTTTTTTTTAGTTGTTAAATTAGGCTATGTTGTTGTCCAAAAATGAAGTGGCAAGTATATTGTATGTATTTTTTGTCCATGGACGAAGAGGGGATTACCACTGAAACTCTCACACACAACTGCAAAATTTCATATTAAGTCTCCATCATAACAATAATGTGTGTGCGTCCACGCACGTATCACATGTGTGTTTTTATAATCATGGCATAGGCGCGGAGTTTTTAAATCGTAACTAATCTCCGTTTGAAAATTTATTAAACACATAAAATGAGTTCTCTCGTTCTAATTAGATTTAATGAGTTCGGGGTATGCTCCATTTAGGCTAAGCTCCATTTACTCCATTTAGAGTTTGGATGCAAGACATGTGACCAAAAAATATCTAACGGTTGGGATTTTAAATTTTAAAAAAAAAACTAATATTTGTTTAATGAAAATACATAATAATAATAATAACAAGGCCAAATACCACATTTTGTCCTTTTAGTTTGACATAATTTTCAATTTCGTTCTTTAAGTTTCGAAAGTTTCAATTAGGTCCTTTTAGTTTGACATAATTCTCAAGTTAGTCCTTTAAGTTTCAAAAGTTTCAAATAGGTCTTTTTAGTTTATAAACTATTTCACCGTTACCCCTACTGTTAGTTAATAATTAACTGATGTAGTCGTTAAGTTGTTGACTTGGATCAAATGATCATTCTAGCACTATAAATGTCGTTTAATAGTGCTAAAGACATTTGTTGTTGTAAATAGTGGTCTTTCTAGCACTATAAATGATCATTTGTAACCATTAAACGTAACGTTTTGACACCCTGGAGCTTTTAAAAGGCAGCATTTTGATCTAAGTCAACAACTTAACAGCTACATCAGCATCATACACTGTCAATAGGTCGCACTGTCAATAGGTTACACAATTCCTTTCTCTCTTATCTTCCCCAGCTTTACTCATTCTTTTTTTCCTTCTACCCCATGACCAAATCCTCTTTAAATTCCCTTTCTTCCTATCACAGATAAAGACTTGATCGTAATATATATGACTATGAATTTATCTAGAATAACTTGATCCGGACAAGATACTCATTATTGTTTTTTTTTAACAAACAAGATACTCATCATTGTTGAATAGCTAAACTTAATTGATGAAAACCCATAAATCAATAGGGTTTTAGTTGGGGTTCTACAACAAGGATTCATGGTAGAAATTCCAATTTTTTTTTTAATATCTTTTTCCAATATAATTACATGTTGCCATGTGTATTTATATGATCAACTAAAAACAGCCCAGAAATTGAAACAATTTGGGGATACTAAAAAATCAAGACTTTTATTTATATTTCAATAATACTCGTAACATTAGATCTTAGAAAGGGAAGATTCAAATTTCAAAGTTAGTAAAAAAAGATAAATTAAAACGGAAACTTAAGGTGAATTAGTAAATTCTTAGTTCGTAGCTACAAATGAGTGTAAAGATGATATGTTGCGGAGGTACAAGAAAGGTAGCAAAAACTCGTCCACTGTGAATGACTTACTTCACTTGCCCACCCTAGCATCCGCCTAAATAACATACCAAACTATAATTATGATACCAACTTAAAACAATAAAATAATTAATTAAAAGACTAAATGTATAATTTAGCCAAATAAAAATATGAGAAGTAAACATACCTTTAATTTCTATTTTTTTTTTCCTTTTCTCAAGTGCATGGTAAAAAAACCTACTCAAAATGTTAGCACCCTATACTATAATTGATTGATTTTAAACAAAGAAGTGTTGAGTAAAACATATTTTAACTCACTCATTTTTATTGGTTAGATTTCACATAGATTCCATTAAATTTATAAGTGGCTCGTATAATTTAGTTGAACACGAATTTCAACTAATAATATAAGTTCTTTAAAAAACTAATATAAGAAGTCAGGATTGGTGACAACGAATTCGTTGACCCAAATCTCAACCATTTATTTAAGTTTAATCAAAGGCTCATAATTCTCATTAAATGGTCTCCATAAATTTCAAATTTTTTTGTTGCACCGAATCATGCTCTGTATCAATTTAGTGCCTAAAAAACCAGCAATGAAATCAGCCACCCCTTATATATGTACAACCACCACTGCTTATTCAAGAATCTCTTCACCAGCAATTGAAATCGCGATCTAAAATTATCTAACTATACAACCACCAATTATTCACAAATCATGGATTCATATTTATGTTTTTATTGGTGCACCGAATCACAATTTGATTGATTGATTTAAATTATAAATTTGATTGATTTTATATATACACGGATCATGGATTCAGATATATGTTTTTATTGAGTATTTTAATTATTCAATGATGGTTGGAATGCCTAAAATCAATTCTCACACATACAATCCTACCCATCGAATCAATGATGGTTGGAATGCCAAAATTCACAAACGAGAAGATCATGAGAAGTTTGCTAAATTCACAAACGAGGAAGATCATGAAGATCCTAAACATATACATATTTATAAAAGGGTGGCATTTAGCATGGGAAAGGGAAAGAGTTTCCCACCATGGGAAAGTTATTTATGACCATTAGATTAACTAGGAACACTGATTTTATCATAGACTCTCAACACTAGATATTTTTCTTTCACCTTCATCACTCACCCACCACCACCAACCAAGCTTTTGCAAGATCAAACCAACCATGGCTACCATTTCAACAACTTGAATCACACAAATCTTCATAAACTGATCTCAATATTCTCTTCTCTCTATATTTTTTGATTTTCGGTGGTAAGTGGGTCACTATTTTTCTGTAAATTGAACATTGGTTTTCGTTTGTATCTTAACGGTGTGTCTCATTCTCCCACAAACACTTACTTTCATTTGTTGTTGAGCTGCATTAATTTGGAGTTGGAAGATGAAAAAATACTCAATTCTTGTTCATAGAAATACCCAGATTCTAAATAATTTTGTTTTGAATGCTTTTTTAATTAGATTTTAATAAATAAGTTGGGAGAATGGCGTGAATATATGTGGATGTGGGATGAACATAGCTTTATCGTAAGTTATTTTTGGCAGTAAAGAAAAATGGGATTCATTGTCATGGTTGTTGATGGATGTGGGTCAATTTGAATCTCATGGAGGAAGAAGACTGTGAAAAAAAAATAGTGTGGGTGGACTATGATAAAATCAGTGTTTCTAGTTAATCTAATGGTTAAAGATAACTTTTCCATGGTAGAAAACTCTTTTCCTTTCCCATGCTAAATGCCACCTTACAAAAGCTCATGAGGAGCTGCGATCCACACAAGTATATTGTTGGGTTGGTATGAGGAAGAGTGTCAAATTTTGCATATGAAAAGAAAGAATAATACTATATTTTCAATTGAAGTTTATCTGTTGAACAAACGATTATTAACCTTTGATTGAATATAATGGATGGTTGAGATTTTGTGTCAACAAATTCTAGTGTCAACGGATCTTGACTCATATAAGAATATGTTTGATAAATAGATAGTTTTAGAATTATTCTCTCTTACATTATTCTTTTAAAATTCACATGGGATCCACAAAATGTATATAGGACCCACATAATTTGGTGGGACCCATGTAAATTTTAACCAATCAAAGAGAGTGTGTGTTAAAAGGGATGCTATGTTCTCTTAAATATTAACCTCACATGCATTCACAAGATTGATCACATATTGGTGTCAAGAACACCATGTGAGAAGGTTCCAAAAAGAGCATGTGAAAAAGGTTGCGGATGTTGGACAAAAAGTCTGTCGAGAAGTTCAGACCCAACAACCTAGCATTCTTCTAGGAATCATGACCAACTCATATTTTTTTAACAACACTATGATCATTTGAACAGCAGAGATCAAACCCCTCATAAAAATAATTGTCATTACTTTGGAATTTCATTTGAATGCAATAAAGTGTAAATTAATAATCATTTCATTCAAATTTGTAATGAAACATTGTTTCGTTCTCTATAAATGTTTGTGGAAAAGTTGACCTATCCAACACAAGTATGGCATGGCCTAAAGAAGGGAGTGTCATGACCCTTCTCACTCTTAGTATTCTTTTTGTGCTGACCTGTATTCATGACTTAAGAATAAAATGTGAATTTTGAGATTGATTTCAAGTTGGTTGGAGATGCAATTAAGCACAACACAAATGATGTATAAGACATTGGCATATTTTATAATAGTTCAATTTTGTTAATTATATTTTGAAGGGTTAAATATGTTTTTATCCCTACAAATATATCAACTTTTCGTTTTAGTCCATCTAAAATTTTCTTCCAACTTTTAGTCTCTATAAAATTTTCAATCACTACTTTTGGTCCCTATTTTTAAGTTAAATTTAGTTTTTTTTTGTAATGAAATTGTGCAGAAATGTGTACAATATTGTAAAAATCTTTTCAAAAAATTTAACAAAACATAAATTTAATATGAATTTTTAACCATAAACAATGTAAAAATTCATATTAAATTCATGTTTTGTTAAAAAATTCTAAATTTTTTTGGGAGAGATTCTTATAATATTATGAATTTTTCTGCAAAATTTTATTCAATAATATGAATTTTACATATGATTTTACTTTAAATGAAGGACAAAAAGTGAAGATGGAAAATATTTGAGGGACTAAAAGTTGAAGGAAAATTTTTGAGGAACTAAAACGAAAAGTAAGTATATTTATAGGGATAAAAAAAACATATTTAACTCTATTTTGAATGCAGTATAAATATGATAACAGATAAATTAAATGATTGAATATTTAATATTTCGGTAAAATAAGAACTAATCATTTAACCGAAATCAAATGATTATATGTAATAGTAATATACAATTTTCATACTAATTGAATTCATAAATAAAAGTTTAATTTTGATACATAATTTAAAAAAACTACATCTAAAATTCATTTTGTGTGACAACTCTTTCCTAAGAATATAACTACTCTTTCATGGCTGCTATTCATTGATTTTTGAAGACAAAAAAATAAATAGAAAAACGACTCGTGGAGATCACAAAGCCTCCACCTAGAAGACACGCAATTCCCATTCTCCACCAAGTCCCACCTTCCAGGATTCTTTTTTGACCAAGCTCTCTCTCTCTCTCTTTTTCATCACCATTGCGTAACAAGAGACCATATTCCAGTAAACGACACTTCTCTCTTTCTCTCTACAACTGCTTCATTCATTTCTTCCCTCCCTCAACTTTGGACACAGATCTTCCTCATCACACAATGCGGAATTTCCAATTCTTCCAACGCTTTTCTAAAAATTTCCGTGACTATGACTCTCAGTTCAAGCTTGTTCTCCTCTGCACCACCGTAAGGTATGGTATCATTCCTTCTGTTTTATCTACTTTAGAACAAACTAGATTCCTCTAATTTAGGCGTAACGCTCATTATATTATATTCTTAGTTAATAATTAATAGATCTACGAAAATATCGGAGACTTGTCATTAGTGAAGAGTTTTAGATTTGATCAACAGTATTAAATATTTATTTATGAATTAATCATGGTTTGGTTGATGCAGTGGTGGTGGTCTTTTGGCATACGGTGAGGCTGTTGCTACATCTGAATCTGTGCCGGAAAAGAAAAAGGTGTTAGTGCTGGGAACTGGTTGGGCAGGAACAAGTTTCTTGAGGAATCTCAATGATCCGAGATATGAGGTTCACGTCGTGTCTCCTCGCAATTATTTTACTTTCACTCCTCTGCTTCCTAGTGTTACTTGCGGTACCGTTGAGGCTCGCAGCATTGTGGAACCCGTCCGTAATATCTTCAGGAAGGTCAGGAATCTCAATATTAAAACATTTTTCTTAGCTCTATAGCACTGACACTTTTGATGAAATGCATGTCCACTCTTTTGACACCGACGTGACACTTGTAATTATATTAAATTAATTTGTTTTTTCAAAATTTTACTGATCTTGACTTGTTTGTGTCAGTGTCGTGTTCAATGTGTGTAAGTGCTTCCGTGTTTCTTACTGGTGCATTACTATTATGAAATTGTTCATTTGTTTCATTAGCATGCGACGTAGCTGGATATATTCAATTTCAAACCATTTACCTATGGCGTTATTTACAATAACAAATCACTGTTACTAACAGTTAATCATAAGCTGTTGGGTTTGGTTGGCCAAATTACTGTTTGTTTGTCTTATGTGTATAGGAGTACTTGAGAAACTATATCTATATGACTGCATGCCCACATGTACATGAATTTTTTTTATTTTATGGCATCATTGTGCTGTACTTTATGTAAATTAAACTTATCATTTTGGTTCATGTTTTTTATCTGGATGCGATATAACTGAAGATTGTCAGCACTATTACTTGTGAAAAATATCATATTTTTGTTCGTTTATTGGTTCATCTGATCCACACTTGGGATATTTTGGCGTCTAATTATAAATAGGAGATACATTTTGTGGTGATTAGATTGCCCATATAGAAGAATTACGTGTAATGCCTTAGTTCATTACTAGTGGATATTACTGGACCTTTTACTTGTTTCCATTCGAACAGAAACATGTGGACTCTCGATTCAGTGAAGCAGAATGTCTCAAGATTGATGCAGTAAACAGAAAAGTTTACTGTCGATCTAATATAAACAATAATTTGAATGAAAAAGAAGAATTCGTCGTGGACTATGACTACTTAATCATAGCTGTGGGAGCAAATGTCAACACATTTAATACTCCTGGTGTCACGGAGAATTGCCATTTCTTAAAGGTAAACTTTTTCTTTTTCACTTCGTGTTTCACAGCATTTTTTGTGGACAATAAAAAGCTTTGTGCTGTTAAGAAATAGTTAGTGGAGATGAATTGGTCAAAATCCAATGATGACTAAAGTGTGATTGCATTTTGTTTGTCCATGTTTTTTTGGTTTTTAGTTATCTCATGGACATGTGTGTGCATTGTACAGGAAGTTGAAGATGCACAAAAGATTAGAAGAACTGTAATTGACTGCTTTGAGAGAGCAAGTTTGCCTAGTGTGAGTGATGAAGAGAGAAAGAGAATTCTTCATTTTGCTATTGTTGGAGGTGGTCCAACTGGAGTGGAGTTTGCAGCCGCACTTCATGATTTTGTCAGTGAAGATTTGGTCAAATTATACCCTGGGGTAAAAGATTTAGTTAAAATCACGCTCCTGGAGGCTGGAGGTCATATCTTGAGCATGTGAGCGTCAAACTCTTTACTTTATCATTATTAACAGACATGCTTTGTCGTCCATTATTTGCATCTATGAGTAGGCATTTGGAAATCGATTTGATTTGGTCATGGATTCTTACATGTGCTGGGTGGGTGATTTTGTCGTTTAGAACATAATTACGAACTCATACATTTTTATTCTCATGCTTATTTTTTAGGTTTGACAAAAGAATAACAACTTTTGCTGAAGACAAGTTCAAAAGAGATGGTATTGATGTGAAAACAGGATCCATGGTTACGAAAGTATCTGGCAAAGAAATTACCACTAAAGAAATGAAAAATGGAGAAATTACTACAATTCCATATGGAATGGCTGTCTGGTCAACTGGTATTGGCACTCGTCCATTCATAAAAGATTTTATGACACAAATTGGCCAGGTGTGTTTTCAAGAAAATTTGACATATACTTGTTTTGATTCATAATTCCACGTTATTTTTCTCTTGTGCTCTGTACTTCATTTATTGACTTGACATTGATTATTCTGAACAGATTAACAGACGTGCCATAGCTACTGATGAATGGTTGAGAGTTGAGGGAACCGACAATGTGTATGCGCTTGGTGATTGTGCTACAATAAACCAGCGAAAAGTCATGGTACCTATTGGCTAATGCTATTTCTCCATCATTTATTTAATTAGCACATGAAATTCTTACTGCCTAGTGTCTTATAGTTTTCCTGTATTCCATTCTTTTGGATGGACACATTAATATCAATACATAGAGTTTTTTTTCTGTTGTTTGATGTTAAAACTATACACAGCGCACACATCTTGAAACTTTGTGCAGTATTTGTGCCTGCATTTCTAAGCTAACTGAGTGTATTAAAGATAATTCTATTGACGATCTGGGATACTGTGTCAAGTTTGACCTTTCTTTGAATCTCAAATGTTACCTCTCTTCCTGCTGATTGTTAAATTGAATTTCGGCATTTTAGGAAGATATTGCGGCAATATTTAAGAAGACTGATGCAGACAACTCAGGAACACTTACACTCAAAGAATTTCAGGAGGTAATGAATGACATCTGTGAAAGGTACCCTCAGGTGGAGCTATATCTAAAGAATAAACAGATGCATGGCATTGCTGATCTGTTGAAGGAATCCAAGGGAGATGTTAAAAAAGAATCTATTGAACTCAATATCGAAGAACTCAAGACCGCTTTTTCCAATGTGGACTCCGAGATGAAATTTCTTCCTGCTACAGCTCAGGTGCATGTCATATTATTTTCCTGTAGCATTCTCTTTAATGGTGGCATCTTTCTGCTTTTGTTTGCTTGGTGATATGACTTTGGGTTTTTGAAACTACATATCAGGTTGCATCTCAGCAAGGCACCTACCTGGCCAAATGTTTTAACCGGATGGAAGAGTGTGAAAAAAATCCAGAAGGTCCTATTAGGTTTAGGGGAGAAGGGCGTCATCGGTTCAAACCCTTCAGGTAACTTGATCATGTTAACTTACTATACTAGATCTCAGTGTTATCGAATGGCAGTATGGTGTGAAGGGTTTTTACCTCACCGATATGGCGGATTTTTCCGCCATACCTCATCATAACCGTGGATGAAATTGCAGAATTTTGGGTCTACGCCGCAAACCTCCATCCGCCATAGACAACACTGCTAGATCTTTACTTTTATCATTCTCTTTACGTTGACACATCGATGAATGATTCAATGTTTTTCAATAGTTCTCCAATGTTTCTTCATCAATGTATGGTTTATTGTTCCTCAAGGTACAAGCATTTAGGTCAATTTGCTCCTCTGGGAGGCGAGCAGACAGCTGCACAGCTACCTGGAGATTGGGTTTCAATTGGACACAGCAGTCAATGGTTGTGGTATTCTGTCTATGCAAGGTATATTATTTTGTTTTCACTTAACTACTATATTCTTAAAACTGTTCTCATAAGGCATTATGATTAATAAGTTATTAAAGCTGCTTATAATGCATTGTACAGCAAGCAAGTCAGCTGGCGCACAAGGGCGTTAGTGGTGTCAGACTGGATGAGACGCTTTATATTTGGGAGGGACTCGAGTCAAATCTGAAGGATATTTAATATCTTCCAGATCCCTGCATTGGCAATATTGAAGTGTTCTTCAATCTTGAATATATTTTGATATAGGAAAATTTCTGTTTCAATTCCCGATTCTTGGAATAACGCAAGCATACTCTCAGCTGGAATATCGGTGCTGGGATTTATTATCATGACTTGCCACTTTTAACTCCATGTACGAATTTCTCACATGCCCCTTTCCCTTTTTGTTTTATGCTTCTTGTATTGGAATTGTGGCATTACTGGATCTCCGAGTTTTGCAGATCTATTTCGGAGATGCCTCTGGATGTTAGCTTTTCATGTCAAATCATTATTGTTATACTTCTGCTCAAGCTTTGCTCGAGTGAACTGGTAGAATGAATAATCACTTTAATACATTATTTTGTTTCTTCTGTCTTGTCATTTGCAATTGGTTGATCCATGTTCAAAGTGAAGTGAATCTATTTCCAAAACTAATATGAACAAGTTTGACTGAGTGAACACGTCCCAGTTAGCTTTGATGTGATCTTGTTGCCTTTGAATTGATTCCTATATATATTCTCTATGAATTGAGTTTTCATGCATGTTTTGAACAAGTGTCTATCACATTAATGTAAAAAAAGTTCATTATGAAAGAGGTTGCTTTTAAGTTTATTGAAATAAACTCAAAATAACTTATAGTTCATCGATTAGAATTATGAACCGGTCCATAAATCATAGCTAGCTCAAATGGCAAATATCGAAATTGTTAAGATGAATGCCATGATCTGAATTCAAACCCAAGATCTTCCACTTATGTACTTATGTGTGTCGGTTTTCAAGTAGTTATTATTATTTCGTCTATTTACCAAATTTTATGAATCGACAACCACCAACAAATAGTAACTACCTCAGGAGGAGCCAAACCTTTCCACAAACACGTTTTATTAAGAAGTTTCACTAGAAGATCCGGCAACCGAGAGCTCGAATAGTCATGCAAATTTGACTGCATCATCAGAAAGAGATAGAGATACAAAGGAAAGCAAGTTAATGAACTTTAGAGCATTGGCTGTTCTTCCCAAACAAAAAACTTCATTGTCTAATCAAATTTCAAGACGCAAGAGTCATCTACCCTGTTTCCCAAATCCAAAAAGTAGCGGACAATAAAAACAATCTCGGAACAACTTCTTTTATAGAGGACTCCAACCCATACCTATATATCTTTGAATTAGAAATTTAGAACTGTTCTTAAGCTTTCATTTTGTTGCTTTAGAGATGTTTCTAATCTATAAATTTTTTAAGGGTTATGTTAATTAATGCCTCCGGCCACTGGTTAAGAAAGTCAAAAGAAGAAATTATAAATTAAAAAAGACACTTTCTAAGCTTTTAATGTCTTGATTATACAACTTCCAATGCAAAAATTATTATATTTGCTTAGTTAACCAGTGCTCCGGGGTACTGGTTAACATTTCCCTTTTTTTAAAAGCTTCTCATCTCTAATTAAATATGACCCTCTATATTTTACCATCACAATAATGTCATGCTTTAGTAATGCTTCATTGAATATCCTTCATAGTCCAATCCAATCAATTATGTAATGCTTAAGAAATTTTGGCATAACCAATTAAAACCACAAACCCCACTGTATCATTGGTTTGTTACGGTTTCAGAAGTGGAACTTTAACAATCATTTGTAAAAAAAACTTCAATGATCATAAATCCACAATAGATAGATATGTTACTAATTCTTCCAATTCCATTTCATCCTTTGGTTCATTTTTTTCTACTACATTTTCTATTCTATCAATTAATTCTTAGCCACCACTAACCTTTTATTTTCCATCAATCTGTAACAACTCATGTTACTTGTTATCCTCCTCCCATTTTTCTTTCATTTCATTTTTTTGGTAGTTTTCATTTTCATTCCTTCTAATGTCATTCCTTCTTTTATTAGTTTCATTGCAGGTTTTAGAAAATAGGTGAATTTTATTGAAATGTCACTTCTTATATGAAAAGTTACTCATCTTTACATTTTTTTTCATTTCATTTTTTTTTGTGGTTTTCATTTTCATTCCTTCTAATATTTCTTCTTTTATTAGTTTCATTGCAGGCCATAAAAATATATGAATTTTGTTGAAATATCACTTCTTAGATGAAAAGGTAGTCATCTTTACATTAATATTGATTTTTCTTCCATTATTTTTACTTATTCTATAATTTGGTGGTTTGTTACATATGTCATTAATGACTTATAATTTTCTTTTGTACAAAGCTATAACATATTCTATGGTTTTTGAAAAGTTTTCTAAAAGGATTCACTTTTAAAAACTTTTTTTTTTTGTGATAATTCCCTTTAGTAACTTCAATTAGCATTAAAAATACACTATAATATATTATTTTTGAGTTGGAATAATATGATAGATTTTGGAGTATTTACGAAAAAACTATAATCCTATCGGTAAACTAAAATTGAAATAAATCATCAACCAATATTGATCGGAAATTTATTTAAATTCCAATCGCTATATGCATATATCTTATGCAACTTCAATATATTTTGTGTTATTATTTCATTTCCATAAAGTACTTTGACCCTTCCATTCTAACTCCACAAATTCTTACCAATATTGAACGGAAATATTAATCATATCCTAACTTGAACTTATTGCAACATTTCTTATGAGTAATATAGACATCAAGCATGAATGACTCTAATATGATTGCATTATTAAGATCATAAAAGAATTTTCTTATATGATTGCATTATTAAGATAAGCTATAATATATGTCTTTCAATTTATTAAATATTATAGGATCCACCAACAACTATATTATTGTCCTTAAAATATTTACACAAATTTACAATATAAATAAATACAAATTTTCCTTAAAATATTTACACAAATCTACGATATAAATCAATACAAATTCTCATATGTTTTAAGGAATACTCAAATTTTAGTATAAATTGACATATTATAAATCAATAAAATATATGTGATTATACTTATTACAATTTTTATTTTCTCAAATACAACTTATAATCCAACTCGTGCAACGATGCACCTTTTCTATATAACAAAAGAAAAACATACAAAAATTATCAAATATAATCCATTTAAGGTTGTACGCTAAAAATATCTATAAACCTCTATTTATTTTCTTAGTGTCATTTTCAACTTTCTTTTAAACAACCAGTTCTAATTTTAATTCTATCCAACGAAATGCTCATTATTTTTCAATTAAAAACAAAACATTTTAAACCAAAATTTAGTGTACTTAAATGAAATTGTATCAATATTACCTTCTTTTAGTTAAATAAAGGGCCCGTTTATTACAGATCAAAATAAAAGTTATTTTGCCATAAAATAATTTATTTTATAGAGATTTTAAAAAAAATCATTATTTATTTTGCGTTTGTTTACCCTAACAAAAATCACTTTTTTTTTAACAAACAGGCTCTAATAATTTTTTATTATTTGACGTTGCACGGGTTGAATTCCTAGTATCATTCTAAATACGAAACTTTCAATCTTCCTCTTCAAAGACAAAAGAGGCAATATCCAAGTTTATATATGCTCCAACAGTGCATAAATCCCACCATTAAGATGGAGAATTAACACCTCTTCTCCATATGTGTTCCTCTTTTCCAAACTTTTCTCCATATATAGATAATTTGCGGCAAGTAGATACCTCTTCTCCTTATATTTTGCCCCCAGAGAGAGATAATGAACTCATTTAAAGTTTAAACCAAAAACATCTATCACTACTTGCTAAGTAAACTTAAACAAAACAAGGACGTATATAATTTTCACCCCCAAAACATCTTTGTATCTTTGCTTATTATCACACACATAAATATATCTCATATGAAGGAACTTTTTTCCCAATCCTGGACCCATTCCATAAAGATTTTCTTTACTTTGAAGGTGGATTGTTTTAGAATTGATTAACCTATTTTTAAACGTGATTTTAGTAAAATGCAAGTAATAAGATTACTTGAATTCGGTTAAGCAAAATTGATTTTGTCGTCAAACCTCACGATAGAAGTGATAAAGGAAAATGCTTCTTCTTGGCACGATGGCAGCAAGCACGAAACACACGACTATTTGAAGCCGTTAGGTCACCCCATCAACATGTTTTCCTCTTCTTTTTTTTGCTTTAATATATGTTTTGTCTCTGCAATGATGAGTCATTTAAAAATTGGTTCTTGTAATCGTTAATCTTGACAAATTACCCTTATAAAATTTAATCATTTAAAATTTTGTTCTTTAACCCATTTAATGACTGGCACGTCATTAATTTGATGATGTGGCTCTGTTAATTGGTCAACCCACACGTGAAATGACAGTTTTACCCCTATCTTCATCTTCTTCTCATTCCCTCTTCTTCTTACTCATCTGCAAACAACATTCACTCCAAATTGAAGAAGAAAAAAAAATCATTTTATTTGTCTTCCAACAATCTTCATCTTCCATTAATCTCAAATTCATCCTTCTTCGCCAACAATCTCAAAAATCCATCTGGGTTTCTCAAAAATCCTTCTTTTACAGAATCCTTTGTCTGAAACATTATAACAACTCAAGAAAGATTGGCCACTAAAAAGAAACTAAACATATGCTTCTCTCTTCATCTCAAATCCTCTGTTCACCTTAGGTTCATATTCTTCACGGCGGAATAGACAGAGAAGAAGAAAGTACGCAACGGAGAAGAAGAAAGTTCCCTCAAACCTTCGATTCACTTCTAATCATTCAGTTTCATTCTTGCCGATTCAGATTTAAATCACCAACATAATTAAACATCCAGCAAAAAAAATTGAAGTTCGAAAAAGCTAAATCCGAATTTAAAAAAAAATCAGAAACTGAAAATTGACGTTGGAAGGGGATCTTGTGGCTCTTATGCTATGATGGTTTGTAACAAATTTTGATGTTTGAAATCTAAAGATGTAGTTTTTATTAATTTGGATTTATCTTAGCAATTTGGTGATTGGGTTTCCTACAGAATGTCACGAATTTGTTGGTATCTTAGTGGATTCAGATGTTGGCTTTCCATGGCTTGTGAGAGCAAGTGGAAGAAGGTTTTGGTTAATGTGATGAATTTTGACAATTTAAGTTGAAGAATTTTTGGGTTTTAGTTAAATGAGGTGATAATTTTATTGGAGAGATCGTCGGAGATTGGGGCAGTTTTGCAGCCATGTCGGAAATTCGCCGGCGATGAAGTTATTGGAGAGATCAAGCTTGGTGAGGTTTTTAAGGTTGCCGACTATGGAAGGGAGAAGATGAGTTTGGTGAGGAAGATGAACTTGGAGCAAATTGGTAATTTCACGTTTGTCTGAAAGTCTCAAAGGTATTTTTGTCCGCTCACATAAAATTTGGATGAATCAACCAATCAACAGAGTCACGTCATCAAATTAGTGACGTGGCAGTCATTAAATGGGAAGAGGGACGAAATTCTTAGTGATTAAACTTTGCAAGAGTAATTTGCTAGGATTAACGAATATAGAACCAATTTTTAAATGACTCCTGATTGTAGAGATGAAACGCATATTAAAGCCTTTTTTTTTACTTAGTATATCTTCCGCTTTTTGTTTTTTACCATCTCTTTAATATGCATGTCGTCGAATCTTGTGGGGTTTAGGTGTCGTGCTATATAGCACTTCCCAGTGATAAATTGTAGGTTTGTGTACGACTGGAATTTTTACGTTCTTTTTATCATCAAACTTGCTTTTAGGGTAATAAGATTCAAACTCAGAACAAAACAAAACAAAAAAAACAAAAATCAAATATAATCCAGTCTTTTAACAATGAAGATTTGTAGGGAAAGTGAGAAGAGAAAAGAGGTTAGGGTTCCAATAATATGAATAGCAAAAACTTAGAATACAAGTCTTACAAAGAACATGGGAAGACACGGATGGTAACGGTGTCATGCTGAAGATGGTGTTGTGTAAATTGATAATCAATCTCGATGTGATTAGTACGTTTATGAAAGACCGGATTGTGGACAATTTGAATGACACTACTCTTAACTTGTTATCAGGATACACATGAATTGGCTAAGAAAGAATGGCATCAATATCAACATCATTAGAGTAAGCATGTATGACATCAATATCAGCATCATTAGGGTAAGCACGTGACTTAGAGAGAAAGAAGATGATGGAAACGAAAGACTCCAAGTAGAAAAAATGACTCAAATCCTTCATCTCAAATCTTTTAGCTCATCAACATCATCAATTGTAATAATCAAGATATGTAGTCGCGGTTGAAAACTTTTTGAACCAAACTCATCGAGCTATAGAGAACTTTCTTCAAATTTATTAAAATAGTGTCTTAAAAATTAATTTAATTCCATCAAACCAATTATGTTCATAAACATATAGAGTTTTGTAAATTGCACATTCAGATTCAATTTAATAGTTCGGCCAACCGCTAATTGAATGAAACATTAGTAACAAAACAATTGGACTCAAGTAATTGATTAGTTTCATCAAATAATAAATTGTTAAAAATAACATGAATTTTCAATTCACGAATGGAACAATTTTTTTGCCCGATTTTCTTATCTCACGGCCGAACTCCTGATTATCACTACTCCCTTCCCATGGTAGCAGGATGATTTAACAATAAAAAAAAAGACACCAGCAACCCATTGGCGATTTGGCATTGTTCAAAAAAATTCCCATTTAAAAAAGCAGAAATAATTAAATGCATATCAGAAATGCAAAGTTTTTTTTATTACAAAATGCAATGGCTTAATAATGTAAACATTCAATCACAAATAATTAATTTGGTTTTACAGCATCCATATATAAACTGTCAAAAACAAAACTAAAAGTAATAAACACCAAAAACAAAAACCGTCCTGCATTTTAGTGTGGGAGCTACTGGTAGTTATAGTTGCATTATTATGATCCTTTTGGTGCATCTATCTATCAAAGAATTATGCGATGGATAGATAGTTTAACACGGCCGACAAAGGGTACAGCCTCCGTAAACCATGAAATATGTTGAACTATGTTTATATATTATTTGTCCACTTGTAAATAAGGCCATTTTGAAATTAAGGGTCTAAATTGACGTTTATGAATGAATGATGTCTTGTCAGTTACACATAGTGAGTGAGTGGCATATTCAAGTACATATATGTAGGATAGCTTTCTTCTGCAATTTGGCAGGTCAGTGTACATAAAGAATTAATTCATGTGTACTGTAGAGACTTCTGAAGCTGTTGCAAACAGGACAGTTGAACCAGTGCGGTTATGATAGGGTGTAAAGAGACTAATAGTACAAGGTCTCCAAATTTTGAAGGTTAAAAGTTCAATTTTTTAATCAAGTAAACACTTTTTAAAGTGTGGAGGAGAATTTGGGTTCGAACTCCGGTCTCTATAAGTAATGTCTTGTAGTTACTAACTGAGTTATATTTACGGGACCGAGTTTTTGGTCTTTTATTTAGTGAAAATATAATATTTTGAAATAATTTATAGGATTCAACAATGTTTTTCTTTTATTAGGCCATTTATTAAGATTAAAATATGGTAAGACGTTCTGAGTTAAACTATTTGTCAAAGAAACCATCAATAATTTGCATAGATATCGAAGGGAATCTATGCAAATTATTTCAACAATTATTGGACAATTGTTTCAAAAAAGAAAACAAGGAGAAATTAATTGTGAAAAACATGTATTGCAGGAAAAAATAACCAAGGAGAATTTCATAGGTGCAGTAAGTGTGAGTGTGTTCCACCAAACAGCTAATGTTTCAATCTAAATGGGTTAGACTTAGTTCGTAAAGGAAAACAATCTAGGACTTTCAAACACTCTCTTAAACTCCATTGGTTCAACATCAGTGTTTGTAGTGCTCCCTCCATTGCAAAAGTCAATTGTCCACCTCAATTGGTAGGTTTTTAAAAATGAATTCTGAAATAAGATTAATTTTTTTTTTATCTATGAAATAAGATTAATTGATATGCATGGTAATTAGTAAAGGACTAAAACATAAAAATGTTTTATGTTTATGAAATGGTTCAAATGCAATCCAACTAAATCAATGGCAAATTGGAACAGGTCTTTTTTGAAAACAAATAAGAAATACCAAATTTAATAGCATAGTCCAAAGAGGTTTTAGGAAGAAATACTCAACTACTTGAGAACATTAGGTGACATATCCCATAAAAAGAAAGTTGCACACAAAAAACAGGTGATTATCATTTTCCTCCTTTTCACATTCTCCTAACCATAAAAGAGAGTTTGAGCATAAAATCTCTCATTGAGTCAAGTTATCCTTTGTTAAAATCTTATTGTTCTAAATCCTCCATTTGAATAAAAATATTTGGCTTAATAGCAGTTTTAGCCCCCTAATTTTCTCAAAGTTGCGATTTTGGCCTCCTAAGAAAAAAAACTACAAAACCGCCCCCTAAGTTTTGCACCCGTGGCAATTTTGGCCCACAAGGTCAATTTTGACTCGGTTTACGCTGACGTGACACCCTAAGTGAGGTGCCACGTGTTATTTATTTATTTATTTTTGGTCTTGGGGGGGCAAAACTGCTACAATTGCAAAACTTAGGGGGCAATTTTGTAGTTTTTTTCTTAGGAGGCCAAAATCGCAACTTTGTAAAAGTTAGGGGGCGAAAACTGCAATTAAGCCAAGATACTTTTAAGGGAGCTGTTTTGTTCCAAATGAGATCTCTAAGAGCCACATGGTCATCATGCCACCGGCTGAGACAAACATGGTAAATCCCTTTGACAAAGTACCTTTCATCAAATGTTATCCAACTAAGAACAACAATATACCATTTGTTTCTCCTCCCAAACATAAAT
>Ga0315915_1000509_pt1 | contig 40544 bp, 14 predicted proteins | sample MpolbnodulesMG_FD_207738 | JGI IMG/M metagenome (GOLD analysis project Ga0315915, IMG submission 207738) | Medicago polymorpha root nodule microbial communities from Los Angeles, California, United States - branched nodules | ecosystem: Host-associated > Plants > Roots > Nodule | place: USA...
GAGTTTATTAAATCACGTTGAATGACCTAATTTTGGGAAAATTGTTTGTTAACCGTGATGGCTCGTAGTAATTTCAACAAACCTATCGTGACTCTAAACATGCCCTTAATTGTTCAAGGGAAGCTGGAATTAATGTTCAAAATGCATTCAAAATTAAATGAATATGAGCTGTTCAACCGTGTAGATATGCTTATTTTAGCAAGGGTATTTATCGTAGTCACAAAAACGCAAACACCACGATTGACAAGTTGGTAAAGAGTTAGCGTTGAAACCCTAAACTCATACCAATTAAGGAAAAACAATGTACCCAAAAAGTCCATCACATTCAACATCAAACCTTAATAAAGAAATAACCTCGTGAAATATTTATCACCACACAAATTCTTACTTGTTTTGTACAAAGTAGGTTTCCATCTCTCTCTATCATTATTTAGGCCACACTAAGATAAGAGTCCTTGACAAGACACCAACTTCTTTCTTTTTTGGCGATTATAATCGGTTACAAAACTGAGCAAGAGTCTTCCTATTCCCATTATTAGTAGCTCTTAACCCTCTCTGTTTGGCATTGGCCCAAATAGAAATAAAACATGTTTGCTCTTCAATATTAGGCCACTTTGACAAGTGCCGGCCCCGACCCCGGTCCAGGCCTTTATCGAGATCGAATCCTCTACAGTTATAGTATGATATGGTAGCCGTGAGTTGAGATCCTCTAAATTTTTCAAATGAAACGGAGATATCCATTACCGTAGTTTTAAATTATAAATGTCCAATTAATTAATGTAATAATTTTTTTTAAAAAGTGCATTTATATCATTTATTCAAAGCTATACTAATGGACACCTCTATTTCTTTTGGAAAATGAAGAGAATCTTAACTCAGTAGCTTGTATTGCTTGCTTCGTTCTTATCCATGTACACCTTGTACTTGGTTTAGTGTTCCTAAATAAAACTTTTTTGGCTTGATTAGGATTTCAAGCGTCCGGTTCCCACTTTCGGTATAATGCTAACAATATAGATAAAATTAATTAAAAAATATATTTTTTGTTTTGACTTGATTAAATAATAAAAATGTAAATTTACTTGCAAATTACCCTTCAAGAAAACCAATTCATAAATTTTCCTTTTGATTTGAGAAGTGTCAAAACATAAATAATTGTTGAGAACTTGTTTGTGAAGGGAGCATTTACTAGCTGGGTTCATGGTATCAATAATTGATTATGAACCTATATACAAATTTGGAGACAATTTCGTTTTCTTTAAAGTATACATTGCATTTTCTTATTGCAATTATAGGAAAAGCTTTTTGCGTGATCGCTAATGTGTTCAAAAAGAAATTGATGTGAAATCAAAATCATAGTAACGTAGTCATGTGACCAACCCAACCTTAACGATTGTAAAGGGAAAATAAATTTGATTGAACGTGCAGATCTGGACTGAAACTTTGACCACATATATTAATCAACAAAATATGAGAGTTTTGATCTACTTTAAATTTGCATTCATTATTTCCATAAAAAAATGCATTCAGAGTAATTAATGAAGGCCACTTCTAACAAGAAATATCCCACTTCCGAATATTTTTATCTTGTCAACTAAGTAATTGATCTCACGGTTAATGAGCTTTATCAATGACGAATTATTTGGAAGGATCCGAATTCGAATTTTAGTTAAAACAAATTTTGGTCAGATTATCCTTACTTCACCACCGAACTCTGGATTACCAGAGCTCACTTTTCCTAAGAATCTAAAGGCTAACGCAAAAATATAATATTATCTTGTTAATCCTTCAGTCAAAAAATTATCTTGTTAATCCTTGTGTTTTCCAGGCAGGTAGACAAAGAAATTTTTAACCTCACCAATATGTACCAAAAAAATCAATCATACTTCCACACAAGGTCGAGGAAGACAATCAGTTAAAAAAATGAGAAAAATGAAGTCTATTTTGTATGTTGAATTTTTCAAAAACAAAATTTAGGTTGACTATTTATATTTTATTATTTATAATTAAGTGAGACAAAAACTATACATTTGAAGAATTCTTTTATTCAAACGAGAATTAACACAAAAGTAAATTTGCATATTTATTTATGTGACTGATTTGGTTGTTGAGTAAATTACACAATTTTTTCAAGAACAATCTTGAAAAATTCTTATAATTACTTTGACTAGCTGTGTCTAAAGATAAGGTGTTGGTATATGTCCATCGAAAATGGTTTTTATGTTCATATTTTAATGTGGAAAGGAATCTATTTTTAAGGTGGGTAAAATGAGATTTTTGTGTTGAATCATTCTTAATTAGATTTAACTTACCTTTGTGATGATTGAACTCCGCAAGAATCTCTTTTTTTAAAAATTGGAGGATTAACAAAAAATAATAAATTGGATGCGCCAATGTCAAAATAAAGATGGATCTGAATATCTCTATAAACTTTTCTCCAAATTTTCATTAAAACAAAAAAGAATACCTTTTCTCCAATTCTCATTCTCGATCATCAATTATTATTCTGTTCCTATAGATATGAAAAACCAGTCAAAAAAAAACTTAATTACTGAAAAACAATTGGTTGAATCTATATGATTTATACATGAGAAAACGAAAGTTAATTAATAGTTGGTGAGGAATTAAACGCATTCATATACAACCTATATTAATTTGTATAGTTTGTAATTCTAAAGAGGAACATAGGGTGGGTCTTGAAGGCTGAAACCATAATTCCATATGTAGGTATTGCATTCTTAATTAAGGAGACTCTACAAATTAATTTGTGGTCCTCTTTCCTAACTTAGGATGTACGAAAACAAAACACTAATGAATGAGCTTTCCTGATACATAGTAAATATGCCGAGACATCTAATCTTATATACCAACTGCACAAATTAATGGACCCATATTCTTTTAATGTATCAACTTTGGATTCACTGTAGATTTTCCTCATACTTTCCTCTTTTCCTTTTTTCCTTTATCATTACTTTGTGAAATTAAAATATTTTGATGCATAAAAATTTCCATATTATTACTATAAATAATCCTTAAAACTTTAAAAAAGTTATACTATGTAGTATCCTTTTATGAGGTAATTCATTCACTAGTTGATAATGCTTAACATAGTTGTCAAAGTTAAAAAAAATTAAAAAATCCGTTATCTGAAGCTTTTTTTGGCAAATAATATTTTTCCATTTAATGACAAAGCAATGTTAACATTACTCTCCAGGCCCACACAAAGGTAAAAAGCAATAAAACTACAAAATATATATAACCAAAGTTAAAACAAAAAATATGTATCATATAGTATACAATGATAAAGATTGGAGTGGGACATAGGACAGACTGTGAGAAGAGTGACTGCTCAAGTTACACATGAATAGTCAAGCTATAGATCTCAGAATTAAGAAAAGGCTAGGTCGATATAAAAATGCAAAGAGACACATATGAATACAATATCAAACACAGAAACATTACCATAAAAGGAAATTATATACATGTAACATTATAGAAAGAAAGGGAAATTAAGGCATACCCACACACAGTATTGTGGTTGTAAATAAATAAAGTGAAACTTTAATTAGAGAGGAGAAAGAGTGGTGCTAGAGAAACGTCCCTTAAAGGGAAACCAAAAGAGTAGTTTGTCTTAGTGAATGATGATAGTGATCTAACAATTAGAGAGCACAATATGTGTTGAAAGGAAAGGACCAATACCTCCTTACACAAATGCCATCCCCACTCCCACTCACCATCATCCATCCCTATACTAAATCTACCATCCATCTCTATACTAAATTTATGTTATATTAATATTAAATTTAATTGCAATTTTAGGCCTTAAATATTGTGATTATGCGATTTTATTCCTCACATTTCTTCTAAATAGTTTTGGCGCTTATGTTTTCCTTTTGTGATCTGGTAGATCCCTTCTAATTTCTTACAAAGTTTATGTTGAAGTGACATCATTTATTTACCAACACTCAAATCACATGATGTCACTTTTCTTTGAGATTAAAATATAAAAAGTTTGGCACATTTATTGGCATACTCGAGGAGGTGATTGATCCAATCAACTGAATTGAGCACCTCTACATTGGTTCCACCTCGAACACCACGTTGCTTACTGGTAAATCATCATCAAGAAAAGGATTTGAAATTTTCAGGTAGGCATAACAATAAAAGCAAATTTGAACGAACTATGAGCCATAAAGCAAAGTTGAACGAACTATGAGCCATGATTGTAGTCATTGCAACGGAAGAGGTGTTAGGAACATAAGTCGACGTCGTCAATTTTCTCCCACAAGTATACACCCAAAAAATATGTTGTGAGGTACCAACTAGAGCATCTACCTTCCTTTTATTTGCCTAAAAAAACAAGTGAGGAGGCGAGTTTCTCGTTCTTTAAATCTTTCAGGGTTGAGGGAACTTCACTTGATAACTCCGCCTCGACCACCAATTTGGCCAACTACGTCCTGTTCAATTTTGGTGTTGTTCTATCTACAACATAAAAACATGATAGACACAAGATTTCAAATTGGGAAAGGTAAAAATTGAATCAGTGGCACTTATTGAAACACTTCTTCATGTTAGAAGGATCGTATTGACATTTGAGGACATCATTAGACTCTGTAACACACGTGGAATCCAAAAACACAACAAAGTATCGGGTCACCGAAGGTAACAACTCCTCGTTTATACTTTTTATACCCATTGGATTTGAATTCCAATAAAAGTGAAATTTATGCTCTATATCTTGATTCACTACTAGAAAAAGCAAAATTAGCGAGAGAAATTAGTGACGGAAAAAATGAAATTCTTCACAAATTCCTTGGTCGCAAAATTTAGTGACGGAATTAGAGAGGGATTTCACGTTTTCCCTCACTAAATATCCCTCACCAATTTTTGTTTTTTTAGTAGTGATATTCGACACCAGGAATCGCTTTTTCTCCCCTACCAAATTGAACAAAACTCGAATACCACTGTTGAGATTTACGGTCAGAGAAGTCAAAACATAATGACATTGCATTAAAGATGGTCGTCTTAGAGCGTCTCGTAGATCTGATCTAAGGTAAATGTATGTAAATATCTATTGAGAGCTCTTCCTTAAAATAAAAAAAAAAAACTATTGAGAGCCCTTTAACCTGCAGCAGTGAATAACATAGTCCCACTTTGTACTCCAGTCCTGCAATTTACTATTTTATTCTTTCCTCACTTAGAATCAATCAACTACTTAGGCATCAATATTTTGGACCACCACTGCACCTTGTTTGTTAACCTATCCTAGCTTCCATGGTATGCTCAATTTTTGATTATAAACACTCTTTCATTCAGGCCCCTCTTTAGGTAGGTAAGCTAAATAAAACAAATCAACTATTATTAATAAATTTCCCTGTTTGGCCACAATCAAAATAATATTGCATCTCAAGATACCTATGTTTGTTGGAAAAATAATTTTTTTCCTTCTATTATATTACCATTTGAATCTCTTAATGATGCCAACCAATGTGGATCTAGTTGCTATGAAGTTGACTCAAAATTCGTAAAAATGTGGGTTCAACAATGTTTGACATTTTGATAATGGATAGATTATATATACTCGATCACCATTAAATTTTCTAAGTCTTGAGGTTTTTCTTGATCTTGAAAGTCTCAAGGATCTTATTCATCTAAATTTTTTGTTATAAAAAACTCTTATTGAGGTAACACAAACATGCTCTTATATATTGTGTTTGATATCGAAACTAACTCATCGGTTAATTTTACTAAACACAATAAATTTAGTCGTTTAACTTATCTACCATCAACTTTCACATAATTTTTCCATATCTATGAACCACTGACTACATTTTTACCAAAGAGAGTCCATATGTAACCTTAAACATGGTGAAACAAAAGATAAGTAAAATGTTAAACGTGCAACTTCAATTCTTGTCCAAGGATGAATTTGGGACCACCTTTCCAGAAATATCTAGTATGACGCTGGTGATGACGGATGCACGCATGTCTTACTTTGTTTATTCATGTTTTTAATTGATTAACCCAACTAACAGCATAGAAATTTAATAAATAATTGGGTTGGATCTTTATTCATCCATTATCCTAGTACAGTTGCAGACAACACTATGATTTCGTTGGTCAATTGAAAGGTGTTATATATGCTTCACATTATTTTTCTATATTAAATATAAATAAAACTCAACTAGGTTAACTGATTTTTCAATAAATAAAACCCACCAACTTGTACATTAAACAAAAACATCAAGTTCTAGTAAAGAAAGAAAATTAAATTCTAAAATCATCATTCATGTATAAATTCCAAACGACAGAAGTTTATCATCAAATATCGAGTCTTGTTTTATTACCAGTTCAGATGCTGTTCCCTGGCATACTCACAAGTCTAGAATCATTGAACCAAAGCCAACCAAACCAATACACTAACCAATGACTCTCTGCTACTGCTCCCATAAAGGTACATCCCATAATTAAATAATGACCCAACTTTGTTTCCCCAGTTTAATTAACATTGTTATTGTTATGTTACCACATAGTAGTACAGCACTTTATTTCGGAGTAGTACTACACTTTTATTTTGGAGGAGCACACTAGTTAATAAAAATCCTTTGAAACCCTAACTATAATATTATGCATGTTTGGATGAAAGATGAGATTTTGTAACTTCGCAAAATTACGATGGCTTAATGTCATTTTTCATTTTTTTTCTCCAAATATGCACAATGTATTTAGATATAGTAGTCGAAACTTATGATCGTCCTCGTACTTACACTTGAAATGATAATTTGATCAATGTCAATTCGACAAAAAAAAAATCAATATTGGTAACAATTAAATTTTGAAGTACTTATTTTTTTTTAAGAGTCATGCTAATTACTTAGGGCATAAGTTCTTTTTAGGACCCTTAGGGTATAAGTTAAAAAACTAAAAAATATTAAAAATTGATTTATGTTAAGATATTGCATGCATAATTTTCAATATCATATTTTTATATTTATGGCACGAGTTAACATTTCTCTTTTTTTAATTATATATATTTTCCAAAACGACATCAACCAAGTTATTTTCTCATAAAAATAAAGATTATTTTAACTTTTAATGATACATGAGAAATTTAGGATTTGACACGACTTAGATACGCTAACATTTTTATGTACTTGTAAAGAAAAATATATTGATCATTCTTCATTGATAATGATCACAATTTCACTGTATAAAAAGTGTAACTTCTAAAGCTGATTCATTAAGAGACATTTGTCAATATAATTCAAGAAGCCTAACACTAACTTCAATTGAATCATTTGACATGAGCTAGCAAGCTTGTCTCACAATCCGTATATATACCTTCATCTTTGATAGAATGCATAATCGCATGTTTTGGTGAAATATCTTATACATATCCGATAAAATATTTAAAAGTTTCTTTTTTTATCTTTTTTTAATTTTGAAGTATCCGGTGTTTATACTAAGTATAGATACTTATATTAAAGTGTACCATACCAGAATTTGCCATTTTGATTTATGGTAAAAGTTAAAACCGTGACAGGGTCCTAAACTCTGAAGCCATGAAATCCCTTCACAATTTATACCCTTTTGGTGGCATAATTTTCTCTCTCACACACATTGTATCAGTGTCCTTTTGAAGCTTTAGACGAACAATGATAGGTCCCTCTCGTCATTATAGCCATTGTCTGACTGCTTTTAGCCAAGAGAACTGATTCAAAGGACACCGTTGATTGAGACTATTCATCACCATCCACTGATATTTCCAAGACACACCACAAAAATAAATAATCAAACCTCACTTTGTATCCCTTATTATTATTTTTTTACTAGCTAGATATTTGTCTCAATGTGTTTTTTGCAAAGCTAAATATAACCTGTGTTACCTTATTAAGGAATCAAACCTAGCATCTTTCCTTGGTAAAGTTTTTAAGGCCAATTTCAATACCAACAAAAAATAGGGAACAAATTGACAACCACGTGTATGTGATAGCAATACATCCCAAATTAAGAAACGAATAGGTGCTGTCATAAATACCATAACATAATAACACAAAAAAATACAATGTAATGTAATAAATCATATAATAAATTAAAATCAGAAATATTTTAGTCAGAAGCCAGAATAATATCTATGTAGTAGATCATAGAGTATCTAGTTAAAGATTTCGTCCGTTTGTTAGTTTGACTGACTCAGAAAAAAGACCAATGAGTGTTCCCAATTTGGCTTACTTTTATCACTTCTTTCACCTCAATGGTAAAGTTATGGTTTTGTACTAATTTAATTAAACCGCATTCATTTGTACATGCTCAAGAATAAATAAGGGGAGAAGATTATTTAAATGTGAATTTAATTAAAATGGCAAGGTTGAAAATCAAGAAATATTTATTAATGTTGTTGTTCAAGAGGGTCTCATGAGAGTGTGGAACCCATTTTTCTGCAGCCAACCTTGAGAAGAAGAGGGTCTTATTTGAGGTGGGAATCCTGATGATGCTGCAGCAGTTGCTAACAAATGTGGAGGAGGCCCTGTTTGCCATTTTTGTTGATCAGACATTGATAATGTTAAATCACTTCCGATTCGGCCTCCATTGCTGCTGCTGCTCGAAACCTTCATAATCATTTCAATTCACATAATTAACAAAATAATTCAATCTCACCAATGCAATGCAGGTTTGAAATCACAGCGAGTTTGACAAAAATTCAAATGACACTGATTTTGTTGAAACTCCTAAAGTCCTAAAGAATAGTTTTTGTCAGAATCACGGTAAAACGTACTTGGAATCCAAACATGCTTTAGTGTTCAAATTGAACTATTTAACCTCTAAAATTGAACCTATTCATTTACAATAGTCCTTTGGAGACAATTTCAAGATATTGAAAGGAACATTGAGTAACATCATGATCATTTGAAATTGCATTAATTATCAAAATTAAATTGCACAGCCATACTAGTACAATTTTAAGTACTAACTGAACTTGAGTAAAAAAAACAAGTACCAATGAACTAAAAGAGAAAGTAATTGAAGAAAAGTACTCACATGAAAATTTGAGGGGTGAAGATGTGGAAAATTGTGAAGCATTTGAGGGTGTTGTTCAATCATAGGTGACCTATAGGGACCAAATCTATGCATTTCATTAGTGGCAACTGAAGATTGATGAAGGTGAGTTTGGCTTAGCATCCTCAAGGCTTCATTCTCTCCATATCCATCCCTTACAAAGCCATCCATGTTACTTATACCACATGGTTTAGGTAGTATATTCACAGGCTGAATTTCAATGTAAAATTAAATTGTGATCAATTCAGAAAAAATAATCAATAGTATAGGATTGCACTATATTAAATTAAATTACATTACATTTACCTTAGGTCTGATTCCACCATTCCGCCAATTTAATTCAGGTGCCATGTATTGATCAGTGGTGGAATTTGTGTTGTGATTCCCAAATGCTTGATTATTGCTACATTTAGAACTTGAATTTCCCAAACTCAAATCCAAATTGTGATCTGTAGCATTACCTGATGATTCTGTCATTTAATAATGCATTTAATTATTAGTTAAGTATAAGTGAATTTGAATAATTAAAATGTAAACAATTAGAAAGTGCTTACCAGAATTAAGTTCATTATCATAGATGCTGGGATCAAAATTGGTGACAGCCTCTTTGCCATTGCATTTAATTGCTGCTTTATCATATGCCCTTAAACAAAACGAACCACAAAAATTTAAAACCCTAGCATTCACTTTATAGATTTTGGTAAGGGGAAAACAACAAATTAAATTGGTAATATAGCAAAGCAATAATACCTTGCAGCTTCAATCTCAGTGTCAAACAAACCCAGATAAACATACCTGGTAAATTGAATCAAACTAATCTAATTAAATTTTTATTATCTATTTCATTTATAGGCACATAAAAACAGCATGAACAAACATTTAAAAAATAAAAACAGTATATAATAAATGAGAATTATAGTATAAGATATATAAATGTATACTTTTTTCCTAAGAATTGACCCATTCTAGCCTCCCATCTTCCACATTTATGCAAAGTCACACCTCTATATTTAGAACTTCCTCTTGGAAATCCAGTGCTTTGTCTCCGTAGTACATGCACAAATTCTTCCTTAGTTAAATTGCTCATCTAAATCACAACAATTCAAGATAAAAAAAATTAATAACAATTAATTAAAAACAATAGGATGTAATAAAGTATAAACATTTTTTAATGTATTCTTCACCATAACTCACCTGCTTCAAATCCTCTTCATAATCTTCAATGTTGAAATTTATATCTGCCTCTACTCCTCTGAATTTAATTGCAGCTCTATCATATGCACTGAGCAGAGAAACACCAAAAATTTATAAATATATGTATGTATTTTTTACCATAAAAGAATGAATGAAATTTTATATTAATTAAATTAATGATGACTCACCGAGCAGCTGCATGTGCCGTGTCAAATCCACCTACACAAATTTACCCAGACAAAACCATCTCATCAGTTATCCCTTAAATCTTCCTCACAAATTATATAATTTATATATACTACTTCCTGTCTCCCTCCCAAATCAATTTTTATTATTAAATAAAAAAACAATTTTTTTAGCCACTTTTAACTACCCCATATGTAACTGATCTTATATCAAAATATTAATACTTACCCAAATACACTTGTTTTCCACAATCCCTGCATCATAAACACAACCAAAAAACATTCAAATTCATATTTTCATTACCAAATAATAACTAGCTAGTTATTTTTTCAATTTTGTAGATTGATTAATAATTTGTATTAACTATTATGAAGTACAGACTAGTATGAAGCACAGACACGACACGAACATGGATATATCGCCTGTGATAATCTGAAAAAATGAATTCAGACATCAAGTCTGTCTGACACATAGACACGTCTGATCTTAGAGGTATCCGTGCTTCAGAGGTAATATGAAAAAATATACTAACCATATATGAGACTCCCATCGACCTGTTCTTCTGTAAAAAGTAACACCTCTATACTGAGAACTTCTGGACCTTGGTCCTCTACGACTCTTCTTCATCGGTTGTGAAGCTTCAACTATTTTACCACCGTTAACAGATTCTGATTGACAAAATTTTACACCTACCCAATGAGCTCTTGGAAAAGAAGAGCTTCCACCACCACCACCACCGGAAGAAGAATCCACCACCGTTGTTATCATATCAGAATCCTCCACAGGAAAAAACTGTCTAGTCACAGGTGGACACTCACTACTATCATCCATTGAAAATCCAAATATCTTACTACTCTTTTTCTTCATCATGTTACCATCTTCTTCTTCCGATCCATCTTCTATAACTATTGCTGATGAACTTGAATTTGAAACAGATCCAACACCTTTTCCTTTTTCATCACCTTCCATTGAACACCCTTCTGATTCATAGTTTTTTCTCTGATCAGGTGAGTCATTCAGATCCCACATTCTTCTCTATCTCAACTCAACTATGTATCTAACCTTAACAAGAACAAGAATATGAAGAAGAAGAAGAAGAAGAAGAAAAGAAAGTAATAAAAGAAAGAGAAATGTTGAAAAATCTAAGAGAGAACCCTAAACTGCCCAATAGAGCATAGACGAGGCAAGTTTGAGCAAGCAAAACAGAAAGCAGACCTTCAATGTTCTCTCTCTTTCTCTCTCTAGAAACCATAGACACACCACTTGTTTCTCTTTCTATGTATCTATCTATTTATCTTTTTTTATCACTTGATTCATTCACTGAAAAAATTGAACAATGAATATTTATCTACTTTTGTCTTTTGCTTTCTTTTATTGCGTTACATAATTTATTATTTTTCAGACTCAACTGTGCTGTTTTTTTAGTATAATGTATTTATTTCCATTTTTATATGTTTATTGAATTAATTTAAATAACAAGTGGTAAATATAGGGAAAGAAAGAACCATCTCTTTCTTGAACAACTTTCCCACGTTAACCAAATCGAAAAAGCATCTTAGTATATCTATCTATCTCATCTCACCTCACCTGTCCTTTCTCTCTCTACAAATTATATTAACCATTATTGGTAGTAATATAAAATTACCTTTTGTTAACTTAATGATTTGCATCATATAAATAACTCTCACTACTTTTTCCTCCAAGTATTTTTATCTTTTTAGGATTATGACTAAGTTTTACCATGTGGATGCTACAGGGGACAAAAGAGGAAGGTAATTAGGAAAGGTGAAAGAGGGTATTTTGGGGAGGAAAATAGTAATGGAGTAAGAGAGAGAGTTTGGTGTGAGAAAAAGGAAATGAGAATAATGAGAAGTAAAAGGAAACTCTTTCCACAAAAGTCCAATCCAAGAGTACGGGAAGAGGGCCACCTTTGCCTCTTTGGTTTTCCAAGTGACCAATACCCTTCTTACGCTGTACCTCGTATTTATGAGCTTTTCATACTGTATCACTCTCTTCAAACTGCGCGTGTAGTTTCAACACCTCTTTTGCTATTTTTACTAGCGAAAAGACGATCATAAAATAAAATATAAATATTTGTTGTTTTGAACTTATAAAAAAAATCTATTTCAACGATATCAAAAATAATACTCCCTCCGTCTCATAATAGTTGTTTCTCCAGCACTTATTCTTTTTCCCAAAACAATTGTCACTATAGAATATCAATGTAACATTTTATTTTCATTACTTATTAATTGAATTTCCTCCAACTTAACTATTCCACTAACTACAATTAATAAAGGTATTTTAGTATATGATACTAATTTTTTCATTGAAATCAACACAATTAATCATTGAGTAAATTACATTCTCCTTCCCTCAAAGATGCTTGAATTACACTCTTCTCCCCTCTTAAGTTAAAATATACACCCGCCTCCCCAATTATTCAAAACATATTAGAAAATATTTCACTCCCCTCCCTTAAGAGAAGCTTGAATTACATTTCTCTCTCCTCTTATGTTAAAATCTACACTTTACTCTCTCGATAATTTTTTTTTATTTCTAATAATCAAGCAAAAATAAAATAAAATCTAACACACTTCGGAAAAAATAGTATTGCGGGTCTATTTTAATATAATTAAAATTTGAATAAATATTTTTCGCTATTTTTTATTCACAATTTTATTAACATTTAGTTTTGAACCCTATTATAAAATATGAAACAACCCAAAATAAAATTAAAATATGTGAAAAATTATTAAAGACAATAAAGTATGGTTATTTAAAAGTTAATTTTATACTCTAAATTATAAAATTAATAGCTAAATATTTAAATTTAATTATCATTGACATTTAAATTATAAAGAAATCAAATTATTTTTCTTAAATGTTGCTTCAAAATTAGTATATATCAAAAAAATATTTATTTATGTTAAAATAGATTAAAGTGTAGTGCATATTTAATTATTAAGGGATGGTGATGTAATTCAAGCATATTATAAAGGATGGGAGTATAAAGTTTACTTTTCAAGGGAGGAGAGTGTATATTTTAACATAAGAGGGGAGAGGAATGTAATTCAAGCTTCTCTCAGGGGAGCGGAGTGTAATTTACTCTTAATCATTTCCTTAATAACCGTGCACAAACCTTAAACGACTATTATTTAGAGACGGAGGAAGTACAATATAAAAAAAATCTAAGTTCTTTTTTTAATGACACCAACAACAATTTTATTATAAAAAAAGTTGTTTAAGGGTATAATTGGAATGATGAAAAAGTAAGTATAAATATACTCATCTAGTTTGTTACACTTTTTAAATTTATACTATCTATACTATATATAAAGAAAACTACCCCTTTCAGCACTTTTGGATTGAATTTTTCTTTCCAAAGATACCCTCAATTTTCAATACAAATAACACATGAAACAAATAGATGAGAATAAATTTAAATATTAGGGTTAATATGTCTTTACCCCCTGTAATTTGGGCGAGTTCCGATTTACCCCCTGTAAAATAAGATCCTTTGATTTTAGCCCCTGACCCATGTGACTGTGCAGAATTATTTTCGAAAATTTGGAAATATATATGTTTCGAAATTTAAAACAGATTTTTGTTTCGAAAAAGAAGTTTTTTAAATTTTCTCAACAAAAGAAAAAATGGAAAATATTTTTATTTTAAAAAATCTGGATACAAATTTAGGAAAATTTAGATTTTTTTTCGAAAATTTATTCCGTAATTTTTTTTTTTATGATGTGTTACAGATTTGAGAATATTTTTTAATATTTAAAAATTGAGGATAAAAAAATCTGGAATTTTTTTTAATATTTAAATTTATTCTTATCTATTTGTTACATGTGTTATTTGTATTGAAAATTGAGGACATTTTTGAAAAGAAACAGTCAGTCCAAAAAACTGAAAGGGGTTGTTTTCTTTATATATATATTTCCCAAAAAATTATATAAAAAATAAAAAAATTCCAAAACTTCCTATATTTTGAAACTTTTGAAATTTTAAAAAAAAAATCCAAATCAAATTAATTTTTTTAAAATATTCGAAAAAAAGATAATATAAGCTAATTTTTGAATGTTTTGGTAAAAAAAATATTAATTTTCTTTTCATTTTTTTCTTCTTATTTTTAAATTTTTGAAAATTAATTTTCAGTTTTTTATATTTTTTATCTTCTTAAAAATAATTTTTTAAACCATTACACACATGTCAGGTTTTAAAAAAATTAAAATTAAAATAATTACACCGCGGCGTGCTACGTTAGTGTCCATTACACACGTGTCAGGTTTTACACACGTGTCTAGGGGTAAGTCTATAGTTAGTGTCGATCATAAGATTTCGGGTGTTTTGAGCAGACGTCGCATTCATTCATCTATGTTTAGGGTCATCTCTATCTATGGTGCTCAATGAACATATGTTTTACATTATGTGTAAAGTTGTTTTAATTAAATTAAGTGAAATATGATAATATTTTAATGATTAATGATAAAAAAAACTTATACATGGTGCAATACTAATTTGTTTGTGCATATTAGACAATGTTTCTTTTATGTTTGTTTGATTTGCGAAAGTTGAGTGGCTGATAGAACACCACATGATAAGCTTTTAAGGTATTTGACAACTTTTGATCTTATACTGTTTTAATAGACAATAGAAAACAATAAGGTGAAATTTACTACAATATATTTTATGGATATAAATATTAATATAGGTTGGGAGTACATGGTTCTATCGCATATTAAAAATGTCAATTCGCAAAGATTTTGTTCAAGAATCAATTTATTTTACTATTTTGATTAGCTAAAAGACTGACCGTCTCAAATTATTCCAATCTGCTTGCTTCCTTTGCTGAAAATTTAGGTGGTGGCAGCGCCTATCTTGCTGAACTCTCAGCAGTAATGACGGCCACTGAGTATGCTTCTCAAAGAAACTAGAAGAACCTCTGGATTGAGTCTGACTCTTCACTCGTTGTCATGGCTTTCAACAATGAATCCATGATACCGTGTTACATTAGAAACAGGTGGTTAAATTGCAAGCGGCTTCTATACCACATGAACTTTGTTGTTACTCATATTTATAGGGAAGGTAATAGGTGTGCAGATAAGTTAGCTTCTATAGGTCTGGACTCTAATGGTGTAAATGTTTGGTTGGTCTTGCCTGGTTTCCTTAGGGAGTTGTTCGTGCATGACAGGCTAGGGTTACCCAACTTTAGGGTTTCTAATACTTAGGAGGTTTTGGCTGTCCCCCTCCTTTTTGTTGTTCTTATCTTTTTCTATATATATTTTGAGGTAGTAGCCCTTTGCTACTCCTCTTTTTGGTTTTAAAAAAAAAGAATGACCGTCTCAAATGGTTTCCGGCTATATAATGATAAAAACAACCTAGGATTGTAGTTCATCGCAATCATAAGAGTTACAACCCTTATTCCCATTTTATGACATGAGAATCAAATTTTTAAAGATAAGATAAACTGATGTAACTAATGTCTTCTTTCAGGGTAGGTAAGTGTGTCTTGAACCAATAAAAAGAATCCTATTTTCATGGAGAAATTGTTGACAAAACCTCTTAAGCATAATTATCATATATCATCTCGAGAGAATTTAAACTATTTTCATATTTAATTATCTTGTCAAATATTATATGTCTAACATTAACCTTCACCCTCAGTCCAATCAATGTCTAAGATCATGCAACTATAGTCATATGGTTACCCAATTCTATTTGTCGATATTAAGCTTCACCTTTCATATTGTCGCTTGATATCTAAGATTAAATAATCATAGTTCTATAACTACAAACATGAAGAACAACAAGACTAAATTAAAAGAATTTGAAACCCATAAAATTTAGAAAGAAATGGAATTATGGAAAATCTATCATTGGATTTATTCCCTAATCTCAAGACTATAGAATCTGCTCACTCATGATCGTGGTAGATGAAATAAACACTAAACATTATGTGAAAAATGTTAAAATTGGATTTTTATTGAATGTGTAAATTGCAAGAATGGCGAATAAGATGAAAATGAGAGAAAAATGAAGTTCGCAAGTGAAAAGTGATGAGTATTATGCGCTATATTGTGACTTATAACAACCTAAATGGCTATCATTGGAAATCAAGTATAAAAACCACTAGAATTCTAAAGTGTAACCAACATAATTGTGTAGTTTAGTAGGTTACGCGTTGATCGTAGCCAGCTCAGGAATTTAAACCATCTTCTCTTTTGTTTTGGTCTTTGTCTACGAGTGTAAGGATTTGGCTACGGGAAGAATGAAGTTTCTTTGGATTTTTCACTTCTCTTGCATAGCCTTGGTCTTAAAATACCAACTTTTTGATATGTAGTCTTAAAGGCTTCAACCATTGCAACATTCACACTGAAATCTTCACTTTTTCATTGCTTCTCCTATAAAATAAGATCAAACAAAATGTGGTAAAATAACACTAATATAACACCAAAGATACTAAGTCGTCAAGAAAAATAAAGACATAAAAATAGATATAAAACCATGCTATCAAACTCCCTTGTGCTTGAATCATGATTCGGCTTCAAGAAATTTCTTTGGATAGAAAGTATTTGGAACACGCAGACATGACGATCAAGGAACGCAATCAAGGAACACAAGTGTAGACATTAGGCAAAGTCAAAACCAATGGATTACCATTATGGTTCCAAGTTAGAGGCTTAGACTTCTTTGAAATACAAAATTCTCATCAATAGGGTTCTCACCTCACAAGTTCGCTCATTATATTCGAGTCGTTGAAATGCAAATAAATTTTGTCAAAAATAAATAAAAAGATACTGGAGAGTGTAACGGGGACATGAGATAAGATACAAGGTGAGATAAAACAAAGGAAAGATTTTTCCAAAAGGTCAAAAAAAAAAAAAAAAGTTTTCCTTTTCAACCATTTTGGATAACCTTCCAAAATACGAACCAAGCACCTTGAGCATTCGACTTACGTTGTACAATTAACTATGAGCATTTTATATTTTTCCCTATTTTCTTTTTTCACCATTCATTTTTTTCTTTCTATTATATCCTGTTTTTTCTTCTAATTGTTTCATTTTGGGTTAATAGTGTTTTTCACCTCTGGAATATATCTCTTTTTCGGTTTTCACCCCTATAAAATTTTCGGTTTGATTTTCATCCTCGTAAAAAAAAAATCCAGAATACCCCCCTCTCCTATCCAACTCAGCAGAATCTAATACGTGGCGCTGATTTAGCATTTTTTTTTAATTGGCCACGTGTAAAAAAACATGTCCACATCAGATTTTTAAAAAAAAATCATAAACATATTCAAAAAAATTCCAAAAATTAAAAAAATAAATAAAAAATTCAGAAAAAAACATTAAGATTTTTCCAAAATATAAAAAAACAGAAAAATAGTCAGATTTTTTCCAAAAATTTAAAAATCGATAAGATTTTTTTTCTAAAATAACAAAATACCATAAAAACATTAAGATTAAATCAGATTGTTTTCAAAATTAAAAAGATTTTTAAAAATTCTGGAATTTAAATTTCAAAATACTAAAAAAGCAAATTTTCAAAATTGAAAAAAAGGTCAGATTTTAAAAAACAAATCAGGAAAAATTCCTAATTTTTTTCTTCTAATATTTACAATTTTTTTATAGCCCCAAAATGGATTTTTGTTAGAATCATTAGCCAAAATCGTAAAATCTTCATAATTTTGGAAAAAAAATGATTTTTTTTTTCAATATTATAATTTCGGAAAAGATTTTATAAAAATTTTGGAATAAAATTTTCGAAAAAAATCTGAATTTTTTCTAAATTTGTATCCAGATTTTTAAAATCTTATTGTTTTTTTCTTATTTTTTAAATTTTTGAAAAAAATTTGGTAATAAAAAAAATTTCCATTTTATTTTCTAACTTTTTATTTATTTTTAAATTCATATAAATGAATTATATTATTTTTTTGATTTTTTTTAAAAATTTTAATAATAAAATCAGATGTGGCCAATTAAAAATAAATAAAAATTAAAAAAAAAAAGAAGTTCAGTCAGCGCCACATAAGCGAATTTGGTGAGTTTGACAGGGGAGGGAGGTTTTCCGGATTTTTTTTCTTTTTACGAGAATGCAAATCAAACCGAAAATTTTATAGGGGCGAAAAATGGAAATGACATATATTACAAGGGTGAAAAACATTATTAACCCTTTCATTTTTAATGAGAAACATCAAGGTGATTTTTCAAAATAAAATCAAGAGAAATATTATTATTTATTTTTTAAAAAGTTATGCTCAATTACTTGATTCATACTCTAAAAAGTACCCAAAAATTATTATAATATTTCAGAAACAATGGACCAAAGAAGAAGTATTCATTTTAGGCTCAAAGATGAGAAAATAATGAAAACTGTATTAACAAAGTCACAAGGCAAGGAAAAAATTATCCTGTAATTCTCTTTCTCTTCAAAATAAATTTCACAAATAGAAATTTGCATCAAAACAGTTATAAGGAAAGTAATAGAGAACGTGGTCAATAATGATCAATGACTCGAAACAAGCAAAAGTGCAATATATATTGTAACACAAGCCCTTCTATAGGTTTAAAAATGTCATTCAGAAGTGTGTAAATCAATGAGAATATGTGTTCAAAGAATATGTAATTTATCAAACCGAAATTTGGTTTTTCCAAGAGTAATTTCAACGCCTTTAGCTAACAACATACGTGAAATTTATGGTTCAAAATCCAAGATGTAAAAAAAACTCATTCAAGCAAGGAGAAAATTTTATTATTTCAAAACAAGGTAAGGCAAAAAAAATAGGAGACAAACAAAGAGATAAAGTGAAACAATACATGCCATTGTCACAAAGTGATGTCACCGATAACATCCCTGTATGTTGCATATATGTGTATGTCGGAGGGAAGATGTTGAGATAAAGCTGATTTGACGGTTGATGTGGAAGTAAGGGGATATGAGAAGAAGGTCTTATAGATAGGCAGGATATTGCAATGACGTTTCGGTTGTCTTACTGATACATTGTGACTAGACTATATTACTTGTTGGTAAAGAGGTAGCTCCTCCGAGGTATAACTTGTTACAACGATTCTCTAAAAAAGTAATTTGATAGGTTAAAAAAAATTATTAAATCTAAAAAAAGTGTATGTTTTAGCTTAGACACCGCATGACACAAAAAGCGACGTCTATTATTTATCATTAGACATACAACACATGTTAAAGTTATTAAATTTAAAAAGAGTGTATTGTTTCAACTTAGACTCTGCATGATACAAAAAGTGTTGCCTATTGTTTATCATTAGATAGACAACATTTTATACAAAATATGAAATAAAGTGTTGTTTTAGGTAGGCAATAGACAGTGTTCGTATATAAAACAAAGCACTGTTTATATTAAAATTATATTTGGTCGAGTTGTAAAACTAAGAAAAAACAGATAAAGAGTTCTTTGTTTAATCATCTTTGACAACATGTTTGATACTTTTTTATACTCAAAACAAAAAGTGTTGTATATTATTATTCATTTATTTTATAAAAAGTGTTATTTATTTAACAATTATAATTTCCTAAGAAAACAAATTCTCATAACCCTTGTGAACCCTTGATAATCCTAGTCAAGCACTCGATTCCCTCATGTGAACCCTTGATTGTCAATTTTCTCACAAAAAATCCATAATGAAACCCTCTGTCTTCTTTCTCCTACGAACCATTGACGACACCTCGTCATATGATATTCTTTACTATGTTGTTAATTATCTTTCTATCCATTTGAGGAATTTTAAGAGCTTTTAGAGTGAAATTTCAAGTGTTTGAAGTCTTTTTGACATAGATCATATGATTGATTCAATCGAAGGTACCTTTTAGAAGTTAAGGGAACAAGGAGACCAAGTACATTGAAAATATGAAAAACAAGCAATTTGGGGAAATTATGTCTCAAGTGCCTAGCACATGTCAAAGAAAGAAACTACATAAAAAATGAAGTTTCTAAGGGGGGGAAATTACACGGTACCACATGCCCCGTGTATTGCGGGTGCACGCGAAGCACACACACAAGGGTGAGGAACAAATCAATTATGGGTTTGTGCGGCCCGCGCACGAATCTTATTAATAAAACACAAAATAAAGAAAATTCATTTATTAATACACATTATTATTAATGAACCAAAACTTGAGGAGTGCTAGCAACACGTTCTTTTCAACAGACACTCTCTAACGGTGTTTGTTTCAAGTTTAAAAATGACATGTGTATTTCATTTTCAAAATTGTTAAAGAATTGTTCTATACATACCATTTCTCTAAAAAGTGAGTGTTGATAGCATTCTCTCAAAACTTATGAATAACAAAATAGAGAAATCAAAGGCATTGGTTGCACATAGAAAAGCACATATACAAACCAATCAGACATGAGTAGATTATTACACGGATGAGGTTAACATTAATTAATTAATATATAAACATTGTATTCTTGCAATTAATTAATTAATGTTTATTCCATATGTCCCATTGGTGGTGCGACGAGCGACGCCGGCCTTACACACCACCATCTACGTGCGTCTAATTGGTTTGTATTTGTGCTTCTGTATGTGCAACCAATTTCTTTAATTTCTCTATTTTATTATTCAGAAGTTTTGAGAAAATGCTACCAACACTCACTTTTTAGATAAATGGCATTTATAGAACCATTCTTTAACAACTTCGATAATGGGATACACATATTTTTTTTAAACTTGAAACAAACACCCTTTAGAGAGAGTGTTTAAGTAATTGTTGAAAAGAGAGTGTTGCCATCACTCCTTAAATTGTATGTGGCTCGCGTGACAGACTGTTAATTTATACAATTAAAACAAATAGTTGCAAAAATTGTGTAAACTCAGAATACCATTAATACAAAGTGTCGTTTCAAATCTAATATTAACACGACAATATTGTCAATACCAAGATTCATAACAAATTATTAACGTCAATAGAGATCCATACCACACCAATACAACATATAAAAGGTTTACTAAAACATTATAAAATACTACAAAAAGAACTTAAAATTGACAATGTACAACCGAAGAATTTCTTGAAACCAACTAGCAAAACATTCATCTTCTGAGCCACTACTACTTGTCCAATGCAACATTACCAATATTTAAACTACGTAATTTCTTGAAAGCAGCAAGCATACCGTCTAACTTTTGAGCCACTATAACTTCAAACTTTTTAAAATTGTCTTCAATTTCGTCGAAAATGATTTCTAAACCAACATTATCCTCAACATCTAAATATTTCTCCTCCTCTTCAATAAGGTTTTCTTCTTCTCAAAAGGGGCGTGAACAAAAAGTTTGAATTTATCAAATTTAGTTAGCACCTTAGTTTTAAACTGTATAAAACAATTCTTATTGATATAAAACATTTAATATGAAAATGTTGCCATAAGACATTCTATAATAACTCTTATATGAAGAAAAACTTTATAATTCACAACCTTGCAATAACACTTATATGTACAAAGCACTATCATAAACCAACATGAAAGAGCGATTGTTATTAAAAGCGCTATCTGAAGCAACCCTATAACAACACTTTCTTCCTTATACAAAGCGTTTTAAAAAACCATCATGCAATAACACTTAATGTTAAAATTGCTATCTAAAACAACTATATAACAACCATTTATTCTTTATACAAAATGTTTTATATAATTTTAACAGCACTGAAATACATAACACTTATAAAAGGCGACAAAAAAACATTGTCTAAGCTATTCTTTCTCGAAGTATCACATGTAAAATCACATGGTGTGAGTCTCTTATTTGAATCCTTTGTGTTTGGGTTCCAAAATCAAACTTCATAAAATCCTCATAATCTAATTTTGTAGAACCTAGTCATCTATCATCAACGTGGATGCCCAAAACTGATTAACGATTTAGATTTATGACAACTATTTCACATACAATAATTATGTAAACTAAGAAAGTATAATTAACATCATATCTTTGCAATTATAAAAAACTTTCACACTCTTCTCAGCTTCTAAAGCTTCAATAGAGATTCGAATCCATTCGCATCAGTTAAGTTCTAGACTCTATGTCTTGGGTTGACTCAAACAACCGAAATAACGACAACCACCAACAATGGCTTCCCATTCTGTACCATACACTGACAGTGACCCAAGAAAATCTGATAAGCATGGTAAAATGTAAGATATTCCCGTTCTGAATCTGAGATCTTCGCATCCATCTTCTTCTCTTTCTCAATTGATCACTGGGCCAGCGAGATTCAGACCAAATTCGGGTCAGGTGGGAAGAATATTACTGGGTCGGGTACATTATCCAGGAAATCAACCGGGTCTGGGCCAATAACATTACAGTCGGCCAGGATGAAAACTTCTGGATCAGTGTTGTTAAACTCAATTAATTTTTTACATTAGTGAAAATATAATTTTTAAATTGAAGATGATTCTCGTTAAGTGTGAAAGTGTATCATGTTTTAACTGAAAACAAAGAGAAAAGTTTGTATGAGGAAGATTCCATGTTATCTAATAATATTTGATGTTTGTGAGGACTAATCATTTTTTTTGTATCTTCTTAGAGATAATCAATCACATGTAACAAGATATAGTAGTTATGCATTTGTAACTTTTATGCTACAACAATTACATATAATTTATAAAGATTAAAATTATTGTAAAAAAATCTGATGTAGATTAATTGTTGGATAAATAACACGGTCTCAATTGTTATGTGTCAAGAATGAAATATTTTCGTCGAAATTTCATAAAATATTAAATATCATATATAAACTTTTTTATTTTAATATTAAAAAATGTACTACAATTTCAATAAAAAACTTTGAAGACAAATAATTATAGGCTATTTAACACAACTAGTTTATACAATTAAAACAAACAAACAGTTTCAAAAAATGTGTAAATTCAGAATACTATCAATACTAAGTGTCATTTCAAATTTAACCTCAACACGACAATATTGTCAATACCAAGATTCATATAAAACTATTAATGTCAATAGAGATGCATACCACACCAATACAACATATAAAAGATTTACTGAGACATTATGAAATACTAAAAAAATGTAATTAAAAAAGTTAATGTATGACCAAAGAATTTCTTGAAACCAACTAGAAAAACATCAATCTTCTGAGCCACTACAACCACATAATATCTTGAATGCAGCAAGTATACCATCCAACTTCTGAGCCACTACAACTTCAAATTTTTTAAAACTTTCTTCAATTTCGTCGGAAATTATTTCCAAACCAGCATTATGCTCAACATCTAAATCTTCCTCCTTTTCAACAAGGTTTTCTTCTTCTTGAGGGTCATGAACAAAGAGCTTGAATTCATCAAACCTAGTTAGCACCTTAGTTTTAAATTGTATAAAACAATTCTTATTGATATAAAACATTAAGTTATGAAAATATTGTCATAAGACATTCTATAATAACTCTTATAGGAAGAAAAACTTTATAATGCATAACCTTGTAATAACACTTATATGTACAAAACACTATCATAAACCAACGTGAACGAGCAATTATTATTAAAAGCGTTATCTAAAGCAACCATATAACAACACTTTCTTCCTTCTAAAAGTGTTGTAAAAAATCATAATGCAATAACATTTGATGTTAAAATCATAATCTAAAACAGTTATATGATAACTTTTTCTTCACCCCTTCCTTGTTGTTGTATTTATGATATTTGTACCTAAGAATTACAGATACTTATGACTATGAGATCTAGTTATGGGACGCCTAGAAGGTTGCGACGGAAATTGTGTTCTGTCAATTTTATTTTAGTAAGGATTAAACATGTAGTCAAATGCGAGCTATGGTATGTAACACTAGGGTGGAGGTTGAAGTTGAATCTATTTATTTTTGAGTTTAAATTGTGAGAGTTATTGTTATTTCTATTTCGATGTTGAATAACAAGAGAAAATTTTATTAATGAAATCAGGAAATTGTTTTCCGCTCTTGGAATTATTATTTTAAAGAAAAATTTATGGTAACATGTGATATTATGTGAAGTTTTGTAACATCCTTATTATTAAATTTACTTATTATTTAATAATTATCATCGTGAAATATTGTGTTACAACCAACATGTCATCACATATAATATTGTACATAAAATTGAGACATGATCATAAGCATGTACCATTCAATAAAGAAGGAACATATATCGTTACATATTAACGATATATTGAAAGTTTTGAACTCAATAACGCCTGATTTGATATCAAATCAGTGTCAACTGTATCTACGAAAATAAGAAAAAACACAGTTTTGTGCTTACTTCAAGATATATGATCATTATCTAATTATAAAAAATATAATTATAACTTTTTGTGTCATTTTTATAATATGTATTTTTTGTGGTTATTGATATATAAGCACACACTTTTAGAATTGTATTGGAGTTATTAATGGTACACATATTGCAACATTGGTAAGAAGATGAAATGTGAGCAATTATGGTAATTGTCATGGAGATAAACCACAAGATGCATTAGCTCATTGTAACTTTGATTTGGAATTCATTTACGTTCATAATAGTGGGTGGAAGAGCTCAACTCATGATTCTAAGCTACTTAGTGATGCTTGAGAGGGAAGAATTGAATTAAAGTAACCCGAAACAAGTCATTAACCTTTAAATTATAAATTTGTTTTTTTCCTACTTTAACCTTGATCTGTGTTTTATATGTGTAATTAGATTAAAAAAACACTATTGGATCGTGGATTTTCTAATCAAAGCAAATTTTTAGCGCCACATGGTATGCTTTATCATTGAGAGGATATTCAATATTTTTAATTTGCGGTTCAAATTTTTTAATTTAGCACATCCATTTATATGTAAGACACAAGCAAAACTTGTGTTGCCTTGTGCAACACTTCATAACTTAATTTCTTCACAAAGAATTTCATTATATTGTATTTTTAGTTAAATCTATTGACGAATTTAAACAATCAACATTATAAAGTTTACAAAGACAATAATTCTGAACTCATTATTAGAACACAATAGCAAGAACGAGAAGAGGCTAGTTTATGGAGGACTGATATAGCTTCTGTTAAATAGAGAAATTCTACATTGGATAACAAAAAGTTAGAATCCCTTTGTTATTTTTTTTTAGACAAGAATCAATTTGTCATTAAACGTTTTAAATTTGTATCAGTTTTGTTTTTCTTTATTCAAATCGTAGTATTTACTTATTACATTTTTTATTCACTCTTTTAACTTTGATTTTTTGCTAAAAAATTTATATAACTCTTTCAAATCTTTGAATTCATAAAGTACTTTAAAATCTTAAAACACTTTGGTATAATCCTATTCAAATTCAAAAATAAAAATTGAATTATAAAAAGTATTAAACAGTTTTTTTAAAGAGTTTTAAAAGTCAATACAAACCTATAAAAGTATTTTAAAATATTAAAAACATATTTTGCCAAAATTGTCTCTTAATCACATGTTCACATCCCCTCTATAGTACTTTTCTTACTATGTATTTTTTTTCTCTAAAAAAATGTAGTTTTTTTCTCTTACTTTATTTCCTTTTCATAAAAACACCACGTTCACTTATATATAGATTGAATTTATGAATTTTAGTTACGTAACTAAGAGTATATAAGTTACGTAAAGAGTGTTAAGTATGCGGGCTCTTTAACTCTTTTAAATAGGGTTGAGCATCGTACGGGTTCGGGCCCGAAACCCCAATACGCTCAAAACCGAAACAGATTAATATGAGACCCATTTCTGCCCAATAAGCACTTCGGTAGCTCGGGTTATGGGTTGTGCGGGTGGCGGGTCCGTCGGTCGGATTGAAACGAGTTAAATCAATAAAAGTTATGCAACACACAATACACAAGGTAAATGGTAGTAGAAGAAAATTGCGGGGGAGGACGACTGTGAAAGAAATACCATTGCGGTATGCTAACTGTGAACAATAAGGAGAGGAAGGAACTACTCCAAGACACACAAAGAGAAATGGAATAAGTTTGCATCGTATGGATTGTGGAAGAGAACATGCTCGCTGGAAAATAGAGAGAGAAAACCAAAACTAATATAAATGTGAATCTTTGATTTCTATATCCATATAAATAAATATAAATATTAATAATTGTAAAACATAAAACAATGGGTTGTAAGATGTATTTGATGGAAAAAAATGTGTTTAACATACGTTACCCTTAGAGTTTTGATGATAACAAGGTATTAAAAATCGTCAATTGGATATGTTAATATTTGTTCAAGTGTACAAGACCATAGACAAATAAAATTTGATGTCTTTATAAGGTTCTGCAAGAACAAAAGAGAGCAAAGGAATCAACAAAAATGAAGCTTGAAGCATCTGAAGAAAAGTGCATCTGAAGTATAAGTGCTCCTGAAGTGATGACGTCATCAGAAGCAAGTTCATCAGAAGCATCTCACCAGAAGCAAGATCACCAGAAGCTGAAGTTCATCAGGAGATGAGAGACTTAAAGCTTCAAAGGTTGGGTAATGGATTTAATCTCGTCCAGCATTGCATTAGACTAAAAGAGTGTTACAACGGCCTTTGTGTAAAATTTTGAAAGCATTGGATGCTTGTTCTATCAAGAGCGTTGACAAAGGACAATTGTACGAATTGTACAACCACTTCCTCCACTACTCTGTTCGTGTCTCTGCAACAAGACAAAAATAATAGCTCTGCCTGCATAAATGTTCCTTCAAACTAGGAATGCATTTGAAATTGATTCTTCATAGGACAATAACCATATCAGGCAAAAGATCATTGGTGATTTTAATCAAAGCTTCAAACGACTCTTTATTGTGCTGGCAATTTTTCAACGTATCTTTCACACCTCTATATAAAGGAGTGAAGACCTACTAAGTTGGATATACAGACACACACAAAAGCAAGACTCATACAACAATTCAAAGTCCCAAAATCTGTTATTGTTCTGCATCTAAAGTCTTAAAAGTCTGTATCTGATTTGTATTATGAACACCACTGATTGTATATCAAGTGTTTAAACTCAAACAAACTTCTTTGTAATTTTGTTTGATTAGAAGTCTCTTGCTTGTGTGCTTGAGCAATAGAAGTCTCTTGCAGTTGTGCTTGAGTATTAGAAGTCTCTTGACTGTGTTCAGGAGCATAGGAAATCTCTTGCAGTTGTGCTTGAGTAATTTGAAGTCTTGTGTTAGTTGTAGCATTGAGCAGTTGTAATTTGATATTACATTTTAGTGAACTCTCCTTGGAAGTGCAAGGGGGACAGGACTACTTCCGGTTTGTGGAAGGAACCTGTATAATTGCTTTGTGTTTTTCTTCTTTCTCTCTCTCTCTCTCTCTCTCTCTCTCTCTCTCTCTCTCTCTCTCTGTTTTTATCCGCTGCATTTAGATTCTGATTATCACTTCAGAAGCTGAACTCTATCTGCTTCTGAACAGTGACTTCAATAGGAGAAAACGAGAAAAAGTAAACACAATTCAACCCCCCTTTCTTGTGTTTTTCTCACCTTCAGTATTGTAAACTGGTTTCCCGTAATAGAAGACAACTAGTATCCTAAATTATTGTGTGTCATTATAAAAGAGGAGCAGTTGTTGACTAGTCAATGGTCAGTGACCCTTTTATGTCATGCTTATATCATAGAAAAGTGGGAACTTGATGTGTGTCAGGCAAATGTTATTTGGCTATTCCTAAGAGAAGGCTATGAATCGGTCGGTTGTGGGTACCGATGGGTTACCAATTCAGGAACCGCAACCGACCGTTAGAAACTGTATAGACGCGGTTTTTCTCATTTTTTGAACCCGACAACCGACCCGACCCATCCGTTTAATTAAAGTGAACTGCAGTTTAGACGGGTTTTGGGCGGGTTCGGTTCTTATGCTCAGCCCTACTTTTAAAGAGTGTTAAGTACAATTTGTTGGGTTTTTTGAGAAGTACTAAACCAGTGAAAACATACGTAAATAAAATGCATAAAGATAAAAGATAAATTATGAGTGAAAACGATAGTTTGATTGACTGATTGTTGAAATGATTTTACAATGGGTCTTTTTTTAGCACAAGTGCCAGAAAACATATCCAAATGACCAAGTATCTTGACCTATCGAATTGGGCACGAACAAACTTTATTCACTTAAACCTGTAGGTAATGTGTGTACTTGTGGTCGTTGTTTGATGTAACTGGCGCCTCATGTTTGGCCTTGCTTCACTTGTATCACTACACCCTTTGTTGCATGTTTCAAGCCCTTTCCTTTCTAATCACGCTCCCTAAATAATAGTTGTTTTTGTTCGGGGAGCTAAAGCAATGGACCAAAGATCTTTCTCGCTCCTATCTGTCTGTCTTTAATTCAATTGACCCTTCATTTAGATATCTCTGCATCAACTAACCTTAATTTAATTGTTGTCGTTTTCGACCAACAACTTATATATACTTTTTGTTGTGAACCAAATATCATTTGTTCATAACTGCATAAACTATTTCGTCGAACCTAATATGACAACAATGAGTGACAAAGTTCTCCCTCAAGATATTTAAGACTTCTGCTTTCCTAGATTTTGATTCGAATTCATGACCTCCGATTAAGTTGAAAGAGATCTCTTATCATCTCACCCATCTCATCCAAGTGCTCTTAGGTCAACTTAGATTTTTTTTAACCGTGAACAACTTCAAATTTTAATCTATACTGCTTTCACTGTTTAAAATATATGTCACTATATGCCTACAAAAGACAAATAAGAAATCAAAGCTAGCATCAAAGATACAAATTTAGATACTCTTTATTTCTTTTAGATGTGCTATGAGGAAGATTTTTGTAATACTCTATCTATGTATTGAAAACCCTTAACACTAAGGTGAGCAAAAAGATCTAGCATTTTTTTTTAATTCTCTTATTATATATTTATCATCATTTGTTGAAAGGTTTAAATGCACTTTTGTCCCCCTTTGTTTGCCATCGTAGCCATTTTGATTCCCTAACAAAAACAATGCAATTTTGGTCCCCTAATTTTCTCAACTATGCTACGAAGTCGCCACGTGTCTCAAAAAAGGGGTCATAATCGCAACTTTTTTGTAAAGATAAGGGACCAAAAGAGCATATTTCAGTAAACATGGATAAATTAGGAGGTCAAAATTGAATTTTTATTTGTTAGGGTGTTAAAATTGCTACGACGACAAACATAGGGGGCAAAAAGTGTGTTTAGGCCTGGTTGAAAACGTGGTGAAGAGGAAGGCGTGTCACAACGGACTAGAAACTCCCAACGAATTCAACCTCAAAAAATTACAAAACATGCTAATCTGTCCAATATTCACATTCACAGCACTTGTGTCTCTCTCATCAGACCACTCAATGAGTGGAGAGTAAGAATTCAAAAGAGAGAAAATAACCTTCCCATAATGGAAGTGGGACGAGGCTATTTTTGAAGAGCTGTTTTCCCTAAGTGGAAACAGTACCAATTATAGCGGGCCCTATTCTCATTCAATTATTCAAGCCCAGGCCCACTTCTTTCTCTCTCAAACAGCAATTGGTACCACATAGGCCCACTAGCTTTATTATCCTTAACCCCTTTACCTATGTATTCGACCTAACTTCTGTTCCAACATTAAAAAACTTATATATTACCATACCTAACTTTTGTTTGACTATTTTGGCACCAAGATCATAAAACACATATAACGGTGTCTGCAAACTATACAACTCTAAACTAGTACTAACAAAAATGGATCATTTAGGTTCTTTTCTTTTATGGGGGCCTCCTCAACTTCCCGTTCATATATATGATTATATCTTGGACAAACATTATATATATGCCAGCTTTTGTGTTTGTTTATGTTACACATGATGAAATTTAAATATCTTGGTCCATGACAAACCATATAGTTTGGAATAATCGTTAGGTTGAAATGATCAAATACCTCCTCCTACGGAACAAATTACTTTCTCTGTGACAAACCAAGATAGAACAGAAATTATTTAATGTTTATCTACGTCTACATCGTAGGTAGAAACTTCCTGGACTGTACGCACGACACGTTTGAAATGCAAGTAGGGGTGATAATTCATAGGTTGTCTCACAAGGGGTTATGGCCTAACCTACAATAACTTCATGTTGGGCCAATTTTTTTTACAAACATTGACCAAAATTTTCTCAAAAATATATTTAGCTAATAAATTTAGATTTTATTAAAATTTATGTTGAACATAAATCAACTCTTACAAAATCTACTTGTAATATAACGAGTCATCTAATATGAGATTCTTAACACATCACTTTCGCACTCAAGACATAAAAAACATGATAGAAGTGACTCAATAGTAGCGACATTATAATAGATGGTCCTATAAATTTTGAATAAACTCTGATGCCATATTAAAATTTTTGATTGCGTCTAATTCAACACTAGGTGAGAGTTATTCTCACTTGTAAACATATTTGATCATATCTCTTGAGACTTCATGCCACAATAAAAGTCTTTTGATCCTAAATTTTACAATAGTTTCTTTGAATAGTCTTTGAGAAGCAAGTGTACGATAAGACCTTTAAATAGAATCTACATTTATTCCAAACCAATTTCATTGACTTAAACATTTTGTGTAAGGTCAATATTCTTAAATCTTGATAAATATAAATCACTACGCGGTTTTAGCATTTATGAAAATTTTATTATGATAATAACATATTAACATATATAAATATATTCCTTTAGTGATATGTGTGTGCATATGAATATATTCATATTTATTTAAATATAACATTTTGTTAGGTTTAAGTGCCTTTGTAGGGTGCCTAAAAAAGTGGCTTAGCTTATACAGGTGATTTTTAGCCTAATCTTTAAACTAAATAGGTTTTCTAAAAGTAAAACTTACATCTGTTTTTTTTTCTTTCAAAATAATATGGTTTGACATGATTTTTTCCCCCTTAACCTTCCTGGTCTTAGTGGAAGGGATTACAGTAATCTTAAATTTGGTTGGAAGATAAGTAAAATTTATCAAGTGATTATTCAGTCAGGATTCACACTTCTAATTTTTTATAACGATTCCTCATAAATTCAAGCTCATTGAACTCAACGACTTAATTGGTTTGAACAAAGTTTGATGTAGAGTAAACTGTAAATTCTCCTTCGGGTGAGTAACTTTTTTCTACCCAATATATATGTGAATGAGAAAAAAATAATAGTTAACTACTGTATATATGTAATTAAGTGAGTCAATGAAATCTTCTACTAATTAGTTTAGTTGAGTACTCAATCCCAAGAGATCTTGAAAACAAATTTTGCACTCCCGTCGCAATCTTTATATGTTTCTTTATAGAAAAGTTTTTGATTTCATTAAACCCAACGAAATTGACTTCAAAACTCGACTTCTTATTTCATTTTGGGATTTCTTGCATGTTTTCATTTAGCTTGTAAAACTACTACAAAAATATAAATTTGAGAGTTTTAAAATCACAAGTCATAGCAATGCAATACATGATTAGTTGAATATTGAATATAAATTTTTATGTAGACACCATATATAGGTTCAAATCTTCATAATCTAGGTTACTATAAAAAGTAGCAACGTGACTCACAAGGAGGAGGAGAAGAAGGTATTAGCAAAGTTCATTGTATTTACCTGAAATTTAATTATTTTATGAATCAGGCATAATAATTGATTCATTGTTTAATATATTATATATTTTCTGGTATATTATTAATGTACACGGAAGAGAAAATACATTGGCTTTGGTAGCTAGCATATATCTTTTGTTTAAAGATGACTTTTGCGTAAGAAAGTAAAAAGAGAAGAAGAACATATTCGTATAGTAACGTTTTCTTTCATTGACATTAACGAATTCGAATATTAATGGAGTGGTAGGTAGTAGCTAGGCATGGCTGTATGGCTTCATGTGTATTTTCTGTATATAGGAATTTATCAATTTTCCAACCTTTGTGTAATTTGTACAGTTTTAGAAACCAACCAACCAGGGAATCCTATGAAATGATAATTATTCCCTTTTGTCATATCTTTACTGCTTATTGTGTCTATGCCTTTATTTTATTTGACAAATAAGTAAACAACAACTTTTAGTACATTTGCTCGAAAAAAAAGCTTTTAGTACATATGTTAAAGAGTAGTGCTTTCTCGCGAGTTATACTATCACGAACAATGTCTGTCGTTGGATTTTCATTTGACGGCATAAACAAGTGGCGTAAACAAGAATTTGTATTCTACTAAAGTAACTCGTATATATGAATATAACTACTCGCGATGACTTCTGTGAGAAAAACACTTACGATAAGAAGCAGTACTCTTATATAGTAATGCTTCTTATCACAAACGTTTTTTCTCACAAAGTCATCACGAATAGTTATATCCATATATATGACTTACTCTAGTAGAATATATATTCTCTATTCCACCACTCGTTTATGCCGTCAAATGAGAATCTAATGACAAACATTGTTCGTGATACTTAACCTCGCGAGAAATAACACTACTCAATATAAAATGATAAAAATATCAAACAAAAAGTTTTTAAATATTAATACTTTTGGATTCTTAAAGTCACCACATCACATGTTGATTAAGGTTAGGATTTGATGATTCATGAGACACGAGGATGCAAGTTGTGAAATCTTTCCAATATCTACACTACAAGACATAGAATATGGATCCGGTTCACATATGACCACTCAAGTTTGAGTGAATCTCATTTACATTAATTCACATATGACCACTAGTATATTTATTGTTAAAATTATTTTTACAATATCTCTGTTGTTTATTTTTTTTTATTTTTTCATGCAAATGAAGAAATGAGAAGAATATTTTTGGAAGATATTAACTAGTTTTAAGGTAGTCTCCAGGTATTCACCAAAAAAAGATATCTCCAGGTATTTTATCAATTATCACATTATATTGCTTCTTCTATCTTTAATAATGAAATGTCTTAGATTCTTACTATAAAAAAAAATAAGAATAGTGGTGATTGGTTTTCTTTTTTAATAGCAAATGAGTTATTGTGTGTATATAAAAGTAAATAAATGGGAGTACAGGAATACATAGGATAACAATAATTAGGTTAAGCGCCAAGGGGCATATAAGAATTATAGAGACAACAAAGTAGAAACCTACCGGACCAGGATGATCAAGCACGATCAACAAGACCTGGAAAACCACTGATAAAATATCTCAATAGACAATAGGCAAAAATAGGGCTCAACAACCCACTCATAAAAAGTACGAGGAGACCTAAATGACTTATCCAAATATCACTTCTAAGTCACCTTTTGGATTCACAGCTACTGCATCATTTTCGCGTCCCAAGACATTATTAACGTAAAAATAGAGAAGCTATACAATGCAGCTTCCACATTAACGCACCTCTTTGCTGCAATTTTTCTTAAAGTTCCGCAATACCAAACACCTTATAAAAGGAGAAAGTTATTTGATGCACCGATCGCTCTATATCCTTTAGTACCTTATCACAGAAAATAACTTCATTTTGCGATTTTCAAATCAATCACACCATAGAACGCTAAACTAAAGCTAAGTAAAGATCGAGAATAAATAGAAGAAGTTAGGTGGCATAACAAATTAACTCCCTCACTAACCAATTGAAGACTCTATACCACAACTGAAGAAAAAGCTCCCAAGTTACAAACAAGTGGGGGTTGTCTCCTTATAGCGACCACACAACACACAATTCGAGCCCTCAACATCTTAGATAACTCTGCATCTATAATGTTTTAGCTAGTAGGAGCCTTGTTTGAAAGCAATTTCTAAGAAAAGGCAATGACCTTTTTTAGAGTCTAACTCTTCCAAACTCTGAAAATAATGTGAAGTTCATACTTATACATAAATTGATAAATTATAACATTAACCATCGTTATTTTTGTTGTGGTTTTGTCCTTGCTTTGCAATTTGTAAGTGTTTTTTTTGGTCCATGGTTGTGCATTGGGTTGTTTTTCTTTAATATAATTTTTTGGTCTTTTAAAAAAAGATTATACAAAATACATGTTACCATTTTTAAAAATATGTATTTATACTATATGAAAAGCTTCAATAATAGAACTCTTCATTTCTTTTGGGCTTTGTTAGGAGTTTGGAGGGGGAGGTGAAGGGAGGGTTTTGAGGGTGACAATGATAAAAGAAAATAGAGAAAATCTTTCACATTTTTTTGAAAGAGTATTTTTTTAGAGAATGATAAACTATTGCTTACCATTCATATATTTTTAATATTAAGAATATTATAACAACATAGATTAAATTTGAAGAATTCATATAAACTCTCCAAAACCCTCCTCTAATACAACTTTTTAGTTCCTCCAAATGAGAAGAGTTTTATATTATGAAGAAAAATTAACCCATCAAAGTCCTCTCCGTCTAACATCCTCTATTTCTTGCACTTGCTTCTTTCTTTTTTCTAAAACCCTCTTCTCCCTTCCCCAACAAACTCGCAAAGAAAGCCTCGGAGGAATGATGAGAAACCTACTTTTTGCTAAACGCCATTTATTTTTGTTCTTGTTGACAATAGACACCACGTTTACCTTCAAAAGCATTTGAGCAATTTTCTAGATATATCTCATGTCGGCACCAATTAAACTTTGTTTTTCATGACTCATCATATGGCTATTATGGATCATCATCCCCTTTGAAATCTTGGTGCAAATATCTTAACATATATGCAACTACCTACTGTGATCAAATCCAGGTGGTTGACTTGGTTGGGTCCCATTTTGTAATTTTTATTAGCACAAAAAGACACAATGTGAATCATATATGTCCCCTTTTGATTGGCACACATGGAGATTGGATTGTTGTTGGGGGTTTGTTTGAGCCATGATTCCATGAAGATATGATACGATTTTCAACCATAAACTATTAATGATTCCTTTGTTCTTTGAAATAAAATTTCTTTATGCCTTTCACTAAATTACGTGATTTGATAGAGTTAGTGATAATATTATATTTGTCAATGATTAATTTTGTTTTCAAAAATTAAAGATAATTAATTCAGTTGAAATTTAAAAGAATGAGATACTTCAAGGTTCAACTTATATCACTCGAGCAACCCAAATATTTTTTAATTATGTATATAGTAATATTGTAAATCATCAAAACAAGTTTTTTTTATTAAGATTTCCTCTAGAGTATTTATAATTATATGTCAACACCTCTAAGCAAGACATTCAATCCGTAATAATAGTAAAACAAATAGTTACTATGTTTATTCAAATGGGTGGAAGTCCTAATTTATTTCTTCAAAGCTTGTAAATGCTAAATATCTTTCTATGTATGGGTTGAAGTTCTCCTTCGACTCTCTAATATTAATCATTTTTATTTATTAGAAAACATCTTTCAATACGATAAAATATATTTAGTTGAGGGATAAATCTATTATGGATTTTTTTGTCACTAATATTTAGGTATTAAATTTTTTAAAGTAAGGACCCGTCTCACAGCAATAAGGTCCTCATTATTCAATATTCTTTCGCAATCAACTTAAGAAAATCATTTTGAAATTTTGTTTTCGTCATTTGATGTTGCTCTCACTTTTTCATCCCAATCAAAGACAATAGTATAGCCATTATTGGTAAAAACAAATATTAACAAATGAGAATTAATTCAAATAAAAATTGAAAAGGTAGTTTTAGGAAGGAAAAAATTAGTGATACAAATTTTCAAGTATTTTGAGGTGATAAAACAAAATCTGTTTGGTTTTTTCATCTACCTATAACCTACTTAACAATTAGTAGTGGACCAACGCAAATACAATGACTTCATTTTGATCCGCCAATGCATATACAATGGACTTGGTTGGAAAGTCTCAGACACCTAGGGAGAAGTTTTCGAATTCTAGAATTACACTCATCTTCACTTAACTTAATTTTTTATAATAATTTTGTCATTATCTTCTTTTCATGTCATCTTCTATTGACCCGTTTTCATATGAATTTTTAAATATAAAATCTAAAATTCATATGAAAACATGAATGACAGACCATATATTTGAACATTAAAAATTTATATCTTAAAAAATTATATATAAATTGATTAAAATAACGTGAAAAAAAGGACGAAATCATTATATGAATCAAAACATAAGAATAGGATAAAGACATTGCATAAATCATAAACGTGTTGCTGAATTACATCCTTAAATTCTTCTAAAGCCAATTCTTTGGGGAGTTAGGGTCGAAGGCATATTGATGATTCTTTGAGCTTCCTAGGTGTCCATACATGCATTGACCTCTAATTGATAGTTTGTAATTACCAAAGAGGCTAAGCAGTTGGGGTAATTAATTACTTAGGGTGTCTATTGGAAGTCATAAACCCTAATTACTACGGGTTAGCAACAAAGAGTGAAAAAAACGTCATTTATGCATTAACCTCTTCTATTATTGGTTTTTTTATATAAAGTTTTATGTATTAATTTAATGAAGTGTTTATTTTTAATGTAAATTGCACTAAAGATACATAATCAAAATAAAATTAATCTAATACATGCTTTTATTAGCTTTTTGGTAACGGTTGATTTTGCTAAGTTGTTGGCCTTTTTCATTAAAATGAAAACAGAATGAGTGATTGTATATTGATTTCATAAAACAATGAAATTTTGGAACAAATATCAGGGATATTTGGAGTATAATCTTTGAGTAAGATTCCAACAATAATAACTATTTTGTTTTTGCAACTGGAGTCTTCGACTACATACTATGAATTGGTCTTTTTGATCCTATATAGTACTCCACCATGAACGGACCAAGGAGGGAGCAGATGTGCATGCTCAAGTAAAGACCTTCTCTAGGAAAATTTTCACTAATGACATTGAGACATTGACATTTGACAGTGATTTGAATCTATTACAAATGGTGTCTTCCCTATCTATTTATATATACTCCCCATGTCTTAAATATACGGAAAAAAGTCGAACAAAGTTTATGCATCTGATTTTTATTGTTGAAGGATTTGTGCATTTGATTATATTTGAATCAAATATATCAACTTTGTTTGGGTATTTTTTTTGTTGGTTATATTTGAGACCGAAATAGTGTATAGTCTATTTTACAATGTAGTTAATAATCAATGCCAACCATTAAAATCAATACAATGCATTTGGGACATGCAAGCCATTTTGTAGGTCTCCATTGAACACATATATAATATGTCGGTGCATATAACAAAACGTACGAAAAGCATTTAATCATTATCGATCGACATATAATAACACAGTCAACTCAACATTGAGTGCATTCAATCAACTAACTAGCAACTTGCAAAAACAACCTTGTGGTTAGTTGCCACAATTGCATGCCGCATGACATTTTGCTCATTCATTGAATAGGTTTGACCAAAAACAAATTAAGATCAAGGCAGAAGGGGTACTATGTTATATGCAACTTGTTTCAAGAACTACTAGAAGTTGAAGAAAAACATTCAATTCTTTTGCTTTAGTTGAATGTCACGAATATAGTTGCTTTTTGTTATATGGTTTATGTTTATATCCAATAGTAGTAGATGAATTTGGATAGAGTAACAAAAAAAAAAGATGAATTTGGGTAGATGTGAACAAATAAATTTCTTTGCAGCCCATACACTCAATTTCTACCATAGAACACCTTCCTTTTGAGAGAAAGAAACCATGGAACACCTTTATCTCGCGTGCAAAGATTAAAATAAATTCACTTACATAGTAATATAAAAGAGCTTGAAAAAAATTGGGAAGAAAAACTAATATTATTATTTTTTAAATTAATTTAAAAATTTAATATTTTAATATGGGAAATATTAATATATTTTTTTGAGGAAATTGTAAAGTAGTGGTAAAGTAGTATATTTTTTTTGTGGTGGCGGGATTTGAACCCGGGACCTTGAATATATTATACATTGTCCTTACTAACTGAGTTAAGTTTGTGAGGATGTAATAGTAGTGTATTAAAAACTAGAAAAAAAATTATAAAAAAACTGGAAAACAAAATTATAAAATGAATGTTTTTTTAAGGGAAAAAAACTAGGTGATCGGTCGTGGTCAATACTCAAATAGAATAAAAAAATGAAAGTTAAACATAAGAAAAACTGATTTCTAAATTGATGTAAATATTTAAATTAGATTATAATTTAATATTATAATAAAAATAAATTATAATGGTGATGGTGGTCAATGCCAAAGTCAAGCAATCAACCGCCGGAGCACCGCCATAAACAATTGGAGCTCTGTCGCGGACCACCGAAGGGTCTCCGAAGATCTGCCATACGCTTCGATGATTTCCCAGTGGTTCCCATCGACCATCACATTGTTATTAATATTTAATTTCTTATTGAAATTATTAATATAATTTTTGAATGTTTTTTGAATTATCAAATAATCTATTTTGGGCCATTAAAAAATCTACGAAAATTGTTGTTCTCGCTTCAAAAATTGCAATGACACACATGGAAATTTTGCATATAATCCCAACTGCAGCTAACTGTCGCAGTATCGCTCAAATAGCGAGCTGCAGTTGGCTCAGCTGCATTAAGTGCAGTTCATGCTAACTGATTTTTCAGGAAATAATAATTGGATATGATGAATAGATATGAAATTTTTCTTATTGTAAAAATAATTTTTTCGTTATTTTAGATGATTACATTGGATTAGGTGTATTCTTTTCTAACATCGTTATGGTTAATGTACAATGGAAGGAATGAGACTGTACATACATATTAGAGAAACTATGCATGTTTGTTTTTCCTTTTCCCTCTAAATGTGTAGTAATTTCTTAATTAGACAAGTTATAGAGTTGTTCTTGATATCAAACCTTGAACAAATATTTATAGAGGAAATAGCCTGACAGCAAGAACAGATTGATTAGAGAAATCATTTGAAATTCTATTGCCATATTGTGATAACATCGCAAAATGCCTACAAATTGTTATGAAAATTCTCAATTCTTTTGAATTCCTATCCTAAAAATAAAAATCTCAGAACAAATTAACTTTCAGAGTTGTAAGGAAGTAACAAAAGATCGTCAAAAAGAGGAGAAAACATTAGCTACCAATTCCCCCATTCCCAGCTTTAGAGAGACCCACCACACATAGAAGCCATTGCCTTCAAACATGGCCATAATTGAGACATTATTCTCCCCTTTGAAACTTGTTACAGGACAAACAACCAACATCATCAAATACATAAAAAAGAGAGGAACGAAATCTAGTGAAGAAAATCAGTTATTCTAACTGATTTTTCAGGAAATAATCATTGGATTAGATGAATGGATATGGAATTTTTCCTATTGGAAAAATATTAGTTGCATATAATTATCTCAAGGGGAGATCAAATACATGAACAATTATCAGCAGTAAGCAGGAACTGCACTTAAGTGCAGTGCAGTCGCGCCAACTGAAGTAGTTGGCACAACAGCAATTAACCGCACAGTTCACTGCCCGAACCATAATTAGCTGCAGTTGGGGTCATATGTGTAATTTCCATGCGTGTTATATAGCAATTTTTGAAGTGAGAATAGCAATTTTCAAAATCTATTTGGGCCCAGCAGAAAAATATGTCTTTGGGCTGAAGTACCTATTCATTCCCTAATGGCTATTAGTTTTTCCACCCTACCTATTTCTCGCGCTCCATATTTTTTTGTGAAAATACCCATGTGATTATAGAATCCGAAAATTCCATAGGCATTTTCGTAAAATAAATAGGACGTGGGAAAAGGTGATAGAGTGGGGAAAAGTAAAAGTCTGCACAAGTAGGAAAAAGAATCTTTTTTAAATTTTTTTAAAGATACTCTTTTTTACAAGAATATGTAAAGTGAACTTATTTAAATAAAAATTCTGTCAATTTATTTTGAGAAAATTATATTCACCTCCCCTAAGTTCTTCTTAAATAACATTCACATCCCCTCTAGTTTTAAAACTTACATTAACCTCCTTTACTTATTTATCAAATATACACCGGCCTTCCTTGCAAGATAACACTGTTACTTCTCTGTTAAATGAAACCAACCACCAGAACATCCCATGAACACAAAAGCAAAGAAACCATGGGATTCTCAACCACAAAGAAACTCCCCCTTTGTTGAAATATTCTCACTAATTTCCCTTTCCGTCACCATTTACTCAAATTTCCCTTTCCAATAATTTTTATTTTCCCCAATTTTCCGAGTATCAAAT
>Ga0315915_1000510_pt1 | contig 40533 bp, 30 predicted proteins | sample MpolbnodulesMG_FD_207738 | JGI IMG/M metagenome (GOLD analysis project Ga0315915, IMG submission 207738) | Medicago polymorpha root nodule microbial communities from Los Angeles, California, United States - branched nodules | ecosystem: Host-associated > Plants > Roots > Nodule | place: USA...
CCAACATGTGTCTGTATCAGACACCAACATGGCAACATATATAGTTACAATCAGTCACTTCAATTATCTTAAGTTATGACCGTTGTTTACATGCCACACTGTCAGTAATGCATTGTGCATCATAAATATCCAAGAACACATTTTCTTTTAAACAACCATATTTTCATTGAAGCAACTTCTAAAGAAATATTAAATTTTAATCAACCAAATCAACTAGTGCTTAATACAACAATGTTTTAATAAACTAAGCTCAAGAAAGATAGAATCCAAAACTGTATGTAATTGCTTTAGTTAATGAATTAAGAACATACTTGAGTCCTCAGTATCATCTGTCCGAACAACCAGTGTTGGAGGCAGTGGAAGATCTGTAAGAACAACACACATCAGAGTCACATTCCCACGTACATTCTCTTCATCAATACTTTGTTATATTTGTTCATTTTTTCAGATGTGTACCGTCAGTTCAGGATATACAAATACAGGACAGGGATGGGTGTAACAAAATGTTTAAGAACTGCTTAAGACTCTCAATACATGATTCAACTTCTTATACTCAACAAAATGCATTAAAGATTCAGGAATACCATCTTGAGGAAGAGTGTCTCTCATCCAATCATCATCAACAATGTCAATTAGAATTCCCAAACTCAGTTCTGCCATTTTTTCTTAACACTGTTAATAACACAAAATAAAATGACAAGAATTAGGTTTTGGGGGTTAGGGTTAGGGATTTGAAATTGGTAAAGAACGAGTTAAGGAACCTGACTCAGCTAATCGATCAATCAATTTGAACTTGCCACAAAAATTGCCCTCACTCAGATTGAGAACAAATTTGTTTACTTTTATCGCTACCACGCCCAACTCTAACATTAAATACAAATAATTTAAAAACAAATATTATAGTCCGCAAAAATATCCCACTCGATTTAAATCGGTGCCTTCAACTTCAATTGTGTAAATGAGTTTTAACGGTTGTGTTTCTTATTTCGTTTATCTTAACAAAATAAATATTATATTAATGGTTTTTTTTTAAAAGTAAAATATTACTCCCTAGTTCTTTTTTAAGTATCATTTAAGTGTGAATTTAGCGTTCTTATCTAACTGTCGTTTTGATATTTTAATAGTACGATTTGTCAGTTATACTCTTTGTTAATTGCTCTTATCTTTTTCAATAAAATTAATTAATTTTCTTTTTAAACAAAGTTTGTTTCTCTTTTTTTTTTTGACAAGCAAAGTTTGTTTCTTATCATTTTCAAATTTAAACAAAATTTTACCTATAATAATGATTACAAGAATAGTTAAAATTCTATAAATTTCCTAAAAAAAAAGTTAAAATTCTATAAATAAGATAAATAATAATTGTTTTGTTAATGATGTTTCAACATTAATATTTAAATATGGTTAAAGATTAATCTCAACATTCAAATCTATGTCACACAGTTTGAATTTAACATTGGTTGAAGTCATAGTTTAAGCTTTAATTTGGATTTAAAGGAGTTTGAGGAAAGTTAATTTTTCCTTAACTTTTGATTAATGTGAAGCTAAAATAATTTTTATATTGACTTCAAATAATTAAAAAGATGTGCATAATATTTAGAAAATTCACAATTGTTTTTTATGAGAGAGAGTTTGAAAAAAATAGAAATTTGTTGGAGAAAAAGATAGTACCTAACAATTGTTTGTTGTGAGAGAAAGATAACATATTAAAACTTTTTTTTTTTAAACATAACATATTAAAACTATTAAAAAGAGAAATTGTGTGAAAAAAATAGTAATTTATTGATGGATTAAAATGAGGGTATAATAAAAAGAAAATGTACAAAATACATTTCGCTAATTTGACGTTAATATTCCAAAACGACACTTTTTTTTAAAAAGGGACGGAGGAAGTATTTATCTGTCAAAATGTTATATGCATTTGCTTCATATCCATGACGTATCCGTTAAATGGTAATTCACGGAGGATTTTGAGGTCTATCGGTATAAACATATTTTCACGTAAAACATTTTTCTTTTCATAATTAACTAAAATTTAACAACAAAAGTTTATCACTTTTACTTTTTATTTTTACCAAAATATAATAATAATAATATCCACACATAACAATATTTGCACATAATAATATTCATATACTTCACTTTTAACAAGAGAAAAGGTTTCCCTAAAAAAAACGAGAAAAAGTTCAACACATTTAACGAAAGCATGAAAAATTATTTCTTGCTACCGCAAAAACAAAGTCCATTGCTTCAATAACCCCACATTCAACAAAACATAAACAAAGTTCATCACATTTAAAAAAAGTAAAGTTCATTGATTCAACATAATTTTATTTACTATTTTATCTGTTTTTAAATTATTTAAGTGATGAATAAAGCCGGATAAAGTAGTTTGTACCCAAAAAAAAAAAACCTGATAAAGTAGTGAATAAAATTATTTAAGTGAAGAATAAAAACAGACATAATAAAAGTCACTCCAAATTGATCTATCATCTTTATATATGTTTTTATAGATTAAGAAAAACTCTTAACACGAAACATACCAATTAATAATTGTTAAATTTTTTTAATTAGTTTGTAAACAGTCCATTAAGATTTTGTCAGATATGCGGTGGAACTTGAATATTTTTTCGGGTGGGTTATTAAAATAAAATAGTTAAATTATTTCATTCATCAGGGTGTGAGAAATACAAGATAAAATATAATCAAAGACACAACGATTAACATAAAATTTTGACGGTTTTGTTAGTGATGAGTGACAAAATCAACTTGTCTTCTAACTAAACTTATCTTAAAGTTTGAAAAGTTGAAAACGAACATTTATTTATCATCATGAACAATTTTGCCTGGCTTGTAAATGTGTCCCATATGCCATCGATTACTAGCTTGCAATATATTTCAATAGACACTTGACATCTCCATTTCACCAAGTCAAGTAATAGCTTCCTTTAGACCACATGCTTCCTCTTGCATTGGAGCAGGTACGCACCATCATACCAAGTTGTCCTTGCTTTTATTAAGTGACATCTCAATGTCAACCCCTTGTCCATGTGAATTAGAGGCTTCAACGTTTCAAAGTCTCCTACAACCCCATTTTGAAGGAGCATTTGTTGTACGCTCTCTGTCATGCCCTCCCTTTCATTAAAATCTCTAAACTCCCTCAAAAAAAATCTCAGTATAAACGATACTTAAACAAATATAATTACCCTAAATGCTAAACAAAATTTATTTGCTCAACAACTAAACAACCCTAAACTTCAACAAACACAAAATCAGAGAAATTGTGAGTTACTTTGTTGGGTTGAGAAGAAATATGACAAAAAATGTGATCTTTTTGACGCCGGTTAGATGAAGATCAACTATTAAAGGAAGAATAGTGTTTTTTGCACATAGTTCAAGTTTATGAAGGTTCAAATCAATAATAACACACGAGAAACTACATCTTGTTCTAGTGGTATTTATGGGACATATGGGAATGTATCTACTGATAGGTAACGAGTGGAAGACTACTGATTCTATTTTGCCATACATATTTTCCCTTATCCTCTTATCCAACAATGATTCTTTGACGTATCTGCACCTACAAAACTGTCTCCTAGTAGAACCTATGGACTTCTCTGGATTAAAAGATTTGAGAACTCTTGTGTTGCATCTAGTTTTTGTGAAGCAGAAACTGCTTCAGAGTCTGTGTTCCCATTGCAGCCATCTCGTAGACTTAACCCTTGATGATTGCCAGTTCATTTCTAGCATAATTGAATATGTCAACGGTGATAGAAGTAAAATCCGCAGCTTTATCAAAATGATCACATGCATTGTGGTTCTACCCAGTTTACAACAAAAAAAGACCGCACATATGAGTGTTACTTTTTGTCTTCACTACTAAAAAAAATCGTTATGTTTTTTAAAAGGATAAATTAAATGACACAAATAATTCAATTACATGCATCCAAACATGCAATTTCTTTTATTATTTTCAGATGTGTACTTTTAAACCCATGTTTTTTGGATGTGAAGAAAGTAGTCCCTTTTTGGTGGTGTCTAGGGTTTGAACCCCGTACCTTGCATATATTATGCATTGTCCTTATCAACTGAGCTAAGTTCACGGGGACGAAGAAAATAGTCCCTTTAATAAACAGAAAAATGCTAACAAGTGTCACAAGAACATTTGTTGGGTAAAACTTACTCATGAGTTTGGAAGCTTATTTACAAAAAAAAACTATATATCCACAAAAGAACTTGCTCACACTTATCCTCGTTCTCAAGCTACTAAACAACATTTGATTCAATTTTATCTGGATGTTTTAGTATGATCAACATAATTAAAAACTAATTAAGCTGCTTGACCTATCTATAAAAAAAAATGATGTCGTACATTTTTTTATCAAACTTATTGAGCATTGATGGAGTTCGGTTGTCTGAACTCAATTCTCTCAAATATTCTTTCCATCTAAAAGATTGTAAATGAAAGTATTACAATATACAAGCATAAAAAGAATAGGCTTATAACTGAATTTGCCCTACCTTCAAATACGTTGTCGGTATTAATTAATAAAAGAACCATGATTTGTAAATGAAAGAATAAAAATATGATAAGGTTATCTTAATCCGTTTCTGTCGAAATTTAACCCCTTGGCCTGTCTCAAATGTTCCTTAATAATCAACTTCTTCAACCTTTCAGCCTCTTCTGATTTATCACCTATGACATACAAATCAGCAATAAGGCTATAAAGCCCTCTATAATTTTCTGGCTTTGACATCCTCAGAACCTGCTCAATCACCCCCTCAGCAATCTCAAATTGCCTGTGCTCCTTGCAAACTGACAAGAAGGAACCCAAGACAACAACATCTGGTTCCACTTTCATCGTTTTGATAATCTCATAAGCTTCCTCTAGCATCCCACTTTTCCCAATCAAATAAACCAAGCATGCATAATGTTGAACTCTTGGTTTCAAACCAGATTCCTCAATCATTTTGAAATACTTTCTTCCGTCTTCAACAAACCCACCATGAGCACAAGCACTAAGCACCCCAGTGAAAGTCAATTCATTGGGTTTAACTCCATCCATTTGCATCTTCTCAAACACAACCAATGCTTCTTTATTAAAACCACATCGCACAGCACCACAAATCATCAACGTCCAAGACGTAACATCTCTTTCATCCATCAACTCCAAAACCATTGCAGCATTTCTCAAAATTCCACCTTTAGTATACATATTAACCAAAGCAGCACCTATCTCCACATTCAACTCCCACCCAATTTTCACTATGTAACCATGAACCGATTTTCCACCTAACAATCCACGAAACCCCATGTGAGCGCATCCTGATAAAACCGAACCGGCAATCACATGATCCGGTTTTATTCCTTCAACAAACAACATTCGTCTAAAAATATACAAACTTTGCATATAACTTCCAACATTTGAGTAAGCAGAAATGATGTTAGACCATGAAACAATATCTCTATGAGGGATTTCATCAAACAACTCACGTGCTTTCTTAATATCCCCCGATCTTGAATACCCCAAAATCATGGTGTTCCAAGTGACTGTATCCCTTTGGGGCATTTCATCAAACAGTATACATGCATCAAGAAAAGAGAGAAAAACGTAGGAATTGAGAAGAGAAGTTGAAATGTGAAAATGAGAAGTGAAACCGAGTTTGATGATATGGGCGTGAAGGTGATGAATGATGGGTAAACGGGTGGAAGATTTTAAGGTGAAGAGAATGCAGAAAGTGTCTATGGGAACTCCATTGCGATGCATTTTAGAGTATAGCTGCATTGCTTTTCTTGGTGATGCTTTTTTAATAGCTGAAGCCCATGAATTCCACATCTTCTAACACTGGTAGTAGATGTTTCATATCAAAATCATATATCATAGATACCAAAAATTATTTATTTTATTGGTTTCTATGTGAAGAACGTGAACTCGTTTAAATCCACACACCGTTGCCTTTGGTTAACGTAAGAAGTTGGCGCTGAAAATTTGATTACCATTTAAAGTGAAATGAAATCTCAACCATCCAAAATTAAATAAAAATGGTTGGTATGTTTCAATTTTAGTTTAGAGGTTGAAAATAGACAAAAATTGAAAACAAAAATAGGAGAGAATCCATATCCACTTGATGATTCCAACCTATTTCACAATAATAAACAAAAACAAACCATCAATTTAGTTCATATATTATCACCCAATTTCTCTTATTTAATTTTAAACCGTCCCTAAATTATCACAAAATTTCTCTAATTTAAAGACTAAATTGATTCATTACATATACCTTAAAAGTTTATTTATTATAAGTAGGGGCTAAGAGAAATAATAAATGGTACGAGACGAAGTTCTACGATATATGTGGCCATGATCTTCATGGTTTAGCAAACTATTCCATTCATCACATAGCATGTATTGCACCAGAAACAGACCGGACAAATTCCAAAATCACGCCAAATCAGATTTCGTGTTTCTTCGTCGGTAAAAATTGTCGAACTAAATAGCATCCTTCTTATGCTATTTGGCTCATTTAGGATAATACTTTATGGTGCGAAAATAATTTTCGCTCAATCCATGCGAAGGAGTTGTAGCATTAATGACCATCAGATATCCTTTTTTCTCATTCATTATTTCATCCAAATGACAAAAACTAATCCTTGAAATACGTCACCGGTAAATTGTAGTGCTATATTGTGCTGTTGTTGCCCCGCTTCACTATTCACCATGCAATATTTTTCCCCTCCACTAGTTGAAATAGCAGAGATATTGATAGTCTCTACACTGCGGTGGTTGTAGTGGTAGAAACCACGGTGACGATGGATAACGCAATTAATAGACGGATGATTGTTGCAACAACCTATCCATAAGGCCATTCGATGAAAGCAATGACGACTATCAACGGCGGCGACGGTGCCGATGACGGCGACAAAACAAACAGGTTGCATAAAGGCTACAGGTGGTGGCAATCTAGCAGCCATGCAAAGAAGCAGTTATGGAAAAATGAGTCTTTACTACCAATTTCATAATGGAAATTTAGCCTTAAATAATGAGTTTGCACGTTAAGCTATTATTTCGTGTGCTAAGTGCGAAAAAAATCGTCGCACCATTTAGTAATGAGTAACAAACTTCTACCAAAAAACAAAAAAGGAAAGAGTAACAACCTTAACTGATCATTTATTCCACTAATAATTTTTACGAGTTTAAAATCACAAGCCGGTAAGATTATGCAGTTGCCACTTTATGATTCAAGCTTTGTAAAATACTTATCCATAAAAATATCAGATGACATCATTATTGAAGAATAACGTAATTTTGTAAACTTTTGTGACGTTTGAAATGAAGTGAGGATGGGGGAGAATGTTTTAATGCAGCTGCGATTTCTTTTAAACAATTACATTTTTCTTTTTTTTTCTTTTTTTTTTGGTTACAACAGTATATTCATATTCAAATAGGATAAAATCAAAAGGATAGACTCGAATGTTAAATAAACTTACTTTTTTTTTAAGAAGAGTTAAATAAACTTACTTATCTTTCAATCCCCGAAATTTATGACAAAAGTTTGAAATAGTACACAAAACCGAAAGCAAGAAACATCTAAACTAAGAAGAGACCCAAATAACATCAGCATAAAATTCGTGCACTGCGTATGGTAAACTAATAAAAAAATTCAATTAATTTGAAAGTATCCCTGTCTATCTGCTTCTACACTGCTAAGATTGAAAATAAATTACATAACATTAGTAGAGAATACAGGACCATACAAGTATACAACTACCCCCCCTCCCTCCCCTTCTTCCTTCCCCAAAAATAAGAATGCAAAACCATGCTTTTAATTGTTCTTATCGAATACTACTAAATTCTATATCAAGACTGAAAAACACAAGGATCGGGAAAAGAGATGCCTAAGGAGATTCCGCCAACATGTGAGATGCAAATAAATATCAGTTCTGTAATTATTTTGGGATGCATCTTTGAACTTTCCTGACCCCAATAGGTCAACAGCAGTGACCTCAGCTCACTTCATTGGACAAAGCAATGCCCAAAAGTAAATTGATGGGAGGGATTAAAAAAAGTCGCCTCGCTTGTTTGGACAGTCCGACGCTCGATGCCCAGATTCCCCACAAGTAAAACAGGTCCCTGCAAAGCTTCTGCGACGCACATTCAAATGTTATGTCAGTTAAACATGGACTTGATTTCAAGCACATAAGGCTCATTATGTAACTTGGATAGGAAGAAAACTAAGGACACCAATAAAAAGAATTATTATAACCTGTTCGGTGATGAAGAAGATCTGCTCGATTGTCTGCCTCCAATTTGCCAATCATCCCGACTGCTTCTTTCTGGTTTGGACCAGCTGTTGCCAGATTTATAACTTCTGCCACCCCTCCTAGACGAGTCACCAAAATCATCATCAGAGCCTCGGCCTCCATCCCATCCCCGCGAGGATCTAAAACCTCTCCCATCCCTAGAACCTCCTCTTCGGTTATTTCGTTCTCTATCGGAAAACTTCCCATAGAAATCACTTGGAGGCCCATCATCTTGCAAAGGAGGTAACTGCCAATGCAAAGTGGGACATGTAACATGTTTTTATATAATCAATAGTAATAATGCAATGAATGGATGCCAAATTATGACATTTCGGTTGAGGGAAGGAATGCCAGATGCAATCCACAAAGATTTACAAAATAAAATAGAGTAGTGATATTTGAACAGCCATTTTTGACAACTATCATGACAACTTCTTTTTCCTCTCTTTCTATTGGTCAAAAAAATGGAGAGAGAAAAAGGAAGAGAGAGAATAAAAACATAATGTAAGTATGAAAGAGAGAGTTGTCAAAAAGTTGTCACAAATGGTTGTACAAATATCATTTCTCAATAAAATATTAGCAAACGTTGTAATTTACCTTGGTGACTTTGGAAATAGTGTTTCCAGCTGGTATGTCCTTCTCAAGCAACTCTTTAGCAATGTCCTCTGGAAGATCAAAAACGGCTCCTTGAACCTGATATTAGACATTGGCAATGTAAAAAAAGTGTCAAACAATTTGAACAATGCAGGTGGATTCCCGACAATAACATTGAAGTTCCAAGAAAGACAAGCACGGAAACAAATTTAACTCAGATACAAACCCTTTCATCCGCAATTAAATGGACTTTTCCAACTTCGTCAGCGGCTTTGGAATATACATCAGAAAGAAACCCAGTGACTGATCTTGCTGAAAAATATCTTTGAGAATTTTCTGAATCTCGAGTTAATTGCAATGTAACCCATCCCTGCAATACAAAACAGTTTTAATTAGGTATACGATACCCACACACCTGTTAACTAAAAGAAAGAAAAGCTCGAAAAAAAAAAGAAGAAAATGGACCCACACATAAAAGAAAAAATACGCAGTAGATAATAAAAGGGAGACAGAAACTAAAGAAAGGAGGCGCATGTTGCCCAGTGAGAGAGTTGTGAAAGAGGAGGTTGACGGAGAATGGCCGTTGGTTTAGTGCAGTTGCCATAAACAAATGGGGAGGATAGGGTACCATCAGGACAAATGTTAGAATATTAGAACTTCAATCAGGTCCTTTTTGTCAGGAAGGTAACTCCACCTTTTTAAACTTATTTTCTCTCTTTTTTTCTTTTGGTGAATAACTTATTTCTCTCTTACCAATCCCAAGTTATTTTTGTGACAGTAGCTTCACTTTTTTTTAATCAGGTTTTAGAATCTATTTCTTTAAAAGCTGTAACAAATAAATGGAAACATTTGTAAAATAACTATTTAAAAAAAATGATTCTATAGCTAAAAAATCTGTAACAGACAGCCCCTTATTCAGTTAAAACAAATGCAACAGATAGAAGAATGCAAGCTTCCAATACCTGTTCATGGGTGATAAGAGACCGGGAAGACGGAGGTTGGGAGAATCCACTCATCTGTGCCAGTGCAGCTGCAAGGGCAGTTGTTCCTTTTTCTTCAATCAGTTTCTGTGCAGTTGGGATGAAAAATGCAATAGACTCTGGATGAACTCCATTAAGTGTGACAACAACTTGCTCCGCAGATGACTCCAAAACATCTTCCACAGACGGCGCGTTAACAAATTCAAATTTACAACCTACATCACGCTCAAGGGATCTAACTGTTCTCCTCTGGCTACCTGTGAACATCAGAATGGCAGTACCTAGTTTTCCTGCACGGCCAGTACGGCCAGAGCGATGTACAAAAGTCTCGGGATCATTGGGAAGCTCATAATGGATAATCTGAATGAAACATATAAGACCAATAAGTTCATCAATGTTCAATATGTTGAGTACAGATTGCAATTGCATTTCAATACTTGACCAAGGCATAAATAAGAATCTTCAAGAGTCAAATTTAGAATTAAAATAACAGTACTATACAGATTGGGATGAAACAATTAAACAACGACCTTAAAATTCAAATATTTATGTGCACAGTTCGCAATTCATTCAAATATAAAACTCTTAACTCTCATGCAGATGAGATAGTGTATACACTGAAAACAGATTGAAGAAAAGGTTGAACTTAGTAGAAATCATCTGCTCAATAAAACAGTCAACCTTAATTTTACTTGTACAAGCAACCCAAACTCACGAGCCGACAAATCATACCTCAGAGTAGGCAATAAGTCCTAACTCAATCGAGGGTAAGATAACAAAAAAATTCAAACTATTAAACCCTATTCCGAAAAACTGGCAGTTAGATCCTGAATGAACAAAAAAATTATGGACTTATGCATATAGAACCAAAAGCAGGAATGGAGTGGTAGAATGTGGACTGCAGAGCAACCTATGAACGTACCAAATCAACATTGGGAATATCAAGTCCACGAGATGCAACATCAGTTGCAACAAGCACTGTAAATTTTCCTTGTCTGAAACCGTTCAATGTTCTTTCTCTCTGGTGCTGAGATATATCACCATGCAGTGCTTCAGAAGTGATACTATTTGTTAATGCCAATGATACTTCATCAGCATCTCTTTTTGTCTGCGTAAAAACTATAGTCTTCCCACCCTTTGCATAAACCTAAAAGACACAGTAAGATTTAATAAAATTAGTGAGCTCCTTAGCTTAAAGCATATGGTACAAATGATGCCGTGTCAGAAAATAATATCTTTGAAGCACATCAGAAATATTAAACTAATTGACTGATTTGATATATTCAAGATTCCCAACAGCTACATGAGTTGTAGAAGAATAACAGCCATAAACTTATGTGTAGGAAGGAATGGTTACGTGTAACATTGAATCTTAATTGATATAACATTAAATTGTTACAATATATCAAAACTTTTCGTTACAAGAGCGGGTAACTAGCAAAAAGTAAAAAACAGTAATACAATACTATTACACAATGTCATGACTAAACAGAACACACAGAATACGGGGGTTACAGAACATCGAACTATGAAAGAAAAAATTCAACTGGCAACTTACGGTAATAAGATCAGAAAGAATGGTTCGCTTTGAAGTGGAAGTGGCCGATATAGCATATAGTTTTATCCCTTCAGCAAGCTTTTCTTCTTCATCACCAACCTTTTTAAGAGAAAAAGAGAAAGCATCGTGATTATAATCCATTGTTTTTGGATAAAAAAAGCAAAAAGCATCATAATTATGATTCAGCTTTTATCCTAAAATGCCATAAATGTTATGCACAATTATGGCACAAACCATTTGATGGCAGGGTCCTGAAATCAACAATATTTAAAGCTATGTTTGATAGGGAAAAAAGGAAAAGAAGCAAAGGCAGAATCATGTACAAACAAACAGTTATCAATTGGCTATATTCTATGTATATTCGGAGAATAGAAGCCTGAAGTAAGAACAACATACCAAATCAATTGTCAATGGATTGTTCAAGTATTTCCTGGCCAATTTCTTCACCCAACTAGGCATGGTTGCAGAAAAAAGCATGCTCTGTCTCTTTGCTGGAAGCTTTTCCAAAATGACTTCTACATCCTCTTCAAACCCAACAGCAAGCATCTGATCAGCTTCGTCGAGTACCAAATACTCAACTTCACTCAACTTAAGTGTGTTCCCATTGATGAGGTCAATCAGCCTACCGGGCGTTCCAACAACCACATCAACACCACGCGAAAGTGCACTCTGTTGAGTAACATAAGAAACGCCTCCATATATACAAACAGTTTTGAGATAAGGTGCAGATTCTTTTATCTCCTTCTCCACTTGCTTTGCTAACTCCCTGGTAGGTGCAAGTACCAAAGCTCTAGGAAGACGCCTAACAACAAAGAAACAAACACATGCATATGAAACATACACAAAATCAAAACTAACATAATAGTATCACTATTTCACATGACATGAAATTACCATTAATTGAAATGTGTTTTAATGGGCTTATTTGAGCTTATCTACTGACAAAAGCATTTGTAAGGCCCTGTTTGGATAAACAACTTATTTGCAGTTTCAAGCGCTTATCATGATAACCGCTTATGTATAACCTATTTCTACAGCAAATGGTAAAAATAAATATTTTTTGTATATGCTATAAACTATTTTTCTAAGCTATCTTGGAGAACTTATGAAAATAAACTGAAAAGAGCTTATGAAAAATGTCATAAGATGTTTTTGTAGGTTCTCCCAAGCAGTCTCACAAAACTTATGTCAGTAATATAAACTCAAATAAGCCGATCCAAACAGGCCTCAAGACTGTTTGAAAGAGCTTATGTTATAGAAAAAGCTTATGACATGTTCATAAGATGTTTTCAGCTTATTTTCATAAGCTCCAAAAATAGCTTCAGAAAACAGCTTCTAACTTATATGAAAACAGTTTGACTTTTATTTTATGTTTTGTTATAGAAATAGCTTATACATAAGCATTTATATGATAAACTCTTATACATAAGCACTTAATTAAGCTATTTATCCAAACTATACATTAAAAATGATGCTATCACGTTGCTATTGCATATGGATTACCTGCGACTGTAAGGACCAGAATCTTGACCATCGTCTAAACCATTGATAATAGGAATTCCAAAAGCCAATGTTTTCCCTGTTCCAGTCTTTGCACGAGCAATAATATCTCTGCCTTCTAGTGCAGGTACTAACACAGCTCTCTAATTACACACGCGCAAAAAAATTCAATAATTATTCACAATGAACAAAATCGTTCAAATTATCATGCTAGGTTTTGCTAACGAACCTGAATAGGAAAAAGTTGAGTAATCCCACGGTCACGTAGCGAATCAACAAGCTGCGAAGGCAAATCGAGTTTAGAAATGTCAAGTTCATCAGCGTTAATAGAAGTAGTTCGTGAAGGAAAATCTTCGTCTTCAGATTCTCCGTCGAAGCCAGAGCCTAATCCTTTGAATGCTTCATCACTGAGAAGCGAAGAAGAGGAGGAATTAGGAGTAGCGACGGCTGAAGGAAGAAACCTATCGGAGGAGTTGAAATTGGCGAGACGGTTGATGTGGCGGGATTTGTTACCGTCGGAAAAGTGAAATTTAACGGAGGAAGTCGAAATGGAAGTTAGTTTGTGTTTTTTGTAGAGTTCGAGAGAGGGAAGTTTGCATGCGGTGGAAGCACCGATTGCGGTTATGGAAGCCATTTTTATGGTGCTTCGTTCTTCTTCTGAGAGAAAGAAGAAGAATGAAGAAATGAAGAAAGAAGGGAAAGAGATAATAAAGGATAAGGGGGAAAATGGAAGAAGATTTTGTTGGAGAATGAATGGAATGAATGTATGGTCTTTTAAACCTCCAACTCGCATTATAGTGTAACTTAATTAATTAATCTCATGCTCATACTTTAGATATTTTTACTCGGGTCGGATCTAACTATACATGGATCCTTCCGTCAAATTGTTGATAGATAGGGTGTGCCAAGAAGCGAGATTGAGATTATAGTGAATAACGAATAGTTTATAAGTTCGTTTGACCAAAAAATCTCTGTTTGGTAATGTTTTTTCATGAAATTTTGATTTTTATTAAAACTAAAAATATAAATGTTTATTTATAAGAAACCACATTAACCATGATTATTTATTTCAAGAGTTATGTTAACAACACTCTCTTTTGAACACTCACTTTAATACTCACTCTCTTATTGGTTTAAATCATTGTGGGTCTGCACTTTGAAAATTGAACCCACGCAAAGTAGTAGGACACACATGAATTATATCCAATAAAAGAGTGAGTGCTTGAGAGAGTCTTGAAAAGTGAGTGTTGTTAGCATTCATTTTGTTTCAATGACACCAACAATATAACAAAAAACTATAATCTATTTTTTTTAATGACACCAATAACAACCTTTAAAAATGTTTAAGGGTATAATTGGATAGTGAAAAGGTAAATATAAATATATTCATCTAGTTTGTTACATTTTTCAAATGATAAAGGAAAAAAAACAGACATATATATATGGTGTTTGTTATAATATTTTAATATTTAAATTTATTCTTATCTATTTGTTACATGTGTTATTTGTGTTGAAAATTAATGACGTTTTTGAAAAGAAAAATCCAACCCAAAAATTGAAAGAGATAGTTTTCTTTATATATAGTATAGATTAATCTTTATTCTCTGATTAATGAAAAATCCAACCAAAAAAAACTGAAAGGGATAGTTTTCTTTATATATAGTATAGATTAATTTTTATTCTCTGATTAATCTTTCAAAAATATACCATTGTGTTACATTTTAATGAAATTATACTTTTCGATATTATTTTGAACTAAATGAAATTATTTACATCCATTTATCATGAATAATACATATAATAATAATAATTTCTGGTAATTGTTTATTGTTACATTTATTATTTTATAAAGTGGAAACATTTAAATGAAAATAAATATAAAATAAAATTTTAGTGAATAAAATTTAATTTAATATATAATACATAGGGTATATTAAATTAATAAATTCAAAGTATTTTTTTAAAGAAAAATTAGTTTACAAAATTACGAATACTTAAATATTAATTTATATAAATTTTATTATGAATTAAGAATACCCTTTATGTCATTTTACATTTATCAGCTAGTTGAACCACTATTTTTACCAAACACTTCAGTTATAGAGAAAATTAATACTCACATGGATTTTTACGCAGGTTGGATCTAATACTCACATGACTGATAGTTTATCAGCTATCAGTCATCAGCTATCAGCTACCTTATCAGGTATCCACTATTTTTACAGAACAGAGTCATAGAGAAAATTAATACTCGCATAGATTTTTACTCAGGTTGGATCTAATTATGCATGGATCGTTCTGGTGTGTGGATTTTTATTTGTTTATGGGGTACGTTCTTTGAACTAAGGAATAACAAACAACGGTAATTTTATAACCTACTTATATTTTTAGTGGTTTGTTTTGCATCGTTGAAAATTCAAAACTGTTTTTTAAATAACTGAGATTTAATAAATACTAGTGTAGTGACCCGTGCTAAGCACATGATTAATCATAATGACTCAATATTGATTTTCATATTTTGACATATACAACACTAATCTGAAGTTTAACTAATAATAGTTAATATGATTTTCTTAACCATTTTTAAGCTGACTTTCTAAAGAATAAAATTAATTATAAAAGTAAATAAAAAAATACAATGTGCCAAGATATATGCAACGTTTTTTATATAAAAAAATAAAAATCAAACATATGTTTTAGCCAAAAGTTATTAGATTACAGTAGGATCCAACGTCGCTACAAAATACCTACGTTTTATTTCTTCTTGCTCTGTTAGCTTTAATTTTAGTTCAATTATTGTTTAAAAACAACAAAAACATGCATATAGTACAAAACTCACAAAAATACTTTTTATAATAAACTTTGATCCCAAATCAAGTGATCCCTTTTTATTTTTATCCTTTCTTAATCAAATTTCAAATCAATTTAATTCTACCTTAAGTCTTTTTCTTTCAATATTAAAAAACACAAACAAGCATACTTGCCACTTGACCTTTTTATCTTAAACTTTCTTTTTTCAAAACTAATAAAAAACACAACAAATCAAACGTCAATTTCTACCTCGAACTACGAGGTTTTGATCTCTCACGGGTGCGTAGGAAAAAGACTTTTGTCCTTCCAAATCATAAAAAATGTAAATAAAATAGGTCTCTTTTTTTCCTTCTTAAATCACTTTAATTCTTTTTTCAAAAAGTAAGCAAGTCTATAGCATTAAAATTAAATGAAATCAAGAAGTTCTCGTAGGATACTACGGACATAAAGGGTGCTAATACCTTCCCTTTATGTAACTAACTCCCGAACCCTTAATCTTTTCAAAATGTGGGGTAGTTCGAACTTTTTTCCCCTTTTCTTAAAAAAATTAAATGTCTAGTCGTGAAATAAATTAGTGAGTCAAACGCTAATCAAATAGCCTTGATCCTCGAAAAATGACGCGACGGGGTGGATGACAGATACGAACTTAGTTTGTATTCCCAGATGTTTGCAAAAATCAATAACTGTAGAGCTGGCGAACTGAGTTCCATTGGCAGAGACTATATACTTCGGAAGGCCGAAACGGCGTATGATCTTCTTCCAATAAAATTTCCTGATCCTTTCGGCTGTGATTTTGGCAAATGCTTCGGCTTCGATCCATTTCGTGAAATAGTCTACGCCCACTATAAGAAACTTTAATTGTCCAGGGGCAACTGGGAAAGGTCCAGTGATGTCAACCGCCCATTTGTGAAAAGTGTTCGCCAACCAAGTTGGGTATTTGATTTCACTAATGAAGCGGGCGTCCACTAATTTCTTTACTTCTTCGTCTACGACTTTCCTCCTTTCTTCAGCCACTTTCCTCTTTCGTTGTACCACTGGTTTTACGCTGGATTTACAAACAAATGATGGCAGGCGATGTCTGGATCGATTCCAGGCATTTCCGAGGGTTTTCAGGCAAATAAGTCAAGGTTCCTCCGCAGCAAGCTTGTGAGAGCATCTTCTTTTGTTTGGCTCAAAGACGTTCCAATTTTGGTCATTTGATGTGCTTCTGGACCGATTGCTATTTCTTTCAGGTCTTCAGTAGGCTCTAGGCGCTAATGTTGAAAATCTTCTCTTGGGTCTAAGTCGATCATGTTCACAGCATGAACCTCTTCATTGTTCATCTTCTTCTTTCCTTTCTGTAGTCGTAGGCTGCTATGGTGACATTCCTTGGCAAATTTCTAATCGCCCTTAATGGTTCCCACTTTCCCGTTGTCCAAAGGATATTTCATGACCAAAAATTTTGTGGACAAGAATCCCCCTAAGAGATTGAAAGCAGGACGCCCGATAATTATATTATAAGAGTTGGGTGCGTTGACTACAAGATACCTGATTCGAATTGTCTTCGCCTGAGATCCATAGCCAAAGGTTGTTCTTAAAGCGATATATCCTCGCACATGAACCTGCTCGCCAGTGAATCCCACCAATGTGCCTCTGAAAGGTTGTAGTTGTTCAGGATCAAACCCCGTTCTTTCAAATATTTCGTAGTACAGGATATCAGCTGAACTACCTGTATCTATCAATACTCTTTTTATATCCCACTTGAAAATTTGTAGAGTAATGACCATAGGGTCGTCATCATGAGGAACAATGTCTTGATAATCTCTGGATGAAAAAGAAATTTCAGGCTCGCGCTCTGCTGCTTGTTTGTTATCCTCTTGACATAACATTACTTGCCTTATATATTTCTTGCGGGACGGACTGGATTCGCCTCCATCTGCGAAACCTCCTGAAATAGTGTTCAAAGTATGTCTCCTCTCTTCGTCTCGCCCCTCTTTCCTGGTTTCCCGCTCTGGCCTTCCTTTGTCCTCGTCTCCGTCCCCTTGAACATATCCTCTTAATTTCCCGCTCTCTATTAGTTTTTCATTTTGCTTTTGGAGGTGAATGCATGAGTCAGTATCATGTCCTTGGATCCTATGATACTTACACCATTTGTCTTTGTCGGAACCCATGCTACCAGAGCGAGGTGCTGGTGCTGGTGGAATCAGTTTAGACTCGTAAACTTCCTTCAGGATGCGTTCTGGTCGTGTGTTCAACGGGGTAAAGTCATCAGAGCGCGGTTTGGTGTTGTAGGGGGCATAAGGTCGCCTTTCTTGCCTTCTGTAAGGCGTTCGATCTCTGTTTGCTGGCGGATGATAATTTCTTTGCTTTGAGTTGCTAGAGGCGCGCTCCTTTACATCTCTTGCTTTCTTCTCCTTTGATGTAGCATTCAGCCCTGGCGATGATCTCGTCCATGGAATCAACGGGCTTGTGAGCTAAAGATTCGTTAAACTGTCCAGCTCTTAAACCATTCTGGAAAGCTCTTACGAACACCTCTTGGTTAGGGTTGATTACTTTGATGGTGGTGTCGTTGAATCTGGCTAAGTAGTCTCGTAAGGACTCATTAGTTCCTAGGCGGACATTGAAGAGACTGGTGGCGGCTACTTTTCAGTGGTGACTTGCAGCGAACTGTTGGATGAGCTTCCTTGTCATGTCTTGATAACCCACGATGGAAAATCTTGGGAGATTCATGTCCCAACGCAGAGCCGCGTCAGCGAGAGTCCCAGCTAAAAGCTTGCATTTTAGAGAATCGGCGGCTCCGACGACAACCATACGAGTGTTGAATTCTGTGATATGCTCCATTGGGTCACTTTTCCCGTCGAAGGGTGAGATGTGAGGCGGCTTGAAGTTTTCTGGAACGGGTGCATTATAAATTTCAACCGAGAGGGGTTGGGGCTCAAGGTCCTCCATCTCACCATGGTGAGACTCGTCCTTCTCTTCCTGTTGCTTTTGCTGGATAGTTTCCACTGAAACGTGAAGGGCTTCATTCTTCTCCCTTAGTTGAGCGATTTCGGTTCTTAGTGTTTCGACTTCCTCAGGAGTTGTCATGAGAATGGTTGGATCGTTTCCCTAAATTCTAGGCGAGTTTAGGGTTTTGGAGTGGAAAAGTTTGGTTTCTAAATCGCAGAGGTGATCTACGATTCAGAAGGATTTTAGGGGTTTCCAAATCACAGATTACGATTCAGAAATCGTGGTTGAAGGTTAGTTTTACCTTTTCCTACAAACGACGCCAGCTGTACTTGCAAAAAGCACAATGAGGGATACTAGGATTAAGTATCGTATTCTAGGGTTTAGACTGGTTATTGGATGCCTTAAGAATGCTATCAAGGGTACCTTCAAACTAGATATATCATGAGCCTCCTCAATAGCAGTGACTTTCATGTCAAACCTCTTAGGTATAGCCTTATATGGGCCTGGTTTGTGGTTACTTGGGCAGCAAGTAATAAGGGTGTTTTAGTCATTTAGGCGCGTTATATAGGCTTCTAGAAGCGGGTAGAGGCGGCGCCTTGCGAGGGACGCGCCTTTAGGTTTAAGAGCCCATTTAAAGGGCGATGATATCTCTGGAAAGGCCTAAAACGCCCTTTTGAAGGTCTTTTAGACTTTTAGAAATATTATGACGGTTCAATAACTTATGTGACCTAAATGGAATACCATAAAAAAAATGCAGTCAAACAAAAATGAGATGAAATTTCGAAACATGGGGGATCGGTGATTGAAATGAAGAATGTGATTCATTATTTGAATTTTGTTTGGTTACTAGTCATAATAATACAGAGAAATAAAAAGATAATATATACGGAGAAATGAACTATTAGTAATATCAAGCATGTCTAACCATTCCTCTTAAAAGTAATAATAATAAATAGTAATAATAACGATATTAATAAAATTTATTTAGTTTCAAAAGAAAGAAGAAAAAAAACTAACCAAGCATTTGAACTCAAATGATTGATTAGTTTTACGAGAATATGATTTTGATATTTGGGTGGAACAATTTTAAATTCTTAGTTAGACTTTACTTACCTCCCGACACAATTCTAGATTGCCAGGGTCTTTTTTCTTTCTCCTTAAAACTGGAGGGTAAACAAAAAAAAATCTAATAAAAAATAGATATGTTATTAAAGATGATGAATATAGGTGAATATATATAAATATCTTGGGAGATTCTACATATTTTATTATAGTATACATCAATAGTCATAGAATAACAATTTTCAGCACCATCTTTAAAAAATAATATAATCGGCACCATACGTTTGCAAAACTATCTTTTATTGTATGCATGTGTGCAAAAGGAGAAAAATAAATAAAAAGAAAAAAAAATACAAAACGATATATGAAGAGAAACGAGAGAAGAAAGAGTTAATTAATGTCCATTGTCTAATTTTAAAAAGGCATGTGATATTATTTATAATTTGTTAATAATATAATATAATAGAACGTTACAAAATTTTATGTGATTATTTAAAATAATAGTTTTTGATAAATAACCGATACATTTTTTTTAGAAGAAATAATTGTTACAAAACACATAACTGTAATGGGTTAAATTTTCAACCACTTTGTATTTCTAAAGTATATATTATTCATTCTCATATGATATGATCAAAAGAGTCATATTTAATATACGAAGAATGAGAAGTATGTGCATTCTTTGCAAGTTATATTTGTGGTTCATATATACATGTAGTTGATGATGTTGCATGGTATTAAAATGCATGAATGTGAAAGTCATGTTTTATTTAAGAGAATGAGAGAAATTCAATTGTATTTGATTTGTTTAATATTCAAAATTATATTTTAATTTAAAATTAATATATATATATATATATTAATTATGATTTTAATTTTTCGTTAATTAATGAAATATGCACTCATCAAGTTCCGATAGATTTCTAAATTACTTCTATTTGTTAATTGATTAAAGCAAGTTGTGAATTAATTCACAATAGTATTAAATATTACAATGTCAGATGTCTAGTTTATTAACATGATTTAAGCTGTTTAATTTTTAATTCAATTGTCTAGTTGGTGGTATTGTATGTGATTAAAACACGTGAATTCAAAAGTCATGTTTAATTCATGAAAGTGAGATCAATTTAGTTCAATGTGATTTATTTAATATTCAAAATCTATTTTAACTTAAAATCAATGATATTTAAATTGTGATTTTTTTATTTCTTTAATTAATAAAACATATGGTTAAGTATATTTTTGGTCCCGTCCCTGTGAGCATAACTCAATTGTTGGCAGAGACAATGCATTATTATATGCAAGAGCGAGGTTCGAACCTCATACACCTCACACCTTATAAGGTGAATTATAGCCGCTAGGCAACCTGACCCAAAAAAATAATATTTTTAGTCCCTATCAATAATAACATCAACTTTTCGTTTGATGCCCACAAAATATATTTTTTCTCTGTGTATATTACTATGACTATTTCAATAACCAACCCTTGAAAATATAAAGAAAACATATGTTTATTTATTTTTTGTTAAAGAGATCTTTATTTCTAAATTAGTAAACTAAAAAACATCATCTTAAGTTTAAATCAATCCATAACATGCCTTGAAATAAAAAAGGGTGTAAAGAATTAGATACACACATGCCTTTTAGGCCACAATTTTGTATGGATTGAGCCGTAAAAAAAACACGTTCATAAACAATCGAACCTTTTTGGTCAATTCATATACAAATTGGATAGGATCACACCAACTCATTGAATTTCAGTTTGGTCCGATAATACTGGGGTGACATTGTGGTTGATGATATTAGTGACATTGACCAACCACAATGTCACACATGTACAAACAAATAAAAAAAAATTATGAAACAGAAAGAAAAAGACACTTGTAACATTGTGGTTGACCAATGTCACAATGTCACCCAAGTGCTACCCCTGTCAACATCTCTATAAGATTTTTGAAAGAAATCAGCGACAAAATATTTAAAATAATTTGATCAAGACGACTATTAATGGTATGAAATAAAAAGTAAAGTCTGTTTTTTTTTTTGAGCATCGAATTAAGATCGGACGACTATTAGTGATTATGACGGCGTGGGGTGAATCCAATTCCCCATTTCTGAAAACCGAAAAGTAGAAGGCAGCACAGCACAACACAGCTGTTAGAAACAAAGAAAAGCAGTAATTTTCAATTTCGAGTCATCGTTGGCACTTCATTTTCCTTGTTACCGAAGCCAACAACAGTCGTCGTTATTGTTTGTTTCTTCTTCAATCATTTTCATCATTCGCTCTTCTCGGATCTGATTCTGGCTAGGGTTTACGCGTTTTTGCTGATCTCAATCCTCACCAATTAGGGTTGAGAGAATGGGGGTGCTGCTTCCTCTTTTCTTTTATGTCATCGCTTTCTTTTGCACCGTCGGTGCAATCGCTTTGGCTATTCTTCACATTTACAGACACCTTCTCAATTATACTGAACCTACTTATCAACGCTTCATTGTTCGCATCGTTTTCATGGTTCCGGTTAGTTAATTTCTCTTCTTATTCCTTCAATGTTTGTTATCCACGCTTTTCTTTGTTTTTGTTCTGTATTTCCTACTAGGTTTTTTCATTGGTGTATTTGTTAATTGGACTGATTAGTTTTTTTATTAGCTTAGATAATTAAATATTAACTTAACCCTAAATGTGTCACTGTTGAAATGTCAAATTACATTCATTGTTTTTCCCTTAGTTGAAGGGGTTTTGAACTTGGAAGGTCAAAAAGGGGTGAAGGAATTTAGATCACAAGTCAATTATCTCAATATAGAAAGTTGTAAATTGTGGAACTTTTTATCAGCTCATTGACTGAAATGAATTACCCATGTTTTACCTATTTGGTTCTGTACTTACTGTATTTGATGTGCATAAAGACAGTGTTTTTATGTTGCTTAATGCTTAGTAATTGAAAATGCCAAATGCCAGTGTGTTTCTGGATATAGTTCTTTGGATTTTCTTATTAGGTCCTTTGTTTTCTGCTTCATCTTCATATCATAGTTCTCTTGAAATTCTAATGGGATTACTACTAGTTTTTATTATGTGACATTTCTTTTCATGATTCAATTCAAAGTTCAAGCAACTACTAAGCATTACTTTAATTTTCTCTGCAGGTTTATGCGCTGATGTCATTCATGTCCCTTGTTTTACCGCGCCTTTCAATCTACTTTAATTCAATCCGCGAAGTGTAAGTTATCTATGTTGCCGTTTTCATCAGTTTGCTTTGGTTGTTGCTGATATTTAGGCTGAACATCTCTTTTATATACTTTTTTCCTTCCTTTTTCATGGTTGTGATTAAATGATTACTGGTGATATATCATATATTACTAATTGCCATTTTATATAAAGCACGGCATCATGAATGATTAGGTTCTAGGTGTACCTTTCTGTTGAGAAAACCCTTGATCTTGTCTGGTACCATGCTCTAGATAGAGTCCATATTCATTGGATGAAAAGGGCATCCAGTCATTCAAATTGATTGTTTATTCTTGGAGTATATCTAAAATTTGTCATTGTGGTATATTTATTTTTCCAATGATAGTGGAAAGATGATTCCTCCCTTGATTTACTATTAATCATGATTTCATTCTTTTGTATCTTCTTTTGCCAATCAGCTAACTTTTAGTTCTGTAATTTAAGTTCACCCTGCTAATTGCTGTCTGTCCTGGATTTGAAATTATAATGTATTTTGAGATATATTGATTAGCTAAGTGCATTTTGTTGACCATTTTCTCTTCTCCACTGTTTCAGCTATGAAGCTTGGGTCATTTACAATTTCCTGTCGCTTTGTCTAGCATGGGTTGGTGGTCCTGGATCAGTTGTTATAAGTTTGAGTGGTCGGGTTCTGAAGCCATCAGTCTGTCTGATGACTTGTTGTTTTCCTCCTATACCATTGGATGGGTGAGTTTGCATCTGATTCATATTTTTGGATTAAAAGCTGTTGTGCCTGAAAATGGTTATATATACCTTGACACCGATCCTTTGAATTTTTTACATAGATGTTTCTAATTACCTCTCTCTTTTTTTTTAAAAACTGCAAGAGGCTAGGATGTCATATGTGGCCCACAATATGGAATTATGCTTTTATAGATTATTGGAAAATCACCTAGACATCCCAAAAGCAACATATCGTGATACAGACTTATACATAGGGTCATGGTTGTCATATCATGACTAATTTTAATTTCTAACTTCTAAAACTTCTATTGCAGGCGTTTCATACGTAAATGCAAGCAAGGATGTTTGCAGTTTGTGATTTTGAAGCCCATTTTAGTTGTAGTCACACTTATTCTTTACGCTAAGGGGAAATACAAGGATGGAAATTTCAATCCAAAGCAGTCATACCTGTATCTCACAATCATCTATACATTCTCGTATACAATGGCTCTCTATGCTCTTGCATTGTTTTACGTGGCATGCAAGGATCTGCTTCAGCCATTCAATCCAGTCCCAAAGTTTATTATCATAAAGTCTGTTGTATTCCTTACTTATTGGCAGGTAAGTTTCATACATCTTTCATTTTTATGGTCTATGCTTTTCTCATATTTTCGGCTCTATGTCTTTGCTGGTTGTATTGTGATGCTAGATGAACAGGAGAAGCGTATCAATTATATTTCTGTTTTATGTTACCATAAAATGGATCTTAATGTCATGTAAAATAAAAACTAATTTTTATATGGATGTCTTGTTTGATCTTAAGATGATCAGTAACTTGTTTGGATTTGGAACTGTTAGAAATAGAATATATTAATTATTCTTCCATTATCCAAGTAGTGTTAGAATTCATTGTACATTATCGTTAGGAATTGGAGTTAGCTTATTTACTTTTCTTGTGAATTGTATTTTGTATTGTATGTTAAAATCATTCTGCTGAGCTGACCGTCTTTTCAACATTCAAGCTTATTCCTAAAATAAAATCCCATCGTATAATGTTATTCTCAAGTTGTTATCAGGGTGGGTTTGATCCCGTTTCTCATTTTCACTTCCATTGTATAGTTCAGCCCGTCAAGGCTTGGCTCTGTTCTAAATCGCTACTTATCACAGTAAAGCCTCAGCTGTGTTACCGTGCTCTCATTCCAGCACACACTACATCTATTGCCAGTCTATTTTCTTGCCGTTGTCTACTGCCATCGAGTGATTTTTATCTGTTAAAAGACAGCCATTAGGATTGCCTCTCCATGTGTAGAAGTTTTCAAAAGTCACATCAGTGTGAAAGCCATGTACTATCATCCCATCACTTGTCAGCCTCTTGAGTTTGTTTTGGGTCTCATGTTCCCATCTCTCTCTGTTCTCAGTGGCGGGCCTGTGTTTGGATTCTGCTCCCCTATTATGTGCAACTTTATGTCTCATTCCCTTTTATCATGGGGAATTGAGGATCTGAGAGGAGTAGAAAGGGTCCCATCTCTTTCAATTGCTTCTAAAAAGCTAAATGGAAATGAATTACTTTGACCTGTGCTCTGATATAATAGAAGCCTGGTTCTTGGGCGGGGAATTTTTGGTTATATGAGAACCCATCTCTCATTAAATGATGTGTTACAATTAGTTGATTGTCACTTTGTATCCCCTTTTTGGCAATGTATTGATCCATTTCTTTTGGTTCACCCCACCAATCCTATTAATCTTATGAGATTTGGAGATATGACAAGAATGTTTATGCTAATGACATCCAATCTCCGATGCTGTCCATAATTAAGCAACTCTTCAAATGCACCATCATGATTTAAATCTCATAATTGAACAAAACTGGGTCTATCATCCATCAAGTGAATAATATATGATCATGACTGATGACAACCCTCGATAGGTGCTGGATAAATTAGATCAAATGTACATGATTTTTTTCATGACCTGCAATTTGAAAATGTCATAATCAAGTTCCAGCCAATTCAAACATTAATCCAGTGGAGGAGCTGCTTGCCTGTTTATTTTGAGTTCCATTTATTAAAACTCTGTCAAGTCAGACTCTTAAGTAGTTTTACATACTATTTTAACAATTTTTGAATAGAGGACGAGGATGTCGTGAATATGGAAAGGGTGGTCATGGTAATCAGCCATAATGCTTTTTTAGAAAATGAATAAGACACATTCAATATTGATGCTATCCTTGCATGGTTTTATAAGAAAACATACAAACATGTCGCTGGTTCAAGCACATGATGTTGAAAAGAAATGTGATATTTTTCAAGAATACAAGTCTTACTTCCTATACGACAATGAGTATAAGTATCTCAAGTTAAAGGATGCTTCTTCTAGCAGCGCCTCCTCCTCAGTGCCCAAAAATAGTCATTCCTCATTTTGTTTTTCTGAGTTTTTTCCTTCAAGATCTTGGATTTTTTATTCTTGTGTTGTAGATAATATCGCTGCTTTCCTTCCTTCTTATCAAACCGATCTGCCAATAAAATTTCTCATTTTGTTACACTTAAATTTGTTTAAAGTCAAAGCCACTGACATTCCTCGATTTTCTCCTCTCCCTAAAATTTGGATTATGCCTTCTCTTTCCTCATAGTTCTTTCTATTTGGTATCAACTAGTAAACTCACCAACTCTGAATCTTTCAATGACCCCCTTTTTTTTCCTTTCTGTTTTTTCTTATACACAAGACGGGAGTACTAAACAGATGGTTGGCACACTTTGAATCATATGTATTTTTATCATCTCTACTTTTGTCCTCCACCATTTGTGTTGTGTTTGATTCTCCGTCTTTTATCCATAATTGATTTGGTCATCCAAGTTTAATATTCAGAGAACAATGCACCTTAGCGATCCTTTTGTTTGTGAAAGTCATCAGGCAACTACATTTTTTAACTTACCTCCTGTTTTCTGTTTCTCAAGGTTTTTACTTTCTTAATTTTACATCAAATTTTAAGCTTGACATGTGATGATCCCCCGATCCCCCTTACTTTTTTTAACGATCCATGTTACGATCCCCTGATTCACGATCTTGTGACCCTTCCCTGATCCTGTGTAGGATCTTGATTTTGTCTACCTTGATATGATCATGTATTATTTATTTGCATGCAAAAGGTTTGTTAATTGCTATGTAGTGGGATCAAAATAATTTTTTTCAAGATGGCTATAGCCTATATGTTAGCTTGTTGCTTATTTTATTGTATTTGCTTTTTACACTAAAGGATTGAAGTAACATGACTTTTTGTTTTTCATTTCTTAGGGGGTGCTGTTTTTTCTTGCTGCAAAGTCGGGATTCATCCAGGATGCCGACGAAGCTGCTTTACTTCAAAATTTTATCATTTGTGTTGAGATGCTTGTTGCTGCAGTGGGCCACTTTTATGCATTTCCATACAAAGAATATGCTGGGGCTAATATAGGTGGATCCCGGGGTTTGACTGCTAGCCTTGGGCATGCTTTGAAGTTGAATGACTTTTACCATGATACAGTCCATCAGGTGAGTCTCACTTTATATGTTGTAACTTCTGTCCATATTTAATGGCATCGTTAGTACATGGCTTTGCACCGGGCTTAATGCTTCGCTCATCAACTGTTATGCTACAATGCATTTATAGTTCCTTGTGTTGAAATTTCCGGCCTTTGTTTTTTTTTTCCTTCCAATTAATAATCTGATACTACTCAAATTTGTGGCAGTTCGCACCAACTTATCATGATTATGTTCTTTACAACCACAGTGAAGGGGAAGAAGGAACAAGGAAGTACAGGTCAAGAACGTTTGTTCCAATTGGCCCAGAGATGGATAATGTGAGAAAAAATAAGCATATAACTGGAAACAAGGTAGATGACATACAGCTGACAAGCTTCTCTTCTGATAGTAGTACTCCCTCAAATTCTGGTTCATTGCCTGATGCTTCAAACTCTGATGCAATCAAATCTTCCTTGCTTGTGGATGTCTCCACTTCTGCGTCCATACCATATGATTTGACACTTATTGACTTAGATGTATCCAGTTACCCAGAAGAAGTTCCTGCAGCTGATAAAGCTGGTCTTAGGTGATCGATAAGGAACATTGAGAGCTATGTTGGTTGAGTAAATGTTATTGCTATAGAGAGGATATGGGCATCTAACAATTTTTCTTTTGGCTCGGAGAGAACTATGATCCAAGTGTGGTTTCTTACATTCCAGGAAAGGATTTAAGCAGGTCGTGTGCGAGCATACGTTTGTGTCAATCTATCTTAAAAACCCGTTGTCAGCCTACATTCCCAAGCAAACAGAACAGTCCATGTTATTCGTCTTGGTCTTCATATTGTAATTGTCTCCGTTGGTTGTGTCCTATCACCTATGTGCAATTGTAGATACAAAACTTGTTTGCTGACATACAAGAGTTCAAACACGACTGATACTCAAGAAATTTGACTTAGAATTTATTTATTGATTCTTTTCTTCCATGCATTCTGTAGAGTTGGGTTCATATTGGCTTTATGCTTATAACCATTGTCGTTTTTATTTTACTTATGTTATAGTTATTTACCCCTTTGGCATCCCGTTCTATTAATGTTGGTAATACTGCATTATTGACGATGAGGGTATATTCACAAATCGAAAATTCAATGAAATTTGTCCACGTTGCTTTCTTTGTTTGTCAGGGCTGTCTCGTGCTCTAACTCTTAAGTTTTTTCTTCATATTTTAGAAACTTTATGCTCCTGAAAAATTGCTTTTAAACACTGCTCTATTTACCCATTCTACATTGAACTTCTTTGTTTTTCCATTTATGGGGCTGAGGAGTTAATGTAAGGATTAAATAATGTGAAAATATCGTAATATTACGGACCAAATTACTCCTTCTATTTCTAGTTATAAGACTTTTCTTCTTCTTCTTCTACTTTGTTCCTTAGTATAAGTTTTTTTCTCCAAACGCATTAATGATTTCTTTACAAACATATTTCTATTTAATTTACCATTAAAAAACGTATTTTTTCTCTCTTATTTTTTAAGCGAAAGTACGTAGACATTCAATAACAGATTTATTATCATTTTGTGAATTATCCGAAAGATAGATCTGTTAAAATAGATTCTATCAAGAAATCAATAAAATTTCTCGATTCAATAGACGCTAAACCAAAAGGGTTGATATGGGGTCTCAGAGAGATATATAAAAAACATACTCCTAATCCTAAATGGAATGAACTTATAATCATGGAATCAATTCGATCATCAAATTATAAATTCATAACCTTAGCCCATTCCCTTTTTGGGTGGAACATATCTACTAAATTCTTTAATTCCAATTAGTAAGATAAGAATTCAACTAAGAAATGAATTTTAGAAGCTAAAAAAGGGTATTCTAAGCAATTTGGTTATGCCTAAAAAAAAGAGAATTGATATTTGTACAACCATTTTTTTACAACTTTTGGAATAACTCTCTCACACTCACATGTATTTTTATTCTCTCTCTATTGTTTTTATCCAATAAGAAGAGAAGAAAAGTGGTTGTCACAAAAATTGTCTAAAATTGATTGTACAAATATCATTTCTAGAAAAAAAGACATCATTTAATTAACATCGTTATAGGAAGATTTAGACTAGGTTGACACCTCAACTCAACAATCATATGCAACAATGAGATTAATTCAAATTTAATTTCGTTTGATTTAGAAACTGTAAATACATGTTAGTACTTAAGTTTATCATTAAAAAAAGAACGTAATTGAATAAATAAAAGGTTAAATATGTTTTTGACCCCTATAAATATATCAACTTTTCGTTTTAGTCCCTCTAAAAAATTTCTTCAACTTTTAGTCCCTATAAAATTTTCAATCACTACTTTTGGTCTCTGTTTTCAAGTTAATTTTAGTATTTTTTTAATGAAATGTGTAGAATATTGTAAAAATATTTCCCAAAAAAAATTAGAATTTTTAAACAAAACATAAATTTAGTATGAATTTTTAACCATCAAAAATATAAAAATTCACATTAAATTCATGTTTTGTTAAAAAATTCTAAATTTTTTTTGGAGAGATTCTTATAATATTATGAGTTTTTCTGAAAAATTTCATTAAAAAATATGAATCCTATGTATAAGTTTACTACATAAAGGAGGGATCATAAGTGAAAATGGAATATTTTTTAGGGACTAAAAGTTGAAAGAAAATTTTAAAGGAACTAAAACGAAAAGTTGGTATATTTATAGGGGAGTTTCTACGGTACACCTTTAAATTAAGGTGTACCAGTACACCTATTTCATAAATCAATAAATTAACGATCATTTTTATGTAATAGAGAGATATTTATCGACTTTTATATTTTAGAAAATATTACTATTTCATAAGAAAAAAAACATAATTTCATTCTTTATAAGACTCATACTAACTTTTTAACATTTTATCAAAAAATAATAATTAATATTCACTATTATAAGTATTAAAAATAATAAAAAATTGAATTTTGATTTGCCAACACTTTTGAGAAATAAAATATAATTATTATAAGGGAAATGTTAATCAGTGCCCATTGGAAATTGTGTATTCTACTATTTGAAAGTTAAAAAAATATTATTTTCAATGTAAAATTTGATTTATCTTTCTAATTTTAGTTCCTTAACTAGTGATTATAATTGTACCTGATAGAAAATATATTTTTTCTAAAAGAAAGAAAAAACTCATTAAATTTAATATATGTCGGTGTACTGATACACTCAATTTTTTTTAATGTATTGTAAAAATTATCTATTTATAAGGATAAAATCATATTTAACCCATAAATAAATGGTACACCTCATATAATCACAAACCACATGTTTTCTATATTTGGAAGAAAGAGCAGAGCAGAGAGGCGCGTAGGAATGCTTGAAATTGCAGGTACTACGTAAAGAGTTAGTTGTACCAAATACACCTCCATTTTGATTGGTTAAATTAAGGATAACTAAGCTCAAATTTGATTATCTAACTTTTTGAACAAGCACGCCGTTATATTGTTACGCCACCCACGTTGCGTACCATGTTTACAGACCTAACTGCTATTATTTAATGCACTGCTCATCAATATTATCAAAGGCAATGTTTCTAATTTTTAGTTGGCCATTTCGTTACATATATTTACTACTACTAGTACTGTTTTCAGTTATGTGCAAAGATCATGGATACATATTGTGTTCCTTGTATTTATTGTAACACGCGATGGGTTATGTTGGACAGTTTCTAACATTACCAAAGCATTTGGCCCCACAGGATGGGAGAAATGTAATACTAGCTACTACGTACCCCATTGGACAAGCTTCGGATTCTGAAGTAACATAGTAAACCAAACAATTCAGGAATATCACGAAGGCAACAAAAAGATGATGCAACCATGTGATTGTCTTAATTAGGACTCACGCATGATGCCATGGTTACGCACAGAGAAAAATATATATGGATGAAATTTACAATAATATACATGGATGAAAAATATAGTTAAAAATTGTATATATTCCCTATATATATTAGACAAATTAAAGTAACATCCACTATAGATAGGATCAAAAGGTTGAGTAATAAAGTTCGAATTAAAAATATGAAAATGCAGTGACATTCAAACTCTTCAGAGAATATTTGTCAATCCTAATTTTTTTTTAGGCAAAATAGAAATTATATAAAAAAAGAAAGAGATTCAATGACGGGGGGCATTAGACCTGACTAGAAATAACCCAAACGAAAATATATCATGATAATACAGTCCAAGTGAATCAACTCTTTCGTCAATCCTAATCAATTTGAGACAGATTAGTCTATGCCGTTGTATTCGGAGGATTTTGTACTTCTGTATATAATTGTAGATTAAGACTCCAAACGAAATGACTTGACGAAAGACAATTTTATTTAAAATAATAAAAATAATTACTTTGTTTTTCTATAAAAAAATATTTTTATTTTCTCAACACAATGATGAATGATTAATATTAGAAGAGCATGATAATAAGTACCTCAAGAACATTGTTTAAGAAATATACAAAAAGGAATTTCATCTTAGAAATACAAGTTAAATACCAAAACTTTCTATGCAAAAGTTACATATTTTGATTACTTACACAATGACTAAATTGAATGCTTAACATTTCTCATATTAAAAAGACGGAAAATATTTGTTAGACACCCTAAGTATATGTATATACCATGAGAGAAAGCGAAATAAGAGAGAGAAAGATGCAATAGAAAGAGAGATATAGAGAAAATTATGATTGAATGAGTATAGGAAATATTGGATTGGAGAAAACAAAAGGCACGTGACCTTCATTCCATCTAAAAAATGTTTTTTTATTCGTACAACAGTATTTAAGAGATAGATACCGTGCAAAAAAAAGAAACAGGACAATGTCTTAAGCCATTGCGGCGGCGCACAACAGAAGTTTGGTCGCGTATCAAACAAACAACAACAAGAAAGGTGCGTGTATCGTGTATGTATAACTTCTACAGTACAGGCCCCCTTTCTTCTCTTCCATGAATCCATTCTGTAACATGTAATGTAACACTTTATTGTCTTTATCTTTCACCAAACCGTTTCTTCTATCTACACTATTTAATACAACTCAATTTTATCATTACTAGACACATAAATTTTTATCTGCATTTTTCTGTTTATAACATTTTAGGGGGTGTAACGCTATGACCATGTCTCTAATTCAGAATCAGAAGCGTAGCAATAGCATCAACATGAACACTAATCCTTTGTTTAGGAGTGATTCATTTGGCTATTATTCTAATTACTGCTGCTACCCTCACGAGCAGCAGAATTATACATTGATGGAGAAGAGGCAATTGTTTCTTAGAAGCTATCAATTCAGTAGAAAGAAGAGCTTTTCTGAGAGAATCAAAGGATCTTTTGTCCGTCTCAAGAAAGTTGTAATACGATCTGCTAGGAAACTCAGGAGGTTGGAATTTTCCGTGTTTAGAATCAAATGTGGCTTCTATTACCGAAGATATCACAACAAATTTCGCAAAAGTCAATTTTCCTCGTGTTTATGTTAGTGTCTAAATATGAAAAATTGATATAAACACCTCAACATCACTGATAATTTGAGGAAATATAAGTGATTGAATGTAATTACATATATCAGAGATGCAAGATACTCAATCGTGCTTGTGCTAGGGTAGGTCCATTACTAATTATCTCTTGTGAGAGAATTGAGAGAGATTTATTTCATTTGTAACTTTTCATTTCATGATTTATCGGTCTATGCTCTTGGAGCCCTTAGTCTAAATAGTGTTGTATAAAAAAAATCAAACATGGTTAATGTTAATTTGATTTTGTTACCCTCAAGTGTTCTTCTTCCGTCTAAATTTGTAACTTAATTTTTTCTACGAGTTATCTCTTGAACTGGTGCCATTTATTGTTTTGGTAAGTTTGGATGGAGGGATATTTGAAGAAAAAATAGGAGGGACAATAAATTTTCATATAAATCCAATTAATAATTTGATTAGAGATCAAGATATTCCATCACAAAAAAAGAAAAAAAAAAGACCAACATATTCCTCTCGATAAACATTGCATCAACTAACTTCAAACAAACGTATAATAATAAGTATAATTAAAATATACCGTCAATTTTTTATTTATTTAAAATATATTGATATTATTATGCTATAAATTTTATGTCACTAATCATTGATTTAATATGAGAATATTCGACTTCATGTTCATGAATTAGTAGAATTGTGTTGTATCATAAGGAGGCTCAAGATCATCAAATTACATAACATCTTAAGACATCATATGTATATATGTCATCTCACTTATATATTGTTCACCATCTACTTTTTCATTCAATACGAAACACTTACTCACACGTTATATACTAACAATCTTCTTCTAAAGTGTAAGACCATTCATGCATTGAGATGCTCCCTGAACCAATGTTAGGTGGCTTTGAACAACCAAACAAGTGGTTTGATCACCACATGATCTCCACCCAAAACATTAAAACATTATATATATAAGTCATCTAACTTATATGTTCCTTGATATCAGCTATTTCATCCAATAGTGGACTCTTACTCATACTTAAGAAACAATAAATTCAACCTTTTTGATAAGTTATTAAACATAATAGCTTGGTCTAAAATTATTATAGAAGTAATTTAATTCACTCTCTTTAATATTTTCCATTTATTAATAATGATTTGATTTTATTTAAGATGGAGGAAACGAAATGATAAATTATCATAACATAATTCTTTAATAGTTTATTCATTTTTTGAGGTAATATCCCTTTCAATTTTAAAATTGAAAAATGTTTGTTAGACACCCCAAAGGTGTATACTGTTAGATCGTGTATCGGGAGATCATTAAAAATACTTGAACATAAAGTTGATGAAGAAAACATGACAGTGATTGCACAAATAATTCCAAAGCGTGTGTGGATAAATTAAGCTTTATGTTTGATTCGCCTTCAATAGCTTATGAAAATGACACCATCAAGATACTTTGAAATCCTTGATATAAATTACACATTCACATCAGGCGTATCAATCAATGAATTTTAGAGAAGAAAGTCATTCATTTACTATTATACATTAGATACAAGCGAAAGTGATTTAGACATAATTTTGGTAGAAATTTGACACAAACTATAATTTATGACCTCTAGATTGTATCTATTTATAAAAAAAAAATCATATCTCTTAATGAAGAGAAACAACTCTTGGTTAACTTTTGCATTGTATCTTTTGTTGCCATAACGTTTAAAGACAATATCTTAGCCATTGCGGCGGCGCACAGCACAACATAGGTCTTCTAGTCGCGTATCAAACAAACCAAAACAACACAACGTAACAATAAGTAATTTCAAGGTGCGTGTATGTTATGTGTATATATGCATAACTTGTACTGTACTATTCAGACCCCCTTGCTTCTCTTCCATTCTGTAACATGTCATTCGTGTAACACTATTTGTCATCTTATCTTTCACGTAACCGTTTCTTCTATCTACCACTATTTAATACTACTCAATTTTATAATTAGACGCATAAATCTTTATTCCTGTTTCTAACATTTTAGGGGGTGTCACAACATGAATATGTCTCTAATTCAAAACCAGAAGCGTAGCAATAGCATCAACATGAATACTAGTCCATTGTTTAGGAGTGATTCATTTGGCTATTATTCTTATGAGCAGCAGAATTATACATTGATGGAGAAGAGGCAATTGTTTCTTAGAAGCTATCAATTCAGTAGAAAGAAGAGCTTTTCTGAGAGAATCAAAGGGTCTTTTGTCCGTCTTAAGAAAGTTGTAATACGATCTGCTAGGAAACTCAGGAGGTTGGAATTTTCTGTGTTTAGAATCAAATGTGGCTTCTATTACCGAAGATATCACAACAAGTTTCGCAAAAGCCAATTTTCCTCATGTTTATGTTAGTGTCTACATATGAAAAAAGGTGACAAGTAGGGTATCCATGAAAAATAGTGGGTAATTTACCTCAACCAATGAACATTCACCTTTTTAAGTGGTATCCATCAACTATCTTGACTCCACTAATAAATTACTCATTTTCATTGGTTGGTGGGTAAATCACCCACCATTCTTTAAAGGTAATCTAGAAAAAACCATGAAAAAAACCAAAGACACTGTGCTATTGACACCACAATAGATCACTAATAATTTGAGGAAATACAAGGGATGGAATTAATGTAATTACGTATATCAGTTTCATTTGTTATTAAATAAGAACTGAGAGAGATTTATTTCATTTGTTCCTTTTCATTTCATTATTTATATTTATCAGTTTCGATAATTCAAATATTGTTTTTCTTTACAAGAATATACAAATTAATATTGTTAATGTTAATTCGATCTTGTTAGCGTTGGCACTTCTTCCATTTATTCTCTTTTCTATATTCTCTATAACTTTATTTTATGATTTTATCCATGAAACGAGTTTTCTCTTGAACCAGTGCGATTTAATTTGTTGTTTTGGTAAGTTTGGATGGAGGGATTTTTGAAGAAAAAAAAGGAGGGAAAATAAATTTTCATTTAAAATTCATATTAGGACACTTTCATAGTTCTTAAATTAATAGTTTTTATTGAGAAAATAATTCTACCAATTTCAAAATTATTCGACACTTTCATTAAAAAAAAGAAAGAATTATTTCACACTTAACTTCAAATAAATGTATAACAAATTTATTTAAAATATATTAATATAAGCTATTAATTTTATAAGATTGATGGTTTTTTTAATGGCAAATGTGATTGATCATTTTTCAAGAATATGAGAATGAAAAATGCTAAAAAAGCATCTTTAGGCACTTAATAATGAAATAAATTTCTATCTTTTTTACTTTTTTAATTAGTGTTATTAGAACATTTGTTAGATATGCGAATATTCAACTTTATGAATTAGTAGAATCTTGATGTATCATGAGCGGAGTTTAAAGATCATCACATGACCTAAAATCTTCTTAAAACAAAGGTATATATGTTGCTCAACATTACTTTTTCAATTTATATGAAACTCTTACTCTCATTTAATATACCAACAATCTTTCTTTTAAGTGTGAGGTCATTGATGCATTTGAGATGCTCATCCTCAGTCAATGTTAGGTCATGGGGATCTAAAATGTCACCCTATTTGACTCTTAGTAAACACACAAGTGGTTCAAATGCCACATGATTTTCACCAAAAATCTTAAGACATTAAATGTATAAATCATCTCACTTATATGTTGTTTAGTACTTATGTGTTACTTATATGCTGTTTAGCATTTCCCATAATACTATGTACCATTCGCATAGAACATAATAGGGAAAAAATTGATAAGGGCACTTGTTAAGAAGTTTAAAAATGAATTTTTGTCTTGGGAATGATGTATTCAACACATTAAAAGTTTAAAAAGTACTCCATCCGTTTCAAAATGAGTGTCACTTTAGTTAATTGCACACAAATTAAGGAAGGTAATGAAATAATCAATAGACATAACACTTTTACTAAACTGCCCTTACTTTATAAGAAAAAGACAAACTTAAAGTTGCATTGAAAATTGTGTGAGAGAAAAGTTGGAGAGGGTAAAGTTGGAAGAAAAAAATTAAAGTTTTATTGAAAATGTAAAGTGACATTCATTTTGAAACAATTTTTTTTGGCTAAAGCGACACTCATTTTAAAATAGAGGGAGTAACTTTTTCTACATAAAACTTATAAATTACTTCTATTTTTGAACCCTTAAATAGTGCCCTTGGGACACTGGTTAGCAAGACCCTAGTATTATTAGTACTATTTCATATAAGACACTACAAGAATGCAAGGCCTTTTGACATATATATTTACAAAATAATAACCAATTTTGATAAACAAAGAATGATAATATAATTCCTTTAAAGATACAATTGATAATAATATTTCGGGGAGTCACTATTTAGTTTCATCAGAATTTGGCCTAAAATGGAATAGTTTTAGTACTTGTCTATTGAAAATGGCTTGACACAGTAACTTCAATGGCTTAGGTCTTGGAATTAGAGGTATGAGGTTTAAGTTTTGCTAATATCTTTAGAGGGAGAGGTAAATGTAAATATTAAATGTGGTCCTTATGGGGAAAAATAAGAGGTTAGGTTTTTTTATTAATATGGTTTTTAGGAAAGAGTAATGCTGGCAACACTCTTTTTTTAATATTTTCTCCAACACTCACTTTCTAATTGGTTTAAATCATGGCGGGTCTCACACTTTGGAAATGGGTTCCACTTAAAGTGGTGGGTCATACATTGGTTTTATCCGATAAAAGAATGAGTATTAAAGAGAGTGTTGAAAAGAGAGTGTCCCTAGCATTCAGATCATGAACCCATTATATGTTGGCACCAATAGTGTCATGTGGTGGATTTGTTTGAGGTTGATTGACCGTGGGGTTTTCTCCTAGTTCTCTTCATGTTTTGAACGGGGTTGGGTGAGGCTAGATGGTATTTTTTTGTGTTTTTCTGTTTTCGCTCTTGTTTTATAGTGGGAGAGTTTATTTGTCTCACTTGGCTTAAATACTTCTTGTACTTATGATTTGCAATAATTGTTTGTACTCGTATATGAGTTTTCTCCTTTACATTTATTTATATTTAAAAAAAAAGTGCTTCGAGTCTAAGAGGTTTTCTCTCATTTGAAATTAAAAATATCATCCATTCATCCTAAATTTATCATGAACAAAAAAGAAGAAAATGGCTTCACAGTAAAACTGTGGGTGGCATCACAATTAGCTTAGCTATGAGACAAAGGTGTGCAGTGTGATTTTGCATATTATAGTGGATAAGATTAAGTCTTATACTTTTAGATGGTTGAAGGCGAAATACGTCACACTTTTCTTCAATTATCATGGCTGGTGGCTTAGTCCGTTTGCTATATTGGGCATTGACTGATTACTTATTCTTTCTTGTTCTTGCTCATTTTGTAAATATTGTTTGTGACTTTGTTGTCTTTCCTTTGTACACCTTATGCTAGGAAAGACAATTGGTTTAATATTATACACCATTTTACCTTCTTAAAAAAAATAGTGGATACCCAAGATGAGACAGCTCATCAATTAGTCAAGTTGAGAGGTGACTGGAATTGTCCTCTCCCGTGTCATTACCTCTTTGGAGGAGGTTGTTCAACTCTTTTATGCATATACAATGTCTTCACAAATGCCATAATTATTTATGGTGATATTGAATCTGTGGCTACTCTTTATTCTTGCCGCTCTGGAATTTGGACTAATAGCAGATTATATGCCATAAGTAGGACCCATTTAAGAATATAGCTAGGTTCAAAGTAGGATACCAGCTTGCGAAATAGAATTTTGGAAAAGAAATCATTAGAGAAAATGGCTGGTTAAGTCATCAGTCAAAATTAAGATATTAAACCATAGACTAAACAAACAATAAGAGTAATTAGCAGGCACTAAAACTTTATGCTAAAAATAAAATAAAAGAACAAATTAAACTAAAAGTTGATTGACTTGATTTTGTGACAGTTTCTATCAAACAAACTTAGATTAATTAATTAGATATTTCTTTGCTACCAAATTAACAGCCACATACATTCCATAGTGAAACAAATGATTGGCTTTAGCTTATATATCATCAATCATTGCACATGCATCAAATATTCCTTTACCCACCAACTAATTAATTTGGATTTCTAAGAATAAGGGAACAAGTTATAAACTCTGAATATACAACGTGATTGATTTCTAACCATGTGTTTTCATGTTTTAAAATGATGTAATTTTGTCTCTACTCATCGCAACATGGTGGCAACAATGTATTATATAAGGTGTTTAATTCAGCTCTTGCTTGTTCATTAAAACCACTAATTAACACTACCGCTACCATGTTGCAAATGGGTTTGCAATATTTGGCTACCAAACACATGAGATGTGGCTATGAAAAGTTAACAAGTAAAAGGATGATGAGAGTAGGAAAACGTTGCATTTGGGTGAAGTCTTTGAATGGAAAACTACGTGGTCTAAGGTTGTCACGTTCTAGGAAGTTTTTCTCTACAATGTTGTTTTCAACTAGAATTGTAAGAATCTACAATGAGATTGTGAACAAAATTATGAACATGGAAAGCAGTTATCCAGTTATTGTTCTACCTACTCAATGGGGTCTTCCTGTTCTGTCTCACCCCTCAGGTGTTTGTAGAAGGAGTGTAATGGTCCCTTCAAACAGAAAAGTGATTTTCTATTAATCCTTTTCATTCATTTCTGCTCAATAAACTTCTATGCTATGGAATATGCATGTTGTGGTTATTGACTTTTGTTCTTTTTCATTCATGTTATAGTCTAATTGGATTGGCATTCATCCATTTTGGGAAAAATTACTATGCAAGCAAACGTTTTGTTACAAAGTTTTTTCCTTCTTTGATGTGCAATTTTTTCTGTAACTTTATTCATAAATTAGTATATTTTAACGTGAACACTTTAATATCTAGAGTTTTGTTGAGTATGAAACTCAACATCTAATCATTTACTTGTATGTCTTTATTTTTTAGTTATTTTGTAGTTAATTTAAATTTTGAATTATTTTTCTCTACAAAATATCGATACCCAACAAAAACTCAAGAGTATAAAAAAACTTTTCATATTTAAATGGTTGGTTATTGACACTTAATTGAGCTGGACCAACAAGTTATATCCACCCGTATCCAACTTATAATTTATACTTGTATCCAATTACCATCTACTTGTTTGGTTTGATTTTCTAACAAAAAAATGTCCAAACCAACTTAATTTATATCAATTTGGTTAGGTTCAGTCTTCAATGGTTTTTAAAGAGGAACCGAACCAAACTAAATGGTCAATTTAGTTTGGTATACCGGTTCACTTCAAATTAAAACCTTCCTTCTTTTTTCTTTCTTAGTCTTAAATAAAATATCAACATTTTTCTCTATTATTATTTTCCTTCCTTATTCTTAAATAAAACCCGTTAAGAAATTCCCGTGAGCTTAACTCAGTTGGTAGGGATATTGCATATTATATGCAGGGGTCAAAGTTCGAACCCTGGACACTCCACTTCTTCACAATTTAATTGTGTGAGCTTTAGCCACTAGGCTACTTGACAAAAAAAAAATCCGTTAAGAAATTGAAGAAATAACTATATCCATGAAGTTATGAAAAGAAATACAGTAGAAACTCTTTAAATTAATACTCGGTAAATTAATAAACTCTCTAAAATAATAAATTTGTTCAGTCCCGACTTGGGCTAATGTAAAAAATTGAAAAACTCGATAAAATAATAAGATAATAATTTTTCGGGTGATCCCTTTATAATTTTCCGTCCCAAGAAAATCATAAATTAATAATTCATAGAAACTGAAAAAAATATATTACACTCTATTGAAATATGATTCAATAGTTGTCTGTTTTCCTTTAAAATTCAAGTCTGTTT
>Ga0315915_1000512_pt1 | contig 40438 bp, 21 predicted proteins | sample MpolbnodulesMG_FD_207738 | JGI IMG/M metagenome (GOLD analysis project Ga0315915, IMG submission 207738) | Medicago polymorpha root nodule microbial communities from Los Angeles, California, United States - branched nodules | ecosystem: Host-associated > Plants > Roots > Nodule | place: USA...
GTTTATTATTACTATTTTTTATTTTTTTTTTCAATTTTAGGGAAGGATTTACGATGTCTTCTTGAGTTTCCGAGGGGATGACACTCGTGCAAAATTCATTTCACATCTCTATACAGCTCTTGAAAATGCTGGAATTTATGTTTTTAGAGACAATGATGAGATTCAACGAGGAGATCAGATCTCAGCGTCATTGCTGCAAGCAATTGGACAGTCTAAAATTTCTATCGTTGTTTTGTCTAGAAGCTATGCTAATTCAAGATGGTGTATGCTAGAGCTGGAGAACATCATGGACATTAGCAGAGCCCAGGGTATGGTGGTTGTACCAGTGTTCTATGAAATAGATCCCTCAGATGTACGCAATCAGACGGGAGAGTTTGGTGAAGATTTTGAATCTCTCTTATCAAGAACGTCAGTGGATACACACAAGTTGAGCAACTGGAAAACAGCACTTGCCGAAGTTGGTGGTACAGCAGGTGTTGTCATCATAAATTCCTGGTAACTTATCTTTATTTATACGTGAAAAAGACGGGCACTAAAAATATAAACGTTTGTTTCTTTCAAATTATAACAAACTAAACTAACCTTTGTCAAAAAAAAATAAACTAACCATGATTATCTACTTCAATGACATCGACAATATAACAAAAAAATATAATGTATTTTTGTAATGACACCAACTATAATATTTATCATAGAAAAAATTATTTAAGGGTATAATTGAGATAATGTAAAAAATTAAGTATAAATATACTTATCTAGTTTGTTACTCTTTTTAAATGATAAAGGAATAAAAATCAAACATATATATTCATATCGCGTTTGTTACATTTTTTTTAATATTTAAATTTATTCTTATCTATTTGTTACATGTGTTATTTATATTGAAAATTGAGAGCATTTTTAGAAAGAGAAAAAACTAGATCAAAATAGCTGAAATGAGTTATTTTCTTTATATATTATAGTATAGATTGAGGATATTTTTGAAAAAAGAAAATCTCAACCCAAAAGAGTTTGAAATAAATTATTTTCTTAATATATAGTATAGATTTGTCAGTTTTGTTGGCTCATTGACTTCCGCAACTTTTAATTATTGTTTTCTATAGCAATCTACATATATAAAATTTGCCAAACACTATTCTTCCCGGTCCATTTGGTATTTTTAATAAAAGGTGTTATTTGAACAACTTTTATACGACAACTGGTAATTATTTTTAAAGGAATGAGTGATTTTCAACTAATTATAACTATAACTACATTAAACAATATTCAACTAATTCTAACATATCTCAAACTACAGCTAATAGGTGCCAATTAGCAATTTCATTTTGGGATGAACAATACAATCTAAGATAAAGGAAATACAATGTAAGTCGTAATCACATCGGCTAAACAAGAAAAATTGACGAATTATTCAACAAAAAAAAGTGACAAAAAAAATGTTAGCGGCCGAGGTGCATACCTCTTAGAATTCTTCAACCTACTACTAGGTCCCTTTGGAATTCTTTCACCCTCTCCACGACACTCACTCCAATAGAATCAAGAACCTCAATCTCAGAGGATCATCAAATGTCAAATTTAGGCAAATAAAGCGTAACTACCATAGGGAAGAACCACAAAGAATGAAAAATATTTAACAAGCTTAGGATAGAAGAAAAAAGAGAGTGAAATATGTTTAACCACCTTAGGACAAAAGCATAAAGATAATGAAAGAAAGTTTAACCACCAAAAACTCTTTTTATTAGCATTAATAGAAATGGAACAGGGGTGGGGGATTATCTAAATGATAATCATTATTCAGAAGCACTTTATGTTCATCTTCCGTTTCTTTATATAATTGTTCATGCTCATACTCTTAGGTTCATATTTTGTAGGAACGAAAGTGAGGATATCAGGAAAATAGTAGACCATGTTACTAATTTACTAGACAGAACAGACTTATTCGTTGCGGACCATCCAGTGGGGGTAAATTCTCGTGTTCAAGATGTTATTCAACTATTGAACAGTCAAGAATCAAAAGACCCTTTACTGCTTGGAATATGGGGCATGGGAGGGATCGGCAAAACAACAATTGCTAAAGCTGCTTATAATAAAATTCGTCACGATTTTGAGGCGAAGAGTTTCCTCCTAAATGTCAGGGAAGTTTGGGAACAAGATAATGGCGTAGTTTGTCTACAACAACGACTCCTTTCTGATATCTACAAAACAACAAAAATAAAGATAGATACAGTTGAATCAGGAAAAATGATATTGCAGGAAAGACTTCGTCATAAGAGGATATTTCTTGTGCTTGACGATGTGAATAAAGTGGACCAATTGAATGCTTTGTGTGGAAGTCATGAATGGTTTGGTGAAGGAAGTAGAATAATGATAACTACAAGAGATGATGATTTACTTAGTAGGCTTAAAGTTGACTATGTGTATAGAATGAAAGAAATGGATGGCAATGAATCTCTTGAGCTTTTTAGTTGGCATGCATTCAAGCAACCAATTCCGATAGAAGGTTTTGGTGACCTTTCTACTGATGTTATTAAATACTCTGGGGGATTGCCTCTAGCTCTTCAAGTCATTGGGTCCTTTTTGTTGACCAGGCGAAGAAAAAAAGAGTGGAAGAGTGTATTGGAGAAACTAAAACTCATTCCCAATGATAAAGTGTTAGAGAAGCTCAAAATAAGTTTTGATGGTTTAAGTGATGATGATGTGAAAGAAATATTCCTTGATATTGCTTTTTTCTTTATTGGGATGGACCAGGAAGATGTAACCACGATATTAGAAGGCTGTGGGCATTTTGCAGATATTGGAATAAGTCTCCTAGTACAAAAGAGCCTTGTAACTGTTGATAGGAAGAACAAGATTGGGATGCATGATTTGCTACGAGACATGGGGCGAGAGATCGTCCGCAAGAAATCAATAGAGGGAGGCAAGGAGCCTAGTAGGTTATGGCGTTATGAGGATGTGGATTCTGTGTTGTTGAAAGACACTGTAAAATTTTTTTGTGATTTTTTGCTTCTAGAATAGTTTTTTTGTTTGTTTTGCCCATGTCACACTGTTGAGTGTTGACTGACTTCATGACGAAGAAACATACTAAATAGGTGTTTTAGTCTTGGAAATTGTATTGCTCTTTCAATTTACTCCCTCAAATTTACAAAATAGCAAATTAGTCGTTTAAATTAAAGAACGTCAATTTAGTCCTTCCATCAAAATATTTCTTTAGTAAGCATCCATGAAAACCAATAAAAGAGATACATATTGACTTCAATAGTCTTTTGCTGTATCAAAACAAGCATAGATCCTTTTAAATTGAGATGGAAAATTTGAAAAAATGACCAAGGTGATTGATAGGTTTCAATTTTAAGAAACTAAATTGCTATTTCGCAAATTTGAGGGACAAAATTTATCGACCATTGCAATTTCAGGAACAAAAATGCCTATTTACTTAAAATAGATAATATCTTTATCCAAACTACCACTTACCTAAACCATGTCTTTTATTTTTATTTTCTTTTTGGTTGACAGAGAACTTTAGATGTTAAGGGACTGACTTTAAAGATGTCAAGAATGGACTCCACAACTTATATGGAAACTAAAGATTTTGAGAAGATGAATAAGCTTAAATTTCTTCAGCTTGCTGGCGTACAACTTGATGGAAATCACAAATATCTTTCCAGAGATATTCGATGGCTTTGTTGGCATGGATTTCCTTTAAAGCATACACCAGAAGAGTTTCATCAAGAACATTTAGTTGCTGTTGATTTAAAATATTCCCATCTTGAACAAGTGTGGAAGAAGTCCCAGGTACAAGTTTTGTTTTCTTCATAATCTAGTTTCGATATGAATATCTACCTTTTAGAAGACTAACATGAGTTCAGTTCAGTGTTTCATAGTTCTTCTACTTAATTATATTTCTTATGAGACAATCAAAATAATTTAAGATAAGAGTACAGGGCGCTCTTTTACCCATGTATTTACAAAACAATTTATGCAGCAAAAAGCAAATTAAGTTAATTACAGCATTGCGTAATACACCGCACCTTCTTAGGCATCTTAAAGAAAGAAAAGAGTATAAAAATGAATCTAGACATTACATGATTAATTAATTTAAAACAGTCATACCTCCCAAAGATAAGTGTTTTTGTTTCTAAGAAGGCCTTAACATGAGATAATCAATAAAAGGGTACCAGGTCTCCAAATTATTGGAATTAATTCTGATAGGTATCCAACATACATTTTCAGAGCATTGACTTTTTTTTATGACACCTGTTATGACCAAAAAAGAATGACCAAGGTCCAAATAGCTCAAGGACTATGAACATCCTTATTAGAATAGGAAAGAGAGTATTCATTATAGGAAGGATCTAGAAGAGTTATTTTGCTGAGTTATTACAATTTCTGTTTTGCATTTAGTTAGCGAGAATCTAGCGCATGTAATGAGTGATCCTGAATTCAAATTCTGTTATGGCGAGCCTATATATGTACATTATGGTTAATGAAATAAGACATGAAGATGACATTCAAGAAATCTTAGTTTAGTGTGGTAGTTATTGCCTTTTCTTATTACTGTTGCACTTGTTTCCTTTTCCTTCTCCTCAGTAGTATTTAGATCCTTACAAGACCACTCAACTGTTTTTCAGCTATTACAAAAATAGGAAAGCCCCAAGGGGATCACCTTGTTTAGGCCAGAAAAAGTTGGACTTCGTCAATAGGACTTCATTGATCATAAAAACAAATACAGCCCCTCAAGAATACACGTGATCTGATCCACTTTCTTGAATATAAGTTCTAAATTTATTATCATTACTTACTTTAAAGCATCTACTTGACCTAGTAAAATTTATGCTTAAACTTCAATATGATAAAGAGAGGTTAACATTTGTCAGGGGGAAAGGCTAATAGTCGTCTTTTAATAATTGCTCTCATTAATTCTCTTTATTTCTATCTATTCCTTTAAGTTTCTTCTCTAATATATGCCTTCAAATTTGATTTTCTTACAGTTTCTAAAGGAGCTGAAATTTCTTAATCTTAGTCATTCTCATAACTTGAAACAAACACCCGACTTTTCATACTTGCCAAATCTTGAAAAGTTAATACTCAAAGATTGTCCAAATTTGTCCTCAGTTTCTCCTAATATAGGACATCTCAAGAAAATTCTGTTGATAAATTTGAAAGACTGTACAGGCCTCTGTGAACTTCCAAGAAGCATCTATAAATTGAAGTCAGTAAAAACTCTCATTGTGTCTGGATGTACAAAAATTGACAAGTTGGAAGAGGACATAGAACAAATGACATCTTTGACCATCCTAGTTGCAGATAAGACTTCTGTAACAAGAGTTCCATTTGCAGTAGTAAGATCAAAAAACATTGGATTTATTTCACTTTGTGGATTTGAAGGATTTGCACGTAATGTGTTCCCTTCAATTATTCAGTCTTGGATTTCTCCAACAAATGGTATCTTGCCCCTAGTTAAAACATTTGCAGGCACATCATCTCTTGAATTCTTAGATGAACAAAATGATAAGTTCTGTGGTCTACCATCTATTTTTAAAGATCTCCAGAATCTTCAACATCTTTGGTTGAAATGCGAGTCAGAGGCTCAACTAAATGAAACTCTAGCAAGTATTATGGATAACTTACATACCAAAAGTTGTGAGGAATTGGAAGCAATGGATTACACACCACAATCCTCAAATTCTGTGACTTTAGCATCCGCTCATTATTGCAATCAAGTTCGAGGTTCAATCTCACAAAATTCCTCAACATCACTTTTAATTCAATTGGGAATGAACTGCAATGTCACTAATACTCTTAGAGAAAACATTTTACAGGTTCTCTCTTTCTCCCTCTCTTATTTGCCAGTTGCCACACACACCCACCCTCCCTTCTCTGTATTTTTGTGTATATATCATACACGTTTAATTTAAATATTCCTAGAGAAAACATTTTGTAGATTTAATTGCATTTTTCATTCTCTATTTTGGTTTTACTTGTATTATCTCCTTCATTTTTTTTCCAGTCAACCATATCAATCGATTTTTAAAATGTTATCATCAATCTTTTTTGACTTGAGCCATAGGTACTTGAGAATCCGATTTATGTATTTCCACCTTATTAATACGCATTAGCAGCTGAATGGAGAAATGCATTTATTAATAAAAGTTCAATTTTTGATATTAATTTTTTATTCTATCAATTTTTAAAACTTAACAAGACGTCCTAACCATTGTTTCACCAATATCAAGATCGACATATATGCATCCAAATATTTGTGCTATATAACTGGTTTATGTAATTTTCAAAATCATTGCATACGACAGTTTTTTTTTTTGTTTTACTGAAAACAACTCACATATTTATTAAAAAAGAGTATTTACCAACTAATAAAGTAACCATATTATTTAGGTTTGTAACTTGAATAAGAAGAATAGAACCAATGCAGTTGAATAATATTTCTTTGTCACATACATGGATTGTACAGAAAATGCCTTCAAACAAGTTTGGTTTACTCCCAGGTGACAACTATCCTGATTGGCTAGCCTTCAATGGTATCGGTTCTTCTGTGACTTTCGAAGTACCTCAAGTGGATGGGCGTAGTTTGAAAACAATCATGTGTGTTGTCTATTCTTCTTTTCCAGGTGGTATAACATCAGAAGGCCTTAAAGTTTTGTTGGTGATAAATTGCACAAAGAACACCGTTCAGCTCTATAAGAAAGACGCATTATTAGCCTCCTGTGATGAAGAGGAGTGGCAAAAAGTAGTATCAAACACAGAACCAGGTGACAAAGTGAAGGTCATTGTTCTTTCTGAAAACAATTTTTTCATGAAGACAACAGTTTATCTTGTCTTTGATGAACCAAATGATAAAAAGGCTAAGCACTGCCTTGAGTCAGATAAGATTGACGTTGGTTCTAGTGGTGATGGAAATGTAAGCAGGAGAGAAAGAAAAAAAATCTCTATTTGAATTTTTGTATCTTCATTTGTATTTTGACTAAATCTCACCTTGGTGAATATGTTCATTATTTCAAGCAGGAGAAAAAGAAAAAAGATTCTGCATAAAAAATTGTAGGTGATCTAACATTTTCACTTAGTCCAATAATATGTTGAAATAGTATGCAATAGATTATAGAAGTAAAATAGAGATTTTATTAAGCACTTTGGGGGATTACGGCTAGCTCTTCAATTCAAGTCATTGGTTCCTTTTTGATGATTTGGAGAAGAAAAAAAGAGTGGAAAAGTGTACTGGATAAACTCAAAGTCATTCCAAACGAGGAAGTGTTCGAAAAACTAAGAATCAGTTTTGATGATGACATGAAAGAAATATTCCTTGATATTGTTTTTTTCTTTATTGGGATGGACCAGGAAGATGTAAAAGTATCGATTAAAGACTCGATGAAAACATGATTGGTGAAAGTGATTCTAAAATCTTGATTGACATGGTTAAGAAAACTCCCTTCGCATACCAGCCAAGAAGATAGTTAAAAAAGAAGTCAACTCCCGTCAACAATGGAACAAAGACAACATAAGCCACAACTCAAATCATATTATTTAATTTGAAATAAACAAATCCAAAACATATATATAGTCAAATTCGAAATTTGAATCTACTTCAAGCATTCTCATTCCTTGGGGTAGTGTGTCACCAGCACATATAGAGCAACTAATCCATGAAAGAAAAATAAATTATCCATGTCATATCACACCAACCCTGCAACACACAAAATTTTGTATACTAAAACAAAATTTATCTGATTACATAATTATGTATTATTTGGTGTTGTATTCTGATAGAGTTAAAAAATTGTTCACTCCATACATATGGCTAATGGTTTCTTTTCTTTGTCTTTGTGAATGAAAAATAAAGAAAAACTTTGTGTATAGCTGATCAGTAAAGTTTCATTCACAATTTCAAAAGATCCTTTGTTTGATCAATCATATCTGTGGAAGGTGAAAGCAGCGCCAATTCCAACACTTTTTATGGTTACAAGATCTCACAAACTGTATTTTCGATTTCATACAAATTGATGGTAACATATTTCAACAAAGGTTCTTTTTATCTAGTAGGGTTGAAAAATCTGTAACTGAAATTATCATATATGGATAACATTGTATCTTTTGTTTAAGCACACCTGCACAAAGATCATAAATGTACAGATCTACAAGTATCAAATCCTGTAAAATAAAAGAGTATCATTTTTCAAGGCCTATAATGTCGTCTGAATTTCTATTGGTGGATGAAGTAGCCAAGTTAGATATAGTCTTCAAAATTGGGCGTGCCAACTAATTTTAGTTGCTCGATATCAGAAATCTAACAGTTGTCTATTTGCAGTAGGTTTCTTAGCATCTTTCAAACGAAACTCGCAAAAGAGAGGAAGAAATGAGTCGAGGTGGTGTAGCCTGAGATAAGGGAAAGTAGAAGAATGAAACATTCACCATCATTGACTGCGTTATATCCAAGATCATTGTTACCTTTGACAGTAACTTTTCCGAGCGATATTTGAATTGTTTGCCAAGTAAGTACTTGATGAAACACTACATAAGAGATTGTGTCGGACAAAGATAAAAATATCTATGACCTTAGGTACTTCAACACTGCTGAGAACGGAGAGAGGATTAATTGTATGATCAAATTATTTACTTCAAAACTCTGTTTGCCCCTTTTTTCCTAGAGCCAACTTCCGTTTGGCAATATTGCTTGAGATATGATGTGTTGTTCCGCATTGCAATTTAACAGTTCTGATTATTTAATCGATGTGTTGCAAATTTATGAAAAAAATACCGATGTTAAGAATTATTTCCTTATTGTGCTAAAAATTGTTGAGACAAAATCCTTATTTGATGTTTTAAAGATTACAAACATATTATATTTATTAAATCTTGTTATCTACTAATTCGTTTTGTGAGAATTTGTTTCATGAGAACAATCTGAGAACGTTCTGGCAAATACGAAGAAAATAAAACAGTACATCAAAAGTAAACAAGTCTGCACAACAAGAAAACATGACAGATTATGATATTGCAAGATGTCTCTTGGGCCATTGGAAAAGGGTTCGACCCATTTGGAAGCTAAAAGCCCATAAAGAATAAATATCTTACTCATGGATAAGAGCACATGGCTTATTAAAGCATGACATCACTAAAGCAAAGGACAATACATAATCAACATTGGGCAATAAGTAAACAACTCATTACAGCTGGTTCTCTCCCTCGCAAGCAAGCTACAGTGCAAGCAAAGCTAGGCAAATCAGACAGAACATTCTGAGAACGTTCTGACTATTTTTAAGAAGAAAAGAGAAATCAATTGAGACTTTGGACAGATATCAAAAACGTGTCCAACGGCTCTATTTTCTCCCTTGATCACCAAGACACTCCTCACCTATAAATACAAGGGTCTTTGAAGGTTATAAGCAAGAGTTTTGAAAGCTAATATTCTCTCAAGAGAAAAACATCACCACAAACAAAGCTCTTCGCAAACAAAGCAAATTCCAAACTCTTTCACTATATCTCTTGGATCTTCTCTTTCGAAGTTGCTATTATAAAACTCAAACAAGTATTGGGTATTTATTTGATCCAAACAAATCTCATCATACAAAGTGTGTTGTATTTCTCAAAGTCTATTGAGCTTAATAGTTTTGAGATAGAAAATTCCAACATTTCTTTTGCTAGTGTGCAAAGAATTGTAGAAGCCTGCTGAGCTTGATAATACAGGTGTAACAGTCTGATCTAGTGTGATCAAGATCTTATAGTGCTAGTCAGAAGTTTCTGTTAGCAAGACAACTATAGTGGATAATCTCACACGAGGTGTGGGGACTGGAAGTAGCCGGGTTTGGTGAACCAGGATAACTCTCCTGTGTTATTCTTCTCTCTCTCTCTCTCTCTCTCTCTCTCTCTCTCTCTCTCTATTTTAAGTTACACAACACACACACGTTATCACACTTATAATAATCTCCAGAATATTCTGGTCATAATTAATCACTATCAAATTAATCCAGAGTGTTATGGTCTCTAATCAAACATTAATATTGTTGCTTTATTTTATTCAATATTAATCTGTCTTCAGATAATTCTGGTCCAAGATAAAACAATTGCTTAAATATTTGACTAAAGTTTAAAATCAATATATAATATTATCTTATCATTTTGTCTTATATTAATCATTCTTCAGAACATTCGGTCCTTGTTAAAATAATCTTATATTTTAACTTAACATCATTTTTCTCATTTTGCTTATAAACATTCTCCAGAACATTAATGTTCTAATCAATTAATTGTTATATACTCTAATCTTGTTGGTCTAACATACACCAAGAACATTCTTGAGTATATAAATTTAAACTTAACTTTCAGGAATAATTTTTAAAAGGGTCACAATTCAACCCCCTTCTTGTGACGTTTATTGTTGCTTCAAAAAACATGTTCCTATTTAACTAAAGATGCTCAAACAAAAAAAAATCATGATATAGATTTCTCTGTTAAGGATTTTGATATTCATGTAGAGGATGTTTGTTTTCTGCATAGGAGGCATATTACACCTTTTTTTTTATGAAAAATATTATTGGTTTCATTAAGTAGTGTGGATACAATCTAATTGAAAAAACTCTTTGTTGCAACATTAGAGAAAGCTTGCTTAAATTCAAGGTTGTTCTCAATAGTCACAATTTATTCACATTTCTATTTTTGCCTTCACTCCCCCAATTGGTTTGTTTTTGTAGTTTCTTGCTGGTTTAAAATTCAATCCAACAAGCTTTTATAAACAGTCATGACAAATATCTATATTTGAAGTTTGAGATATATATTTTTCCAAATTTCTTAATATCCCTATAAAAAAAAATTAACGTCTTATTTTCACTAAAAAAATATAAGTCCAGAAGGAAGATATTTGTACTCATGACAATTATCGCAATTTTATTCTTTTTTGATTTTTTTTAAACATTTGTGTTAGATGGTAGACAAAAATGCAAACACCACTTAAAACTTTGAGATTTCAAGTTCGAACCTGGTCAATATATTCAACATAATGATATTTATATGTGAGACAAAAGGTTGTGTTGTATTCCCTAAAAAAGAAAAGTTATGTTGTAGTTTAATGAGAGATAAGAATTTCAATTTTTCTCATGTCCTTAGCATTTAGTTTGTCTTGTCTCTAAAAACAATTTTACAAATCAAATATTATACAAGTAGATTTATCATGTCATGTCCTTCCTTTATTACAAGATCAACCACACTCTAAAAAGTACAAAAATCAAAATAAAACTGGTGAGCACGCATTGACTCCAATTATTTTCTTTTATTTGGTAGAAAGCGATGAGATATTTGTACCAAAAAAACAAAAAAGAAAGCGACGAGATTCCACTAAATAAATATGGTTCAACCGACATACCGGCTAAATACACAAATCAAGTAAAGATAGAGCTCTAAGGGATTGACCTAAATTTTAGACCCTCAAAACAAATAAACAAAAGAGAGCAAGAGAGGCAATGGAGACTATAAAAGATATAATATTCCCTCGTTGCTAATCATAATCAGATAACCAAGGAAGGAAACAACTATAACAGAGCTAATACAACATTTTTTTTTGGTGGTCGATGTTTGAAAGAGAAATATGCTAACGTGTGCCATTGAGACGGTTTTTAAGGACTATAAGTGGTATTTTTAAATAAAAATGTGTGTATTCAATGCATTAAAAATTGAAATGTTGACATTTTTAAAGAATCATTTCTTGATTTGGAATTATTAAAGGCTTTGTTCGATGTCCCCGTGAGCTTATCTCATTTGGTAAGGGATAATGCATATTATATGCAGAGGTCAGTGTTCGAACCCCGGACACCCCCACTTATTCACCTTTAAGGTGAATTTCTCTAGCTGCTAGACTACTTGACAAAAAAAAAGGCTCTGTTCGATAAAAATAATAGATGACTGATAAGGTAGCTTATAAATGATAGCTTATAGCCGATTACTGATGGCTGATAGCTAATAATTCATAGCTGGTGGCTGATGACTGGTAAGCTAATTAAAGTGTTCGGTAAAATTAGTTGTTCAACCAGCTGATAAATGTAAAATAACATAAAAAGACATTATAATTTCATCACATTTTTTTACAATACTAACATTATTACATTTTTTTTCTAAAGGAATATTATTATATTTTATAACACATATTAGTGAAATATTTAAAATACAAACTTTTATGGTGTAAATAATTATTTTTGAAAACTATTATCTTAAATAAGTTGAGTTTTTAATAGTATTAATGATACATAATGTTATAATATTAAAAAGAAATCTAATAAGTTTTGTTAATTTTTTTTAAAGAGATACTGAAACATATATTGTCATAAATAATAGTAATATATAATATATTGATTGATACTTAACTAATTAACCACGACGTAAAAAATAAGACTTGGCTACTTACCTTAATTTTTTTTGCTACTTACCTTGGTACGTTCACATTTTTAGGACAATAAAGAAAAATGTCGTAATTGGGAGTCGTTAAAAAAATTCAACAAACAGAAAGAACTGTGACATTTAATTTACGGGGATATGGATAAAGAGATGGACAAAAATGGGTTTCAACTAAAAATATAAGGTAAAAGTGAAAGAAAAACAATAAGTTATAAGCTAAAACGCTATTTAGAATAGCCTTTGAAAAATAAACTATAAACTCGTGAAATAAGTTATAAGTTCGTGGTGAAAAGACCATTATCAAATAAAGTTTTTTTTGTCACACAAACTTATAAGTTATCCGCTATAAAATAATTTATTGACCTTGCACAACTGAACCAAAAAGTATCGTGAAAACACTTTTTAGTAAGACCCGAACTTAAAATCACATGAAGATGACCAAGGCAAAGGGGACAAATCCACTAATCCTCACATGGCCAAGGAGCAAAAATCCAAAAGGAGTCATTATTAACGGAATAAGATTTCATGTTGTAACTGCGTCCTACAGTAATAAATGGCAGCCATCTGACCAAACTAATGGTTGAGGTTATTTTATTAGATGTTATTTATTACAACGTGAAATTGAAAGCAACCAACATAAATGCATTGATGAGTAACTCCTAGGGACCACCACCACCAACCCAATTAAAAACGAGTAACTAGCAAAAGAACGAGTCATAAATAAGATTATTTCTATTCATTTTTCTCCTTACTTACTTTTCACGTTCTCTAAATTGACAGTTTTATATTTTTTCAGATTTTATAATTCAAAGAATGTTCGACGATTTTTAGATTATAAAATTCAGACTTTGTTTAACCAGATTTTTCATTACATAATATAAATTATCAAATTGACATAAATAAAACTACGAAATTGATAAAAAAAAAATACAAAATTTTGAAGAATATACATGATTTTACTTAAATGCAGGATAAAAATTTGTGATGGAAAAGTATTAAGGACAGAAAATTGACGAAATTTTTTAAAAGAACTAAAAGTTAAAATTTAAATTTTTTATAGAAACTAAAAACATATTTAACCCTTTAAAAAATAAATAAAAGAAATTGAAGAGAGCAAGTGTCAAATGAATTTAAGATTGTGAGATCAATTTTATCTAGTTTCTTTGCTACTATATTATAATTGTTGTTGGATTCTTAGTTGTTGACGAGAGAATCTTTATATATGTGAGAGTAAGAGGATCCTCTTATACAAATCATTTATTTATAATTTTTTTAATGAAAGTACCGATTAAAGACTCAACGACTACAATGATAGTAAACCAAAAAGAATCCTTACCTTAAGTAGAGAACAAGAATCAAATTGTATTTTGTAGTGGGAGTAACGGGTCTTTTTTCTCATAAGAAGAATTTTTTTTTGTCGAGTAGTCTAGTGGCTAGAGAAATTCACCAAGTGGGGTATTCGGGGTTCAAACTCCACCTCTACATATAATATGCATTATTCTTTCAAGAAAAGAAAACATGTAACATGCATTATCCCTTACAAGTGAGCTAAGCCCACGAGGACCCTCTAAGACTTTGACTTATACTATGCTGGACTTTGGTCTTATTTCAATTTATTATTCATCTACAAACAATTCAATCATTGATTTGTTCAAATAAAACATTGAAAATGATCTTCATTATTCATCTAGTCGGTGTTCAAATAAAACATTGATTTGCACAAAACTCAATCATTTAGTTTCACTCACTTAATAATCTTCATGGCTTCCTCAAGTTCTTCTTCCAGTACCGACTTATTCGTTGCGGACCATCCTGTGGGGTTAAAATCTCGTGTACAAGAGGTTATTCAACTGCTGAACCTCAACAACCAACGATATTCAGAAAGAACTCGAGTGATTGGGATATGTGGTATGGGAGGGATTGGCAAAACAACAATTGCCAAAGCAGTTTATAATAAAATTCATCACCATTTTGAGGCAGAAAGCTTCCTCTTAAATGTGAGGGAAGTTTGTGAACAAGATAATGGCGACGTTTCTTTACAACAACAACTTCTTTCTGATATCTACAAAACAATAAAAATAATAAAGATAGATACTGTTGAATCAGGACAAATGATATTGCAGAAAATGCTTCCACTGAAGAGAATATTTCTTGTCCTGGACGATGTGAGTAAACTGGACCACTTGAATGCTTTGTGTGAAAGTCCCGAATGGTTTGGTCAAGGAAGTATAATAATCATCACAACAAGAATTACCAATCTGCTTGGTGGTCTTGCACTATATGAAATGAAACCAATGAACATATATGAATCTCTTGAGCTTTTTAGTTGGTATGCATTCAACCAACCAAATCCTGTTGAAGATTTTGCTGAACTTTCTAGAGATTTCGTTACATTCTCTAATGGAATCCCACTAGCTCTTGAAGTCATTGGGTCCTTTTTGTTGACTATAACAAGGAAATCAGAGTGGGAGAGTGTATTAGAGAGACTCCAGCATACTCCTAAAGATGACAAAGTGTCTGAGATAATAAGAATAAGTTTTGATGGTCTAAGTGATGATGATATGAAAAAAATATTCCTTGATATAGCTTCAAACTTATGTGGGATGGATCTGGATGATGTGATTAAGATATTAAAAGACAGTGGACATTCTGCACAAAATGGAATAAAAGTCCTTCTACAACGAAGACTTGTAACTGTGGATAGCAAGAACAGGATTGGAATGCATGGTTTAGTACAAGCTTTTGGAAGAGAAATTATAAGGCAAAGTTCACTGTCTAGGGTAAGTAAGATATGGTTTTTTAGACTCTACTTGATTTATCATTAACGTATGGTTTTTTGATTGGAAAATGCTAACAAGTGCCATGAGGGCATTGTTTAAGCATCTAAAAGTAGCAACTTTTGTATTGGAAATTGTACGATTATGACTTTAACAAGTGTTTGAATTGTATTTTCAAGACATAATTTCTTTTTGTGGGTTCCTTAAACAATGCCCTTAGGGCATAATAATTAGTTTTGAAGGAAGCAAAGTGAACATTAATTAGTTCTTCTCCAGTTTGTTTGTGAATAGAAATTAAATATCAAAGTTCAAGATTCAAAGTTGATATAGTTGATGTCAATAGCATACAATGTTCTCAGCTATTACACAAGCTTTGATAATTTACTTCTTTCTTTTTAATTTCAGGAAAAGATCCACGATGTGTTCTTGAGTTTCAGAGGGATAGATTGTCGTGCAAAATTCATTTCACATCTCTATACCTCTCTTCAAAATGCTGGTATATATGTTTTCAAAGACGATGATGAGATTCAACGAGGGGATCAGATTCAAATCTCACTTTTGAAAGCAATTGCAGAGTCTAGTATTTCTATCGTTGTTTTGTCTAATAATTATGCTAATTCAAGATGGTGTATGTTAGAGTTGGAAAACATCATGAAAATTGGCAGAAGGGAGGGTCAGATGGTTATACCAGTGTTCTACGAGGTAGATCCCTCAGAAGTACGACATCAAACCGGCATGTTCGGAGATGGTTTTGAAAACCTCATCTCAAGAATTTCAGTGGATAAAGATAGGAAGGAGAATTGGAAAACAGCGCTCCTTGAAGTCGGTGGTACAGCAGAGGTTGTCATTCTAAATTCCAGGTAAATAAATTTAATTGATTTATTTTTACTTAGTATTGTCAGCTCATGATCTTTGACTTCATGGCCATTTAAATTATTGTTGTACTATGCAGTTCATCGTCTATCTAGAAATTTTCCAAAAAATTGTTCCTAATCCAATTGGTATTTCTAATAGTATATATGCTATATCTCTTCCGTAAACTAAAAACAATAAATCTCTTAGGTGTTTTTTTTGTTGTTGGGACAATTGTCAAATTTTATATATCCAATTGGTACGACTGCAATGTGTTTGGCCAATAGGCGTGTTAACTGTTAAGGCCACACCTAAGTAGGACTCCCTGCCAAACCAGCTTACTCTATAATGTATCAATGACAGTTGAAGATTTGTTGGCAGAGAATCAATCTTAGCTTATAATTAAATTGTATTTGTATGAGAATTCTCCTAAAAGGGAACATGCAGTTTCAAGCCTAATCGAGTTTGACACAATTATCATTTATCCACTAAAAACTCCTCCTATAAAATGGTTATATTATCGTTCATGCACTTACTATCGGGTTCATATTTTGTAGGAATGAAAGTGAGGATATCAGGAAAGTAGTATCCCATGTCACTAAGTTACTAGACAGAACAGACTTATTCGTTGCAGACCATCCAGTGGGGGTAGATTCTCGTGTTCAAGATGTTGTTCAACTATTGAACTGTCACGAATCAGAAGACCCTTTACTGCTTGGAATATGGGGCATGGGAGGGATCGGAAAAACGACAATTGCTAAAGCTGCTTATAATAAAATTCGTCGCGATTTTGATGCAAAGAGTTTCCTCCTAAATGTCAGAGAAGATTGGGAACAAGATAATGGCCAGGTTTCTCTACAACAACGACTTCTATCTGATATCTACAAAACAACATAAATAAAGATTCCTACAGTTGAATCAGGAAAAATAATATTGAAGGAAAGACTTCAGAAGAAAAAGATATTTCTTGTATTGGACGATGTGAATAAACTGGACCAATTGAATGCGTTGTGCGGAAGCCAGGAATGGTTTGGTGAAGGAAGTAGAATAATTATCACAACAAGAGATGATGATTTACTTAGTAGGCTTAAAGTTCACTATGTGTATAGAATGAAAGAAATGGATGGCAATGAATCTCTTGAGCTTTTTAGCTGGCATGCATTCAAGCAACCAATTCCTATAGAAGGTTTCGGTAACCTTTCTACAGATGTTGTTAAGTACTCTGGGGGATTGCCGCTAGCTCTTCAGGTCATTGGGTCTTTTTTGTTGACTAGGCGAAGAAAAAAAGAGTGGAGAAGTGTATTGGAGAAACTAAAACTCATTCCCAATGATGAAGTGTTAGAGAAGCTCAAAATAAGTTTTGATGGTTTGAGTGATGATGATATGAAAGAAATATTCCTTGATATTGCTTTTTTCTTTATTGGGATGAACCAGGAAGATCTAACTATGATATTGAAACACTGGGCATTATGCAGATATTGGAATAAGTGTCCTAGTACAACAAAGCCTTATAACTGTTGATCGAAAGAACAAAATTGGAATGCATGATTTACTAAGAGACATGGGAAGAGAGATCATCCGCAATAAATCAACAGAGGGAGGCAAGGAGCCTAGTAGGTTATGGCGTTACGAGGATGTTCATTATGTGTTGTCAAAAGACACTGTAAGATCTTTTTATGTGAATTTTGCTTTATATAGATGCTTGTGTTTTGTCGTCGTGTCGCTGCTGATTGTATATAGCTGTCATCACAAAGACAGAGTATATAGGCACTTTAGTCCCTAAAATTGTAAGTGTCGGTCAATTTACTTCCTCAAATTACGAAATACCAAATTACTCTTAAATAAAGAATATCAATCCATTTAGTTTCTTCATCAAGATTTATGTAGTAAACATCCATAAAAAAACCAATAAAAGAGATACATATTGACTTTAAACTTGTGCAAAATTTGAAAAAATTACTAAATTGAGTGATATTTTTCATTTTTAAGGGACTAAATTGCTATTTCGCAAATTTGAGGGCTAAATTGATCTACTGTTGCAGTTTGAGGGACTAAAATACCTATTTACTCAAAATAGATCATATCTTTATCCAAACTTCCACTTACCTAGACTGTCTGTTTTATTTTTCTTTTCATTTTGGTTCACAGAAAACTTTAGATGTCAAGGGACTGACTTTAAAGATGTCAAGAATGGATGCCACAACTTATTTGGAAACTAAAGCATTTGAGAAGATGGATAAGCTTAAATTGCTTCAACTTTCTGGTGTACAACTTAATGGAGATTACAAATATCTTTCGAAAGATCTTAGATGGATTTGTTGGCATGGATTTCCTTTAAAATGTACACCAGCTGACGTTCATCAAGAATGTTTAGTTGCTCTTGACTTAAAATATTCCAATCTGGAACGAGTGTGGAAGAAGTCCCAGGTACAAGTTTAGTTTTCTTCTTGATCTCGTTTAGTTACTAATTAATCTTTCTCTTAGAAGTAATATACTGGAGTTCACTTCAATGGTTCTCAGCACTTATACTTAATTATTTTTCTTATAAGGCAATCAAAATAATAAAAGACAGAGTAGAGAGGGTCTTCTTACTCTTACACGTCATATACTTACAAAATACAAACACAATGTATTCAGCAAAAATTAAGTTATTTATATAGCAAGCACAGAGGGTCCTTTACAAAACCACTCAAACTTTACAGCTATACAAAAATAGGAAAGGCCCAAGGGGAAAACAGTTGGACTGTTTCCTTTCCCATCCTATGTGCTTCTCACGCGCCCTATGCAGTTCATATTTTAGAATCCAAACTGCAGAAAAACCCCATAAAACCTCCAAAACCACGTTGAAATATTTCGGATTTTAGAATCCGAATAGGGCGCGCAAGAAGCTCATAGGGTGGGAAAAGTAATGGCCAAAAAGTTGGACCTCCTCAATAGGACGTCCATTCATCAATAAGAACAAACACGTCCCCATACACATGCTCTAGTCCACTTTCTCAATTAGAAGTCCTAAAATTACTATGATTAGTTCACTCAAGTTAAATCATCTCTCTGACCTAGTACTTTTGCTAAAACTTCAATATGATGAAGAGAGGTTAACATTTGTCAGGAGAAAAGGCTAATAGTCATCTTCTAATAATTGCTCTTAACAATTCTATTTGTTTCTATCTTTTTTTTTTTTTTATTTCTTCTCTAATTAATGTATGTATTCAATTTTTTTTTTCTTACAGTTCATGAAGGAGCTGAAGTTTCTTAATCTTAGTCATTCTCATAACTTGAGACAAACCCCGGACTTTTTAAACTTGCCAAATCTTGAAAAGTTAATACTCAAAGATTGCCCAAGTTTGTCCTCAGTTTCTCCTAGTATAGGACATCTCAGGAAAATTCTTTTAATAAATTTGAAAGACTGTACAGGCCTTTGTGAACTTCCAAGAAGCATCTATAAATTAGAGTCGGTAAAAACTCTCATTTTGTCTGGATGTACAAAAATTGAAAAGTTGGAAGAGGACATAGAACAGATGACATCTTTGACCACCCTGGTTGCGGATAATACTGCTGTAACAAGAGTGCCCTTTGCAGTAGTAAGATCAAAAAGCATTGGATTTATTTCACTGTGTGGATTTGAAGGATTAGCATGTAATGTGTTTCCTTCAATTATTCAGTCTTGGATGTCTCCAACAAATGATATCTTGTCATTAGCTAAAACATTTGCAGGCACACCAGCTCTTGAATTCTTGGATGAACAAAATGATAGTTTCTATGGTCTACCATCTGTTCTTAAAGATCTTCAGAATCTTCAACGTCTTTGGTTGGAATGTGAGTCAGAAGCTCAACTAAATCAAACTGTTGCAAGTATTCTGGATAACTTACATGCCAAAAGTTGTGAGGAATTGGAAGCAATGCAAAACACAGCACAATCCTCAAATTTTGTGACTTCAGCATCCACTCATTGTTGCAGTCAAGTTCGCGGTTCAAGCTCACAAAATTCCTTGACATCACTTTTAATTCAAATTGGAATGAACTGTCATGTCACTAATACGCTCAAAGAAAACATTTTCCAGGTTCTCTCTTTCTCCCTTTTTTATTTGGCAGTTGCCACGCACACACTCCTCTCTGTATTTCTGTGTATATCACATAATCACACACTGACACACATGTAATTTAGATATTCTTCGAGAAAACATTTTACTTTCTTCCTCTCTGTCACCCTCCTCCCTCGCCCATACACCCACGGTGACATGGTACACCTATATTTATCTACGTGTATATATCACTGTCACACACCTCTTTGTTATTTTTACACACTCACACATTTATAAGCCGGTGAATAGTTATTTTTATAATTTATTGTTTCCTTGTTTATCCCATTTAATCTTAAAATATCAGTTAAATGTGAATTTTGTCATGTACCATTATTTAAGTGTATAACTAGAATACCAATAGAACCAATGTCGTTTAATGTTTCATTTTCACATTTGTGGTATGCACAGAAAATGCCTCCCAATGGGTCTGGTTTACTCCCCGGTGACAAATATCCTGATTGGCTAGCCTTCAATGATAACGGTTCTTCTGTAACTTTCAAAGTTCCACAAGTGGATGAGCGTAGCTTGAAAACGATCACGTGCATTGTCTATTCTTCTTCTCCAGATGTTATAACATCAGAAGGCCTTAAAGTTTTGTTGGTGATAAATTGTACAAAGAACACCATTCAGCTCTATAAGAGAGACGCATTATTAGCCTCCTTTGATGAAGAGGAGTGGCAGAGAGTAGTATCAAATACAGAACCAGGTGATATAGTGAAGGTTACGGTTGTTTTTGAAAACAAATTTATCGTGAAGAAGACAACAGTTTATCTAGTCTATGATGAACCAAATGATAAAAAGGCAAAGCACTGCCTTGAGTCAGATGATAAGGACATTGGATCTAGTGGTGATGGAAATGTAAGTAAAAATGGTCTAAATTTATGCTCTCCCTATGCAAAAAATTTAGTAATGCAAAAGGAGCTAAGGAAGATTTATGAATCAAACTGGATCATGATTTTGTTATTAATTCCATCTTTTTTGTTTGAGTTTAGATATTTGGTAGACTCTTCTTCAGACTTCCTTCACTTGTTCGAACCGTTCTGATTTCACGACCTTTCTGGATCTGTTCGGCTGTTACTATTGTTTGGCGGTCTCGCTTCCGTTCTAAGAAATGAAGAAGTTTAAGGTACACGCCTATCTAAACATTTGATGTTAAGAAATGTTAAGGTTTGCTATAACAACAACTTCAGTAAAAGGCTATCATCCATTTAATTTTCCTTAAACTTATTATTTTCTTGGTTTAAGTCTCTTTGAACCATAACTCTAAATTTAGACTATGAACAATTCATTTCCCTTTGGAGTTTTTGACTCATCCTATTACAGTGTGAAGCCTTGTATATTAATAATGAATATGCATTGCTAATATTTCTTGTTATTGACTATTTTGTATGACTCGGGAAATGGCATCCCATAGCTCTCAAGGATTCTGTAATCCAGTATCATCCAGCATCATGGGACTAAATTCCTTTGGATGATGTACAACAAAATTGACTAGCGCAAAGGTTGACTTTTGATACAAGTCAAGAGGGCATTGACTCCGATTATTTTCTCTTTTTGAAGTATATATGAGAAGGCCAACAAGAAAGAGTAGAAAAATCAAATAATAAGGGCAAGCCAAATCAAAGCTTAATCATTTTTATTTTTTTTTGGAAAAGCTTAATCATGTGTTTGATCTCTGTCCAACTGTTTTTATGGTCTTTAATTTTAAAGCTTTACCTCACAATTTTTTTTAATAATAACGTGTTAATCTTTTTTTGTTTATATTCTTTGTATAATTTGTTTATACATATATTTTCTTCAAATTATGGTGTTTTAACTTTGTTAAATATTTTCCGCGAAAAAACTTGCTCAATATATCATTTTATTAAATGTTTACTATCATTTTAGAGGTGTTTCGTAAATGCAATTCGGTTGGTAGCTTTGTGGACATTGGTATGTAGAGGTTGGGGTTTGATCCCCAAATTCTCTATTTATCCACACTTATAGCTTGCGAGGTATCCACTAGGTTACTTGGAAAAAATGATTTTAAGGGTGTAGAAATGATTTTGACATATTTGATTCCTCTAGAGTTGAATTGATTTTGCCTCTATAATTGATTTTATTTAAAGCTAGAAATTGTAACATTTGATTCTAAAGTCAATTTTTACACTAAAATTCAGTGTTTCACTCATTTTTGCATATGAATCTAAACATTAATCATTTTACCTTCAACTCAATTTATGTTTGAGTAATTCACTCAAGATCAATTTTTTACACCAAAGAACCAAACATACACATAGTATCTATATCCTTTGGGAGTCCGGATCCTCTCCATTTCCAAAGGAAATGGGGATCGACATTTCGTTGCCTTGCGGAACGACACGTGGCGTAAGTTATAACCAACGGCAAAGATTTAAAACCAATTCAATTAATAAATATTAAGAGAATTCAATCACGTTTTCAGATTCTGTTGCCAAATTTGCGGGGGGAAATTGCAGACAACTGAAACCCACGACTGAGATCAATTTCCTTCAACTGGTTCGCCTTGTTCCTCCCTATCGACCAACAACATTGAACCATACTCTTGATTCTCCCTTTCGGTTCCTTCTGCAGGTACTCTTCCACTCCTTACCGACATTGTCGCACTCTCACCTTACTGTTGTTGTTCTGTCTCGCCACCACCTCTCGTGTCGACGTCGACGTACGGTGAATTGTGTGTAACATGGAGGAAAGTTCGTTCTGGTTTTGGCGTTCTGCAATTTTCCCCCGCAAATTTGGCAACAGAATCTGAAAACGTGATTGAATTATCTTAATATTTATTAATTTAATTGGTTTTAAATCTTTGTCGTTGGTTACAACTTACGCCACGTGTCGTTCCGCAAGGCAACGAAATGTCGATCCCCATTTCCTTTGGAAATGGAGAGGATCCGGACTCATCCTTTGGGGACATTGAGGGACTGCAGCAAAATCCTAGGAGATACCCTAAATCTATAATGTATTCAAAGTTACTTAAAATTAACGGTTTAAAAACCGAACCAACTCAAACTAAAAACGACACAAAATCATCGGTATTTACAATCATCTTATCATATACGAACTCATTTAAAAGATATCATATTTACAAAAGATTTTTTTCTTTTGACGGTTACAGATTTATTTTTTAAAAATCTTCGATAGAAAAGTGAAAGGACAAAAAATAACATGGTCCTCCTAATTCTGAAAACATCCAACATGGTGTCCGAAAGCTGTAGGGACAGCGATGGGTGCTGCCGAGTTGCAAACGTTGAATTCACAAGGACTTAATTCTACCCCCACGTTGCTTAAATTTAATAAATCCAAATTCAGATTAATCTCTTCCATCCATTAACAATTTACAATGAAGTTAAATAATTGATGCGACACATACTAACAAATACTCCACGCGAACTTTTGTAGTGGAGGAAGGTTTTTTTTATCATTCATCTCCACAAATCTCAATCATTTAGTTTCACTTACCTAATTAATAATCTTCATGGCTTCCTCCAGATCTTCTTCCAGCACAGAATTATTCGTTGCAGACCATCCGGTGGGGGTAGAATCTCGTGTACAAGATGTTATTAACCTATTGTACAGCAAACAATCAGCAGGTCCTCTACTGCTTGGGATATCCGGCGAGGGAGGGATTGGCAAAACAACCATTGCTAAAGCCACTTATAATAAACTCCGTCACTCTTTTAGCGAAGGGAGTTTTCTCCTAAATGTCGGGGAAGTTTGGGAACAAGACAATGGCCAAGTTTCTTTACAACAACAGCTTGTTTATGTTATCGGTGGCAGCAGAAGAGTAATGATAAATTCAGTTGAATTGGGAAAAAGGATGTTGCAGGGAATGCTTCCCCGGAGGAAGATGTTTCTTGTGTTGGATGATGTGAATAAACAGGAGCAATTGGACGCTTTGTGCATAAGTCGCAGATGGTTTTGTCAAGGAAGTATAATAATCATCACAACAAGAGATGTTGATTTACTTCGCAGGCTTCAGGTGGATCATGTATATACAACGAACGCGATGGATGAGAGTGAATCTCTTCAACTTTTTAGTTGGTATGCATTCAAGCAACCAATTCCTAGAGAAGGTTTTGCTCACAGTTCTAGATGTGTTGTTGAGTATTGTAGGAGAATACCATTACTTCTTGAAATCATTGGGTCCTTTTTGTCCAATCCAAGTAGAAGAGTGTGGGGTACGGTTCGACATAAACTCGTAAATTCTGAGGGAATAATGAAGATACTGAGAATAAGTGTTGATGGTTTAAGCGATGATGATGTTAGAGAAATATTCTTTGCGATAGCTATAAACTTAGTTGGCATGGACCGGGATGAAGTAATTCAGAAATTAAAAGACGGTGGACATTCAGCAGAAAATGGAATAGATGTCCTTGTACGACGAAGACTTGTAACTGTAGATAGCAAGAACAGGATTAGAATGCATGGTTTAGTACAAGATTGCGGAAGAGAAATTATAAGGGAAAATTCAACGGGTATGCCTGAGGTAAGATATGGTTTCTTGAGACTCTACTTGTTTATAGTTAATGTAACTTTATGTTTTCATCTTCTAAGATAAATTAATAGTATTAATAATAATTAGTGCACCTAATAACTTGTATAGAGGTTTATATATAGAGACAAAGAGAGTTATAAATAATTCTGAGGGTAGCAAAGCGAACATTAGCTAGTTTTTTAGAAGTTTGTTGTGCTGTGAATAAAAATTAACAAAGTTCTTCAAAATTGAGAGTTGATGTCAATAGCATACCACTGTTGTTGTCTTAAATTACATTTTTATTTCAGGAAAATGGAATCCATGTCCTTGTACAAGCAAGACTTGCAACTATAGATAGCAAAAGAATTGAATTGCATGGTTCACTGCAAGATCGCAGAAGAGAAATTATAAGGGAAAATTTCAGGGGTATTTCTGAGGTAAGATATGATTTTTTTAGGCTCTACTTTTTTTTGGTTACAATTTTTTAAACTCTACTTGATTTAACATTAATGTATGGTTTTTAGTTTTTTCCGAAGTTTGTTAGGTTGTGAGGAAAAATTAAATATCAAACTAAGTACAAGTCTCAAAACAGATGGTTGATGTTAATAATAGCATACCAGGTATTTAGCTACTACACAAGCTTTGATAATTTACTTTTTTTTTTAATTTCAGGAAAGGATCTATGATGTGTTCTTGAGTTTCAGAGGGGAAGATACTCGTGCAAGATTCATTTCACATCTCTATACCTCTCTTCAAAATGCTAGAATTAATGTTTTTAGAGACAATAATGAGATTCAGCGAGGTGATCAGATCTCGGTCTCACTGTTGCAAGCAATTGGGCAGTCTAGAATTTCTATTGTTGTTTTGTCTAGTAATTATGCTAATTCAAGATGGTGTATGCAAGAGTTGGAGCAAATCATGGAATGTGGAAGAAGCAGGGGTCTGGTGGTTATACCAGTTTTCTATGAAGTAAATCCCTCAGAAGTACGACATCAAACTGGCAAGTTCGGAGATGGTTTTGAAAATCTCATCTCAGGAATCTCAGTGGATGACGATGAGAAGATGAATTGGAAAGCAGCGCTCCTTGAAATCAGTGGCATAGCAGGGTTTGTCCTCATAAATTCCAGGTGATTTAATTTATTTATTCGTTATACTTTTTAGTAATGTCAGCTCATGATCTTTGGCTTTGTGACCTTTTTTTTAATGACAAATGTTAGTATGTTACTTTTTTTTGAAGGAAAATGTTAGTATGTTACTTGTTATGTTAATATTCTTCTCTCTTGTCAGGACTCGATACGGGTATCAACCCTCAGTTGCAGTGCAGTTTTTGATACTTGAAAGGGGATTAAATAAGGGTGTTTTAATCTAAATTTATATCACTTAATTATTTCTTAACATGAATAGATATGGAACGGAGGGAATGTCCAGGAGGGATTCATTATTCACTAGTACATATGTGCAACTTGTAAATAGGTTTAATGTTTTATTGACAAAAGCTGGAAATGCTAAATAGAATAATTGTAACCGTTATGTTAATTAGGATTATAAATTGCAGAATTAATGTATAAATGACAGTTGATGATTTATGGGCTCAACATCAACCCTAGCTTGTAATTAAATTGTATTTATATGAGAATTCTTTTATTTTTGGAGTACTTTATATACTAACTCTCATTTATATGAGAATTCTCCTAGAATAAAACACACAATTTCTAGCCTGAGCTTCTCTGAGTTTGACTGACACAATTATCATTTTACCACTAAAAACTCCTCCTCTTCTTTTCACACACACAGACACATGTTATACAATGGTTATATGATCGTTCATGCACTTACTCTTGGGTTCACATTTTATAGGGATGAAAGTGAGGATATGAAGAAAGTAGTAGACCATGTTACTAATTTTATTAGTCAGGGCAGACTTATTTGTTGTGAACCATCCAGTCGGGGTTGAATCTCGTGTGCAAGATGTTATTCAACTTCTGAACAGCCAACAATCAAAAGACTCTCTACTGATTGGGATATGGGGCATGGGAGGGATTGACAAAACAACCATTGCTAAAGCTGCTTAAAATAAAATTCGTCGCCATTTTGAGGTATGGAGACTTTTCTCTACAACATCGACTTCTTTCTGATATCTACAAAACAACAAAAACAAAGATAATAACAGTTAAATCGGGAAAAATGGTATTGCAGGAAAGACTTCGCCATAAGAGGATATTTCTTGTGTTGGACGATGTGAATAAACTGGAGCCATCGAATGCTTTGTGCGGAAGTCACAAATGACTTGGTTAAGAAAGTTGAATAATCATCACAACAAGAGATGATGATTTACTTTGTAGTCTTAAGGTGGACCATGTATATAGAATCAACGAAATGGACAAGAATGAATCTCTTGAAGTTTTCAGTTGGCATGCATTCAAGAAATCAAGTCATATCGATGGTTTTGCTGACCTTTCTTGAGATTTTATTGAGTACTGCAGGGATTGCCGCTAGCTCTTCAAGTCTCCGGGTCCGCTTTGATGACCAGGTGAAGAAAAAAAGAGTGGAAGAGTGTATTGGAGAATTTCAAAGTTAGTTCCAATGAGGAAGTGGTAGAAAAACTTGGAATAAATTTTGATATTGCTTGATATTGTTTTTTTCTTTATTGGGATGGACCAGGAAGATGTAACTATGATATTGAAACATTGCGGGCATTACGCAGATATTGTACGATCTTCTTATGTGTTATCTTTTTTTGTCTAGAATTACTTGTGTTGTGCTTTGTCTGTGTCTCGCTGCTGACTGTATATACCAATCATCACAAAGCGTAAATACCAAATAGACATTTTAAACTTTGAAATTGTAAAGGTCGGTCAATTTACTTACTATCGTTTACAAAATAGCAAACTAATCCTTTAAATTAAAGAATATCAATCAATTTATTTCCTCGATCAAAATTAATAAATGGTACACATTACCCCTCCGATTAGTCCTTTGCCGAAAATTGGTTGGAGTCTCATCAATTGGAATCATTGCTATTTCTACTGAATAAAATTGTTTCCTTTGAAGCCATATTGAAAATATTCAAATTGATCTAGTCGTAATATAAATAGAGCTCCTTGCTTTTGAGCCAAATCTAACATAAAAGCTAATAATTTTGTCCATGTTCAGTAATATACTACACATTCATAAAACACGTGAGTAGTATGCCAGAATCACATGTACCATAGACTAAAAACAGAGTAGAGATTCCCTTTAAAATGTACACCAGCAGACTTTTATCAAGAACTTTTAGTTGCCGTTGATTTAAAATGTTCCAATCTGGAACGAGTGTGGAAGACGTCCTAAGTACAAGTTTAGTTTTCTTTATGATCTCGTTTCGATTCTAAAGACAAATAGGAATTGGAACATGAAAAATGGAATCTTCAAGTTCAGTGGTACATATAGTATTTCTGAGGTTATGGTGGCTTAGGGCGAAACTGTTTCTGAGGTTGACTACAGACCCGTTTCTGAGGTTATGGTGGCTTAGGGCGAAACTGTGTGCAACAATATGTTCTATCATATCTTTTTAGATTTGAAGTTTTTCAATAATTTTTAACTTTGAAAAACTTCTTTCTACACATGCAAGAATAACCGACATAGTTAAGTGAATTCAATATACAATAGAAACATTTGAGTCAAACAATACATTTTTTAAATACAGAAAAAATCACCGACATAGTTTTTCAATAATTTTAACTTTGAAAAACTTCTTTCTACACATGCAACAATCACCGACTAGTTAAATGATTTGACAAACTCAAACATTTTAAATCCCAACATCAACACATGTGACAAAGATATTTGCAATATTTTTAATACAAAAAAAATCAACAATACTTTTTTAAATTCATCATTATCCAATGATTTCAAGGTTCTTGCATCAAATAAAAAACCAACAATACTTTCAAATACTTCTAACTGTTCAAATATAATTTTCAATGAAGTTATTATTATCAACAACAACCAAAAAATGATTGATTCTAGAAGATTTCGCAGGTGATTGTATTTGCTCATCATTATCATTCTCATCATATTGTCTTTTTCTAAAGTTACGACACTTTGTTGGAAATGTCGCCTCTATACTCATATCAAATGCAAGGTTTTTTTTGGCAACAATCATACTAGATTCAAAGTTTTCGTGTATATATTTTTCAACGTATAATATTATTATACCTTACATTTTTTTTAAAAATTTTGGTGCTCTATTCTAAACTTATTTTTTTAGGCTTAGTACAATCGTCCTACCTCAAATACGATACGACCCTGAGTCACCAATCTTATTAAAAAAATATGGTTGACCAATTTTTCACAATTTAAATAAATATGCTATGATATGCTTTGCTTTTTATATATCTATATCTATGTATCATTAACATTTTCCTTAAAAAAAATTACCATTTAACATTTCAATTTGAAGACATATAATAGGGAAAGATCTAGCCAATTTGAGGAGGTCCAAATCCCTTGGACATAAAAATTCAAATCTACTTCTCTATATATATATTATTTTATTTTGAACCTCTTAATTTTTTTTGAGAAATAATATTTGTATAACCATTTTGTAATAACTTTTGACAACTGATTCTCTCATGCTCAAACGATTTTCTTATCCTCTGTCTTATTTTTTCTCTTTCTATTATTTTTGAATAATAAAAAGAGAAAAAAAAGAAGGTTACGACAAAAATTGTCATTAAATAATTATACAAATATCATTACTCTTTTCTTTTTGCAACTAGCGCAAAAAGTCTTAAAACTAAAAAATTTGAGCCAACTAGACATGGTTCTACGCCACCGACTATATACCAATGAAAATTGCATGTTCGTCTTCACTAATCATTAATTAACTTAAAAATGAAGTGTATAAAGCCAAAACAATAAAAAAATGAAAATATAGTTGTTTAATTAAAAGAAAAGTTGAATAAAGGGGAATATTTTTATTAATTAAAGTGATATAAATGTCCATGAATCACAATTCAATTGAAAAAAATATTGAAATTGTTTAATCATACTCCGCGATCTTGGTTTAAACACATACTCCTTTATGTGTGCGAATTTTTAAATAGTTATTATCATCTTGTCTATCTTCTGATAAAAAAAAAAAATCATCTTGTTTATCTACAAAAAGATCACACTAACGGCCAGACCTTAAGGCTATAAGGGTAAGTTCTTGAGAGCATATTGTTGTTAAACTTTGAACTTTCTCTCTGATACGTTTGTGCTAGTGGGAATGTTTTTTTTTCTTTCAATATTAATGTATAATTCATTTTGTTTTGTTAAAGAAAAACAATCCCTCCCGAGAACTTTTCTCAAGTTTTCATCCACATCCCCTTAAATGCCTTCTTTATCCTAGTTTTATTATTTTTTTGACCGAAAAGGTAGGAGAGGTGGAATACAAGGATTTTTTAGGAGGTCACTCATCCTAGTACTATTCTCGCTCATGCACGCTTAACTACGAAGTTATGATGGAATCCGATACATTAGTGCTAGTATGATCGCGCCTATCCTAATCTTAATATTATATCTTGTAATTTAAAGATCATGAGTATGTTGAAACTCTCCGTTCAATGGAGAGGATCCGATCCCGTAAGTTCTTACCACTGAACTAAAATATCAATAGTAAAATAAAAATCTATCAAAATAAATCTACACTATATATAAAGAAAATAGGGGATTTTGGGAATATTTTGGGTTGTCTTTTTTGTTATTTCAATTATACCCTTAAACAAATTTTCTTATATAGTATATTGTTGGTATTATTAAAAAAATAAGATTTTTTATTATATTTGTTACATTCTGTTGTCATTGAAAAAGATAGACATGGTTTGTTGAGTTTGTTATATTTAAAAGTCACAAATATCTATACTTATAATTTTAATCTATATAAAAAATATATAAAATGTTGTTTTTAATTTACACGAAAATTTCTACAGAAATATCGTTGATAATCTACACGTGTTAGTGTAATAAAAAGAGCGGAATCACAAGCATATGAATGCTGATCTTTTCGTAGTAGATAATAATAAATATAAGTATTTTATGATTAGGAAATACTTATATATGTATATTGCCAAGCTTTGTCCAATTGTGTGCAAGTGCTCTCCTTGCCATATTCATGCTAAAGAAATTTCCAACCTAATCCAACTTCACCTGAGAAACCGACAAAACTAAGGAAACAAAATAGGGACCAGACCCCATCCTAATCCCATTACTAAACCAATTGAAAGCTCTATGCTATCCTAGTGGAATCTCAAGTAGCAAATGTTTGGAGACTCGACTTAAGCATTGAGAAGCCAATGAGGATCTCTTTATCTTCCACATTGATTTTGTGTATTCTGTTTTCACTTTCCCTTCTGATTGCGCTTTTTTCTACTCCCTCCGTTCCGCAATAGATGATTTATTTAAAAATGTGAAATTTTGACCTAATTTACTTTGACCATATTTTTCTTTTTTTTTTTTAGATAATTTTTGACCATATTTTTCTACTAATATACAATGATAAATAATATCATATAAGATGTCGTTAGATTTGTCTCAATGAGTATTTTCAAAATATCAAATTTTCATAATATTTTCTAATATATTATTCAAGATATTTAAGCTCAAAATTATATGCATAATAAGGTCAATTGTGTCAAGTATTATGGGACGGATGGAGTAACTTGTAGTGTTGACCGTAAGGTATGTGAGATTCCACTGGGATAGCATAGAGCTTTCAATTGGTTTAGTAATGGGGTCTGGTCCCTAGTTTGTTTCCTTAGTTTTGTCGGTTTCTCAGGTGAAGTTGGATTAGGTTTAGTTGGATTGGTTTAGTAATGGGATTAGGTTGGAAAGAGAGTGTTTTTTTCTTTTTCAGAATGTAAAAATATGTGACTGAAAGTTGTAGGGACGGCGATGGGTGCTATGGAGCCGCAAACGCTGAATTCATTGGACATCGGTGGGCACGGCGGCTTGCTTGGTTAAAGTCAGTCATAAATAGAAAGGTGGGTCTACAGTTTGCGGCTCGGAACAAGTAGATGCTTAAATTCAAGACGGTATGGTCGACGATTTCCTACATTCAGTACCTCAACTCAAATTCATATCAATCTGTTCCATTCATTTACAATAAAATTAAGTAATAGTTTTGTCTTTACTTACTCACATCACATACTAACAAATAACAACTTAACCCCACACGTACTTTTGTAGTTGTGGAGGATATTTTATTTTCTTTTTTATTTTTCTTTCTTCTTTTCGTTTAAGACGACTTTGACTTATACTAAGCATGCAGGATTTTGTAAATTAAAAGAGTTAGTTGGTGTCATTTTAGTTTCTTCAAACAACTCAAATTCATTCAGATTCACTCGCTTAATTAATCTTCATGGCATCCTCCAGTTCTTCCAGCACAGTCTTATTCGTTGCGGACCATCCAGTGGGGGTTGAATCTCGTGTACAAGAGGTAATTCGCCCATTGTATGGCCGAAAATCTCGCCCATTGTATCGCCGAAAATCAGCAGGTCCTCTACTACTTGGGATATGCGGCGAGGGAGGGGTTGGCAAAACAACAATTGCCAAAGCAGCTTATAATAAAATCCATCACCATTTTGATGCAAAGAGCTTCCTCTTAAATGTTAGTGAAGTTTGGCAACAAGATCATGGCGAAATTTCTTTACAACAACAACTTCTTTCTGTTATGAGATACAGCACCAGAAGAATAACGATAAATACAGTGGAAGACGGAAAAAAAATATTGCAGGATAGGCTTCCCAGTTGGAAGATATTACTTGTGCTGGACGATGTGAATAAGCAGGATCAATTGGATGCTTTGTGCATAAGTCGTACATGGCTTTGTCAAGGAAGTACAATAATCATCACAACAAGAGATGTTGATTTACTTCGCAGGCTTCAGGTGGATCATGTATATACAATGAACGTAATGAATGACAATGAATCTCTTGAACTTTTTAGTTGGTATGCATTCAAGCAACCAAATCCCATAGAAGGTTTTGCTCACAGTTCTAGATGTGTTGTTGAATATTGTAGGAGAATACCATTACTTCTTGAAATCATTGGGTCCTTTCTGTCTACTATGCTGAGTAGACGTTTGTGGGTTACAGTTGAGCAGAAACTAGTAAATATTCCCAGCACTGCGGGGATAACGAAGATACTGAGAATAAGTGTTGATGGTTTGAGCGATAATGATGTTAGACGAATATTCTTTGATATAGCTTTAAACTTATCTGGGATGAACCGGGATAAAGTAATTCAGATATTAAGTGACAGTAGACATTCCGCTGAAAATGGAATACGAGCCCTTGTACAGCGAAGACTTGTAACTATAGATAGTAGGAACAAAATTAGAATGCATGGTTTAGTACAAGATTGCGGAAGAGAAATTCTAAGGGGAAATTCAACGGGCCTGCCTGAGGTAAGATATCGTTTTTTGAGACTCTACTTGATTTATCGTTGATGTATGGAAAGCAAAGTGAGCATTAATTAGTTTTTCGGAAGTTCGTTAGGTTGTGAATAAAAATTAAGTATTGAAGTACGAGTCTCAAAACTGATCGTTGATGTCAGTAGCATATCGGGTATTTAGCTACTACACCAGCTTTGATAATTTACTTTTTTTTCTTTTCAGAAAAGGATCTATGATGTGTTCTTGAGTTTCAGAGGGGAAGATACTCGTGAAAGATTCACTTCACATCTCTATACCTCTCTTCAAAATGCTGGAATTGATGTTTTTAGAGACAATAATGAGATTCAACCAGGAGAAAAGATCTCACTCTCACTTTTCGAAGCAATTGGACATTCTAGAATTTTTATTGTTGTTTTATCTAGTAATTATGCTAATTCAAGTTGGTGTATGCAAGAGTTGGAGGAAATCATGAAATGTCGCAGACGCAGGGGTTTGGTGGTTATACCAGTGTTCTATGAGGTAGATCCCTCAGAAGTACGACATCAAACCGGTAGGTTTGGAGATGGTTTTGAAAGACTCGTCTCAAGAATCTCAATGCGTAAAGATATGATAATGACTTGGAAAGCAATGCTCCTTGAAATCGGTGGCATAGCAGGGTTTGTCTTCCCAAATTCAAGGTAATTTAGTTTAGTTGATATACTTTTTAGTAATGTCGGCTTATGATCTTTGTCTTCCTGGCCATTTTAGTAATGTCAACTCTATATCTAGAAACTCCTAACCGTTGTTCCAACTCCATTTGATATATCTAATACTATGTTCTACATTTAATTAAAATTATACAAAATAACTACATATTTCTAAACATAGTTTTTTTGGATAAATAAATACTACTGGTACATATTTATCCAACTGGTACAACAAATGCTACGACAGAAAATACTGCACGTCAATATGTACAATACAAATAAAACATAACAGGTATAGTGCTACTAGGATATCATATGCCTGATGCTTCCTAGAACCTACATTATATCATATGCTATACAAAGACAATTCAAGTGTTGTTAGCAAACAGTTGTAATGTGTATGACATGTAACTGAACATACTAAATTCTGAAAGAGATACAGCTCCCAATTAGCACTTAACATTCTATTGATTCCACAATATTCTTAAAGATGGAGAGAACAATACTTTTTCACATTTAGTTCAAAGGGCCACATGTAGAGAAGAACCCAATTGCTTTGTTATGTACACATGTCTTAACAATGGTTATATAATTGTTCCTGCACTTACTCTTGGGTTCACATTTTGTAGGAATGAAAGTGAGGATATCAGGGAAGTAGTGGTGCATGTTAAGAGCAGACTTAGTCAAAGTGGACCATCCGATTCTGTTTTAATTTTTATTTTTATTTTTTTCTTTATTTTTATTTTATATTTTATATGCTCCAGGTGGGTTTTTATTTTTATTTTATTATTTATTTTTATTTTATTTTGTATAAGCTCAAGTCAAGGTTGAATCTCATGTACAAGATGTTATTCAACTATTGAACAACTAGAGGTCAAAAGATTCTTTGCTGATTTGGGATATGAGGCATGGGAGGGATGGATAAAACAACCATGGTAAAGCCGCTAATGGTAAAATAAGCTCTTACGTATAAGCTCACATGAGCTATCTCTATAGCAAATGATCAAACAGAGTTAAATTGATTTTGAATGTGCGATAAGTTGTTTTTATAAGTTGTATTATAGAATTTGTGAAAATAAGCTGAAAAAAGTTTTTAAAAATTGTCATAAGCTAATTTAATAAGTTCTCTCAAACAATCTCGCCAAATAAACCCTAGATCGTAGACTCCACATGGTCAGGTATATGAAATAACTATAATATTATGCAAAAATGAAAGGCACCAAGTAACATATTATCCTCCTTTAAATAAAATAATATCATATTGATCGATAAGAAATTTTTACCATCTACCCCAATAATTCTACTGTACCCCTACATTTTGTGTTAGAAAATTGGTGTTCACTCGTTTGATAGGGCTGAAAAACATAAGTAAATTACTCAAATGCCCATCAGCAGTTGACTGCCGAATTTTATTGGAACCGGCTGCAATTAACTACCAAGGAAAACATCGGCAGTTAACTGCCGATGAACTGTTATAAGAACAGAACAGACATAGAAGTTTTCAAAACTCCATTGTTACGTTTTTGGTTCTCCTAGGTGCGATTTTCAGCCATTCCAAGCCAATTTCAATCACAAAAACAAGTAAGTTTTTTGAATCCTATTGCATTGTTGTTTTGTGGTTGAATTATTTGATTTTTTTTGTTAAATTTCGATTATATAGGTTTTATTGATTTTATGATATGTTATATTTATGTTTAGGTTTTATTGTTTTGACGATTTGTTGTAGAATTGTTAGGTTTAGGTTTTATGATTTTAGGATAGTTTAAGTTAGAAAAGTTAGAATTGTTTAGGATTAGATTTAGGTTGTTATGAATTGTTATAGAAGTTTTATTGAATTGTTTAGGTTTAGGTGTAGGTTTTGATGATAGTTTAGGTTTAGGTTTAGGTTTTGATTTTTTGATTTTATGATTTGATGGCATTGTTGTATAGGTTTTGATCGCCAATTTTTTTTTTTATGTAGATATGTCTCAGAATCAGAACAAAGGTAACGTTCAGGGTGATGACAAGAAGAAAGAAAAATCGCCTATGACATGGCACGAAATTGTTTGTGATGGTTTCGAAAAAAAGAAGGGTTCGAAGTTGTCGGTCTACGATCAGTCGAGGTTGAGGAGGAGCGAGAGGACATGCTATTTTGGTACTCAACCAAAAGAAGGTGCCTCAGGGACTGTAGCGGGCAACTCGATTGACTTGTGTGACGAGGAAGAATGAATGTAATGGCTTTTAATGCCTAATTGTTTTGGATTTTTTTTTGTTGCGCGCATTTTGTTTGACATTATGGTACTTTGAATAAAATCGTGTTTTGAATAATTTCGATTAAAATCGTGTATTTCGATTAAAATCGCGTATTGAATAATTTCGAATAAACTCGTGTATTGAATAATTTCGATTAAACTCGCGTATTGAATAATTTCGATTAAAAATTGCGTATTTGAATAAAGACTAATTAAGTCTAACGTGAATTCGAATAAAAGTTGCGTAATGAATAAATAAATTCGAAAAGTGGTAAATTCATTACATTAGATTACAATCGGGAATATACCTTCCAACTACAACAATTATCTTACCTCTGAATGGGGTAAATTCAAACTTGTTAAACAATAGCTATCAAGCATTCAGCTGGAAGTTTTATTGTTTCATTCAAAAGAATATATTCTTGTTAGTTTTGTTTAGATGATGGTATTCGAGTGCCAAAAGAATGAGGTCCAGTCCTTGACACTTCAATACCTTCATCTAAACCAAACTAACAAGAATTTAATTTTTTGAATGAAACAATAACACTTCTGGGTGAATGCTTGGGAACTGTCGTTTAACAAGTTTAAATTACCCCATCCAGAGGAAGATAATTGTTGTAGTTGGAAGGTGCATTCCCTACCTAATCACAATCTTTTGGCGGAATCAAACTTTTGATGATATCTTTAGTTGATCTCAGCAACGTTACATGCATATCAATCCACTAGAACATGTTGTGCTCCCAAAACATGCTCGTCACGTTTTCGCCGTTCGTTAATTCCACCCAGCTGAATGATATTCTCCCCTTGTCGAGCGTTGGACGTTTATACCGAACGTATTCCACCCTCCTTGTGTCTCCGGAGTTGACTCCCTGATTGAATTCATTCAGTTCATCTTTGAGACCTCTTAACGTTACACCAAGGCACTGAACCTTCAACCTCTGAGGTTCTCCGTCGTTGAATTCTACATGAACGTCGATCCACTCAGCCATTGTTTCAAATCTACACAATAAGAAATTGAAAACAATCAATGAAAAACTCATTCAAACATTTCATCAAACACTTGATGTGCAAATTATTCATAAACCTTAAAAATCATAAAATTAACCCTAAAATGTTTTACTCTAAAAAAAACATAAAAATAATGTAAAATATAACAAAATTATTCAACTTATATCTACTCTTAAAATAAATCATATACTCTTACATGTAAATCTACTTAAAAACTAAAATAAAAAAATAAATATAAAACACCAAAATAAAAAATAACCCTCAAATTTTAAACTATAACATAAACATCATGCAAACATTTTAACTAAATTAATCAACTAACATCTACTCTAAAAATGAATTATAACATGTAAATCTACTCAAAAACTAAACTAATTTAAATCTACTCAAAAACTAAAAAAAAAACATTTATAACAACTAAAATGTAAGTTAATAGTTTTATGATTACTTAATTGTGATTTTGTTGAATAAATTTGGTTGGGTTTTTTAGAGAGATTTTGAGAGAGATTTGAAATTTTTTTGGTAAAATGAGAGTAATAATGGATGAGAGAGCTTCTGCCAGATTTGTAGCAGGAACGCATCGGCAGTTAACTGTCGAGGTTTTCCTCGGTAGTTAACTGCAGCCGGTTCCAATAAAATTCGGCAGTCAACTGCCAAGGAGCATTTGAGTAATTTACTTGCGTTTTTCAGCCATATCAAATGTGTGATCAGCAATTTTCTTTGTGTTAATAGCCTATTTTACCTTCATATATAAATTAAATCCCTTCACTTTTTTCTAAAAAAATCTTAGTTTTTTGGAGAGCAGAGAAAATAAGCGTTTGAATGCAAATTGGTTCAAAGTTTTTTCAATACACAACTCTTTCCATAAAACTTATTTTAACTTTTTCGGTGTGTTGTGTCCCGAAAAACTTATATAAAAAATTTCGTTTTGTAAAATGTTTTTGGAAAATTTATATAAAGTTTACCAGTTTGTAACTTTTTTCCTGAAATCTTTAATTAAGTTTTCCGGTTTGTAGATATTTTCCAGAAATCTTATATACAATTGGGATTGTTTCTTTTAATTTTTAGTAATTTTTTTCAAACTGAAAAACTATATAAGTTTTTGGAAGTATTATTCAAACTGAAAAGGTTGATGTGAAGTTTTTAGAAAAACTTTTAAATACCGGAAAATTCATGTGGGGTGACTAATGTTGAATGCGGAGAGGCTAAAGTAAAGTTTTTCAAAAAGTTTTCTAACCAGGATAGAAAACTTTTACATATCCCAAAATTCACGTAGGGGTGAGTTCATGCTCTATCCATAAATGTTGAAAGTGAGACTAAAATAAATGATGTAAAGAATCAAATAAAATACAATTGGCATTTTTAATAGTATGTAGGAACGAAAATATAAATTTTGTCAAAAAAAATGAAAATATAATAAATATAGAATACAGAGTGATTCTTTTACCACAGACATTTGACCCAAATTAAACCCACATTTAAGCGCGTGTTTGGATATACAGTTATTTTATTGAGCAAACGTAGTTTTAATATTTAATTTATTTTAATAAAATTCGAGTTTATCTTTCACTCTCAATTTGAGTAAAAGTGATAAAATATTTTTGAGTAATAATATTTGTACAATCATTTGACGACAACACTTGCGACAAATTTCATTTTCTCTCTTCATGTTGGTCAACAACAATAGAAAGAGAAAAATTAAGAAAGAGAGTAAACACATGATGCGAGGATGAGAGAAAGTTGTTAAAAATTGTCATAAAATGGTTGTACAAATATCATATATCAACATTTTTTACGATTGGTTCAATAGTTGTACTAAATCTATATCAAACTATTTCTATCACAGTACACATGTTATAACCTATAATATCAAATCTATACCAACATACTTTCAAACTCAATTTTGCTAACTAAGTACCTATTTAAGATTGTTTGATAAGCACCTACAAATTCAGATAGAGGGGCTTACTCTTTTGAGCTGGGCTTCCAATTCTAAAAGAAAACCCAAGTTGAAGCGTACCTTAGAAGGCAACAAGTTAAAGCATAACGTAGCGGAAACGTAACTCAAAGTTTTGGATTGCAGCACTTTGACCTTAAAATAACGATTTTGTTAGCACACCATTATGTTTATGTGTAAGTAACTGCACGCAGTTACAACGAAGTTTCGAGAGACACTTTTTGTTATTACAGGTGCGCGTGACTTACGGAAAACGTGTCATTCTCGTTTGATCCAAGTACGGAGTAGAAAGATGCTTTCCACAAAATCCACGCGCGCCCTTTACAATGCGCTAAGCCGCCCCTTGAAAACAGTACGAGCTACGGAGACTAATTCAAAGACTTTAGGTCCCGGTTATAAAAAAAATCTGTTAAATAATTTTGTAAAAAATTCTATCAAATAATTGATGTATTTGATCAATTTTCATATGGATTTTAAAGATGTCTTTACTCATGCTTTTATATGATTGTTTTATTTGATATTTGAAAATTCATGAGCAAATGGCTTGAAAGGATAAAGAGTTAAATATGTGTTTGGTCTTTATAAATATATCAACTTTTTGTTTTAATCCTTTTAAAAAATTTCTTCAACTTTTAGTCCTAAAAAAATTTTATCTTCACTTTTGGTCCCTCCTTTAAAGTAAACTCATATGTCGAATTCTTATTTTTTAATAAAATTTTGTTAAAAAAAAATCATAATATTATAACAATCTCTCAAAAAAAATTAGAATTTTTTGACATAACATGGATTTAATATGAATTTTTATATTTTTTACGGTTAAAAATTCATATTTAATTTGTGTTTTGTCAAAAAAAAAATAATTCTTTTTTGGAATTTCTTTTAGAATATTTTACACATTTCTACACAATTTCATTAAAAAAAATACGGACAAAAAGTAGTGATTGAAAATTTTATAGGGACTAAAACAAAAAGTTGGTATATTTATAGCGATAAAAAACATATCTAACCCAAGAATAAAAATGATGTGAAAAAAAGACAAAATCATTATTTGAAATTAAGTTAAGGGTTAAACATGTTTTTGGTCCCTATAAATATATCAACTTTTCGTGTTAGCCTCTCTAAAATTTTCTTTCAACGTTTAGTCCCTCAAAAAGTTTTCATCTTCATGTTTGATCCATCCTTTAAAGTAAAGTATCACAGGCCCTTGGTGTGATGTCGTGACCGATATGGATTACAATAATGATCATACATTAGATGACTTTGAGCATGAATTGGGAACAAATAATTTCGTAGTTGTGACATACTCTAACTTGTCAAACTTTAGTGCAAAATGTTATTCATGATATGAAAATTTTATGGTTTGTTCCTTTTGAGGCCTAACAAACTATGGATTTTTGAATGACTCATGGGCTAACATGGGTCAGAAAGAAGATATTGTTGATTTGTCAAGAGACACAAGCCAACCATTTCAACCGGTGGTTCCAAGAAAGAAGAAGAGCAAGAAGCAGCAGTCGGACGCGAGCAAAGGTTTCAAGGTGGGTGTTTCT